>Ga0070717_10000170_pt1 | contig 48829 bp, 37 predicted proteins | sample LARL113metaG_FD_71366 | JGI IMG/M metagenome (GOLD analysis project Ga0070717, IMG submission 71366) | Corn, switchgrass and miscanthus rhizosphere microbial communities from Kellogg Biological Station, Michigan, USA - LAR L11-3 metaG | ecosystem: Host-associated > Plants > Roots > Rhizosphere ...
CTGGTCACTGGTCACTGGTCACTGGTCACTGGTCACTGGTCACTGGTCACTGGTCACTGGTCACTGGTCACTGGTCACTGGTCAATCCACGCAGCGGCGCGGCTTTCGCTTTGCGCCGGTTCTGAATTCGGATCATCTCCCCGTACCGCATGAGTAGCCGGATCCTTAAACACGCATTGGAACGCCTGAACTTCAGGCCCGGGCAACCCATTGCAGAACGGCTGGCTGCTTGTAAAACGTTCCTACGCCTGGAGAGCGCGATGATTCGGATGCGTCATGACGCTGGCGAATCCGGTTTGGCCGTGGTTCACGCGCGCACCGCCGCAGTCGATGTTCTGCTGGCCCATTTATTTGACTACGCGCTGGACGGATGGGCCAAGGCCAACGGCGGCATGCCTTCGCCGGTCTGCTTGGTCGCCCTGGGTGGATACGGTCGAGGAGAGCTCAGTCCGCTGAGCGATATCGACATCATGTTCCTTTTCCCGTCCAAGGCCAAGCTCACCGCGGTCAAGCCGCTCCAGGAGCATTTGGTCAACGAGATCCTCTACATCTTGTGGGACTGCAATCTGAAGGTCGGTCACTCCACCCGAACGGTGGATGATGTATTCGCGGAGGCGCGAAAGGACATTCAGTCCAAAACCGCATTGCTCGAATCGCGTCTGATTGCCGGCTCCGAGACCTTGTATCAAACTTTCGCTACAGCCTACGAGAGCTTCTACCGGAACGAAAATCCGCGCGCTTATATCACCGCTCGACTGCAGGACCAGGCCGAGCGTAGGGCGAAATACGGCGGCACGGTTTTCCTACAGGAACCGGATATCAAAAACGGCGTGGGCGGATTGCGGGATTATCAAAACGCCTTCTGGATGGCGCGGGTCAAACTGGGCATTAAGGATGTATCCGAATTAGCCAGTCAGGGTCACCTCCGCCGGAATGAAATTCGCGATTTCGGGCGGGCCTACGATTTTCTCCTTCGCGTTCGCAACGAGCTGCACTTCACGAGCAAACATCCGACCGATTTGCTCAACCTGGAGGCTCAACCCCGGATTGGTTTTGGCCTAGGCTACACCAATAACAATCTGCTCGGCCGAGTGGAGCAGTTCATGCGCGACTATTATCGCATGGCCCAAACGATCTTTCGCACGTCGGTCATCGTGGAGAACCGCCTCGCCATCTCCCTGGAGAAAACAAGCGGTCTGCGCATGTCGTTTCGCGAAGCGCTGCAAACTTATCGTCACCAGAAAGCCAAAAGGCTCGATGGCTTTGTCCTGCGCGGCGAGGAGTTGGTCGCAGAAAAAGAAGAGATTTTCAAAGAGGATCCGGCTCGTTTGATTCGCGTATTCAGACACTGCCAACAGCTCAACGCGCGGCCCGACTTCGCTTTGCAGGCGCTGATCCGTGAATCACTGCCGCTGATCACCCGACGCGTCATACAATCCCCGGATGCGAACATCAGTTTTCGCGCCATATTGAGCGAAGCCGGGGCGGTCTTTCCGGCCCTCGAATCCATGCACGAGCTCGGCGTCCTCGGTCGCTATATTCCCGAGTTCGATGGCTTGACCTGTCTGGTCCAGCATGAGTTTTACCATCGCTATACGGCTGATATTCACACCCTCCATGCAGTGCGGGAGCTCGACCGCATTTTCACCGAGGCAGAGCCGATGATGTTGAAGTACAGGACCGTCCTCCACGAGACGCCGGATCCTACGTTGCTCTATTTGATTCTGTTACTGCACGATATCGGAAAAGCGCAGGGAATCGCCGGCCATGCCGAGAGCGGCGTGCGGATCGCAGGACCCATTCTGGAGCGCCTGCAAATCGATCCAGATCGTCGTGAGATGGTAACCTTCACCATAAAAAATCATCTCATCATGGCACGCTTCTGGCAGAGACGAGATGTAGATGACCCAAAAACAGCCAGTGCCTTCGCGGAGTTGGTGGACGGAGCGGACAAATTACGCTATCTGTACGTCCACACTTTTTGCGATGCTCGTGCTACGTCCGCGAGTCTCTGGAACAGTTACAAGGATACCCTGCATACCACGCTTTTTAGAGCCACCCTCGATCGCTTGATCCTTGGGGAGGCCGTCGAATCGCGAAATTCTGAACGTACGCAAATGAAGCACCAAGAGTTGGTCGCTAAAAAGATTCCGGGAGTGAGCACGGAGGAAATCTCCGCCCATTTCAATCTGCTGCCTGAACGTTATTTCGTCCATACCGATACGAGTGAGATCGCGCTGCATATCCAGATGGTGAATAAGCTGCTTCACTCCATCACCGCGGCCGACTCGGTTGGCTCGCTCAAGCCGGTGATCGACTGGAAGGATGACCTCAACCGCAGCCTCACGGTTGTAAACGTGGTCACCTGGGACCGGGCTGGACTCTTCTATAAATTGGCCGGCGCCTTCAGCGTGGCCGGCCTCAATATTCTGGGCGCTCGCGTCATCTCTCGCACCGACCACATTGCGATCGATACGTTCTATGTGGTCGAGCCTTCGCGCGGCGTGGTGCAAAATCAGGGGGCCACCGAAACCTTCGCCAAAACCGTCGACCAAGCGCTCATCGCGAGCAAGGACCTGTATCCAGATATCCTGGCGCAGGCGAAAAAATACAGCACGAACCGCTACACTCCGGGCGCCGTATCAGGCGATATGTTACAGAGCTCCTTTCCTCCGACGGTCGAGGTTTATCATGAGCTCTCGATGCAGCGGACCATCGTCGAGATCCAGGCCTACGATCAGATCGGCCTGCTCTATCGTTTGGCCAAAACGATCTACGACCACGGCTTCGACATCACGTTCGCCCGGATCAGCACGGAGCGTGGGGTCGCTTTGGATACATTTTATATCGAAAGTGCCAATCACGAGACGACCGAAGATGTCACGCGCCTGCATGCCTTGCGCGACGCGCTCGCGATCGTGATCGATCCCGCTTCCTCCCCGAACGCCACCACCCCCGTCCCACCCACGACCCCATTGGTCGCGGCGAAGTGATCGGGCGGTGACGATTTAACGAGGGGGTTTTCCGCTTTCGCCGGCCCCCTTGAAACCCCGGCGCCCCTCGCCTATTTTCAGGATGTGGATGTGCTCGATTATTCGAGACCGCCTCTTCTAGGCTCGAGAGTGTGGACAGCCGCCCGCCCGTGCAGAGTCACTCTCCTTTTTCCGGTTCCCGTCCCCCGGGCGCCTTCGACCCGCGCACCCTGCCGGCCTTGTACCGCATCAGTTCTCTGGTCGGACGAACGGAAGATCCTCGCCTCGCCCTGCGTTCCACTCTCTCCGAAATCGTGGCCGCGCTTCACGCCGCCTCGGGTTCGGTCGCGCTCCTAAATCCGGATACAGGTAAACTCGAGATCGAGGTTCATCAGGGGCTACCGCCCGATTCGGATGAGGTCGCACTCCGTCTTGGGCAGGGCATCACCGGTTGGGTCGCATTTCACGGCAAACCTCAGTTGGTCGCCGATGTCGCACACGACCCTCGCTACATTTCCCTCCGCCCAGAGGTTCGCTCCGAGATGGCCGCTCCGATGGAAGAGAATGGCCAGATCCTCGGAGTCATCAATGTCGATAGCGACGCGCTCAACGGGTTCAACGAGTCCGACCTTCAGCTGCTCATTCTCTGCACGCAGGAAGCGACCGCGGTGGTCTCCCGGCTTTGGCAACTGCGGCAGCTCCGAGGAAAAGCGCGGCAGCTGGAATCGCTCATCACCATCGGTCAAACCCTCGTCACCAAGCTCGATCAACAGGAACTGTTCGACACGGTCACGCGCGATGCACGGCAAATCCTCCAATGCCGCACCTGCACGCTCTACCTCTACGACGAAACGCGAAGCACGGTGCGGCTGGCCTCCGCTTCCAGCACCCACCCGCTCGAACTACACGCCCAGGATCTGCCGCTCGATTCGTGCCTGGTCGCCTCGGTCATCCACACCCACAAGCAGGTCGACTATCTCAATATTCAGAGCGCGGAATTCCTCGATCTGATCGATCTGCCCCGCGACCCCGATCTGCGCACCGTCTTGGTCGCCCCCGTGATCTACGAGAACGAGGTGCTCGGCGCGCTTTCTGTATTCACCGATCACGTACACCGTTTCAACAACGACGAAAAGCGTCTCCTGTCGGCCTTGGCCGGCTTGGGTGCGGTCGCCCTGCAAAATAGTCGACTCTATGCTCGGGTCTTCCAAAGCGAGGAGTCGCTCCGCAAGAACGAGCAGCTCACCACCCTGGGTTTGCTCGCCGCGGAAATTGCCCACGAGATCCGAAATCCTTTGACCGTGATCAAGCTGCTCTACGGGTACCTCGGTCTCGACTTCCCCGAAAACGATCCGCGTCGCACCGATGTCCGCGTCATCTCCGAAAAACTCGACCAACTGGAGGCGATCGTTTCGCGGGTCCTGAATTTTGCCAAAGCTCCGTCCAGCCTCCACTCGCGATGGCCGATCACCGATATCATCGACGACACCATCGTCCTGATTCGCCTGAAGCTCGCCCAATCCAAAATTCATCTCCACTTCGACGCGCCCCCGCGCTCGATGGTGATCGATGTGAACAAAGGCCAGCTTCAGCAGGTGCTGCTCAATCTCCTGATCAACTCCACTCAGGCGATGCACGACGGCGGACAAATCACGATCAGCTGCCACGCGGAGGATCGCGCCGGAGCGCGTTTTGTCCATATCGACATTGCGGATACAGGGTGCGGGATCCCGGATGCGCTGCGGGAGCGTATTTTCGATTCCTTTCTTTCCGGCCGCCCCGACGGTACCGGCCTGGGACTGGCAATCGCGAAGCGTATCCTCCAAGGCCACCACGGAGACATTCAGTTGGTCCGCAGTAGTCCCGCTGGAACGACCATGCGGATTCTGCTCCCTCTGGTATGAGGGGCGTGCGCTCGAAACCCCTGCTTTACGTCATCGCGGTCGGTCTCGGCCTGGCCGCCGTCGCGGTTCCCCTCTTGCTCCATCGTATGCCGCTGCCCCTGCGTCTCGTCGCCGGGTTCACCAACCTGCTCGCGGCATTTGCTGTCGCCATGGTCATCCGGCAATCGAGCCAGCCCAAGGAACCTGCGGCCGAACATTCTCGAAAGTGAATCAACCTGCCCGACGGACCGGAGCCCGCGCCCACCTCCTCAAACCACGCTGCCCACATCGCTCAGCTTGAGCGGAACCGCGGTCTCTCCGCTCGGAGCCGCGGGCAATTCGAGCAGGAAGGTGGCGCCTTTGCCCAAGCCGGGACTGGTTGCAAACAAAGAGCCTTCCATTTCACGAGCCGCCAGTGCGCTGCTGTGCAGACCAAACCCGTGGCCGGTTTTCTTAGTTGTGAAACCGAAACCGAAAATCCGCGTTAGGTTTTCCGGTGAAATTCCAATCCCATTGTCCGTGATCCGAATCTGCACCTTCCCATCGTGCGAGGCGGACAATCCAAAAGACACTCGTTTGTCCGGCCGCCCACTTTCGTCGACTGAATCACAGGCGTTGCGAATCAGGTTCACCAAGATCTGCAGCACCTTCTGCTTCGGAACGCGGACCGACGGCGTGGGTAAAAATTCGCGCGTGACGGCGACGTTGGTGCGACGAAGCGACTGCTCGGAAAGGCCAAGGGCGTACTCCAAAAGCTCGGCCGGAGAAACCGTTTCCAATATTCCGGAAACGCGAGCATGGCTTTGCTGAGCCACGACAATCTCCTTGATATGTCCGACACTCTGCTCGAGTTGGACCAACTCGCGGAGCGCCAGCTGTCGTTCGCTCTCCAGATGTTCCGCGAGTTTGATCACGTAGTCCGGCAGCTGTTTCCCCCGTGGATCGCTGGCAAAGAATTCGACCAGCCGTCCTTTTTGGTCTCGGAGGAGCTCGGCCACCCGAACCAATCCGCCCAACTTGAGTCCCCGTATCGCTTCCGCCACTACAGAGGCCGAGGTATTCACGCTATTCAGGGCGTTGCCGATGTTGTGAAGCACCCCGGTAGCCATTTCGGCGATACCGGCGAGGCGGGACGTTTCCACCAGCTCGCGTTGCGCTTCCTTCAACTTGTCCTCCGTTTCGCGAAAACGGGTCATGTCCCAGAAAAGCACCTGAATACCCACTGCCTTGCCCTCTCGGTCGAACAGGGGGACTCGCTTGCAGTGTAGGAAACGTTTCTGTCCCGAACCGCGCTGGACCACGTGCTCCTGCTCCATCACGTGCGCGGTGGTCAGAACACGTTGGTCGTCGGCCCGCAACTTCACCGCCAGCTCCGGAGTGCACAGGTCGTAGTCGATCCGGCCGATGATCTTATCCAGCGGCAAGCCAATCAGCTCGCCGAAGGCCGAATTCGCATAAGTGATACGTCCCTCTGGATTTTTGCGGAGAATGATCTGGGGCATGCTCTCCACCAAAGAATGATAAAAGTATTCCGAGGCCCGGAGCGCTTCGTTCGATTTCGCGAGCGCGGCCGTTCTCTCCGCGATGCCTCGCTCCAGCTCTTCGTTTTGACGTTGCAGCGCTTGGGCTCGCTTTTCCACCAAGCGAACTCGCCACCGATAAGCGCCCACACCGAGCACCGTGACCGAGGCAACGACCACAACCCAGAACCAGCGTTTTTGATAAAAGAGCGGCAGGATGGTGAAATCGACCGCCGCGGGTTGCGAGGTCCATTCGCCGTCATTGTCGATCGCGATCACCTCGAAGCGGTACTTGCCGGGAGGCAAACCGCCGTAGTGCGCGTCGCGCCGGCGCCCACCGCGAACCCAGTCGGTGTCGAAACCGATCAAGCGATAGCGAAAATTAACGCGTGGCGAGTCGGTGAAGGTCAGGGCGGTGAACTGAAATTCGATTTCGCCCCGCCCCGGAGGAATCTTTCCCAGATTCCCCATGGGTTGATCTCGTTTGTCGGCCCGTACTGCTTCGATCACTACGTTGGGCGCCGTCGTGAGCGGATGAATACGGTGAGGATGAATGATGGCCACGCCTTTGCTGGTGGCGAACCAAACGCTGCCATCCGCCATCGGCGCGACGCCCGGAGCACCGGGAATATTGGGCGCGCGACTTTGCATCCCATCCGATTCGTCGAAAATGGAGTAAGCAGGCACTTTCTTTTTTCCCGCGATCACCGCGTCCAACTCCGAAAGCCTGACCCGGATCGCGCCATAGCGGAAACTGGCCCAGAGTTCATCGTTCATCACCGCGCAGCCATAGCCAAGCGGGCCAACCGCGGCGGGAAGATGGACGGTGTCGATGTGACCCCCAAAAAAGCGATCGATTTCTCCGCCTTCGCGAATGATCCAAAGCACGCCATGAGAGTCGACCGCCATCGAGTCGGGAGCATCCGAGTGTCGACCTTCCCGGGTGAATAATTCCCATTTTCCGTTCGCATAACGCGCCATACCTTTGTCTCCCGCGGTGATGATGGCGCCGTCGGGAGCGATCATTAAAGCGCGTTGCAGGGCCAGCGGGGCGTTGGGAATTTTCTCGAAACGATTTCCCACCAGATGGCACAAGCCCACGTTGTATTGAACCATCCAAACTTCGCCGTCCGGCGCGACCGCGATCTGGTGAACGCGTTCTGTCACGCCCTCGGCCGGGCCGTAATTGGTGAATTTGGTTCCATCAAATGAAGCCAGTCCTTTTGCGTAGTATCCAAACCACAACTTCCCTTTCCCGTCTTCTGCCATCGATAGGACCCCGTCTTCGCTCAAGCCATCGGAGGTGCGGTAAGTGCGGAGAGTGTTATTCGTCTGGTGAGTCAATCCTCCGCCCCAAGTACCGATCCACGCGCTGTCGTCTTTCGCCCGAAACACGCTGATGACCGAATTGGATTGAAGACCATCTCGTTGAGAAAGGTTGATAAACGGAGCCCCGGTCAGGCGGAAAAAACCAGCGTCGGTCCCGCCCCACAAATTCCCTTCCCGGTCTTCGAACAGGCTGAGCACGTGGCTCAACCGTTCGATTCCGTGGAGAATCACTTGTTCAAAGCGGCCGTCTTTATAGCGCGTGAGACCGTTGGGCGTGCCGACCCAGAGATTTTGATCCCGATCGACCAAAAGGCTCCGCACCGTGTTCACCGGCAGGCCGTCTTTGATACTGAAGGTCTGCATCCTGCCGTCCTTCCAATAATGAAGACCTCGCACCGTGCCGATCCACAGCCCATCCGAGGGATCCTCGACCGCGGTGATCGCCTCGTCGTTCGACAACCCATCCGCGGTGGAAAGCACGCGGGTATGTCCGTCTTTGAGCAGAACGGTAGGCAGACCGCAAAGAACCAACTCGCCCGAATGACGAAGGATGATCGCGTTTAAATTATTAACTTTTAGGCCGTTCTCCAGCACCACGGTTTCACAGTGGCCCTGAGCGTAGCGGTACAACTGGTCTTTGAGACCGATCAGAATCCCCCCTTTTCCGTCGCCGCAAATGATGCGGATGCTTTCGTTGCCGAGAAATTCCAGCTCGGGAGGACGGGTCCAATTTCCATCGCGGTACCAAACCACGCCTTTGTCGGTTGCGATCCAAAACGTGCCGTCTTCCGCCTGATAAAAAGATTCTACCCCGCTGCTATGGAGAACAGGAAGCGTGTCCGAGGTGAACGGGGTCATGCGGACGCCATCAAAACGTCCCATTCCAATTCGTGTGCCGACCCAGAGATAACCGTCCGCACTTTGACCCAACGCCCGAATCGCGGGATAAGGCAGTCCGTCAATGAGGACGAAATCGTCGTACTTGTATTGATTGGCGGAGCGCGTCGAATCCAGCGCCCAAAGCGGAGCTAGCCCACCCAAATAGCAGGAAATGGCCAACCACTGCAAAATTCGTAGAACTCGGGGCAAGCGAAACACTACCGTAAATCGGCTCCAAACTAGGGAGCTTAAGCTCAGTCGGCCGGTTTTCACAGATTCAGCCGCCAGCTGCGCTTTTCCCAAACCTCTCCGGGTCTTTGCTTTCGCTCGACGTATCTCCGAGCGAATAGCGACTTTCGGTCCGCCTGAACCGTTTCGCCCGCTGCCGGTCTGGCCAAAGACCCGTATGCACCTTGTCCAAATCTTTCTGCCGCTTGATGATAACGACGGAAATCGGTTGCCACCTGAGACCTTCGATCGGGTTCGGGGCGAGTTGGTGCAGCGGTTTCAAGGCCTCACCGCCTATTCGCGCGCCCCGGCCGACGGGTTATGGAGACAGCCCGATAAAGGCACGGCGCGCGACGACATTGTCATCTACGAAGTGATGGCGCCCGCTCTCGATCAGGATTGGTGGAAACACTTCCGCCAAAAACTGGAAAAAACCTTTCGCCAGCATACCATTTTGATCCGCGCCAGCGAGGTGACGGTGCTCTGACCCAGCCGTTTCGTAGCGAACGCGCGGCTGCAGCGATCTTTGATCCCGGCTGCCCGCTATTCGTCCAGCTCGACGTTCCAATACGCGAGATCGAGAAAATCCTTCCACATTTCTCGATGCTGTGTTCCCAGCACCAAGCTGATCACCGGCCTCCACTTTGGTTTGCCCGGCTTACGGATCAGGCGCATGCCGGCCTCGTGTGGGAGCCGATTCGCTTTGCGGCTATTGCACTTGATGCAGGAGCAAACGATGTTTTCCCAGGTGGTTTTGCCCCCGTGGTGCCGCGGAATGACGTGGTCCAAATTCAGCTCTTCCCGCTGAAAGACCTTCGAGCAGTACTGACACTGATTCTTGTCCCGCTCGAAAACGTTATTTCGAGTCAGCTTCAATTCCTTGCATGGCAACTTGTCGAAAAATGTCAGGAGGATGACCCGCGGCAACCGGATGGTCCGATTCGGGGTGCGCACTAACTCCAATTCCGCGATCGGAGGATTGTGCTGAGAAAAGTCGATCCAATCCATCATCGAGAAGATCCGGAAATCTTCCTGATAGTGATGAACGACGTGAGCATGGCCCCTCGCCAGAAGCGCGAATGCGCGTTTGGCGCCAATAACGTTCACCGCCTGCCAGAGGCGGTTGAGAACGAGAACGGGTTGGTCGAGGGCAGCCTCCATCTCGGGTCTCGGACGTATCCACCGGGCGGGACTCTGTCAAGCCGCACACCGTGACATCCCGGCGACGTCGAATTTTCCACCGCCTTCTCCTTAGCTTGGTCTCATTGACTGGCCGCTCGCCGCTCGGCTGCTTCTTTCCGAGAATTATTTCCCTCTCGGCCTCTCTCTCTGTCATACCAAAACAACTACACGCCGAATCATCCCTTTGTCATTTTTTGGAAATCTCCTCGTCCGCAGGCTCGATTGAACCGAGCGTTGTAAATATTAGCTCCAGGACCCTGGGCCACCGTGGGTTGCGTAGCTTGTATCCGACCCTGCTTGCTCCCTTTGGTATCCACCGCCATCCTACGCCCGTTCTTTCGCCGAAGCTGCCGCTCCTTCCTGAGTGGTAGCACGGGGGACCCAACTCCCCGGCCATAGGGTCGGGGCGGGGCGCACGGTCTCGGGTAACCGAGGCCGAGAGCACTTCCAAGCTCTAGTCCGTCAGCTAACCTCGTAGGCATTTGGAAGGGTGATCCACTAGGGCCGCTTCTGCGGTCCCCAAGGTCTCCCCGATTCAACCGCATCTGTTGGGGAGACGGGAATACCGCCTCCTTGCTGATGTTTTAGGAGACATTCCCATGACCTCTCTGGTCCTACCGTCATTCGATGTGGCGAGCGTACTCGCGCATCTCGTGCTGATTGGCTTCAGTCTGCTTTGCATCGCGCTAGCGGGCAAATCCAGACGTTCTGTTCCTCGTTCTTCATTCGGCGCTGCCGCCGTGCTGGCAATTGGGCTCGCCCTTTTTCTCGCCGACGGAATGCCCGAACGCATCGTGCTCGCGATCATTCTGGTCACCTTGGCGCCGCTCTTTCTCGGCATCGTGGTGATCGGCGAGAATCAGATCGGCGTCGTGATCAAAAAATTCTCCTCGCGGTCGCTGCCGCCGGGAGAACTCATCGCGCTCAACGGCGAAGCCGGCTACCAAGCCGATACTTTGCCGCCGGGCGTGCACTTCGGGTATTGGATCTGGCAATACGGCGTCTCCAAATCGCGGATGACGACCGTGCGGCCAGGCGAAATCGCCCTGGTTGTCTCCGCCGCGGGCGCATCGATTCCAGCCGACCGCATCTTGGGCAAAGTCGTGCCTTGCGACAATTTCCAGGACGCGCGGAGTTTCCTCACGCGCGGCGGTGAAAAAGGTCGCCAGCTCGGTATCCTCACCACGGGTACATATCGGATCAATCCCGCGTTGTTCACCGTGGTCACGGCGGAAAACGCGGCCGAGCACGGCATGTCGCACGATCAGCTGATTCTCACCCAGATCCAGCCCGACTTGGTGGGCATTGTCACCACGCTCGACGGCAAGCCGATCGAAGCAGGCGAAATCGCCGGTCCGATTACACCCGGTCACGAAAACTTCCAGAACGCCCAAGGGTTTCTCGACGGCGGCGGCAGTCGTGGTCTCCAAGAACAGATTCTGCTCTCGGGTACTTGGAATCTGAATCCTTGGTTTGTGGAAGTGGAACAGGTGCCGATGTTGAACATTCCGATCGGCTACGTCGGAGTCGTGATCTCGTTTGTCGGCAAAGCCCACGAAGACGTCAGCGGCACGGACTTCAAACACGGTGATCTGGTGAACGTCGGGCACAAGGGCGTGTGGGTCACGCCGCTTTATCCCGGTAAGCACCCGATCAATACACGGGTCATGCGCGTCGAACTCGTGCCGACGACCAACATCGTGCTCAACTGGGCGCAACGCACCGAGGCGCACAACTACGATGCGAAACTCAGTTCGATCACCGTGCGTTCGCGCGACGGTTTCGCCTTCAACCTCGATGTCTCGCAAATCATCCACGTCGGAGCGCTTGACGCCCCGAAAGTGATCTCGCGCGCCGGCTCGATGCAGAACCTGGTCGACCACGTCCTTCAGCCGATCGTCGGAAATTATTTCCGCAACTCGGCCCAGGACTACACCGTCCTCGACTTCCTCAGTGCGCGCAGCAAGCGGCAGAGCGATGCCGCGGATCACATTCGTGCTGCGATCGGCGCGTACGACGTGCAGGCGATCGATACGTTGATCGGAGACATCACGCCTCCGGGCGAGTTGATGAAAACGCAGACCGATCGGAAAATCGCCGAGGAAGAAAAGAAAACCTACGAGATCCAGGAAGCCGCTCAGCAGCAGCGCCAGGACCTGGTCCGTGCCACCGCCCTGGCCGATATCCAGCAACAAATGGTCGGCGCCGATCAGGGCGTGCGCATCGCCGACTTGCATGCCCAAGCCGCGATCAAGAAAGCCAGCGGCGACGCCGAATCGACGAAGCTGCGCGCCTTGGGTGAGGCCGATGCGATCCGCGCCACCGGTAGCGCGAAAGCCGAGGCCTATCGGGCCGGTGTCGATGCCCTCGGGGCCGAAAGCTACACGTTGATGCAGCTGATGCAGACGATTGGTGAACGCGGCGTTCGCATCGTGCCGGATGTATCCGTCACCGGAGCACAGGGTTCGTCCGGCCTGATCGACTCCATGGTCGGCCTGATGCTGAAAGAGAAAGTCAACAAATCAGCCGCCTAGTCACCAAAAGTTCGATACAGGATCATCGCAGCGGGCCTAACCCACCCGCTGCTTTTTTTTGGGGATTCGGGATTGAGGGACGCCTCGCATTCAATCCACGGGCGCGACCACGCGCCCGCCGTCGCACCTTCACAACGTCTGCCTATCTCACCTGCAAGGTATCGCCTTCGAACGTGATCCCTAGGCCTGGCACCACGACGGCCTTGCGATCCCCCGCCTTGCGCACGGTGCCGGCAACCCAGGCATCGTAGCCGGTCGCCTTTGCCACCAGTGCCACTTCGTTGGCGATTTCCGGAGCGACATAGGCCGCGAAACCGATCCCCATATTGAACGTCGCATACGCCTCGCGCAGATCGATCGGTCCGGCTTGACGCAAAAATTCGAAAAGCCGGGGCTCAGGCCGAAGCTGGGTGATCTCGTAGACAAACGGTTCCTCCAAACGCATCAACTTGCGCCAGCCGTGCCCGGTGACATGCGCCACGTAGTTGAGTTTCAACTTCCGCCGCTGACACTCACGGACAAAGGCGACGTAGATCACGGAGGGCGCGAGCAATGCCTCACCGTAGGTTCGACCGTCACCAATCGGTGTGGCATAGCCTTTTGGGAGGTGTTCCGCAATCTGCCGGCAGAGGGTCAGCCCATTGGTCTGCACACCGGAGGAAGCGAGAAAAACAATTGAGTCACCTTGCCGCACGTCACCCACGATGCGCTGGGACTTCGGCGCGATTTTACCAACCGCCGAACCAGCGAGCACAATGGTCGACGTATCCACAATTCCACGCAATGTCGGCGTCTCTCCCCCGCCCCACACCGCGCCCGCGGCGCGGCAGCCTTCCGCGAAACCGGTGACCAAGTCCGACGCTCGTTTCTCGTCCGCAAACCAGCCCGAGTCGCCCACCGCCGCATGCATCGCGACCGAAATAGGCAAAGCGCCGCAGGTGACGAGGTCGTTCACCATTGTAGCGACCGTATCGATACCGATCTCACGATAAAAACAGCGACCGCTCTGGGCATAGACCGCGTCGGCCACGAGGTTCTTCGTCCCCAGACCTTCCTCGACGTGGGCCAGGTAGTGGTCGTCCGCCTCGATCAGATACGCGCTCTCGCCCCGCGTTGTCGCCGGCTCCTTATAGCCATGATCGCTCAGCAGCTCCGCCGTCCCGCGCGCCGCCTTTTGGCAAGCCCGCTTGAACGCATCAAGCTGATCATAACGTACTCCAGAAGACTCGTAGCTGAGAGACATGGTGAAAATACAAATGACCAATTATCCAGTGACCAGTGACCAATGTAACAGAAGACCCATGACATAGTTTGCCGAAGCAGTGGTCATTGGTCACTGGTCATTGGTCATTTTCAGTAGGATCTTCCTTCGTTTTTATCGAAGTAGTTTACGTAGGCCTGGTTCACGACTCGGTAGCCGCCGGGGGTTGGGTATTTGCCGGTGAAATACCAGTCGCCGGTGTGGTGAGGCACGGCGGCGTGGAGGTTTTCTACTTTTTGGAAAATGATCTCGATCTTGCCCCCCCAACTCGGATTGGGCGGGGAGACCAAATCGGTGATGCGCGCCGAAATCTCCTCGGGAGTGAAGGGCTCGTAGATTTTCCGCACGTAATTGGTCGAACCGCCGGAAGCGACCTCGGCTTGGCAAAGCTGGTAGACCTCCTCGAGCAGACTGGTCTTGCCGCGCTCCTTCAGCAGCGAGATCGCCGCTTCGAAGGCAATGAACTTGCCCAGCTCCGACATATCGATGCCATAACAATCTGGATACCGAATCTGCGGCGCAGTGGAAACGATCACGATCTTCTTTGGATTGAGCCGCGCGAGAATCCGCAGGATCGAGCGTTTCAACGTCGTCCCGCGCACGATCGAGTCGTCGACACAGACCAGGTTGTCCGTCGGTTTGACTGATCCGTAGGTGATGTCGTAGACGTGGCTCGCCAGCTGATTTCTCAAACTCTCCTGGCCGATGAAGGTGCGGAGTTTGATGTCCTTGCTCACCACTTTCTCGCCGCGCGGCCAGTTGCGCAGAATCAATTCATCCAAGAGCGCTTCGGTGAGTTTTCCCTCGCACGACGCCTGCCAGACTTCTTTTTTAACTTCCTGCCGACGCCGTTCCCGCAGAGCGGAAAGGAGACCGTAATAAGCCACCTCAGCCGTATTCGGAATGAAGCCGAAAACGGTATTCGCCCAGTCATTACCGACCGATTCCAAAACCTGGTCGGTCAGGCGGGCGCCCAGCGCCTTTCGCTCTTCGTAGATCTCGACGTCGTTGCCGCGGGAGAAATAAATCCGCTCGAAGGAGCAGGAAGCCCGAGGCAGGGCAGCGCGGAAGCTGGTCGATGAAACCGCTCCACTTTTCTTGATCACCACCACGTGGCCAGGGTCGACCTCCTTGACCTGATCGATCGCGAGATCGAATACGGTCAAGAGCGGCGCGCGCTCCGAAGCAAAGGCCACGACCTCGTCGTTTTGGAAATAAAAGCAGGGCCGAATGCCCGAAGGATCGCGGGCCACAAACGCGTCGCCATTGCCGATCAGGCCGCACAAGGCGTATCCACCATCCCACTTCTGCGAGGCACGGGTGATGACGCGGGAGATGTCGAGATCCTCGCTAATCCGGCGGGAAATCTCGTTGCCCGACAGACCGCGGGTCCGGAGAAAGCGGTAAATGTCTTCGTGCTCCTCATCGAGGAAGAAGCCGATTTTTTCCAGCAGCGCCTGGGTGTCCGTGGCAAAAATCGGATGCTGCCCCATCGCGATCAAGCTGTCGTTCAGCTCGGTCGTGTTGGTCATGTTGAAGTTGCCGCACAGCGCCAGATTCCGGGTCGGCCACGAGCTGCGTCGAAAATACGGATGGCAGGAACTCAGGCTGTAGCCGCCGGACGTGCCGTAACGCAGGTGACCCATGAACAGCTCCGCGCCGAAATCGAAATGCTTCCGCACTGTTTCGGCGAACTCCGGGTGAATCACCCCCGCTTGTACTTTCTCGTTATAGGAGGCGAGCAAGGTGCGGAAAATCCGATCGAGCGGATTCGTTTTCACGCACCGCTCGCGAAACATGTAGGGCTCGCCGGGAGGCACATCCAGCTTCACGCAGGCCACGCCCGCGCCGTCTTGCCCGCGGTTGTGCTGCTTCTCCATCAGGAGGAAAAGTTTGGTGAAGCCCCACAAAGGAGAGCCGTATTTCTCCTGATAATACGATAGCGGCTTGAGCAGGCGGACCAGGGCGATACCGCACTCGTGAGTGATACGATCAGACATGCGAAGAAGACGGGTGAGGAGAAGCGCTCGATAACACAGGGAAGCACATAGGAAGAGAAGAGCCTAAGCGCGTTGGCGTTGGGTTCAACCGCTTGCAACGCATCTTTGTTCTCCCGCACCGTACACCCTCAGCGGTGCCCTGGAGCGACCGCTCCTCGAAAAAAGGCGAGACGAGGAAAACGTTCACCACGTCGCTGACCATCGGGTAAAACCTCGACCATCCGCTCCACCCCGAGTTGCACCCAACACTTCATGGTCCCCTGAGGGCAGAGCTGGAGCGGAAATGACGTTAGTTTTCAAGGCCGTTAAAAGGAATGGATGACGCCGTGAAACCCAAAAGCGTCAAGGGTTTTTACTACCCCCACCTATCGAGCGAGCGGTGAGTTCGCCTCGACTGCCCCCACGCGGGTTATTTCGCGAGGTGCTCGCGGGCCACTTTGATCCACTCGCGATTGTAGCGGCGGTAGGCCCCACCGCCGCGTTTGGCGTGCGCGACGGACTCTCGATAGAGCTTCAGCGCGCCATCGATCTCGCCCAATTTCTCCAGCAAGAGCGCATACCGCACCCGGGCCTCTTCTCCCGTCGCGGTGACCAAGGCCTCTTCATAACAGCGCCGAGCCGCTTCGTTTTGGCCCAGCGCCTCGTGGGTGCGGGCTTCGAGAATGATTCGCTCGGCGGAGGCGTGTTTGCTTCGGAGTTGGTTTAACCGGGCCAAGGGCGCCAGGACCTCCTCGTAGCGCTCCGCCGCAAACTGAGTTCGCGCCAACTCTAGGAGAAGCAGGGGATCGTCGCAGAACGCGCCTCGCAGGCAGCTGGTCAAGGTCTCGACCGCTTCATCGAAGCGCCGCGCCGCCACGAAGGCCTGCGCGAGCTTCATCCGTTTATCGATCGTGTTGGAGTATTCTAGTTCTTCCTGAAGCTCCGCGATTTGTTTTTCCGGACTTTTCGGCAGCGAGAAACGAAAACCACCCGCCCGGCCCGCCCGAATATCGGGCCACATCTCGGTGAGAAAATAGATCACCGATCCACCAAAAGGGAACATGATGATCAGCCAAATCCAACTGGTGCTCCGCCCATTGCGCATCACATGCATGATACAGGCGATCTTCAGGACGATCTCCGCCACCGCCGGAATCGAGTATGCACCGAGGGAATACATGCCGCTAAATCTCTAGTCGGCCGTTAAAATCCAGCAAGATTGATCCTCGGCCAAAATGGCCCAACGCCAAAGCCTGAAGGCCAGAAGAGACCGCGCCCGGGGATGCGCTTTTTTGGCGTTTGGAGCTTTGAAGTCTGGCGTTTTCCTACGTCTGATTTCTCGGATGAAACTTCGCGTGCTGGTCCACCAAACGCTTCTCCTCGACCGCGGTGTAGATCTGAGTCGTTGCAATCGTGGCATGACCCAACATCTCCTGAATCGCTCGCAGGTCCGCGCCACCGTTTAATAAGTGGGTGGCGAAGGAATGGCGCAGAAGGTGGGGCTTGACCGCTTTCTCGATCCCAGCGCGCTGGGCGTGTTTTTTAACCAGGACCCAGATCATTTTGCGGGAAATGGCGGTGCCACGCTCACTGAGGAAGAGCTGACTGCCGGTCTTTGTCTTCACAAAGTGACTACGGGCGGCGTCGAGGTAGGTCTGCAGCGCCTCGCACGCGCGACCGCCCACGGGCACCACTCGCTCCTTCGAGCCTTTTCCAAACACGCGCAGAAACCCGTTTTGCAAGTCGACTTGCTGCAGCATCAATCCAGAGAGCTCCGAGACCCGGAGACCGCTGGAATAAAATAGCTCGAGGATCGCCCGGTCCCGCAACGCGATGGGCGTGCCGCCAGTGGGCGCGGCCACCAGACGCTCCAATTCCTCGGTTGTAAGGCTTTCGGGGATACGCCGGGCCAGTTTCGGACCAGAGAGCAAGGTGGTAAAATCGTCCTTCCTGCGCTCATCCCGCACCAGGAACCGGGCGAAGACCCGGAGCGCGGTGAGTTTCCGCGCCAGGCTCGCGTCGCTGTAGGAATCGGGCAATGAGTGTATCCACGAAGTCACGACCGAAGCTCCGGCTTCCCGCCAGTTCTTCTGGCCGTTTTTTGCCAGGAAGCTCGCGCACTGGTCGAGATCGCTCTGGTAGCCGCCCTGGGTATGATGCGACAACCCGCGCTCCAGATTCAGAAAGGCGATAAACGCGTCAATGTCCTCGGCAAACGCCTCGGGCGCTTGGCTCTGAGGGAGGACGGGAGTTCGGACGCGGACGCGAGCCATGGGGCAATGAATAGACGAACGCCTGACCCGCCCAATTCTAATTTTTCCCTGACCTGCTTCGCTCCACTCTTTCGTCGGGGCCGAGCCCAGTTCGAAAGCGAATCAATGGAAGGCCGAATGAGGAACAGGAATCTGAGACCGAGGGCAGGTGTTCCACCCTCGCCTGTAGTTTCCTGATCAATACCGCCGACGCATCGGCGAGTGAGGCGCCGCGCGCTCATCCTTCATCCGATAGGTGATGCGGGCTTTTTCCAAGTCGTAGGGACTCATTTCCATTTTCACCATATCGCCCGCCGCGATCTTGATGAAATTTTTCCGTAACTTACCCGAGATGTGAGCGAGAACAACGTGACCGTTCGAGAGCTGCACTTTAAACATCGTGCCCGGGAGCACCTGGGCCACTTTACCTTCAACTTCGATCGATTTGCCGTCAGACATACAAAGTTAAAGGACTAAACAAAGAGAAAGGTTTCATGCGAGATGGGTTCAAATAAAAGCCCCTTGTAAGAGGGGTCAAGGGCCCGTAAGTCAAGGTTTTCCTGGGTCCGTTCCCTCGTGGGTGGGCCATTCCGCCATGTCCAGTCCCTCTCTGCCGCCTGATTGTCCGTTCCAAAAACGCTTTCCTTCCCAGCTGGTCCGGGACGATACGTTTTATATGAGCCTGGCTTACAATCAGGCGATCGAAGCCTGGCGAGAAGACGAGGTGCCGATCGGCTGTATCATCGAATTGGAGGGCGAAGTGATCGGCGCCGCGCATAACACGGTGGAGTCGGCGCACGATCCCACCGCGCACGCCGAAATGCTCGCGATCACTCAGGCGGCCAATCATCTCGGCGACTGGCGGCTCGATGGGGCCACGCTCTACGTCACCAAGGAGCCATGCCCGATGTGCTCCGGAGCCACCTTGATGTCGCGAGTCAAACGCGTCTGCTACGCTGTGCTCGATCCGAAAATGGGATGTTTGGGCGGAGCAACCAATCTGAACGCTTTGCCGCGGGTGAATCACCATCTGGAGATCACCGCCGGAGGGGTGTTGGAGCCAGAATGCCTCGAACTCCTTCAAGCGTTTTTCCGCGCCAAACGGAACCTCGACCCGCGCGGAAAGGACAACCCGCTTTTTGGTCCAAGCAGTTGACGCCGTTCGCTCTGCTCAACAGCTTGCCCACTCTTCGGTCTAATTAAACACATCAGAATCATGGCTTACGAACTCCCGAAACTGCCGTACGCGTACGACGCCCTCGCTCCGCACATCGATGCGAAGACGATGGAAATTCACCACACGAAGCATCACCAGGCCTATATCACCAACGCCAACAATCTCCTCAAGGACCACCCGCAGTTGGCCTCGCTCGAGGTCAATGCTTTGATCGCCGACCTGAGCAAGGTGCCAGAAGCGATTCGCGGCGGGGTCCGCAACAACGCCGGCGGCCACAGCAATCACAGTTTTTTCTGGACGATTCTGGGTCCGGGCAAGGGCGGAGCGCCCAAGGGAAAACTCGCCGAAGCCATCACCAGCACGCTGGGCGGTTTCGATAAATTCAAAGAAGACTTCGGAAAAGCCGCCACCACCCGCTTCGGCTCCGGCTGGGCTTGGCTGGTCGTCGGGCCCGACAAGAAACTCTCCATCGGTTCCACCGCGAATCAGGACAGTCCGCTGATGGGCAAGGCCGTCGCCGGTCTCGAGGGCAAACCCGTCATCGGTCTCGATGTCTGGGAACACGCTTATTACCTGAATTATCAGAACCGTCGTCCCGACTACATCACCGCCTTCTGGAACGTGGTCGACTGGGACGCTGCGGAAAAAAATTACCAGGCCGCCCTCGCCTGAGTTCATCTCTCCGGTCTTTCAACCAAGCCGTCTCCATTTTTTGGAGACGGCTTTTTTTGCGCGCCGATCCCGGATCGAGGTGGTGCGGCCGGTCCAGGATGCTAAACCAAATTTTTGGGGAGGGCCCGATTCCGTCCGGGCCGTTGACGCTCAGCCAGCCCGAACGGAGTCGCGCCCTCCAGCAAACCCGCTCTGTCGCATCCACGGCTTAACGTGGCGCGCCGTCGCCTTGGCGACGGCGGGTCCCGGGGCGCGATTTAGACGTGGTCAACGGACGAGACGAATGAGCTAACGTTGCGGCTAACATATCAAATGGGGGGATCGACAGAGCACACTTCGACCACGTCCCACTGTCGTCGCGGGACGCGTCGACCCACCTCGATCAGCCATCAGCCGGAGGGAGCCAAGTCCCCGAACTACGGAGCCGCCGCCGCGCGGCTTCCCTCGGCGCTCTGCTCCGCCGGGCCGAGCCCGCCCAGGCGATCGACCAGCTCCAGACAAGCCCGTCCGTTGTGATACGGGCATTTCCAAAAGCTCACTTTGGCATCGTTGCTCTTGGTCTTGAGGTCCGCCGATACACTGCGAAACCACTCGCCGTTTCGCCGGTCGACCAAGTTCGCCTCGATAAAATCCCAGAGCCGCAGCGCGGTCGTCAAGTAGCGTTTGTCTCCGCCGAGCTGATACGCCGCGAGAAAACCAACCGCGGCTTCAGCCTGCGGCCACCACTCTTTGATGTCGGAAACGATGCCTTGCGGATCCGCTTCGTAGAGCAGCGCTCCGTCTTTGTCCAAACCCTGCTCGAAGGTCACTCGCGCAATCTCCAGCACGACTTTCTGAACGCGTTCCAGCAGCGCTGGGTCGTCCACCGCCACCGCCGCTTCATGGAGCAGCCAGGCCGCCTCGATATCGTGCCCGAACGAAATTCGATCTGTTCGCCTTTCCCACCCTTCGTTGAAAAAGAGGCCGAGGTGAAATGTCGTGGAATCCAGGATACGGGTCAACATCACCTCGATCAGCTGCCGCTGAGTTTCCCGCAGTCCCGCGTCGGGCCAGACGCGCAGGAGGTTGGTGTAAGCCTCCATCACGTGCAGGTGAGTGTTCTGCGATTTCGGTTCGTTGAGGTCGACTGCGCTCAATCGAACGTCGGTCTCGCGCGTCCATTCGCGGGTGAAGGCCTCGAAATAGCCGCCTTGCTGCCGGTCGCGGCTGTGCGTTTCCAAAAGGCGATAAAGCTCGAGCGTGCGCTCCAGAACCGCCGCATCGCGGCTGACCGAATAATACTCCGAAAGGGCATAAATGCCGAAGGCCTGTCCGTAAACTTGCTTGCGCGTGCGAAGCGGTTTCCCGTCGGCCGACGTCGACCAATAACACCCGCCGTGCACCGGGTCCCAAAACCGTTTCATCAGGTCCGTATAAGCCCAGGTCGCCATCCCCCAGTACTCCGGCTGGCGGTAGTGCCGGTAGGCAGAACTATAGGTCCAAAGAATCCGCGTGGTCAGAAGCGCGCCCCGCTCCGCCTCTTTGTTCACCACCAGATCATTGCTGATTTCTCCATAAAATCCACCGCGCTCCCGGTCCACCGTGTGGCGTATCCAGAAAGGGAGGATATTTTCGCGAAGTTCGGACTCGATGCGTGAGATGTAGGGATGAGGCATTCAAAAGCTCCGGCCCATCGGCCGGAGTTGAGTCACGAATCTTATCGCCGAGTTTTCTCTTCAATCTTTCTCCGACCCTCAAGCGACCGAGGTTATTCAATCATGAGAGTAGAGGCCGCGGCGCGGTGGGAAGCGCGCGCAACACCTCCGCGACCACACGTTCACCCGAAGCCAAAGCCGCTCCGACCGTGCCGAGCTGGGCCGGCTCCGCGGTTGCTTCACCAGCAAAAAAGAGCGTCGCTTCAACCGAGCGAGCAAGGCGAGCCGGCGCGTCCTCCTGGCCCGCAAGGGAAAAACTGTATCCACCCCGCGCGAACGGATCCGTCGTCCAGTCGTGCCAATACCCCTCGACCAAGGCCGAGCTCAGGGCCGAAGACGAGCAACCGAATATGCTGGCCAAGGTTCGCACCACGATCTCCACCACTTCCGCTTGCGACTTTCCGGCCAGAGCTTGCGCAGCGGGCCCTCCGCCCCACCCGATCAAAATCGGTTCTGGAGCAGCCGACCACCAAACGGGCACGGGAGCTCCCGGAGCATGGATGTATCCAAACGATGAACCGTCCTGGGCTCGAAGCGCGTCCGGCACGAAGGGTTCGGTCCAAAAAGAGTGGTCGAAGCGCAGCACCACCCGGCTCACCGCGCCCACCTCGAGTTGGGCCCAGAGTTGCCGTTTCTCCGGCAGCTCGGGATCAAATTGCAGCGCGCCCATTTGGCTGGGTAACGCCTTCAACACGCCCAGGGGAACGGTGATCACGACCGCGCGCGCTCGGACCGTCCTTCCCGCCGCGCCGAGTTCTCCGCGAGTCGCGACCTCCACCTCGCCCGGGCGCCAACGGATCCGCGAGGCCACCGCATTGAGGTGAATTTCTACCCCGGCCGCTTTGCACTGCTGAGCCAGCGTCAGCGGGATGCGGTCGTAGCCGTTGATCAAGCGGTGCTGATTCTCCTCCGTGCCTCCGCTGGTCTCTTTCAAGGTGCGCGCGCTCATCCGGTCGATCGGCGCGGCGTGAAAATCCTGGACAAATTCGCGGGTGAGCACGGTGTCGTCGGCCGGTAGCTCACGATCGCCCGCTTTGAGCCACGCTCCGAGCGAGGGAAACACGTCGGGTTGTAGCTTTTTGAATACGCCTCCGATCCGTTCCCAAAGATCGTCCCGCCGTTGCAATCCTACATCGGTGAGGACCCACTGCGCTTCCGGCGATTCCGCGGTGCGAGCGTCGGCCTCGCGCACCAATTTCCACAGCAGCTCATTGTCGCCATGGACGAACTCCGGCCCGAGTTCGATCGGGGGCGACTGAGCGGGCCGCCGGGTGCTGATGCGCCCGCCCACTCGACTCCTCGCCTCCAGAATCACCACGTCAAGACCCGCGCGGGCAAGATCACGGGCCGCGAGCAATCCCGAAGCGCCTGCGCCTATCACAATGACGTCGACCGGTTCCGGCGTTACCATGGGAAGGACAGACTCGTTTGAGGAAAAAAAGTGCGTTTCAACTTCACGCTTCGCCGCCAGTCGCCAAGAACTGAATACTGCCTTGGCCTGGGTCTCAGTTGCTCGACGAAATCCGAGGCCAGAGCGCCTTCAAATCCAGGTCCTGCAAGGCGGCCTCTCGCCAACTCTGGTCCAAGATACACGCGCGCTTGAGCCGCCGTTCGGCCTCTTTCAGATCGCCGAGCAGACAATAATAACAAGCCAGGTTGTAATGGAGAACGCCACACTTCGCGCCGTGGAGCGCTTCGGCGCGCAGCAGAACGGCCTTCGCTTCCTCGATCCGTTGTAGTTCGCGAAGAGCATAAGCCCAGGCAATCCAGGCTCGCTCGTTCGTCGGGCGTTGCGTGCAGACCAGCTGAGCGGTTCCGATAACGCGGACCCAGTGTTTCAGCTCCATGTGCAGGTCAACCCGCACTTCCAGCACGTTGAGATCGGACTGCTCATTCTCCGGAATCGCGTCGAGTTCGGCTTCCGCCTCCTTGAGCAAACCCAATTCCAAATAGCCGCGTCCATATTCGACGCGCCGCCGAACCGGAATGAAGGTGCCCATTCCGTTGATTCTCACTTTCGCGCGAAGTCGAGCAACGTCATTTCTCCACGACCGGCCGTTCGTTTAAACCTCGGGCATTGCAGAGATGGAAACGCCTCGCAGCATCCGACCGCATGCACACTTCCGCCCGATCTTCGCCGTGGGACGCCTTGCTCGACGGGCGTTTCGACTCGAAGCGACCGGGTCGAACCCTTTGGGCCCTTTTCTCCGATCAGCGCCGCTCGGTCCTCGCCGCGATCACGGTCTACGTCATCAAGCAAGCGCCCACCTCGCTGCTGCCCTTGATCGTCGGCATGATCATCGACGCACTGACCCCGTTGCGCGAAGACGCGTGGCCCCGGATCCTCAAAGTCGCGGCGGGCTACCTGCTCCTCCTCGCGCTGTATCCAGTTATCCATACGTTATTCGTTCGCTTGATGAGCCGAGTCCTTCGGCAGATGCAGTTCATGCTGCGCAGCGCGTTGATCGAGCGGCTCCAACAGCTCGCGATCGCCTTCTACGACGAGAATCAAAGTGGAGCGCTCCAAACCAAGATCCTGCGCGACGTCGATGCGATCGACGGGCTCTGTCGCCACCTGCTGCACAACGGGCTGAACGGCGCCTTGATCATCATCTATGTCACGGTGATCGCGCTGACCAAACAGCCCTTGCTCGCCCTCTACTTCGTCCTGACCGTGCCCGCAGGCGTCGCCTTGCTCAAGCTCTTCGACCGACGTTTTCGTCGGCACTACCAAGCGCTTCGAGTCGAAACCGAACAGATGAGCGCGAGGGTCGGCGACATGCTCCAGATGCTGCCGATCACGCGCGCGCACGGGCTCGAGTTGCACGAGACACGCGGCGTCCGCACCACCTTTCACCGGTTGCGCAAACGTGGTTTACAAGTGGATACAGTGACCGAACTTTTCGCGGCGAGCTCCTGGGTCACGTTCAATATTTTCCAACTCGCCTGCCTCGTCTTCTCCGCCTGGTTGGTCATCCGCCATCGCATCACGGTCGGCGAGGCCGTGATGTATCACACTTATTTCGGGATGCTGGTCGGCTCGGTCCAACAGTTGCTCAGCGTCTTTCCCGCTCTCGCCCAAGGCACCGAAGCGATCCGCTCGATCGGAGAGGTGCTGGAAGCGCCCGACGTCGAAGACTACACCGGCAAGCGGCCCGCACCGATCCCGTTGCAGGGAGAAGTCGTCTTCGAAAACGTGAGTTACCACTATGCCCGCGGACGCGAGGTGGCGATCGACGAGGTCTCGCTCCGGATTGCCCCGGGCGAGACGGTTGCGTTTGTCGGTGAATCCGGCGCGGGCAAATCGACCTTGATCAACTTGGCCATCGGCTTTCGCGCCCCGTCCGCTGGTCGTGTCATGCTCGATGGATACGACCTTCGCGAGCTGGACCTTCGGACCTACCGCCAGCAAATCGGCGTGGTGCCGCAGTCGACCATCCTCTTCGCTGGCACGCTGCGCGACAACCTGACCTACGGCCTGACTCATCTCGCGGATAGCACCCTACTCGAGATCCTGGAACAGGCCAACCTGGGTGCCTTCGTCCGCCAGCTGCCTCATGGGCTCAACACCCCGTTGGGCGAAAGCGGCACGCGGCTCTCCGGCGGCCAACGCCAGCGTCTGGCCATCGCTCGGGCACTGCTCCGAAATCCTCGTCTCATCCTCCTCGACGAAGCCACCTCGGCCCTCGACACCGAGTCCGAACGACTGGTCCAGGAAGCACTGGTCCGCCTTTGCACCGGCCGGACCACGCTGATCGTAGCGCATCGTTTCTCCACCATCCGCCATGCCCACCGCATCGTGGTCTTAAATCGAGGACGGATCGTCGAAATGGGCACCCGAGAGGAGCTCCTCGCTCGTCGCGGTCATTTTCACAAACTCGCCGCGCTCCAGGCCTGACATGGCGTCGGCGCTTCCTGCTGATCTGCCGGGTGCAGCCCAGCGATCTTTCACTGTATTTATTCCATAACTACACAAGCCCGCAGGCCGCCCACCGCGACCGGATCCAGGCAGTTGGAACTCGACACCCTTTCGGACACGTGTAATCCAGGTTTCAACCGCCCTCGCTCGACGCTCCTCCGCCCCTTTTGCCGGAATCGCCGGCTTCGTTCTGGCTTGGCGGACCCCTCAACACCTCTTCCCCATGGCTCGTTCCCGCTTGTCCATCGTTCTCGGGCTGACCTTCGGCCTCACTCTCAGTGCCTCGATCTCCTCTGCTCAACTCATCACCGCCGTCAATCAGGGCTGGTATGACGAGACCGGGTTTCACGATCCGACCAACCCCAATTATTTTATCGGTGCGTTCGGGGGCTATCCCGTGACGCGGGATTTTTTTGTTTTCCACCTGCCCACCCTCGCCGGTCCGGCCACCGCCGCGACTCTGGAAATCTATAACTCCGCGGTCGATCCGTTCGACCCCGACAGCAAGGGCTATTTTTCTCCCGATCCCTTCGAGACCGTCGTGCTGCACGATGTAACAACCCCGCTCTCTTCACTCACCGCCGGACTCGGCGGAGTCAGCGCCTACAACGATCTCGGTACCGGCACCGTGTTCGGCAGCGCCACTCTGACCAATGCCGACAACGGCAAATGGATTCCGTTTGCACTCAACGCTGACTTTCTCGCCTTTCTCAACACCGCCCCGACTCAGTTCGCTCTGGGGGGCATGCTCAGCACGCTGGGCGATCCCTCGAGCTATGAATTTGTTTTCGGATCGGCCACGGAGGCGCCGCTCGCCCGACTCACCATTCAAACCACGTCGATCCCGGTCGCGCCCGTGCCGGAACCCTCGACCTACGGTTTGCTCGCCGCTCTGGTTGTCACCGCCGCAGCACTACGCCGGCGGTCTGCTCGCGCGCGGGCTTGAATGCACTCTCGCACTCCCGCGAGATCGAGGAGCGCGAACGCAATGCAGGCGTGCGGCTCTCCCCTGATCCACTGCGCTCCTCTGGCTTCAGTTTTCGAACTTTCTTCCTTCGTCATTTCTTTATGAATTCCGTTTCTCTTTCCCGGCTAAGCAGCCCACGACGCTGGGTCGGATTTTTCCTCGCCGTGGCTCTCGGTCTGGTGGGGTCAGCCCGCGCCGCCATCACCTTCGACTCCGCCAGCTCCGGCATCGCTGCGAGCAGCACAGTTTTGAGCTGGTCCCACTCCATCGGAGGAGAAAATGACCGCGCCTTGGTCGTCGGCGTTTCGGCCGAGGACACCTCGACCGCCGATCTCGTCGTTTCGAGCGTGACCTACAACGGCGTGCCCTTGACCGCGGTGGTCAACTCGGTCGCGAGCGATGGCACCAGCACGATCAATCGCTCACAGCTTTTCTATGCCCTCGACGCCTCGTTGCCCAGTGCCGGCACCTACACCGTGACGGTGACTTATGCCGCCGGCTCCGTCTCCAGCCTGAGCGGCGGCGCCATCTCGCTCGCCGGCGTCGCGCAGTTCGCCCCCGAATCCGTCGTGACCAATCACGTGGGGTCGGGCAACACGCTTTCCACCTCCCTCTTCGTGCCCACCGGGGGATCCTGGTTGGTCGACGTCGCCGGCAGCGGCGCCAGTAATGCCGGTCTCACTACAACCACCGCGGGCATGATCTCCCGCTACAACGCGCAGGCCTCCGGTTCAGCCGGCGCCGGTTCGACCAAGGCGGTCAGCGTCAGCGGGACGGAAACGATGAGCTGGTCGGGTTCCAGCAATCGCATGGTCCACTCCATCGCTTCCTTCGCCCCGGCCACGAACAGCGGACCAAGCTCTTCCTCTTCTTCGTCCTCCTCATCCAGTTCATCCTCGTCCTCTTCCTCGAGCTCCTCGTCCTCCAGCTCAAGCAGTAGCAGCAGCTCTTCCTCCTCGAGTTCAAGTAGCAGCAGCTCGAGCAGTTCATCCAGCGGCGGCTCGGTCGGTGGCACGCTCACGATTTACGTTTCGCCAAATGGTTTGCCGACCAACGCGGGGACGTTGCTCAGCCCCACCACACTCGACCAAGCAGTGGCTCGGATGGAAAGCGCCTCCTCCGGCACGATCTGGGTCCGCGGCGGCACCTACCTGCTCTCCTCTCAGATTACGGTCTCTCGGACGAACAACGGCGCGGGGGACAGCTTGCGCAAACGTATCCACGCTTACCGTACACCAATGGGCACGACGGAGAAGCCGATCCTGGATTTTTCCCCGGAACCCTACACTCCCGGCTCCGGGACCAATCCGCGCGGCCTCCAGATCGACGGCGCTTTCTGGCACGTCAAGGGCCTGACCATCCGCAATGCGGCGGACAACGGCATCTACGTCGCCGGCAATTCTAATCTGATCGAGCAATGCGTGACCCAGGCGAACCGGGACACTGGTCTGCAGATCGGTCGCCACTCGCCGGATGCGCCGCGCGAGGAATGGCCGGCGAACAATCTGATTTTGAACTGCGATTCTTTCGACAACTTCGACACCCCTCGCGGTGAAAATGCCGATGGGTTCGCCTGCAAACTCACGACCGGCCCAGGCAATGTTTTTCGTGGTTGCTGCTCGCACAACAATATCGACGACGGTTGGGACCTCTTCACCAAAGTCGCCACTGGCCCCATCGATCCGGTGCTGATCGAAGATTGTGTCTCCTACAGCAACGGCGTGCTGACCAACGGCACGGCCACGGCGGCCGGCGATCGCAACGGCTTCAAACTCGGCGGCGACGGTATCCCAGTAAACCATACCGTGCGTCGCTGCATTGCCTTCAACAACGGGCAACACGGGTTCACCTACAACAGCAATCCCGGGTCGGTCGCGATGACCAACAACACATCGTGGCACAACGGCGGGAGCAACTTCGCCTTCGACGTCGGCACCCACGTGTTCACCAACAATCTCTCCTTCGAGGGGACAGCGAGCGACAAGTATTCAACTAGCACCGACGTGCTCAACACGAATTGCTGGTGGCACAATACCAAGGGCAGTCTCAACGGTAAGGGCCTGCGGGTCAGCGCGGCCGACTTCGTCAGTTTCGACCCGACTCAAATCGCTCGCTTACCCAACGGAAAACTCGATCTCGGCACCTTCCTTCTTCTCGCCTCGGGAAGCGATCTGATCGACGCCGGCACGCCCGCGGGAACCGACATCGGCGCACGCGCGGGATCGACCTCCAGTTCATCCTCTTCCTCCGGCTCCTCGAGCAGCAGCAGTTCTTCATCATCGTCCTCGAGCAGTAGCAGCAGCAGTTCCTCCTCGAGTTCGTCTTCCAGTTCTTCAAGCAGCAGTTCGTCGTCCTCCTCCAGCGGCGCCAGTTCGTCCGGCAGCGACTTCACCGCCTACAACTTGACCGGCTTCGCGACCGGCGACGTGGGGGGCGGCCTGATCACCGAGACCGATGCCACGAAGTACAAAAAGGTTTTCACCGCCGCCGACCTCTGGAGCGCGCTGAAAGACAACAACACGCGCGTGATCGAGATCATGAACGACCTCAATCTCGGTTGGAACGAGCTTCCCGCGAGCGCGCAGGCCGCTCCTTTTGGGGCCAACGCGACTCCGCTGACCCATCCGGTGTTGAAGACCACGGGTGTAACCGAAATCACGATACAAGATCGCAGCGCCGCGAAAAAGCGCGCCGGCCTGACCCTCTTCTCCGTTAACGGCGCCACCCTCCGCCACGTCGGGATTACACTCAAACGCTGCGACGACGTGATCATCCGCAACCTGAAGTTTGACGAACTCTGGGAATGGGACGAATCGACCAAGGGCCACTACGACAAGCAGGACTGGGACTACCTCACCCTCGAAGGCAACAATCGGGTCTGGGTCGACCATTGCGAATTCGGCAAGGTTTACGACGGCGTGCTCGACATCAAGGCCGGGAACAAGAACACCACGATCTCCTGGTGCAAATTCTCCGGCGACTCCGGCCTGCCCGGCAGCTTCGTCTGGCAACAGATCAATGCGCTCGAGGCCAGCCCCGCTTCGTATCCGATGTATAACTACTTTCGCAACGCCGGCATGACGCCCGCGCAAATCGTGGCAGTCGCCGCCCCGCAGAAGAAGGGTCACTTGATTGGCGCGCTGGAGTTCGAGCCGACCAATGCCGACCTCTGGGTCACGATTCACCATAACTATTACCTCAACGTGCAAGACCGTCTTCCTCGACTGCGCGCCGGAAACGTTCACGTCTACAACATCTACGCCGACGCCTCCGCGGCCTTGGCTGCGAAACACCTGCGCGAGACCTTCACCAACGCCAACAGCGCCTCCTACAGTTTTGACGTGACCAGCAACGGCTCAATCTCGACCGAAGCCGGCGCGGTCCTGGTGGAGAAGTCTCACTTCATCGACATCGTGTATCCGCTGCGCAACAACCAGGTCGATCCGGCTCAAACGAACTACACCGGCAAGATCCTCGCGGTGGATACGATCTACGCGTTCGAAGGGCTGACCTTCCGGGGGGACAGCGACGCAGCCAATAGTCCCTTGGCACCCGAACCCGCCGCGGCCCTGGCTTTCAGTTGGAACGGCTTCACCGAGCTGCCGTATCCCATTCCCACCATGAACGACCCGTCCGACCTCGCCGCCCTCCTCACCGGACCAGCAGGAGCAGGCGCGGGCTTGCTCACCTGGGACAAGATCAACTGGCTGAAAACCAGTTATTAAACGATCGAGATAACTCAGCGCGCTGGGCGGCAAAGCCGCACTGGCGGCGTGATTCGATTCTGCCGCGCGACGACGTTGGGCCCGTCGTTGCGGCTCGGTTGGGAGGGTAAATTTCGACTTCGCTCGCCTGCTGAAATCGGCCTTTCAGCGAGCGCTAGCTTATGGCCCGGCGCCTTGTTGACAAAAATTGGTGATTTCAACGACCACCGGTAAATTCCCGATGGAAATTTCGGAAGAATGTGACGATACCAGCGCACGTTCACTCTCGCTCCGGAGCGAACGTCGTCTGTGGCCATGAATAAATACCTGATCGCATCGCTTCTCGTCCTGATCGCCCTTGCCGTTTGGCTCACGCCCGATACCGGCTCCCCCGCCGCCTCCGAAGAGGTCGCAACCCTTCCCGTCCCCCTCTTTCGCTTCCTCGAGGCGGCCCAAGCCGGTCAGCTCAAGGACGGCACCATCACTTATACCGAAGCAGGCGGCGACTTCGCCCGTCTCCAAGCCTCCACTACACAGGTCGACGCCAAGAACGCACCGGTCCAGATCTGGTCTTCCCAAGGCCGGCTTACCTCCGACGACCTGAAGCTCCTCCGGGCCGCGCGGTTTGAGGACAAGATCGCCGCCAAGTTGGCCACGGTCGGGCAACCCCGGCGCGCCCTCCTCCGCGAGATCACGGTCAACACCGTTTACATCGGCCTCTTTGTCGGCGCCATCCTGCTCGCCCTTCCCCTCCTCCAACGGAACATGGGGAGCCAACATTCGAACTTTTCCGGCACGCAGTCGAAGGACCAACCGAACGCGACCCGTTTCACCCACGTCGCCGGTTGCGACGAGGCCAAGCAGGAAATCACGGAAGTGGTCGAGTACCTCCGCAATCCCAGCAAATTTTCCCGCACCGGCGGCCGCATGCCGAAGGGTATCCTTCTCGTCGGTCCTCCGGGCACGGGCAAAACCCTCCTCGCACGAGCGGTCGCAGGCGAAGCCGGCGTGCCTTTCTTTAGCGTGAGCGGTTCCGATTTCATGGAAATGTTTGTCGGCGTCGGCGCTGCCCGGGTCCGTAATCTTTTCAAAACCGCCGGAAAAAAAGCTCCCTGTATCATCTTCATCGATGAACTCGATGCGATCGGTCAGCAGCGCGGCAGCGGACGTCAGGGCAACGACGAACGCGAACAGACGCTCAACGCCATCCTCGTCGCGATGGACGGCTTCGACGGAAATAAGGGCATCATCGTTTTCGCCGCGACCAACCGGGCCGAGATCCTCGATAAAGCCCTTCTCCGCCCCGGCCGCTTCGATCGCCAGGTCCATGTCAACCTGCCCGACCTTGAGGGTCGCGAACAGATTCTCCGCGTTCACACCGGCAAGATCACTCTTTCCGACAAGGTGGACCTCCGCGAAGTCGCCAAAGCCACTCCCGGCTTCTCCGGCGCCGATTTAGCCAACTTGGCCAACGAGGCCGCGCTCCACGCCGCGCGCAACAATCACGCCTCGGTCAACCCGAGCGATTTCGACGAAGCGCGGGAAAAGATTTCCTGGGGCCGTGAACAACGCCGGGTCATGACCCTGGATGATCGCCGCACCATCGCGTATCATGAAGCTGGACACGCCTTGATGCAGATCTACTCCGCCGAAGAAGGTCTGAAGTTGCACAAGGTCACGATCATTCCCCGGGGCCAATCCCTCGGCAGCACCCATTTCACCCCCGAGCGCGATCGGCTCAACTACTCCGAAGCCCAGCTCCTCGCTCGTCTGCGCTGTTTGATGGGCGGCCGGGTCGCGGAAGAAATTGCTCTCGGTCAGATCACCAGCGGCGCCGCCGGTGACATCGAGACGGCTTCGAATATCGCCCGCTCGATGGTTTTCGAATGGGGTATGTCCCCGCTCGGTTTCATCGCCCTGACTCAACGCGAGGGCCAGATGGCCGGCAGCAACTCCCGTCAGGCTCTGGCCGCGGGCGACACCATGGCCCAGGCCGAACAGCACGTGCTCGAGCTGCTTCGTCTCCAGTACTTGGAGACCAAACGCATTCTGCTCGAGCGTCGCCAACAGCTGGATACGGTGGCAAACAGCCTGCTCGAACGCGAGACCCTCTCCGGCGAAGAAGTCTTGGCTCTCTGCGCCTGAGCTGGGGACCGATAGGAGCCTTGAGGGGGTCAACGCGTCCCGCGGTGACCATTGGACATCGTCGACGTGTGCCTCGTCGCCTCCCCAAGTTGCTATCGTGGCGAAGTGCTTGTTCACTTGTCTCGTCGCGTTGCCCGAATCTAAATCGCGCCCCGGGACGTGTCGCGCCACCTTGTCCCTCGACGCAATAAAAGGCGTTTGCTGGAGCAACGGTTTTCCCCCGACTCAGCCGGCCGCTCGTCAAAAAAACCTGGGGCCGGCTCCTTCTTTTTTCGTGCTCCTTTCCTCCAGTCGTGGGAAGATGTTTTGTCTCCTCGCCGATGGTCTCGCCCACCTCCTCCCCTTCTGCTCGCTCCGGCGAAACCGCGGCCCATCTGGCGCTGAAGCGCCTCTCTTTTCAGTGGGCCTTGGCTCACCGCCTTTCCCTCTGTGCGACCGAGGTTCGGCTTCCGCGCTGCAACTACCGCGCCGACTTGGCCGCGGCCACGCCGCGCATCACCGCGAGCAATGCGAAAATCGCGGTCTTTGAGTGCAAGGCCAGCCGCTCCGATTTTCTTCGCGACGGAGCAAGCGAGTCCGCCCTGCGCGCCGAGGTCGCCGAACTGACCCAACGCGTGCACGCCTTGCGCGGGATGATTGGCGCCCACCGCCCCGATCTGCGCTGCGGCGACGAACTTTTTCCGGAATTCGAAGCCGTCGATCTCCGCGGCACCCGGCACGACACTCACGACAAACTCACCGCCAAGCTCAGAGTCGCGCAAAACAAACTCCTTGAAGGGACCAAGTTCAGCAAACTCGCCCGCTGGCGCTGCGCCGATCTCCTGTATTTGGTCAGTGAGGACGAAGTGGTGGAAGCTTACGAGGTGCCCGATGGCTGGGGCCTGCTGGTCCGCGAGGGCGACGAACTGGTCTTGCGAGTCAAACCCCTGCTCCATCCGACCACTCCGGAACATCGGATCAACTTGCTCGAGCGTATCGCCGCTGCGACTACGCGAGAAGGCGCCAAAGGTTTCGGTCTGCCGACCTTTCGGGATCCCCGAGAAGCGCCCGCAGGCTTTTAACGTCCGGGCTTACCGTTGTTAGGGCCGCGGCCGCTTTCTCTCCGTTTCGTATTCAGCGTCTTGGCGGACCTTCTTGCCTCCACCGCTAACAAACCGCGCGCGTCCACACGCCTTCACGATGGAATTGGAAAAAGCCGTGCTTCATTTCCTGGGTTGATCCGGGAGGATGATGCAGCAGTCGCGTGATCAAGATCGCGCTCACGAGAACGAAGAGAAGAATTCCGATCACCATCCAGACGTTTATCTGGGTGGTCTTTCGCTCCAGGTTGAGGCCGATCTGGGGTTCTTGGTTTGTGGCCATAGGGTTGATTTAAAAGGAAAGCCGCGGCCGTTTTCACCGGCGCGGCCCTGAATTTTGGTTTGTATTATTTATTTCACTACATCTTCGCGCCGACGGGTGACGTCTTCGCGTTTGGGAAAGTCCGCCTCTGCGTCACGAACCGGGGCCGCTTGGGCCGCCACCGCGCCCATCCGGCCGCCAAAACTGGCTGCGATTGCACCGAGGAGAAATCCGACAAAGGTCCAAATTGCCCCTTGAGCCAGAGCCTTTGAGGCCTTGTCCGCTGCTTGGCGCGCCTGCTGCGCCGCTTCATCTTGCATTTGTGTCACCTCCCTGCGGATACGGTTCATCGAGTCCTCCCAGCGGCGAACCGTGCTCTCGGCAAAATCCCGTGGGGCGCCGGCGTCGGTCAGGGCGGTGATCAGAGCGTTGCGTCGGTCGTCGTTCGGTTGCGCCGCGAAACGGGTCAAGGCCAGCGCGATCTCGCGTTTATTGGCCGCCGGAATTTCGCCCTGTTGCCCCGGCAGTCGCAGTTCGTCGGTGGCGCCTCGCACCACATCGCCTACCCAATTGGTGATCGAGGGCGACTGGGCCGCCTGCTGTCCGGCGCTCCCCGCCGCCCGGGTCACACCCGCAATTCCGCTCCCAATGGCTTTCGCCGCGCCACCAACCGCGAGTCCCGCGCCACTGGAAAGAAACCCGAAAACCACCACGGTCGACAAACACCAGACCACAAAGCCATGAAGTCCACCCGAGCGGCTCTCGCCGACATTAATGGAACGTCCCGCCACCCAACCGCCCACGCAGAGGGAGATCAGCGCGCTGACCGTCCAGGCAATTCCGGCCGCCACCGCGAAATCGGAGGCCGGGTTGTCATTGGTCAAGGGCTCGACCATGCGCACACCCAGACCCAGGCCGAGCATGGTAATGAGGATATGAATACTGAGAGCCGCGAAACAGCCGGCAAAAATAGCCCCCCACGAAAGCAAGCGAGAGGGACGCAGATCTACCGCCGTGCTGGAAGAAGAAGGGATGGATGATGTAATCATAACGGGGATACACAGACGTTTTCGGAAAGAGGGACAGAAAGGCTTTCGCTTGAATCACACCACCCGCCCTTTCCCTTCTTTAATCACTCCAAACCAACAACTAGAGCAAGTGACCAGCGCTTTCGACCCGTTTTCTATCTGTTGCATTGTGCACCCAGATTTCCCTGCTATCGCCGCAAAAATCCGTGAACGGGCAGCAACTTACGTCCCTCAGCGCTCAGCTGGATTTCCGGTAACCGGTTGAGAATACCGCCGGATAGACGAGCCAACGAAGGGCTTTTACGATTCGCTCGATGAACAACAATGAAACCCCCGAAGCCCGAGTTCGTCAGCAGACCTCTCACGCGGAAATCTCGCGCCGAGCCGAAGAGCTCTGGCGGCAGTACGGTTGTCCGCAAGGCCGCGATGAAGAGATCTGGTTGGAAGCGGAGCGTCAGCTGCGTGGCACCGCCTCGACCTTGGCTTCTCCCGCCGCTGAAGGCGTTGGCCCTGCGCCATCCGGCGAGGAAAATCCCGTCCGCGTTGCTCAGGAAAAAATTCGGTCTCGCGAAACTGAAATGATGGAGCCCAAAAAAGCCCCCGGCCCGAAGGCTGGCCGCGGCAAAAACAAGCAGAGCGGTAAGTAGACGAGGGCCCGAAGCGGCAAATCCGCCCTCCAGGTTGGAAATCTCACCTCAAATTCCGCGCCGTAGTTGCCCCGTGCCTACGTGGCTCGTCGCCGGTCCAATTATCTGCCCTGCGTGCCCCAACGGCGGTGCAGAAACCGCTCCCAGGGCGAAAACATCACTTTATCCGCGAGCAGGCCGATCACCACGATGACCAGCATCACGCCGATCACCTGCTCCATTGCATTCAGTTCGCGGCCGTAATGCAGGAGATGTCCGAGGCCGAAACCGCTCAGGATCGTGACGTAAATTTCCGCGGCCATGAGCGAGCGCCAGGCAAAGGCCCAACCCTGCTTCATGCCGCTCACCACGAAGGGCAGCGCAGCAGGCAACATGACCTTGCCCCAGGTGTGAAGGCCGCGTGAACCCATAGTGCGCGCGGCACGCGCAAAGATCGGCGGGATGCTGCGGATACCATTGTCGGTCGCGATCACCATCGACCACATCGTGCCCATCACCACCACGAAGAACATCGCGGTTTCGGTCTGGCCAAACCAGAGCAGCGCGAGCGGAACCCAGCAGACGCTCGGCAAGGTTTGAAGTCCGAGAGCAAGGAGTCCGATTGTATCCTGGCAGACTTTGAACCGCGCGGTGAGCAGGCCCAACGGCAGGCCCACCGCGATACCGAAGACATAGCCCAGGAGGAGGCGCTTCATTGTCACCCACGAGGCCGAGAGGAGTGTTCCATCCACGACCGCACTAGATAAGTACTGCGCCACCGTGATCGGCGAAGGCACCAGGACGGAAGACCAAACCTTGGCCCGTACAAGCGCTTCCCAGAGCAGTAGGAGGAGAAGAAAAAACGCCGCAGCTGAAAGAAAACGTTTCATGGTTTTTGCCTCTCGCTGAGCTCGCCGCCCGTCCCTCTGTCTCCCGAATCAAATAAGTCGCATCCAAATTCTAGATACGACGGACCCAGCGGTCCGCCCTCGACAGAGAAGGGGGTAAGGGTCACGCCGTTCACTCGCTCACCTCGCCGTCCGTTTTCAAATGACTTTTCAATGCCTTCGTGATCTGGGTGGCATACTGCGCGAGGGTCACGCTGTTGATGTCGCGCGGGCGCGGGAGATCGATCCGGAACTCTTCGCAAATCCGTCCGGGATGAGGCGAAAACAACACCACCCTGTCTCCTAGACACACCGCCTCGCGAACGTTGTGGGTCACGAAAACAATCGTCTTTTTTCGATCGCGCCAGATGCGCTGAATATCGCCGTAAAGTTGTTCGCGGGTCAGGGCGTCGAGCGCGGCGAAGGGCTCGTCCATGAGCAAAATTCTCGGGTTGGGCGCGAGCGCGCGGGCCAGGGCGACCCGTTGCTTCATTCCGCCGGAAAGTTCGTGGATGCTGGAGTGCGCGAACTTCTCCAGGCCGACCAGCTTGAGGTAAAACTTGGCCACTTCCTTGCGCTCGTGGTTGGTCAAACCAGGTTTGAGCTTGAGGCCGAACATCACGTTGTCCGTCACGTCGAGCCAGGGAAAGAGCGCATGCTCCTGGAACATCACCATGCGTTGTCGTCCCGGACCGGATACAGGCTTGCCGTCGCACAGCACCGCGCCCTCGTCCGCAAAGTCGAGCCCGGCGATGATGTTGAGCAAGGTGCTTTTGCCGCAGCCGCTCGGCCCAACCAAGCAGACAAATTCCCCTTCCGCCACTTCGAGCGAGACGCGGTCGAGCGCATGCACTTCGCGGCGCGAGGTGCGGAAACGTTTTGTGATGGCGCCCACCGAAAGCTTGGAGGGCGTCTCGTTAACCAATTCCGTTTGTACGGTCACTGGGGAAGATGGAGGAGTCGGGAGAGGTCGACGTCGCCGCGAATAAAGCCGAGCCCGCGGGCGTCGGTTACGAGGTTCTCAATGGCGTTGAGGGTCAGGTCGGGAGAAAATGTCAGTCGTTGCCAAGCGGATACTACCAGCTCCAGCTTGATCTCGCGTTTCACCTCATCGCTCAAGCCGCGCTGCACCAGGGCCTGCGCTTCGGCAGGATGAGCCTGTATCCAAGCGGTCAATTCAACGTGGGCTTTTACGAAACGCGCCACCAGATCGCCCTGTTGATCGAGGAATTTCGCACGCGCCGCCAGGATGGTGGTGACCACGTCTTTTTGCTCGAGAAATACCTTGCCACCGGCCTCGCGTTCGATCCGCGAAACCCAGGGCTCAACCGTCCAAACTGCGTCGATCTTGCCTTGTTGAAACAGCGAGAGTTGGTCCGGGTTTGCGGTCGGCAAAACGAAAACGTCGCCGCCAAGCTGGGTGATTTTAAATCCTTGGGCCTTCAACCAGGTTCGCGCCGCGACATCCTGGGTGTTGCCGAGCTGGGGAGTGGCGAGTTTTTTGCCTTTGAAATCCGCCGGCTTCTCGATCCCCGCGCCCGGCCGAACCAGCAAGGCCGCGCCTCCCCGAGCGGCGCCGGAAACAATCCGGATCTCGTCGCCCTTGGAGCGGACATAGGCGTTGAGCGCCGGACTGGGTCCAACATAAGTCAGATCGATCGAGCCGGCGAAAATCGCCTCCATCGCGCTTGGCCCCGCGTTGTAAGCGAACCATTGGATCTCGACCTCCGGCCCAAGCCGCTCCTCAAACCAGCCCTTGTGTTGCGCCGCCAGCGCCTTGGCCACGATCGCCTGGGCGTGGGTCACATTGGGAAAGTATCCAACCCGTAACGTCGTCTTGGCTGAGGCCAAGCAGACGAAAAGAAGAGAACATAAAAACAAGTAGAAGAAGCGGAATTTCATATGCCTTCGCGGTAAAGAAATTCGCCCAAGCCGGTTTCGAACGGAGTGACCGCCATCGCCGCTTTTTTCGCTTTCGCTTCCGCCCTGGCCTGCGCGCGAGCGCGCGGATTGATCGCAAAGGGCATATTCACATTGTCCCTACGCATTTTCCGCAGCGTCACCTCCACCACGTCAGCCAGGGTGTAGCGGTCCAAAATGTTCGCGATCGCGTTGCGCACATCGAGCATCAACATGCGCAATCCGCAGTGTGCTTCGTCCGGACACGAGCAGCGTTCGTAGGCCGTCTGGCTGACGCAACCGATGGGGGCCAGCGGTCCGTCCAAATACCTCACCACCTGCCCGGCAACGACCTCTTTGGCCGCTCGGGCCAGACGATAACCACCGTATTTCCCACGAACTGAGTCGAGAAAGCCTCCCTGTTTGAGGTCGATCAGGATCTGCTCCAAAAACTTAACTGGAATTTTTTCCAACTCAGCTAACTCGTTGAGCTGCACCAAGTCGCGGCCGAGCTCCTGCGCTAATCCAATATCGATTAGAGCACGAAGTCCGTATTCGCCGCGTTTAGAAAGTTTCATTGGTTATAATCCTACTAAGGAAGAGTGGTTTATCAGCCACTCAATTCTTTAAGTCGATAGCAAGATTTGATTTTGCCGCCTGGAAAACGGGCGCAACGAGGCCCGAAACTCCCCCTCGATGTAGGCGGGGGTGCCCTCACCCCGCGCAGAGACGTCACACCTCGGAGGTGGCTTCGCCGTCGCGGGGTGAGGGCACCCCGCCTACATCTAACCCCCCCAAAGAAAGTCCGCCTCAATTCAGTGCCGTTGGGCGCTAACGCCGGTGATCGGGTATTCAGCTTCCGAGGTGGCGCGCCATAGTCTTGGCGACGGCGGGGCCCGGGCGCGAGTTTGGGAGGTCGGCAACCTCTCGGTGTAGTGATCGTGTCCCTACAGGCCGCAATACAAAATGACCCGTTGTCCCAGGCCGTTGACCTGGGCTGAGGAATGGTCGGCCCGTTGGGCCTTGGGATCGGAGTTTAAATCGAGGAATCTCTGCTTACGCTGGAACAGATTCAATAAAGCCCAGCCGCAAAAAGGCTCAAAACTGAGTGCCAGCATAGGTTTGTTGGCCCGGCTTGTCCGAGCTTATGGGTGTCAACCGCCCGGAAAAGCCGGGCCCTCCAGTTAAGCCCCTGGGCCCTCAGTTTCCGCGAGCGCCCCGCAGTCATCTTTTCTGCTCCGTTCACGCGTTCCCTTCGTAGTTACTTCGCGGTTACATCCACTTTTACACCTCCACCTTCGCCACTCGCGGTTCTTTTGCCAACGCGACGATTCGTTCCGCCAATTTCACCGCTTGCATCCGGATTTCGGGTACGGCGGTGCACTCCCAAAGCGCGCCCTTCATCGGCGCGCCGAGCGTAAAGAGCCAGCCGCTCGCGTCACCACGATATCGATACACCTCGCCCTCCGCACTCGTATTAATCCCGAGGGCGAGCGGATCGTGGTCGATCAGGCCGCGAGCCAGAAGATTGATGAACAGGGGATGCTGAAATTTCGAATAGTCGGTTCGGGGGCCGGTGCAGTTGATCACCTTGCCCAGGCGGAGGGTCGTCAGCGCGCCGCTGCCCCGGCCGCGAAACTCTGCGTAAACCGCGCCGGAACGCTCTTCCAGGGTTCGCAGGCGGCCGGCGTAAAACCTGACTTTGCCTTCGCGTTCCATCTGTTCGACCCGATCCGCCACCTGGGGCGCAAGGCGGTGACGGTGCGTCTCCCAAAAAGGCCGCACGTGCCGCATGAATCGGGCCCGATCTTCGAGGGAAAATCCTTTCCAAAGCGCCTGGGTCTGCGGTCGCATCGCGTCGAGCACCGCGCGCCAATCCACGCCTTCGGCCGCGGCTTTGCCCAGCTCCTGACGCAGTCGCCGGACCGTGCCACGCAGGGTCGTGGGCAGGGGCTCTTTGTCGAGGAAAGGTGGATACGGCGGCCCGAGTTGGTGACTTTTGGGCCGAAGTCCGCGCCGGGAAAGGGCGTGAATCGTTCCTCGGTGGCCTTGAGCATCGAGTTGGAGGATGATGTCCACCGCGGTCAGCCCGGCGCCGACGATCAACACCTGCTCGTCCGGTTTGATGTTTTCCACCGCCGCCATCAGCCACGGCACGTGCACGTACCGCCAAGTGCGGTAGATCGGCAAGGGCTTTCGAATCGGGTACTCGCCGGGCAAATTTCCTAACGCCAGCACGACCACCTCGGCCGCCAGCGTGGTGCCGTCGGCCAGCAGGAGGGTGTGGGGTCCTTCTTCGCTGCGGTCGTCGATATCGATCGCCTCTCCACCGACGGTGCGGAAGACCACGCCGGGAGCGGCCAGGGCCTTGGCCTCTTCCAGGACAAACTCGATGTATTGGCCATATAGATACCGAGGAAGAAAATCGGTCTTGGCCACCGGTCCCTCGCTCAATCCGGGCGCGCCGATTTGTCGCGAGGCCCAGTTGAAAAAGTGGTCGGGCTGATCCGGCCACGCGGTCAGCTTGCCCGCGGGGACATTGAGACGATGAACGGGCGAAAGCGTGCCATAAGCCACGCCGCGACCGAGCGGTGGTTTGCGTTCGATCAGCGTGATTCGGGTGCCTGCGCTTGCGCGCCGAAGGAGATTGACCGCCACCAAGACGCCACTTAGCCCTCCGCCGACGATCACGACGTCGTAGGGCTGCGTGGCTGCGGTTTCCGGGGTAGACATAGTGAGTGCGCCGACCCGCGCGGACCAAAGGGGTTGCGTCAAGTCGTACTCTGCGCGCTAGACCGAAGCCTCATGCGGGAAGCTTTCGGTAATAATTTCCGGGATTTGTAGCGGCGGATTTTCTCGCGGGCGGCTGGATCTGGCCTCATCGCGCAAGAGTTCCAGGCATCGGCGTTTTAACGCAATAAAGGTCGGCGCGGTCAAGGCCTCCGACGTCCTCGGTCGGACGAGGTTGACCGCGAGATCCGCCCGCACTTCCGCCGGGCGCCGACTGAGCACGACAACGCGGTCGGCGAGGAAGAGCGCTTCATCGATGTCATGGGTGACGAATACAACCGTCATGCGGTATTTGCTCCACAACTCCAAGAGCAGCTCCTGCATCAACAACCGCGTCTGCGCATCGAGGGCAGCGAAGGGTTCGTCCATCAACAACACGCGAGGTCGATTGACCAGCGCTCGGGCGAGGTTGACCCGCTGCTGCATTCCGCCCGAGAGCTGGGCCGGAAAGTGGTGGCGAAATTCTTCCAAGCTCACCTGCGCCAGCACCTCCTCGACTGCCGCGTTGCGCTCGTAGCGTTTCACCCCGCGCAGTTTTGGTCCAAATTCGACGTTTTGGAAAACCGTCTTCCAGGGAAAAAGGGTGTGATGCTGAAAGACGACGCCGCGCTCCGGGCCAGGCCGCCGCACGTCCTGCCCATCCACTTCCACTCCGCCCGCCGTCACTCGGGTCAAACCCGCGACCGCGCCGATTAAGGTCGATTTGCCGCAGCCCGACGGGCCCAGCACGCTGACGAATTCCCCGGGCGCGATGGTTAGATCGAGATCGCGCAGCGCCTGCACGCGGCCTTCGCCCTCCCCCAAGCAGATTCCCACGCGACGCAGGCGAATGGATCCCAAGTTTGTCGTGCCGCTGTGAATACTCATGCTGCATTCCCTCCAAATTTGAACCACGGCATCAGCCGCAGTCCGAGAAGCTTGATCAACCCGCTGCTCGCCATCCCGAGGAGTCCGATGATCACCATGCCGAGCACGATGTCCGGGTAGTTCTGCAGGGTGTATGCCTCCCAAGTAAAATAGCCGATGCCGAACTGACCTGAAACCATTTCCGCCGTGATGAGCGAGAACCAAGCCGTGCCCATGCCGATGCTCAAGCCGGTCACGATCGCAGGCAGGGCGCCGGGAAAAATCACTTCGCGAAAAAGAGCGAGCGGTCCAGCGCCGAGGACCAACGAGGCCTGGATCAGACGACGGTCCACTCCTTCCACGCCGTGAACGGTGTTCAACAAAATGGGAAAAAACGCGCCGATAAATGTAATGAAAATCATACTACTCTCCGCCGTCGGCCAGAGGAGAATGGCGAGTGGAATCCAAGCCACCGCGGGAATGGGCCGAAGGATTTCCAGCGGCGGAAGCATCGCGTCCTCCACCAGGCGGAAGCGGCCGATCACGAGCCCGGCCGCAATTGCCAAAACCGCCGCGAGGGTGAATCCGGCAAAGATTCGGATTAGGCTGGCGCGGAGGTGTGAGGCCACCTTTGGCGATTTCGCCAGGACGCCGGCGGCTCCGAGCACTTGCGTCGGTGCGGGCACGTTTTCGAACCGCGCCCCCAGGATAGTCCATTTTCCCCGCGAAGCCGCTTCCCAGAGGAAAAAACAGAGAGCCACCGAGATCAGCCGAACTAGCCAACGCCCGGCCGCGCGGCGGAGTTTTGAGCCAGGGAGTTGAACGACCGCAGAGCTGCGGGTCGACGGGGTGACGGCGGCGGATTTCATTTCCAAATTTTTCGGGCCATACGGTTCAGTGGATTGAAGGTAAAACAAGGCGTCCCCGCGAAGCCGTGATCAACGCGGCTCACCGGGACGGTTCGCCCTACCCCCAAAATGCCGTTTCAAGCGGTGGTTCATCGGTTATCCATTTTTTCACTACCGTTTTAGGTGAGTCTCAAAGGGCCCGTCGGCTTTAGGCGGGCAGGTAGGAAACGAGTCAGAGGGCATCGCTCACCTCCGGATACGCACTCACTTTTCCTCCGTGCGAACTCGCCCATGTCTCCGCGTCCGCCTTCAACAAAAACGCCGAGAGTTCTCCGTCTTTGTTCACGTACCAGGCGCGGTCGGCGAAAAGCTTCAGGCCGCTGTTGCGATCGTGGGCAAAAATCACGCGCAGCGACTTCCCCTGCTTTTTCAACGCCTTCGCCTCGCGTAGGGCCGCTTCGGCCGTGCTGTAGAGTCGGACTTTCGGTTCGCCCCGCACCCAGAGCTGCCCCGCCCGCTTCGCGTCGGTCACCGGAGCCTGGGTGTCCAACGCGTCGCCCACAAAGGGCAGTGGATCGTAATCTTTCAAACGGGCATCGTAGTCCAAGCCCGACGCTTTCGCGGCTTGGCGAATGTAGTCGTCGCGCACATACGTTTCGATCTTCACCTCGCGCTGCACTTTCTTCAGGACCTTGAGCGCCTCCTGGGCCCGGCGAATCGCGCCGACAAACTCGGGCTTGAGCGAAAAGTCTCGAATCTGAATTCCGTGCGGACCGTGAAAAGCGTAATAAACCTCGGCCTCCACTCCGGTCCATTTCTCCAATTTCTCCGCCAGTTCCTCGGTGTTCTCTCGGAGCAGGCGATCGGCCTCGAGCGTGGCCCGTAGGTAAGCGACGACGATCTCCGGGTATTTTTCCGCGTAGTCGGACCGCACTTGAATCCCGTGGGTCGTGGTGACTCCGGTCGAACTGCCATCGTAAATTTTCCGAGCGATCCCGCGAAAGGGAAACAGTTCGCCGAACGGAACGAAGTTGGCGTGGGCATCGATCTGTCCCGACTTCAGCGCGCTTCCTCCCACTTCGGGCGTCTGCGAAACGATCGAGACATCGGTGTTGGGATCCCAGCCGAGATCCTGAATCGCCCGGATCAGCATCGCATGGGCAGTCGAAGCGAAGGGCACCGAGATCCGCTTCCCTTTCAGCTCCGCGAGCGACTGCACCGGGGAATTATTGGGAACGAGAATCGCGTTTCCCGCCCCCGAGATTCCTCCGGCGAGCGAGGCGATGTAGTAGGAGTGAATCCCGTTGTTAGCCGACTCGAAAGCGGTGGCGCCCACGATCGAGGGAAAGTCCGCCATTTGCACGATATCGAGCTGGTTCGCGAGGTACTTGCTGTTCAACTGCGCCCCCGTCGGCTGGTTTTCCCAGACGATGTCGTATTGAACATCCTTATACTTTCCCTCGTGGGGAAGGTATTTTTCCAGCAGTTTGAGTTCCCGCACCACCGGTCCCCCCGCCGCACAATTGATTGTCGTGTCTTGGGTCCCGATCGCGACTCGGATGGAAGTCGCGCCCAGTAACGCGGACGAGGTTAAGAGGCCGAAGGTGAAGACAGTGAGGCTGAAGGATTTCATGCAGAAGCAGCGCGAGTGGTTGGTAGTTTGGAAAGCCCTACGTAGCGGAAAGCGTTGGTGGTCTTTTGTCGAAGGCTTCGGCAATGGTGAGGCAGTTAGCAGTTTGTAGTTAGAAGTTGGTTACTATACCTGTTACTGCTACCAGGGACTTGATACGGGTTCACTCTGAGCCCATTCAGCCTTCGAACTTCCTCATTCGGATTTTCTCCACTGGTCATTGGACATTCGTCATTGGTCATTGGTCATTGGTCATTGGTCATTGGTCATTGGTCGTTGGTCGTTGCGCGCGCCCGCAGGGGCTCGGCCATTCTTGAGCGTCTCAAGTGCGCGCGCGCTCGCTTTCTGCACGCCCATGTCGGGGTCGTCGAGGAGGCGGCGGAGCGGGACTTCGGCTTCGGAATCGCCGGTCTCGCCGAGGGCGAGAGCGGCCGCGATCCGGACGTCGGCGACTTCATGGCGGGTGAACCGGACCAACTGCGACGCCACCGGAGCACGCAAATGACCGAGGCTGGCCAATGCTTCTTTCGCGACTTGCCAGCGTTCGTCGTCCAAGGCGTGGAGCAAGGAGCCGATCGTGGCGTTCGAGGGCAATTTTCCCAGAGCAATGGCCGCCTCGCGCCGGACTTGCCAATCCGGATCGGTCAGGGCGCGAGCCAGATCCGGAATGACCGCGGGGGTGGCAAAAACCGCCACGGCGCCAATCGCAATCCGGCGCACCGCAGCCGATTCATCGCTCAAGGCCGACCGCAGGGTCGGCAACGATTCGGGGTCGCGCAGCTGGGTCAACGTGATGACCGCGTCGCGTCGTACTTCCGCGGATACGTCCCGGACCAGATGCGCGATCGCGGGAGCGGCCTCCACCGCGCGGTGTTCGCGGAGCGCGACCAGCACGGCGGCCCGCGCTTCCGGCTTGGGATGCTGCAGGCCGCTGATCAAGAACGGAAGCGCGTCCGGGGTGCGAAATTCCCGGAGCGCGCCGCTCGCGACGGTGGCCACGTCGCTTGCGGGGTCGGCCGTGACATGAATCAAGGCGGGGACGGCGGCGACATCGCCAATTTCTTCGAGCAACTGGGCGGCCAGGCGGCGAACCGCGGCGTCGTCGTCGCGCAAAGAAGGAATGAGGAGTTCGACCGGAACGATCGCGAGATTTTCCTCGAGCTCGGCCAACGCCAGACGGCGTTGGTTCACGTCGGAGCTGCGCAGGTTCTCGGTCAGCAGGGAGAGTTGTTCAGTGGATACAGGCATGGCTCAGCGGAGAAGTAAGGGAATTTTGACCGTGATGGCGTTGGTGGGGCAGTCCACTTCGCAGGCCAGGCAGTACCAGCAGTCGTCGTACTTCATGTGCGACTTGCCCTTGGCCGCATCGATGGCGAGGCAGTCCACCGGGCAGGATTCCACGCAGACATGGCAGCCGGTGATGCACTTCGCTTCGTCGACCACCACGGGCACATCGAAGTGGCGGACGGTTTGCCGATTGGGCGCAACGCGGGCCTCGTTCGCCGCGTCCGTTTCCGAGGCGAATTTGAGCTTACCGGCGACTTTTTGAGGAAGGGTGGACATGGCAAAAGGTGTGAAAGTGAGAAGGTTTGAAGGTGCGAAAGTGCGGATGCAGCGGCGTTGCCGCAGAGGTTCGGGTTTGAGTCGTTGTCGTTCTCTTACTCGTTCTCGAATGATGAGTTTTATGTATTCAGTTTTCGGATGGTTGGAGGTGGGGCGGCCACTCCGCTGGGCGTCGGGCTTTCGGTTGATTGTTGAACGGCGGGGAGCGGAGTCCCCGCCCTACCCTGCAACCTCCGATCCCACGGCGATGCGGAGTTGGTGGTAGGCGCGGAGTTCGTCGTCGGTCAGCGGCACCACGTACGGTTCGATCGGTCGTTTGTAGAGTTCGACCCGGCCATCGGGCGCGCGGCGGAGGATGGAGTGGGCGAACCACTCAGCGTCGTTCATTTCCGGATAATCGAGGCGGTAGTGATAAAGCCCCCACCGGCTCTCGGTGCGGAAGAGCGAGGCGCGCGCGGCCATCTCGGCGCAGTCGCGAATGAAGTAGCATTCCATCGCGCGCATCAGTTCGTGCGGGTCGCGCGCGCCGAGTTGCTCGAGCTCCTCGTGCGCTCGCTCGAAATAGCTCAGCCCGCGCTCAAGGCGGAAGGCCGTCTTCGGCGGCTGGAGGTAGTCATTCACCTGGCGGCGGATCTTGTATTCAACTTGGTGGGGCGGCAGACCGGTCGGACGCGAGAGCGGTGCGAGCACCCGCGCGCGTTCGCGCTCGACCTGACCTTCGTCGATCGAACCGCGGTCGACCGAAGCGATGTAGTTGGTGGCGTTTTGGGCGGCGATTTTCCCGTAGGTGAAGGCGCCCAGCATGTATCCATGGGGCACTGACGCCATGTCTCCGGCGGCGTAGAGGCCGGGCACGGTGGTTTCGGCCCGGTGGTTGACTCGTACCCCCGACGCACTGTGACCGCTGCAGAGACCGATCTCAGACACCGCCATCTCGATCGCTTGCTCGCCGTAGTGGATCCCTCGGCCGGCGTGAAAACGTCCCCGGCTCGGCCGCTCGGTGGTGTGGAGAATCTGTTCGATCTCGGTCACCGTCTCCGGCGCGAGGTGGTTCATTTTCAAATACACCGGGCCGTTCGGACCATTGAGTTCGCGGTAGAACTCGAGCATCATTTGGCCGCTCCAGTAGTCGGAAAGCATGAAGCGGTTGCCCCGTGCGTTCACGGTGTAGCCGCCGTAGGGGCCGCTCACATACGCGCAAGCCGGACCGTTATAGTCCTTGAGCAACGGATTGACCTGGAAGCACTCGAGGTTGCTCAACTCCGCTCCGGCTTGAAAGGCCATGGCGAAGCCGTCTCCGGCGTTGGAGGGATTTTCGTAGGTGCCCATCAAATACCCGGACGCAGGCAGTCCGAGACGACCGGCTGCGCCGCAGGCGAGGACGACCGCCCTGGCGCGAATGACGACGAACTCGCCGGTACGGACGTTGAAACCCAAAGCACCCACCGCCCTCCCCTCGTCGAGGAGAATGCGGGTGGCCATGAAACGATTTTCGGTTCGAACACCGGTGCGACGGATCACGCGGGTGAGAATTTTTTTGATGTCGTAGCCCTCCGGCATGGGCAGAACGTAGCTGCCCTTGTGGTGAACCTTTTTGACGTCGTACTCGCCGCCCGGCGTTTTTTGGAACTTCACACCCCAGCTCTCGAGTTCTTGGATCATGGCGAAGCTCTGGCGCGCGTAGGCGAGGACCGCTTCCTGGTTCACGATCCCATCGTTCGCCATCGTGATTTCCTTCACGTATTGCTCGGGCGTGGCGTGACCGGGAATGACCGCGTTGTTCACTCCGTCCATCCCGAGAGCAATCGCGCCGCTGCGTTTCACATTGGCTTTTTCGAGCAGGAGCACGTCGCCGTTGGGCAGAGCCTCCTTCGCCTTGATCGCGGCGACGCAGCCAGCGGTGCCGCCGCCGATGACCAGAACGTCAGTTTCGAGGACGGTCGAGTTAGACATGGCGACCTCCTCGAAAAGAGAGTGTAGGGCCCTCGTGAATACCGGCTGACTGCCGAGAGTCGGGCTGGTTATCCTTGACCCGCCCTACCGAACGGGCGGCGACGGTAGGCTGGCGCGGGAAGTCAGGCGACGATGCACCGGGGTCGGCGCCCCCGGCTACAACGGAGGCCGGGGCGAGAGGCGCAGTCGTGGACTGCATTAAAACCAAACGACGGAGATTCATGAACAGAGCAGAGCTTGTTTTTCATGAATCCTCCGATGGTTCGGTCGGGTTCACTGAGCAAAAAAGGGGCCTCCCGTGGTTCGGGTCGGCTTGGTCCGCCGAGGGGCGGGGCGGAGTTGGCAGCTCGTGGTGGGTAAGCCTCAGCGGCGTCGCCTCTGGGTCTTACCCACTTCTAACTGCCAACTCCCAACTGCCTAAATTCAGCCGTCACCTGCGACGTATCCGTATGTCGGATGCAGGCAACGGCCGTGTTTCAATAAAACTACTTCGCTCCCGCGGCCACAGGCGCGCCGAGGAGGTCTTCAATCGAATCGCTTTCGGCGCTGACATCGGCGAAGAGCCAGGTCGAGAGATACCGTTCGCTGGAAGACGGGATGATCACGACGATCAGCTTGCCTTTGTTCTCGGACTTCTTGGCCAGCTGCAGGGCGGCCCAGACCGCGGCGCCGGAGGAAATGCCGACTGGAATGCCGTCGAGTTGGTTGACCTGCTTGGAGACCGGACCGGAGTCGGTTTCTTTGACCCGAATGACTTCGTCGTACGCTTTCGTGTTGAGAATCGGCGGAATAAAACCGGCGCCGAGGCCTTGCAGCTTATGCGGACCGGGTTGGCCGCCGGAGAGCACCGGCGAGGCGTCAGGCTCGACCGCGACGATCCGCAGGCTCGGCTTGCGCGGCTTCAGCACCTCGCTCACGCCGGTAATGGTTCCGCCAGTACCGATGCCCGAGACAATGATGTCCACTTTTCCGTCGGTATCGCGCCAGATTTCCTCGGCGGTGGTTTTGCGGTGAATTTCGGGATTAGCCGGGTTGGCGAATTGCTGGAGAATGACGCTGTTCGGAATCTTCTGTTGCAGCTCTTCCGCTTTCGCGATTGCGCCCTTCATGCCCTTCGGCCC
>Ga0070717_10000171_pt1 | contig 48493 bp, 45 predicted proteins | sample LARL113metaG_FD_71366 | JGI IMG/M metagenome (GOLD analysis project Ga0070717, IMG submission 71366) | Corn, switchgrass and miscanthus rhizosphere microbial communities from Kellogg Biological Station, Michigan, USA - LAR L11-3 metaG | ecosystem: Host-associated > Plants > Roots > Rhizosphere ...
TCTGCGCAAGTGTCATCCTGAAGCCGCGTAGACGGCGAAGGATCCCCTGCCCACATGCGCGTCTCTCGCAGAAAGGCGGGGGATTCCTCACCGTCTGCGCGGCTCGGAATGACACGGACGGCTTGTGCAGAGCTTCCTTAGTTGTTAGGAATGCGGCGATGACACGACGATCCCAACCTAAGAACTAACAACTAAGAACCTAACAACTCCCTCAGTGTCCGCGTCGCGCCGGCTCGCGGAACAGCGGCTGGTTCTGCAGCTCGCCGACGATTCGCTCCAACCCTTTGTTGCTGTGCAGCGCAACGTGCTGGGCGTAATCGTCGCAGATGCTGCAGAGGCGGCGGCGCGCGTCCTGCGCGTCGATGGGAGCGCCGCAGAGGCGGCAGGAATCGGTCACAGAGGTAGGCATCGGGCGCCCTCATTGTAGCATTGCCGCCGCAATGGCGGACTCCGGACTCAAGCGCATCGTCATCGTTGGGCGGCCAAATGTCGGCAAATCAACGCTTTTCAACCGGCTGGCCGGCAAGCGGCGGGCGTTGATCCACGACTTGCCGGGCATGACCCGTGACCGGCTCAGTGACGTGGTCGAGCTCGACGACGGGCGCCGCTACGAGCTCACCGACACCGGCGGCCTCGAGTACGGCGACTCGCCGATGTCGGCGTACGCGGACGAGATCCGCGAGCAGGCGCGGCGCGCGCTGCAGAACGCCGACCTCATCCTCTTCGTCGTCGACGGCGCGGCCGGCATCGTCGCCGAGGACCGCGACATCGCCGAGGACTTGCGGCGCGACGCCGCGCGGACGCTGCTCCTCGTCAACAAAGTCGACCGCAAGGACGCCGAGGAGAGCGTGCCGGAGTTTTACGAGCTCGGCTTCGAGCGCGTGATGCCGGTGTCGGCGGAGCATGGGGCGGGCATCGACGACGTCGTCGATGCGATCGCCGAGGTCGTGCCGCCGGAGTCGGTCGCGGCGGAGGAGAGCGCGGACGATGCGCCGGTGCGCCTGGCCATCATCGGCCGTCCGAACGTCGGCAAGTCGTCGCTGCTGAACCGCCTCCTCGGCGACGAGCGCGCCGTCGTCTCGCCGATCTCCGGCACGACGCGCGACGCCATCGACTCCGAGCTCGTGCGCGGCGGGCGGCGCTACGTGATCGTCGACACCGCCGGCATCCGCCGCAAAGGAAAGACGACGGACGAGGCGGAGAAGCTCGCCGTGATCTCCGCGCGCAAGGCCATCGAGCGGAGCGAGGTCGCGCTGGTGATGATCGACGCGACCGAGGGGGTGACGGCGCAGGACGCGACGGTCGCCGGCTATGCGGAGGATGCGGGGAAGGCCGCGCTGATCGTGGTGAACAAGTGGGATGCGGAGCAGCACACGCCCGACGACGCGAAGAAGTTCGAGGAGGACGTCCGCTTCAAGCTGAAGTTCCTCGCGTACGCGCCGGTGGAGTTCATCTCCGCGAAGACGGGGCGGCGCGTGGAGAAGCTCTTCATGCGCATCGACGAGATCGCCGCCGCGTACCGCAAGCGCGTGCGGACGTCGGAGCTCAACGCGATCCTCGAGGGCGCGCTGAAGCGGCACAACCCGCCGGCCGTCCGCGGCCGTCCGCGCCGCTTCTACTACGCGACGCAGCTCCGCGCGCAGCCGCCGACGATCGCGCTCTTCTCGAACATGGACGAGCCGCTGCACTTCTCGTATCGAAGGTACCTGGAGAACCAGTTCCGCGACGCGCTCGCGCTCACCGGCTGCCCCGTGCATTTCGTGATCCGCGCGCGGAAGGGGATGAAGCGGGAGCGGTAGGGGCGCCGTTCCTATGAATCGGTCTCCGGCATCGATCAATCGATCCCGGACATCGAACGTTCGATCCTGGGCATTGAACGTTTGAACGTAAGGATCGAACGTTAAACCAAACCATCGGTAGCGGGTAAATTTGGACCGTACGCTGGATAAAATCGCGCCATGCGTGAGACGGAAACTCTGATCAATGCGTACGCCGCGCTCAACCGGAACGATATTTCGGCAATGGTCAAAGAATTTGACCCGGAAATCCAGTGGATTGAGCCAGCCGAGTTTCCCGGAGGCACGACGCATCGCGGGCACGCGGACGTGAAGGCACACCTGTCGCGAGCGAGGGAGACTTGGGCCGAGGGAAGCTGCGAACCGGAACGGTTCATCGTCGCCGGCGACAAGATCGTCGTGTTCGATCGTGTGCGAGTCCGACTGAAACATGAGACGGAATGGCGCGAAGGAGCTCTGGCGTCTGTCTACACCTTCCGCAACGGTAAGGTCATCGAGGTGCGCGTATTCGCCGAAAGGCAACAGGCTCTCGAATGGGCTGGTGTCGAAGCCTCAGCCGTAAACTGACGCACTACCAAACAATCGTCCCCGCCGCGTTCCCTTCGAACGGCAGCTTCGACGTTCCGATGTCGACGAGCGGCCCGAGCTCGTAGATGTTGCGGTAGCCGTAGTTGTACAGCGCGATGAACGTCGACAGATTCAGCGACGCGCTGCTGGCCTTCCCCGGAAACGGCCCCTCGGCGTTGCGGAAGTTGTTGTTGCAGTAGATCAGCACCGGCGCGTCGAGGTCGGGAATCGCCGCGCGGAGGCTTGCGGCGGTGATGTCGGGGAAGCTGAGATTCACCGCACCCCGCACGTGCAGCTCGCGGAACTTCTCGCTGCTGCGGGCGTCGAGGATCACCGCCCCCGGCTCGCAGGCGATGCGGAGGAACTCTTCTTCCGACACGCGGCGCGTCTGCCGGTATTCCGCGGCCTCGTGCGCCACGCGCAGGTAGCCGGGCATGTCGATGTTCGGGTTGTCGATCTCGCCGCTGCTAATTGCCAGGACGACCGCGAGCAGGATCGGTGACATGGGCACCTCCTGCATCTCCGACGTGCGGCGGCGCCGCAGGTTGCGCGCGGATCATCTCCACCACTTTCTTCGCCAGCTCGTTCGGGATCGGGATCGTCAGGTTGTAGTGCGCGATCTTCCATTCGCCGGCGACCTTGCGCGCGACGCCGCTGCCGCGGCACTCGCCGTACGATGCGCTGTCGAGCTTCTCGTCGAACCAGGCCACGTCGCCGGCGGGGGCGACGATCACGTGGCGGTCGTGCGGGAGGAACGTCCACGCCTTCCCCTTTGCGAAGTAGGGGTGGGCGAACTCGCGGAATGACGCCAGGTCCCAGCGCTCGCTCGCGTCCGTGCCGAGAAAGACGAACTCCGGCGCGGCGTGGCCGAAGTAGCGCGGCTCGTCGGCGGCCGCGGCGGCGGCATGCCAGTCGTCGAGCATGCGGTCGACCGCGGCGGTCTTCGTCTGCACGCCCATCTCGCGCAGCACGCCGTTCGCGTGCTGCACCGTGTCGAGCATCCAGAGGAGGTAGCGCACGTCGACGTTGATGTTCCGCGCGACGTCGGCGTTGTAGCCGAAATCGTTCGCCACGTTCTCCCAGACGCGGTCGAAGTTCACGCCCACGAGCTCGCCGCGGCCGTTCACCACCGGGCTGCCGGAGTTGCCGCCGGTCGTGTCGGCGTCGGCGAGGAAGTCGACCGGCACGTCGCCGAGGCGGGCGTCGCGCCAGCGGCCGTCGCGGTGCGCGGCGATGGCCTCGAGCTCCTGCTTCGGCGCGTTGAACGGTTCCACGCCGGTGTTCTTCTGCGCGATCCCGGCGAGCGTCGTCTGCGCCGCGGCGCGCAGGCCGTCGCGCGGCGTGTAGCCCTGCACGTGCGCGAAGCTGACGCGCAGCGTGCCGTTCGCGTCGGGCGCCACCGGCCGTCCGGCGTGCGCCAGCACGGCGCGGCGCCATTGCGGGCGGAGGCGGGCCACGGCGCCGTCGCGGCGCTCTTGGCGGTCCTCGTATTCGTGCACGTCGGGCAGGAGGCCGAAGCCGAGCTCCACGAGCGGATCGCGCCGCGCGTGCAGCTGCTCCGGCGTCTCGTCGAGCATCTTCGTCCGCTCGGCCACGTCGAAGAGCTTCGTCGACGCGTAGAGCTCGTCGATCGACGCGCGGTCGAGCGCGGCGATGTGCTGCTCGGCCGGCAGCGCCGCGGCGCGCGTCTTCACGTCGGCGAAGAGCGCCTTGTCGGCCGGTTCGTAATAGTTCTTCTGCTCGCGCTCCAGGCGCTCGCGCAGCCGCGGCAGGTTGCGGTTCATGTACGCGGAGTTGCGCTCCGCGTCGGGCTTCTGCCGCTCCATCGCCGAGCGCGCCACGGAGACGGCGAAGACGAGCGCCTTCGGGCCGGGCGGCGTCGGCGACGTCGTCGTCGGCAGCGTGTAGAAGATGAGGAAGTCGCGCACGCCGGTGCGGCGGTCGTCGTCGGCGATCTTCCGCAGCTCGCCGTAGGCCGCCACGGCGTCGCGGTATTGCGGCCGCGACTTCGCCCACTGCAGCACCGCGTCGTCGGCGGCGCGCTGCTTCTCGGCGATGTTGCCGCGGCGGAAGCCGGCCAGCATGCCGCCGGAGTTCTTCCAGCTGTTGTTCAGCGACTTGAGGTTCGCGGCGACGGTGATCGCGGCCGCGGCGTTCCCCTTCGTCGTCTCCTCGAGGATGCGGATCCACGCGCCGAACACCTCGGCGCGCTGCGCGAAGAGGACGTCGCGCGTCTTCAGCATCTCGTCCGCGGTCAGCGAACGGTAGGTGAGGCCGGGATAGCCGAGGACCATGACGAAGTCGCCGGGCTTCACGCCCGACGTCGAGATGGGGAAGAAGTGCTCGGAGCGGAACGGCGCGCCGTTCGCGTACGCGCGGCCGATGGCGAAGTCGCCGGCGTGGCGCGGCCACATCCAGTTGTCCTCCTCGCCGCCGTATTCGCCGACCGCGCGCGGCGGCGCGTAGACGAGGCGGACGTCGGAGAGCTCGAGGGCGTCGACGAGGACGTACTGCAGCCCGTTGTCGAACTGCTTGACGGCGCAGCGCGCCGACGGCTGCTTCTCGCACTCGGCCACGAGGGCGTTCGATTTCTTCTCGATGGCGCGGGCGCGCTCGGCGTCGCCGGCGTTCGCCGGCACCGCGGCGAGCACGTCTTTCGTCACGTCGGTGAAGCGCCGCGGCACGGTGAGCTTGACGCTCGAGCCCTTCAGTTCCGCCGCGCGCGACGGCGCGACGTAGCCGTTGGTGATGACGTCGTCCTGCGGCGTGGCGTGCTCCTGCAGGATGGAGAACAGGCAATGATGGTTGGTGATGAACAGCCCCTCGGGGGAGATGAAGCCGCCCGAGCAGCCGCCGACGTTGAGCGTCGCGGCGAGCAGTCCGGTCTCCCGCTTCGGGTCCCACAGACGCGACGGCGGCAGCTCCAGCCCCTGCTTCTTCAGCCAGGCCGCGTCGAGCTGCAGGACTTGCTGCGGCGTCCACTTTCCTTCCAGAGCGAAGGCCGGAAATGCGAGAAAAACGAGGAGGATGAGCGCGCGTTTCATGCGCGGCGATGGTATCGCGCCCGTGCTACACTTGCGTCACCATACAATCGAAAGGGTGCCCATGCGCTATGCCCGAGCGTTGCCCGTCTTGCTTCTCGCCGTCGCGAGCGTTGCCTCGGCCGCGGATCTCGGCCGCGCCACCGGCGCCGTGACGATCGACGGGAAGCCGATCGTGCTCCAGTACGCCTACGCGGTCGATCACCAGAAGAACCAGCTCACCAACAAGTCGAACGAGACGAAGGTCATCCTGACCGACAAGCCGCTCCCCGACGGCATCAAGCTCGGCAACATCGACGAGACGTTCCCCGACGGCATCAACGGCATCGTGGTCAGCGTGGCCCCGAACGACAGCATCTCGCACGTCTTCGTCCAGCATCCCGCCGGCTCCTACGACGCCGGCTACTTCGAAGGCGTGCAGGACTACCGCTTCAAGCGCGTGCGCGGCGACCGCGGCACGATCGGCGGCACGCTGTCGTCGAAGAAGATCACGACGAATACGATGTCGTTCTCGTTCGATGCGGAGTTTTTGAGCCAGGTGCAGTAATAGGGCGCAGGGCGCAGGGGGCGGGGCGCAGATGATGTTCTCGCCGATGCGCGACTGCCGGCCATAGTCAAGCGTTCGTGCACCTGCACGAAGACCACCTGCGCCCTGCCCCCTGCGCTCTGCGCCCTAATGTAAGAACATCGGCATCCCCATCACGTCCGCGACCTTCGGCCGGTACTCGACCGCGTCGTAGAAGCGCTCGATGTCGACGCGCTTCTTGGCTTCGCCGCTGTTCTCCACCGGCACGGCGGTGTAGCGGCCGTCGACCACGGCCACCATCTTCCCGCGGTGGCCGCGGCGCAGCAGGTCGGCGGCGAGGCTGCCGTAGTTGTTGGCGACGAGCTGGTCGAGCGAGTCGGGGGCGCCGGAGCGCATGAGGTAGGCGAGGCGCTGGTAGATGACCTTGTCGCGCGAGTGGGTCTCGATGTAGCTGCTGACGATCTCGCCGATGCCGCCGAGCTTGCGGTTGCCGAACGCGTCGGCCTCGCCGCTCTCCACCGTCTCGCCGCCGACGACGGTGGCGCCCTCGGAGACCGCCACGACCGCGTAGTTCTGCGGGTTGTCGGCCTTGTCGTGCGCGAGCATCGCGTAGAGCCGCTCGCAGTCGAACGGCACCTCGGCGATGAGCGCGCGGTCGACGCCGGCGAGATACGACGCCAGGAGGCAGGTCTCGCCGGAGTAGCGGCCGAAGAGCTCGACGACGAGGACGCGCTCGTGCGACGCGGCGCCGGTGCGGAGGTCGTTGATGAACATCACCGAGCGCGTCACCGCCGTCGAGAAGCCGAGGCAGTAGTCGGTGCCGTAGACGTCGTTGTCCATCGTCTTCGGGATGACGATGACGGGGACGCCGTGCTGGTGCAGGAGGCGGGCGAAGCTGAGCGTGCCGTCGCCGCCGAGGGCCACGAGGGCATCGAGCTTCAGCAGGTCGATCGTGCGCAGCACGACCGAGGTGAGGTCGTAGCGCCCGCGCTCGTCGGGCGCGAAGCTATGGCGCAGGTACGGCGGCACGACTTCCGGCTTCGTCAGCGACGGGTTCACGCGCGAGGTGTGCAGCATCGTGCCGCCGGTGCGGTCGATGGCGCGCGTGTTCGCGCGCGTGAGCGGCGTGATCCAGGCGTCGTTGTCGGCGCCGTCGGCGATGTTGATCAGCGACGCCCAGCCGCGGCGCAGGCCGAGGATCTCGAAGCGGTCGTCCTCGAGCAGGCGCCAGACGAACGCCTTGATGGCCGCGTTGAGGCCGGGGACGTCGCCGCCCCCCGTCAGAATGGCGATCCGTTTTTTCACCGTTTGGCGAGCCGCGCCTGGGCGGCCTTCTCTCCCTCCGGGAAGAAGACCACTTTAAGCGCCTCGTGGCGGTCGAAGCGAGCCATGCCGTCGTGAAATTCTCGCAACGACTCGTACGTCGCCTGCACGACCCACTCCACGTCGAGGCCCGCGCGCAGCAGCGACAGCATCCGCTGCCAAGTCCCGTACATGCGCCGGCCGATGATGCCCTGCAGCGTCACGCCTTTGAAGATGACGTTCTTGGTGTAGTCGTCGATGGTGAGCGACTGTCCTTTGGGGATGCCGAGGAGCGAGAGGATGCCGCCGCGGCGCACGACGCGCAGGCCGAGGTTCACGGCCTGCGGCGCACCCGACATCTCGCAGACGACGTCGATGCCGTTGCCGGCGGTGAGCGCGGCGATCTCGTCCTCGGCTTCGCGCGGATCGCGGGTGTTGAAGATGTGGACGTTGGTGAAGTCGCGCTTGGCCGCCCAGCGCCGCGCCGTCTCGAGCGCGTGCGCGTCGACGTCGGTGACGACGACGGTCGAGGCGGCGCTGTGCTGCGCCACGGCCGCGGCCATCGCCCCGATCGGACCGAAGCCGCTGATGAGCACCGATTTGCCGGCCAGGTCGCAGACCTGCGTGGTGTGCACGGCGTTGCCGAGGGCGTCGAGGAACGCGCCGACGCGCGGCGGCACGCTCGCATCGAGCTTGATGACGTTCGAGGCCGGCACCTTCACCAGCTCCGCGAACGCGCCGTCCTCGTGCAGGCCGTAGATCTTCGTGTGGTTGCAGACGTGGCCGTTGCCGGTGCGGCACTGCGGGCACTCGCCGCAGACGACGTGCATCTCCGCGGAGACGTAGTCGCCGGCGCGGATGCTCGGCCGGTTCGCACTCTTGCCGATCTTCTCGACGAAGCCGCAGAACTCGTGGCCGTAGATGCGCGGCGGCTTCACGGAATCGCGGATCGACGGGTCCCAGTGATAGATGTGCTTGTCGGTGCCGCAGATGCCCGCGGCGGCAACGCGGATCACGATCTCGTCAGGCCCAGGCTTCGGATCCGGACAGTCGGAGATCTCCGTTCCGGCAGGACCATCGAGGGTGTTGGATTTGACGACGGCGAGCATTGAAGAGGAGTTAGGTGGTTAGGTGTTATGTGTTAGGAATCCTAAGAACCTAAGACATAACAAACTAATACCTAAAAGCGCGGCGATCGTATCACGGCGTTCGAGAGCTCCGGGCGGTGCCGCAGGTGGCGGCGAACCCAGCGGAACGCGCCGTCGATGATCTCGTCGGTGAGCGACGGCGGGCGGGCCACGTCGTGCTGGTTGCGCGGCAGGTCCTGCGCGAACTGGTGGATCGCCCAGACCAGCGAGTCGCAGTCGCGGTCGTAGAGGTCTTTGTGCTGGCCGCCTTCGACGGCGTAGATGCGCTTGTGCGGCGCGCTGCTCTCGTCGTAGAGGCGGTGGGCCATCCAGCAGGGGCACGTCGCATCCTCGGTGCCGTGCAGGACGAGCAGCGGGACCTTGAGCGTGCGCACGACGGAGAGGGTGTCGAAGATGCGCCCGGCGAAGAGGTGCAGCGGGATTTTCGGAAAGGCCACGCGGGCGATGTCGGGGAACGTGGTGAAGGTCGACTGCAGCACGAGGCCGTCGAAGGAATGATGGCGGATGACCTGCGCGGCGATGGCGCCGCCGAGGGAGAAGCCGTAGAGGATCGAGGGGACGCTCTTCGGGCGGATCCGCTCGTGGAAGCGCGCCGCGGCCACGCCGTCGTCGACGACGCCGTGCAGCGTGGGGATGCCGCTGCTGCGGCCGAAGCCACGATAGTCGAACAGGAGCACGTTGATGCCCGCCGCCACGAAGTGCGGCATGACCTCGGCGAAGTGCGTGATGTTGCCGGTGTTGCCGTGGCAGTAGAGCGCCGAGGCGATCGGCTTGTCGGCGTGGCAGTACCAGGCGTGCAGCAGCTCGCCGTCGTCGGTCTCGATCCACATCTCATCGACGCGGTGCCGCTGCAGGCCGTAGTCGGCCGGATCCCACGTCTTGACCGGTTTGCTTTCCGGACAGAAGAGCTGCATGTGCCGGAAAAGCCGCCGCCCGAGCTCGAGGGTGGCAAGTGTGGCGCCGCTGAGGAGGAGGGGAACTGCGAGCTGGTCGAGGTGCTTTTTGCGTCGCACGACTCATTATATCGAGCAAATGTCACGCCGTGCTACAGTCCGCCGCCCGTGCGCTATTCCGAGAGCCGCGTCCGCGTGCGCTACAAGGAGACGGACCAGATGGGGATCGCCCATCACTCGAACTACATCGTCTGGTTCGAGATCGGCCGCACCGACCTCTGCCGCGCGGCCGGGTTTCCATACACCGAGATCGAGGCCCGCGGCCGCATCCTCGTCGTCACGGAGATCACCTGCCGCTACCGTATCCCGTATCGCTACGACGACGAGGTTGTGATCCGGACGTCCGTGGCCGAAGCCGCCAGCCGGAGGATGACGTTCGCGTACGAGCTGCGCGACGCCGGCGGCGGGAACGTGCACGCGACCGGCACGTCGTCGCACGTCTGGGTCGACGTGGCGACGCGGAGGCCGGTGGTGGGGGACGACGACGTGATGGCGGCGTTCGGGCAATGGAGCGCCGGCGTCACGCCGGCTGGTTAGGCGCCGTCCCGGCGCGGGCGGCGGCGGGATCCCGCGAGCAGCCGCTCGTAGTAGGCGGTCCACGCGGCCGCGCCGGCGAAGGGCTCGGCAACGCGCTTGCGCGCGAGCGCGGCGCGGGCGGCGGCGCGCAGCGGCGAGGCGAGCGTGTCCAGGATGGCCGTGGCGACGGCTTGCGGATCGTCGCCGTCGACGAGCATGGCGCAGCGCTCGTCGGCGATCTCGCGATGCGCCGGAATGTCGGAGACGACGATCGGCGTACCGACGACCATCGCCTCCTGCACGGTGTTCGGCTGCCCTTCGAAGGCGCTGACGGAAACGAAGACGTCGGAGGCGCGCAGGCGGCTGTGCACGTCCATGACGAAGCCGGGGAATTGCACCGCGCCGGCGAGGCCGAGGCTCTCGGCCTGCGCGCGTAACTCCGAGGAGAGCGGACCGTCGCCGCAAATCTCCGCTTCGATGTCGGCCTGCCGGCTGACGATGGCCAGCGCGGAGATCAACGTCGCCACCCGCTTCTGCTCGCTGAGCCGGCCGACGTAGAGGACGCGCGGCCGCTGCGCTTGCCGCGGGACGGCCATCTCCGCCGCTGGCGGCAGCATGACGAGGTTGGGGATGACCTCGTGGAACTCGTGGCGGTCGTTCCGATCGTGCCACCACGCCAGGCCGCCCTGCGAGTTCGCCACGATGCCGCTCGCCCAGCGGCCGAGACGATGGCGCAGGGCGAGGCGCCAATCGTTGTCGTAGGCGAGGGAGGAAGCTTGCTCGAAGATGACCCAGGGCACGCGCGACGCCAGCGCGGCCGCGCCGCCCGTCACGTCCATCATCGGCAGCCAGGTCTGCACGATCGACGGGCGGAGCCGGCGGATCAACGCGTACAGGCGGACGGCGATCCGCGGATCGTAACTGTGTGCGGCGCCAATGCGGTGCAGCGTCGCCGCCGAGTCGATCTGCGCCTCGAACGGGCCGCCGCGGACGCTGGCGATGTGCGTCTCCCATCCGGCCGCGGGCAACGCTGCACTGAGCAGCACGATTTGGCGTTCCGCGCCGCCGACCATGAGCGTGGGAATGCAGTGCAGAATGCGTTTGCCGTGGCTCTGCGTCATTCCGGAATCGATGCCGTATGGAGATTTTACTTCCGGATGGCGATTTGGCGGGTATTGACGATCACGCCGAACAACGCCATCGCCGCGCCGATCAGGAAGGCCAGGCTGGCGCCGAGCGCGCCGTAGCGTGGCACGAGCAGGAACGTGGAGACGACGATCGAGCCGTCGCGCGGCAGGGCGATGCGCAGGAACGAGACCCACATCCGGCCGTGCGTCTGGATGACGAGGTACCACGCCGACCAGAGCGCCTCCACCGGCGCCGAAGCGAGGAGCACGATCAACGCGCCGCGTCCTTCGACGAAGCTCTTGCCGAACACGCGCAGCGCCCACGGCGCCCCGGCCATCAGCACGCCCATCGCCACCAGCGCCGTGGCGGTGACGGCCGCCAGGTTGACGAGGAAGATGCGGCTGTACGCGGTCTCGTTGCCGCGGCCGTAGGCGTCGTTGATGAGGGCGGTGCCGACGCCGTTCAGCAGGATCGGCACCAGGAGAACGATGATGCGCAGCGAGTTCGACGCGGTGAAGATGGCCACGGCGGCGATGCCGCCGGGCTGCCGGGCCAGGACGGCGTTGACGATCCAGACGGTCGGCGTGATCGTGAAGCCGGTCAGCGCCGCCGGCAGTGCAAAGTGCCACAGCACGCGTCCCTCGGCGGCCATCTCCCGAAACGCGCGCAGTCCGATGATGACGGATTGGCGGCTCGCCGCGCGCCACGCCGCCGCGGTCAGCAGCGCGGTTTGCACCGCCCAGGCGACGGCGACGCCGCCGACGACGCCGGGCAATCCCCAGCGGATCGCGCCGAGCGTGCCGGCCGCGAGGTAGATCGTGCCGCCGGCCGCGCCGACGATGGCGATGACGCGAAAACGCTCGAAGCCCGCCAGCGCGCCGGTGCAGACGCCGGACAGCGACATGAAAAAGACGATCGGCGCGCCGAGGCGGATCAGCGGCTCGATCGACGGCTGCTCGACCAGGGCGGCGATCGACGGCGCGAAGGTCCAGGCCATCGCCGCGCCGCCGAGGCCGGCCAGCGTCGCGATCGTCACGCACATGGCCACGATGCGCGCGGCGCGCTCGGGCGCGGAGGCGCGGAGCTCGGCGACGTACTTCGTCGTGGTGAAGCCCATGGCCAGCTGGGCGACGCCGCCGACGAGCAGCAGCGTGCTCTGGATCAGCGCGTAGGCGCCGAAACGCTCCCGCCCCAGCAGATTGGCGACGGCGAGGCTGAGCAGAAACGTGCTGCCCTGATTGAAGCCGGTGGCGACGATGTTCCAGACGAAGCCGCGCTGGAGCCGCCGGCGCAGGACCGGATCGGCGGCGACGGCCGCGACGGCATCGATCAGACGGTGCACGCGTTCATGCCGGCGGGGTCGCCGCGGAAGATCACTTCGCCGCGGTGTTGCGCTTGGCCGCGGCCGCGAGGCGGGCTTTGTAGCGGTCGGCGGTGTTGTTCTTGATCACGCCCTTCTTCGCCGCCTTGTCGATCTCCGAGAAGCCGGTGCTGAGCGTGCCGCTCTCCACGTTGCCGGAGTCGATGGCCGTGCGGGCCTTCTTCAGCGCCGAACGGAGGCGCGACTTGCCGGCGCGGTTCCGCGTCAGCGCTTTTTCGGCCTGTCGCTGCTGCTTCTCGGCCGAGCGGGTATTCGCCATGTGTTGCTCCTTAACCTTCTTTATTTCGTTTCCACACCGAGCTGCCTGAGTTTCTGCCGCGCCAGCGCCGCCTCCTGCGACGTCGGGTGCTCGTGCACCACGTACTGCAACTGCACGATGCCCTTCGCCTTTTCGCCGGTGGCGACGTACGCGTAGCCCTTCTTCAGCAGCGCGCCGGGGACCTTGTCGGACTGCGGGTACTTTGTAACGACGCTGTCAAACTGCTGAATCGCCTCGCGATATTTCTTCTGCGAAAAGAGGCTCTCGCCGATCCAGTACGCGGCGTTGTCGGCCAGGTCCGAGTTCGGGTTCCGGGCGATGAAGTCCTTGAACCCGCCGATGGCCAGGTCGTAGTTGCCGCGCTGGTAGTCGCGGTAGGCGGCCTGATAGACCTGCACCGGATCTTCGCCGGTCGAGACGGGCGGCGGCGCGACGACGAGCTCCGTCCCCGACGGCATCGAGGCCGGCGGCGGCGCGGTGCCGGGTTGCGGCTGCGCGGCGGCGGCAGCCGCGGCGGCCGCGCGCGCGGCCGCGGCTTTCAAGTCGTCGATGTCATGCTGCTGCTGCGTGAGCTGCTGGCCGAGCTTGTCGAGCCGGTAGCCGGTCTGCTCGATCGAGCCCTGCGTGTTCGACATCTTCTCTTCGATCTCGCTGACCTTGGCCACGAGCGTGGCGTTCGACTTGAGCAGCGTCTGCGTCTGCTCGGCGATGCGCTGGTTGACGCTCTGCACTTCCTCCTTGCTCGAGGCGGTGCGCTTGACCTGCGCCAGCTGGTCCTGCAGCTCCGAGATCTGCGACTGCAGCTTCTGGATGTCGGACGACGTGACGCAGCCGGCCGCGAAGAGCAGCGCGGCCGCGGCGGCGAGCGGACGAACGAGCTTCATGGAGTCTCCTATCTGACGAGCACCAAATGCGCGCGGCGGTTCTTGGCCCACGCCGATTCGTCGTGGCCGGGATCGAACGGACGCTCCTCGCCGTAGCTGACGGTGCGGATGCGCGCGGCGTCGACGCCGAGGGTCATGAGGAACTGCTTGGCCTGATTGGCGCGTCGGTCGCCGAGGGCGAGGTTGTACTGCTCGGTGCCGCGCTCGTCGCAGTGCCCTTCGATGAGCAGGTTGTAGTCGCGGTGCTGCTTGAGCCAGTTCGCCGAGTCGGTCAGCGCCGCCTGCGCGTCCACGCCGAGGGCGGCCTCGTCGTAGCCGAAGAAGGCATCCTTGATGAAGCCGCGGAGCTGCGCCTGGCGGTTCGCCTCTTCGATGTTCGTCGACAGCTCGCTCGACTCCACCTTCGGCTGCGTGTCGCTCTGCACGAAGTCGGTGTTCGTGGTGATCGGCGTCTGCGACGACGTGGTCGTCGTCACCGCGATGTTCGGCACCGTCGTCGTGGCCGTGTCGGGCTGCACGAGAGGCTGCTTCACCGGCGTCGTCTTGTGCCGGCAGGCCGGCGCGGCGATGACGGCGATCAACACGAGTCCGCAGAGGAACCCCTTCAAAGCTTTACTCATTGCGTTTTCAGCTCCTTATCGATGATATCACTCGGCTTTCTTCGACCAGTCGGGGTCCTTGTTCTCCCCGTCGAAGGTCAGTTGCTGGATGTCGGTGCCGTCGACGCGCATCCGGTAGATCTGCCACGTGCCGCTGCGGTTCGACTGGAAGGCCAGCCATTGTCCGTCCGGCGACCACGTCGGCTGCTCGTTCGAGCCCTCGCCGGCGACGATGCGGCTCACGCCGGTGACGGCGTTCTGGATGCGGATCTGGAAGCGCCCGTTGACGCGCGAGGTGTAGGCGATTTCGTCGCCGCCCGGCGACCAGGTGGCGTCGTCGTTCCAGTCCCCCTCGAACGACATTCTCCGCACGTTCGACCCCTCGGCGTCCATGACGTAGATCTGCGGCGTGCCGCCGCGCCCCGAGGTGAACGAGATCTGCCGCCCGTTCGGGCTCCACTCCGGCGTCGACTCGATCGACGGATCGCTGGTGAGGCGGCGGATGTTCGTGCCGTCGTCCTTGATCAGATAGATGTCGGGGTTGCCGTTGATCGAGCCGACGAAGGCGATGTCGCTGCCGACCGGCGAGAACGTCGCCGACGTGTTGAGGTTGAGCCCGGTCCGCAGCTTGATCCGCCCGCCGCCGCGGCGGCTGATGACGTACATGTCGCTCGTGCCGGCGAAGAACGAGGTGTAGACGATGCGCTCGTTGTCGGGCGCCCAGCTCGGCAGGATCGACAGCGCGTTGTGCCGGGTGATGCGGCGCTGGCTGCCGCCATCCCAGTCCATCAGATAGATCTCGAAGTTGCCGTCGCGGTTCGAGGCGAAGGCGATCTGGGAGAGGAAGATCGACGGTTTGCCGTTCTGCGACCGCACCAGCTCGTTGGCGATGATGTGGGCCATGCGCGTCAAGGCGTCCTTGGTGCCGCTGTAGCGCTTGCCGAACTGCGGCGTGCCGGTGGTGTCGACGAGGCGCACCTCGATCACGTAGTTCTCCCCCTCGGCGCGCAGCGTGGTGAGGAGGAAGAACTGCGCGTTCAACCGCTGCGTCAGCGCCGCGTCGATCGGCACGTTCGGCGGATACGGCGTCAGCGCGAAGACGCCGGAGTGGGTGAGGTCGCGCGTGAACGGCGCCCAGAACTGCGCGTTGTACGCCTCGAGCGGGAGCGCGGTGTCGGGACGCGGCACGACGATGGGGATCAACTTGGCCGCCTGCGTCCCTTCGATCGTCGTGTGGATGTCGGTCTGCGCGAGCGCGCTCGCGGCAAGGAGTGGGAGGAGGAGCAGCAGAATTCGTCTCATCGGAAAGTTAGATGGACTCCCAAGTAGGTTCCAGTGTAGCCGAACGGCAGGGGTGGAAGCGGCGAGGACTCGAGCACGGCGCGCAGCGCGGCGCGGTCGAACGTGCCGTTGCCGCTCGCCGTCTCGATGGCGGCGTCGCGGATGGCGCCGTCGCGTTCGATGGTGAAGTGGATCGTGGTCGTGGGCCCGGCGGCGAGCTGCGGGCGATACCAGCGCCCGCCGATCAAGGTCTTCATGCGGTCGATGTAAAGCGTGTAGGGGAAGTCGCCGCCTTCGAGGCCGGTGACGCCGGCGCCGCCGACCGGCACCGCGGCGCCGGTGGTGAGGCCGGGGACGGCGGCGGGCGGCGGCGGCGGGATGTTCGGCGCGGCGTTCTCCGATCCCTTCTTCGTCGACTTGCCGAACGGCGAGAGCGGCACGGTGTTCTTCTCCGGCGGCGGGAGCGTCTTCTTCGGCGGCTCGACGATGGGCCGCTCGAGCTGCGCTTTCGGCGGCGCCGGCGGGGCGGCCGGCTTCGCCGCGGGGACGGCCGGCGTGACTTCGCTCACGCGCGCGGCAGCGGCGGGCGCGAGGCGGATCTGCAGCGTCCGCGGCGTCAGCGTCTGCGCGGCGTGCAGCGCGGCCCAGGCCATCAACGCGGAGAGCCCGCCGTGCAGCAATAGCGACAGAACGACGGCGGCGCCGGCACCGCCGCGGAGGGCGGCGCGCTGCGCGAGCACGTCACCGACGCGATCGTCCATTCTTCACCGTGGGCTGCGTCACCATGCCGAGCTGCTCCACCCCCGCGCGGTTCATCACATCCAACACCGCCACCACCTGCCCGTACGGCACTCCCTTGTCGGCTTCGAGCAGGGCGCGCTTGACGCGCTGCTGCCGCAGCCGCGGCCCGAGCGTCTGTTCGAGGTTCGTGCTCCCCATCGGCGCGCCGTCGAGATAGACCGCGCCGTTGGCCGTGACCTGGATCTTCGACGGCTGGCTCGACGCGGTCTCGAAGCTCTTCCCCTCCGCCGTCGGCAGCGCCACGGTGAGCCCCTGCGTCAGCATCGGCGCCGTGATCATGAAGATGATGAGCAGCACGAGCATGACGTCGACGAGTGGCGTGACGTTGATCTCCGCGAGATCGCCGTAGTCGTCGCTGCTGTCGAAACGAAAAGCCATGCCGTATTAGACGCGGTCAGAGGAAATTGCGTTCCGTCAAATTCAAAAACTCGAGCGTGAAGTCTTCCATCTCGCCGCGCGCGCCGCGCAGCCGCTGCACGAACATGTTGTAGGCGAGGAGCGCCGGAATGGCCGCGAAGAGCCCGGCCGCGGTGTTGATCAGCGCCTCGCTGATGCCCGGCGCCACGGCGGTGATCGAGGTCGAGCCGCTCGAGCCGATGCTCATGAACGACTCCATGATGCCCCACACGGTGCCGAAGAGGCCGATGAACGGCGTGGCCGCCGCGGTCGTGGCCAGGAAGGAGAGGAAGCGGCTCAGCCGCGCCGACTCGATGCGCGAGGCGCGCAGGAGCGAGCGCTCCACGGCGTCGAGCGAGCGGATGGTCGATCCCTGCCCGTGCGCCATCTGGGCCTCGATCTCCGCGTAGCCGGCCCGGAAGAGGCCGACCAGCGGCGAGTGCACGGTCTGCGGCGTGACGGCCTGCACGTCGACGAGGCGCTTGGCCTTGCGGAAGGCGCTCATGAAGCGGCGCGAGGCGCGCCGCGCCGCGCGGAAGCGCTCGCCGATGACGAGCATGACCGCCCACGAGCCGACGGAAAAGAAGAGGAGAACGCCGAGGACGGTCTTGCCCACCCAGCCCGTGTGAAGAAACGCCGTCCAGAGTTGCACTGGAAGCGTTTATAGCACGGTCACGGCGCCACCTCGATCACCTCGAACGTGTCGGGGACGACCTTCCAGCGCGGCTCGGCCGGCTCGAGCTTCGCCGTCGGCAGGAAGAGGTGGTGCGTCTTCTCGTCGACGGCGATCGTGCGCGCGCCGCGCGCGGTCGGAATCGTCTCCACGACTTTGTAGTCGGTGCCGCGCACGACGGTGACGGTGCCGTCGCGGCCGTTCGAGGCGTAGGCGAGGTTCCGCGCCGAGTCGTAGGCCACGCCGTCGACGCCCTTGCCGATCGGCGCGGAGGCGATGACTTTGCCGCTGTCGGCATCGCTCACGACCATGGTCTCGTTGCCGCAGACGCTGAAGAGATGGTGGCGCAGGCGGTCGATGGCCAGGCCGCTCGGGCCGTCGCAGCCGGTGAGCTTCCAGCGCTTCTCGATGACGTTGCGCTTGACGTCGATGGCGGCGAGCTCGTTGGTGTCCTCGATGTTGACGAAGACCCGGCCGCGCTGGTCGGTGGCGGCGAACTCCGGCTTGCCGCCGGCATCGATGGTGGCCACGACGTTGCCGTTGCCGGCATCGAAGACGGTGATGTTCTTCCCCCGCCCGTTGAAGGTGAAGAGGTGCCGCGAGTGCGGGTCGTAGAGGATGGCGTCGGGGTTCTCGCCGGTGGTCTTCCACTCGCCGAGACGCTTGAGGGAGTCGCGGTCGAAGACGACGACCAGGTTGGCGCGGCCGGCGCTGACGAAGCCGCGCTCGGGCGAGAGGGCCACGCCGTGGACGCCGGGCGTGTTGGGGATCTCGCCGACGACTTTGTGGTTGTCGATGTCGACGACGACGACACGGTCGCCGTGCGACTGGTAGAGCCGCCGCGCGGCGCTGTCGACGGTGACGTAGTCCCACCCCCCCTCGCCGCCGATGTGGAGGCGATGGGCGATCTTGTCGTCGGCGAAGGCGGCGGTGGCGAGGAGGAGCAGGAAAAGCGGGAGGCGTCGCATGAAGCGTATGATCGCATCTTCCAATTCAATTGGAGAAAATGGAGGAACTCATGCGAGGACTCAGTATTTCCCTTGTGCTCCTTCTCTGCGTAACGGCCGCGTCGGCCGTGGACGCCCCGAAATCCGATGACGCGGCGCTGATCGCCAGCGCCATGTCCGCCGCGCCGATGTCGATCGCCAAGAACGCCACGGTGATCGACATGACCGCCGACGGGAAGATGCGCACGCTCCGCGAGGGGACGAACGGCTGGACGTGCATGCCCGACAACCCCACCACGCCCGGCCCCGACCCGATGTGCATGGACAAGAACGCGATGGAGTGGGCCGGCGCCTGGATGACCCACAAAGCGCCCCCCACCGGCAAGGTCGGCTTCATGTACATGCTCGCCGGCGGCACGGACGCGAGCAACACCGACCCCTACGCGACGAAGCCGACGACGGAGAATCACTGGATCAAGACCGGCCCGCACATCATGGTGGTGGGCGGCGACGCGTCGTTCTACGACAGCTACCCCCACGGCGCCGACCCCGACACGTCAGGCCCGTACGTGATGTGGGCCGGAACGCCCTACCAGCACCTGATGGCCCCCGTGAAGTAACGCGACGCGCGCGTTAAAATGCGCGTTCGAATGACCGAGATCATTTTCCTCGTCGAGGACGCACCCGAAGGCGGATACACGGCGCGCGCACTGGGAGACTCGATTTTCACGGAGGCGGACGACCTCCAGGAGCTCGAGCGAAACGTGCGCGACGCCGTGTACTGCCATTTCGACGATGAGGAGCGGCCGCGGATGGTGCGCCTGCACTTCACGCGCGACGCCGTGATTCCGGTTTGAAGCTGCCGCGCGACTGGTCGGGTGACGAGTTGGCGCGGCGGCTGCGCCGAGTTGGCTACGAAGTGACTCGCCAGACCGGAAGCCACATGCATCTGACGACGACGAAGCCGGGAGAGCACCACGTGACGATCCCGCGACACGATTCGCTTCGCGCCGGCACGCTGGCCGCGATTCTCGACGATGTCGCCGCGCATCTGAAGACGACTCGCGCGGCATTGCTGGAGCTGCTCGCGTGAAGTAGTGCCGCCGTCCCGGCGGCCGGCGAGGCGGCGTCCTCGCCGCCACGTCCTCGAATGACCGGCGATCATTCAAAAACGATCCCGCCGTCGCACGGCATCACTCGCTTTCAATCGCGAATGACTTGTTCTCAACCACGAACGACGTCGAGTCAATCGCGAATGACCCGTTCTCAATCACGAATGACCCGTTCTCAATCGCGAATGACCCGTTCTCAATCGCGAATGACCCGTTCTCAATCACGAATGACCCTTTTTCAATCACGAATGACCCATTCCAAATCGCGAATGACCCATTCGAAATCGCGAATGACTTCGAGTCAATCGCGAATGACTCGTTGTCAATCGCGAACGACTTCGAGTCAACCGCGCTTGACATTCCCGGACTCGACCGTTCCCGCCGTCAAGTTGATTTTCCAGATGTGACCCCAACTTAACGACGGTTTTGGTGGCCCTGAGAGGACTCGAACCTCCGACAAACGGTTTAGGAAACCGCTGCTCTATCCTGCTGAGCTACAGGGCCATACACCTCATCTGAACGCCCTCTAAACCTACCACTGCTTGGCGTTGATTTCGCAAAAGTTATTCGCAGCAGTTAGAACGGTTGGGAGGGTGGTCCTTGAACATCAAAACTGGCTTCCTCGCGCGAGCCCTACTCGTCGCGAGCCTGATAGTGGCAGTCCCGGAGATCCACGCACAGCAGACGCAACCGCAGCAAACCCCGTGTCACTGGTGGCAATTCGGCCACTGCAACAACGCTCCGCAGCAGCAAACCGAAGGTCTTCCCGACGACGCCCCGCGCACCGGCGCGGTCGTCACCGTCGACCTCTCGACCAACACCGTCTACCTCTTCCGCGACGGCCAGCTCGTCCAGAAGTCGATCGCGGCCACCGGCAGCGGCAAGACCCTGGACAATGGCGACGACGAGTGGCAGTTCGACACCCCGCGCGGCCACCTCAAGGTCAAGGGCAAGATCAAAGATCCGGTCTGGCGCAAGCCCGACTGGGCCTTCATCGAGGCCGGCGAGCGCGTCCCGCCTCCCGACTCGCCGAAGCGCCTGGTCAAAGGCCACCTCGGCAAGTACGCCCTCGCCCTCGGCGACGGCATCATGATCCACGGCACCGACGACGCCGACTCCCTCGGCAAGTACGTCTCCCACGGCTGCATCCGCGTCCCCGACGGCATGCTCGAGACCCTCTGGAAAAACACGAAGGTCGGCACCGACGTGTACGTCTTCGAGAGCAAGGCGACGCAGACGGCCATCAGCAACAACTCTCATTGAATAAAGGACTGACGACGTGCAAACCACATTTGCAATCTTCCTCGTGCTGATGACGATGGCGCCCACGAGCGCCGACGACTACCTCGCCCATGGCCGCAAGGAGCTGCGGACCCGGCAGTACGCCGAGGCCGCCAAAGACCTCGGCGCGGCCGCCGACGCGTTCCTCACGCCGCAGCAGACCGCGGCGTACATCCGCACCGGCCACCACGACGCTCTCGCCGACTACGAGACCTCGCTCGTCTATCTCACCGTGACGTACGCGAAGATGGGCCGCCTCGACGACGCGCGCGCGACGCTGCGCCGGATCAACGTCGCCGAGCAGATCGAGCCGACGTACCAGGCGCTGCCGCTCGACGTCGACGCGGTCGAGTTCGAGCCGATCGCGCACCAGCTGCTGCCGGAGATGCCGCTGCCGCCGAACCAGGCGCTGGCGGAGATCCACGGAGGGAAGCGCCATCGGGCCGAGGTCGCGTAAGATCGCGGCCCGATGAAAACGCGACTCCTGCTGATCGCATTCGTGGCGCTGCCGCTCTCCGCGGCGCGCCTTCCCCAGACCGTCATCCCCAGCCACTACGCGATCTCGATCGAGCCGAACTTCGCGGACGACACGTTCCGCGGCGAGGAGACGATCGACGTCGACGTGAAGCAGCCGGTGACGTCGATCGTGCTCCACGCGCTGCAGCTCCACATCGACAGCGCGTCGGTGGCCGGGATGACCGCGACGGCCGGCGACGGTCCGGACGAGGAGATGATCGCGCTGGCGCTGCCGAAGCCGCTCGCGGCCGGCCCGGCGTCGATCCGCATCGCCTTCGACGGCAAGCTCGTGCGCCAGCTCCGCGGCCTCTACCTCGGCCGCACCAAAGAGCGCAAGTACGCGCTCTCGCAGTTCGAAGCGACCGACGCGCGACGCGCCTTCCCCTGCTTCGACGAGCCGGCCATGAAGGCGACATTCGACATCACCCTCGTCGCGCACGGCGACGAGACCGCGATCTCGAACGGCGCCATGGTCTCCGAGACGAAGCTCGACGGCGGGCGCCGCGCCGTCCGCTTCGCCACGACGCCGCGGCTGTCGACGTACCTCGTGGCGCTCCTCGTCGGCGACTTCAAGTGCATCGACGGCGGCGTCGACGGCATCCCCATCCGCGTCTGCGCGCCGCCGGGGAAGGAACAGCTCGGGCGCTTCGCGCTGAAGGCGGCCGAGGAGTCGGTCGGCTTCTACGACCGCTACTACGACATCAAGTATCCGTTCGGGAAGCTCGATCTCATCGGGGTCCCCGACTTCGAAGCGGGGGCGATGGAGAACGCCGGCGCGGTGACGTTCCGCGAGAGCTCGCTGCTCGTCGACGAGCGCACCGGCTCGGCGGCGGCGAAGCGGCGCGTGGCCGGCACGGTGGCGCACGAGATCGCCCACATGTGGTTCGGCGACCTCGTGACGATGAAGTGGTGGAACGACATCTGGCTCAACGAAGGCTTTGCCACGTTCATGTCCGACAAGCCGCTCGAGAAATGGCAGCCGTCGTGGCACCTCGAGGAAAGCGCCGTGCGCGGCTCGCGCAATTCGATCTCGCTCGACTCGCAGCGCTCCACGCGGGCCATCCGCACGAACGCGGAGACGTCGTCGGCGATCAACGAGCTCTTCGACGGCATCGCCTACGGCAAGACCGCGGCGGTGCTGCGGATGATCGAGCACTGGCTCGGCGAGGAGACGTTCCGCGACGGCATCCGCGCCTACCTGCGCAAGTATTCGTGGAGCAACGCCGCGGCGGAGGATCTCTGGTCGACGCTGGCGGCGACGTCGAAGCAGCCGGTCGACGAGGTGATGGCCACGTTCGTCGTGCAGCCGGGCGCGCCGATCGTGCACGCGTCGGAGACGTGCGTGAACGGCGAGCGCCGCGTGACGCTGACGCAGGAGCGGATGCTGCTGCGCGGCGACACGTCGCTGTCGAAGTGGTCGATTCCGCTGTGCGAGCGGACGCTCGGCCCGTCGTCGGACGAGCGCTGCGGGATCGTGTCGACGAAGGAGGCCACGCTCACGCGCGGCCCGTGCGGCGGCGCGCCGCTGCTGCTGAACGCGACCGGGAGCGGCTACTTCGTCGTCGATTACTCGGCCGAGGAGCTGGCGGCGCTGCGCGCGAACCTAGGACTGCTCACGCCGCGCGAAGAGATCGCCCTGCACGGCGACGAGTGGCTGCTCGTCCGCTACCTGCGCCGCGACGTCGGCGACTACCTGACGCTCGCCGAGGCGCTGCCGCGTCCCGCGCCGCTGGAGATCGTCGAGTCGGTCGCGTCGAATCTGCAATACATCGACGAGCGGCTCGTCACGTCCGCGGAGCGGCCGCGCTGGCAGGCCGCCGTGAAGGAGCTGATGCGCGGCCACGCGCCCGCGTCGTGGCAGGCCGCGGGCGAAGAGAGCGACGACGCCCGCGCGCGGCGCGCCTCGGTCATCTGGACGCTCGGCTACATCGGCGGCGATCCGTCCGTGGTCAAGGAGGCGCGCGCGGTGGCGGAGAACGCCATGAAGCACCCCGACAGCGTCGACGGCGCGGTGGCGTCGCGCGCGCTCACGATTGCCGCGGCCTCCGGCAACCCCGCGCTCTACGATCAGATCCTCACCGCGTCCGAGGAGAGCGCCACGCCGGAGCTGCGCACGCGCTACATGGGCGAGCTGGCCGCGTTCCGCGATCCGAAGCTCGTGGCCCGCGCGATCGACTACACGTTCGGCAATCGCATCCGCTCGCAGGACATGCCGGGGATGATCTCGCGGCTTCTCGGCAATCCCGCCGCGCGCGAAGCGGCGTGGACGGCGGTGAAGCAGCACTGGCCGTCGATCGCGGAGAAGGTGCCGACGTCGCTGCACACGATCCTGGGCAACCTCGGATCGTTCTGCGACAAAGCGTCGCGCGACGACGTGGCCGCGTTCTTCGCCAAGAACCCGCCCGGCGAAGGGGAGCGCGCGCTGCGGCGCTCGCTCGAGTCGATCGACACGTGCATCGCGTTCCGCACGACTCAGGAGCCGGCGCTGGCGAGCTGGCTCGATCGGTTCCGCGCCGCCGCGACGAAGAGCAGCGCCGCCGCGGCGCCGTAGACGAGCGCGGCGGAGGAGATGGCGGCGGCGAGCGAGGAGCGCTCGGCGATGTAGCCGATCAGCACCGGGGCGGTGCCGGCGCCGAAGAGCCACCCGGCCATGTTCATGACGCCGACGACGGTGCCGCGGATCGACGCCGGCGTGACGTCGAACATCGAGGCGAAGATGTTCGCGTCGTACATCCCTTTGAAGAAGCCCCAGCCGACGAAGGCGACGATGACGAGGGCGAGCGACGTCGTCGCGCCGGCCAGCACGACGAAGGGCAATCCGAGGAGAAGCGCCGCGCCCTGCACGATCATCCGCCCGCTGCGGTGGCGGCGCGTGGCCGCGTCGGCGCTCCAGCCGCCGAAGATCGCGCCGGCGAAGCTCCCGGCCTGCGCGAAGAAGCTGGCCGTGAAGCCGGCGAAGGCGAGGTTCTGCTTGAAGTGGTCGTGGACGTACGTCGGCATCCAAAAAAGGAGGACAGCGGCGACGGCGTTGGCGCAGACGAAGGCGAGGAGGAGGGCGACGGCCGAGGGCGTGCGGAGGATCGCTTTCAGCGCGGGGCCGAAGCCGACGCGCTCGTCGCGCACGCGCCGCTCCGGCTCGCGGATGAAGAACTGGAGGACGATGCCGAGGGCGATGCCGGCGATGCCGAAGACGAGGAACGGGGAGCGCCAGCCGTAACGCTGCGCGAGGAGCGCCGCGACGGTGGTGCCGCCGATGGTCCCGACGTAGACGCCGGTCTGGTGCAGGCCGAGGGCGCGCGAGCGTGTCTTCTGGTCATGAAAGTCGCTGATGAGCGAGACCGACGCCGGAAAGTACGCGGTCTCGCCGAGCCCCTCGGCCGCGCGCAAGGCCAGCAGCGAGCGGACGCCCGGGACGAACGCGGTGGCCACGCAGACGGCGCTCCAGATCTGAAACCCGCCGAGGAGGGCGACGCGGCGGCGGATGCGGTCGACCATGCGGCCCGCAAACGGCGAGGAGAGGCCGTACGTCCAGGCGAAGGCGGAGCCGAGCATCCCCTCCTGCACCGGCGTGAGATGCCACGCGTCGCGCAGCAGCGGGATGACCGCCGCGAGCGCCTGCCGGTCGGCGTAGTTGAAGAAGACGATGCCCCAGAGCATCGCCAGGAGCGTCCACTTGTAGCGCATGGCGGTGCGGTAGAATACGCCGCCACCCGGCGCCGGTTGTGATTTCGTCCGGCTCCACGCGCCCATAGCTCAGCTGGATAGAGCGTCAGCCTCCGGAGCTGAAGGTCGCAGGTTCGAATCCTGCTGGGCGCACCAATTAAGTAGGAACGCGCGAATGAGCAAGGTGATCGAAGCGGAGTACCTCGCCAAAGAACGCGTCCTCAAGCTCGCGCAGCCGCTCGACGAGATCGCGGATCACGAGCGCGTTCACGTCGTCATCGAGCAACGTCAGCCAGCGGAGCGAAATGACTGGCCGAAGGTCGGTGAAAATGCCGGCTGCGAGCTTGCGCGGGCGGTGCGTGAGGCCTTCGGAAGAGACGAAATTGCAGTTTGATCGGCTTGCATTCGACGCGAACGCTGCCATCGATTCACTCCGACCCGACCGTCCCTTCCCCAATGCGCTGAGAGCAGCAAGGCAATTGTTCATGCCTCTGTTCGTTCTCGCAGAGCTTCGCGTTGGAGTGTCGCGATCCCGGCGCCACGAGGAGAACGCCGCGGTAGTGGACGAGCTCTGCACGCGATGCCAGTTGCTGGTTCCTGACACCGCTACGATCGCGTTCTATGTTCAGGTTCGTCGTGATATCGAACGATTGCGAACCGTTCCGCAGGCAATCGAGAAGCGCGAAGGCTTCGGCCACGATCTCTGGATCGCTGCTCTCTGTCTTCAGCATGAGATGCCGCTGTTGACGAATGATTCGCTGTTTCAAGACGTCGTTGGCCTGGATGTCGTGACCTGGTAGCGTCGGAAGCTGGGCGCACCAAGCACCTTCGGGATTTCCCTAGCTGCCGCCCCCGTTTGCGCCGCCGTGCGCGTTGACGAGTCGTTGCGTCCGCTTCTCTCCCGTGGCAGCGTCTCCCGGGGCGACGCCTACTTTGCGCAGGGGCGGGTGCGCCGCATCGACGACGTGGCCCCCGGCATCCTCGTGGCCGCAGTGCAGGGGAGCCGGCTCTACGCGGTCGAGCTGCGGCTCGAGGGCGACGAGCTGACCGTCCGCTGCGATTGCCCCTGGTTCGAGGATCGCGGCGAGGACTGCAAGCACATCTGGGCCGCCATCCGCTCCGCGAGCCTGCGCGGACTGCTGCCCGACGAGGAGCTCTACCTCAACTTCGATGACAGCGGCGTCGCGCCCGTCTATCCCTTCCCGTCGGGGCGCGCGCAGCGTCCGGCGTGGCAGCGCTTCCTCGACGCGCTCGGACCCGCGGCCATGTTGCGGTCTCGCGGCGCCGCGCGCAACGTCCCCGAGGAGCTTGCGTACGTCATCGCGCCCGCCGCCGTTCCCGCGCCTGGGCTCACGCTCAAAATCGTCGGACGGGCGCGGCGGAAAAACGGCGAGTGGGGGCGGTGGAAGGCGATCTCGATCGGGAGTAATGACCTTCGCCATCTTCCCGCTTTCGACCGCGACACCATCGCGCTCTTGAACGAGCGGTCGTGGAGCTACACCATCGAGTCGTCCGTCCCGATCTCCGCCGCGACGACGGCGTGGTGGATCGAGCGGCTCGCCCGCGCCGGAAAGCTCTTCCTCGCCCGCGCCGGCGGCGAGCCCGCGCCGGTGACGTGGGACGACGGGCCGCCGTGGACGCTCCTCGTCGGCGTCGCCAACGACGCGGGCGCGTCGGCGTATCGCATCGACGCGGCCATCCAGCGCGACGGCGAGACGCTGCCGTTCGACCACGTCGAGGCCATCCTTCCCGACGTCGTCATCAGCAACGGCCGGGCCGCGCGCTTCGACGACCGCGGCCAGGGCGCGTGGCTGCAGGCGCTGCGCGCGAACGGTCCGGTCGAGGTCCCGCACCGCGACGCCGATCGCTTTCGGCAGGCGCTCCTGCGCGCGCCGTTCGCCGGCATCGCCCTGCCGCCGGAGCTCGGCTGGAACGTCGTCGACGTCGAGCCGCGGCCGATCCTGGCGCTGCAGCAGCAGTCGTGGAGCAGCGAGTTGCAGGGGGAGCTCTTCTTCGAGTACGACGAATGGCGCGTGGCCAGCCGCTCGTCGGAGATGCAGACCACCGTCGCGCAGAAGCTGATCCGGCGGAACCGCGCCGCCGAGAACCGGTTGCGCGACCGCCTCGTCGGCGCGGGCGTGATCGCGATGTCGGACGGCTATCGCGTGCGCGCCGCGCAGCTCGACCGCGTGGCCCGCACGCTCATCGGCGAGGGATGGACGCTGGAGATCGACGCGGTGCCGCTGCGCGTCGCGGACGAGCTCGAGATGGAGCTCTCCAGCGGCATCGACTGGTTCGACCTCCAGGTCAGCGCGAGCTTCGGCGGCGCCGGCGCGGCGTTGCCGGAGATCCTCGCCGCGGCCGAGGCGAAGCGATCGATGCTGCGTTTGAGCGACGGCTCGTACGGCATCGTGCCGGCGTCGTGGGAGGAGTCGCTCGCGCCGATCCTGGAGCTCGGCAAGCGCGAGGGCGACGCGCTGCGGTTCCGGCCCGTGCAGGCGCTGCTCATCGACGCGCTCCTCGGCGCGAGAGCGCGCAAGGCCGACGACGCGTTCGACGAACTGCGCGCCCGCATCACCGGCGCGACGCCCGAACCCCGCCATGAGCCGCGGACGCTCGCCGCGGAGCTGCGCCCGTACCAGCGCGCGGGCCTCGGATGGCTGCATTTCCTGCGCGAGTCCGGCCTGGGCGGCTGCCTCGCCGACGACATGGGCCTCGGCAAGACCGTGCAGACGCTCGCGCTGCTCGAAGAGCTCCGCGCCGGCGGCAACGCGCGGCCGTCGCTCGTCGTCGCGCCGCGGTCGCTGCTCTTCAATTGGGCCGCCGAAGCAAGGCGCTTCGCGCCGAAGCTGCGCGTTCTCGAGCATCACGGACCGGAGCGCGATCGCAACGTCTTCGACCGCTGCGACGTCGTGCTGACGACGTACGCGACCATGCGCCTCGACGTGGCCCGCCTCGCCGAGACCGAGTTCGAGTACGTCATCCTCGACGAGGCGCAGGCCATCAAGAACGCGTCGAGCCAGGTGGCGAAGGCGAGCCGGCTCCTCCGCGGCCGCCATCGCCTCGCCCTCAGCGGCACGCCGATCGAGAACCACCTCGGCGAGCTTTGGAGCCTCTTCGAGTTTCTGAATCCCGGCCTCCTCGGCTCGGCGCGCGCGTTCAGCCGCACGTTCGCCTCGAAGACCGCGCCGCCGGAGCGCCGCGATGCGCTGGCGCGCGCGCTGCGGCCGCTGATCCTCCGCCGCACCAAGGAGCAGGTCGCGCCGGAGCTGCCGGAGCGCACCGAGCAGACGCTCTACTGCGAGCTCGAAGGGAAGCAGCGCAGGCAATACGACGAGCTGCGCGACCACTACCGCAGCGCGCTGCTCGAGCGCGTGCAGGAAAACGGCATCGAGAAGTCGCGCATGAAGATCCTCGAAGCGCTGCTGCGGCTGCGCCAGGCGGCCTGCCATCCGGCGCTGCTCGGCGGCGACGACGAGGGGCCGAGCGCGAAGATCGAGCTGCTGATGGAGGAGCTGCGCGAGGTCCTCGACTCCGGCTACCGCGCGCTCGTCTTTTCGCAGTTCACGTCGTTCCTGGCGATCGTCCGGACGATGCTGGACGAAAAAAAGATCCCGTACCTCTACCTCGACGGCAAGACCCGCGACCGCCAGTCGCTCGTCAACGCGTTCCAAGGCGCCGACGGACCGCCGCTCTTTCTCATCAGCCTCAAAGCGGGCGGCCTGGGGCTGAATCTCACGAACGCCGACTACATCTTTCTTCTCGATCCGTGGTGGAACCCCGCCGTCGAGGCGCAGGCCATCGACCGCGCCCACCGCATCGGCCGCCGCAAGCCGGTCGTGGCCTACCGCCTCATCGCGCGCGACACGGTCGAAGAGAAGATCCTCGAGCTGCAGGCGCAGAAGCGCGAGGTCGCGGAGTCGATCATCTCCGCGGACAACAGCGTGCTGCGCAAGCTCGCCGTCGAGGACCTCGAGCTGCTGCTGTCGTAAGCGCGCCGCCGTTAAGTTGGTAAGTTGGGGTCACATCTGGAAAATCAACTTAACTCGGTCGTCAGGGTGGTTTCCTTGCCGTTAAGTTGATTTTCCAGATACGATCCCCAGTTGGTTTGGTGGCAGTTAAGTTGATTTTCCAGATGTGACCCCGACGAGTGCCTAATGGGGCCCCGTTAAGTTGATTTTCCAGATGTGACCCCAACTTCGCGCTACTGCGCGATTGGGATGCTTGCCCTCATGTCCGGGCCGCCGCTGCGTTTGACGACGACGTCGAGCGCCGCGCCGGCCGCCGGCGGGGCTTCGAGCTGCAGCAGGAGCACGCTGCCGTCGTCGGCGGCGTGGCGGGCGACGCGCGCGTCCGGCGTCGTCTCCACGTTCACGGCGTCGGGCGCGAGGCCGCGCACGAACAGCGCGAACTTCTGCGGGCCCGCGCCGGCGCGGCCGGCCACGCCGGGGACGAAGCGCTGTCCGTCCACCTGGAACGGATCGTCGTCCGCGGACGCCTTGATCATCACCGCGCGCGGATGCTCGTCCACCGGCACGAGGCCGGTGACGGCGACGTCGCCGGCGCGAGGCACGACGACATCGGCGCGAGCGAAGCCGCGCCGCGTGCCGTCGCCGACGCGCACGAGCGCCTTGATCGCGTACGCGCCCTCGGGCAGCGCGAGCGAGCCGTAGTACTTCACGCCGCCGTCGCGGAGGCGCGCGCCGACCTTGTCGAGGTCGAGCGCGATCTGCTGGTAGGCGCGGTCGCGCACGATGCCGTCGGCGTCGAACGCATAGAGGAAGATCTCCACCGGCAACAGCTCGCCGAGGTAATTCTTCAGCGTCTCCGAGCAATCGATCTGCAGGATCACCGGCACTTGCGCGGGGCCGCCGCGCTGCGGGAACGCGGCCGCGAGCGCGTCGACGCGGACGCCGCTCTGGGCGACGTCGTTCATGATGATCTCGGCGTTCGTCAGCACGCGCTCCTGCCGCGATTCGCCGCCCGACTCGTAGTAGCCGGCGCGATGGCTGATGCGCGCGCCCTTCGGCACGCCGACGGGGCGCACGGTGAGCTCGTGGAAGGCGCCCGGCTGCTCGGCCGGCGCGCGGAAGCCGAGGACGTAGACGACTTCCTGCTGGTGCATGAGCTTCGCGAAGTCGTGGCCGAGGTCGTTCGAGTTCTGGAAGACCTCGCCGCCGGTCGGACGCGTCAGCGCGTAGAGCCCCTGATTCGAGTTGATCGTCGCGCCGTCGACCACGTCGTTCTGCACGCGCACGCCGCGGATGTCGAGGGCGTGCATGACCACGTCCGAGCCGCGGAACGTCCGGGCCATCCGTCCGAGGAGCGTCTGGCTGGCGGTGTTGCCGAAGCGCGCGTCGACGTCGGCGCGCCAGATCGCGCCGGTGCTCACCTGGGCGAGCTCCTGCTGATCGTTCGTGATGTCGCGCGCGTCGCGCCCGACCAGCGCCTTCGGGTCGAAGCCCTCGGACAGCAGCACGATCTGCTTGCGTCCGGCCACGGCGCGCAGCGTCCGCGCCAGGTCGTCGAGCGCGCCGATCTCCTTCTCCACGCGCCGGCGCACGAACTCCTCGTTCGCCTTCGTGGCCAGCTCGATGAGGTTCTTCATGTGATCGCCGATCACGCCCGCGTCGACGTCGGTTCCCTTGCTGTTCGACATGCGATCGAGCTTGTCGTAGGCGGTGGTGTTGGCGATCTGCAACGGGTCGGCGGAGCGGAACGAGAACGGCTCGTCGATGGCGGCGGCGGTGAGCTGGCGGTCCGTCGTGAACGCCGTCAGAAGCCGGAAGCCGTGATCGACGTCGATGGTGGCGACGGCGACGAGGTCGCGCTTCTGCACGATCTCCTTGACGAACGTCCGCGCCGCGGTGCGCGCGCGGTCGAGCGAATTCGGCTGCGAGTACGAGAGGTCGAAGAGGAGCAGGAACGAGCGCCGCGCCGCGGGATTGAGCGGCGAGACTCCCTTCAGCGACTCGGCGGAGGCGAAGTCGATCGTGTCGAACGCGGCCACCGGCCGCTTCTTCTTGCCGTCGAGGACCTCGAAGTTCTCTGGCTTGAGGCCGCGAATGGGATTGCCGTTCGCGTCGACGACGTTGACCGGCACTTCGACGAGGTGGACGTTCACGGTCTCGCGGACCTGGCCGAACGCGGCGGCAGCGAGAAGCGCGAAGGGGAGCGCAAACCGGGCGTGTTTCACGCGAGCCTCCTTGGAACCGCGGGCAGGATACGTCCGCGGTCAACGCCCGGCGGTGACAGAGCGGTATACACCGTTCGGTAGACCCAAAACCTACCGTTGCGCGGATGGTGCAATCCGCTGCCCGCTCCTATCTTGAGCGCGGGTTCCAAGGACAGCAGAGAAAAGAGAGGTGGCCCATGCGCCCACACATCATCCGTCTACTCATCGTTTGTCTCGTCGCCGCGGTCGCCGCTCCGGTTTTCGCGCTGAGCGGCGCCATCTTCACGACGACTTCCAGTTGCGGCGCCGTCGACGCGAACCGCTACCTGTGGCAGGAGGACGTCTACCTCAACGGCGGTCCGAACAACGATCACGCCTTCGGCCTCGATCCCGGCAGCTACTGGGTCAAGGTCACGACGCCTGACGGCACGCTCCTCGGCGTCAGCAGCTCGGCGGCCGTAACGGTCGGCAGCGACGGCCGCTTCGTCAGCTGCTACCAGCTTTCGAGCATCCTCAACAAGGCCAGCAACGGCCAGCCCGGCTACGACGTCTCGCCGAACGCCGAATACAAAGCCTGGGTCAGCACGACCAGCGCGTTCGTGGAGTCGGAGAGCAAGACCGACAACTTCCGCGTCGACAACCCGCACATCCTGGTCACGCGGAGCTGCATCTCCGACGCATTCCTGAACGACACGCTGACGTCGCTGGTGACGGTGACGAACACCGGCAGCACGACGCTGACGAACGTGCAGGTCAGCGACTCCGTCGGCGGCGCGCTGACGCTGCCCGATTCGTACGGCGGCGCGCTCGCGCCGGGAGCGTCGTACACCTGGACGGTCACGTGCAGCGCCTCCCCCTCGGGCTCGTTCGACACGACCGTCACCGCCTCGGGCTCCGACGATTTCTTCACCTACACGGCCACGAACGCGGCCGGCTGCTCGACGACGGTCTGGTCGCTGAGCGTGACGAAGACGGCCTCGCCGTCGTACACGCGCGACTGGCACTGGTCGCTCTCGAAGACCGCCAACGCCGGCGGCGTGATCACGATCGCGTCGGGCGCGCAGGCAGTCGTCAGCTTCACCGTCACGGCCTCGGCGGCGAACGTCGACAGCGCGTGGGCGGTGAGCGGCAGCGTCACCGTGCATAACCCCGCGCCGATGGCGGCCACCGTCACCGCGCTCGACGACGTCCTCGCCGACAGCACCGTCGTGTCGCTGCAGTGCCCCGGCAGCGCGCCGTTCACGATCGCCGCGAACAGCGACCTGGCGTGCACGTACAGCGTGAGCCGCTCCGGGCCGAACAACGGCTCGAACACGGCCACGGCGACGCTGTCGAACAACAACGGCGGCTCGACGCAGTTCTCCGGCTCGGCCTCGTACGCGTTCGGCGATCCAACGACCGTGCTGCACGCGAACGCGACGGTGACGGACGGCGGCCTCTCCATCGCCAACGCCGACAACAGCGGCGCGGCCGGGTGGTCGATCGCGCAGTCGCCGGCGCTGGTGCAGCTCTCCGCGCCCGCGGGCGGCGCGTTCACCTATGCCGCGACGGTGACGAACGTCTCGGTCCCGTGCGACACGGCGGCGATCTCGACGAACACCGCGCAGCTCAGCGACGGCGATCACACGCTGTCCGCATCGGCGACGACGCCGCTCTACTCGGGCATCTGCCCCAGCGTCTGCACGCTCACGATCGGCTACTGGAAGACGCACGCCGGCTTCACCGGGCGCAACGCTGACCGGTTGACGTCCGAGCTGCCGCAGTGGCTCGGCAGCGTGGGCGGGACGAAGAGCGTCGACGTGACCACGGCGCCGGCCGCGGTGACGCTGCTGTCGATGAGCGGCGACGCGTCGAACGGCGTGAACAAGCTCTACGCGCAGGAGCTCGCCGCGAAGCTAAACATCTTCCGCGGCTCCTCGCCCACGGCCGTCGCCTCGACGATCGCCGCGGCCGACGCGTTCCTCGCCTCGAAGGATGCCTCGGACTGGAGCGCGCTGTCGAAGACGCAGAAGACGCAGGTCACGACGTGGGCGTCGACGTTCGATCAGTACAACAATGGACTGATCGGGCCGGGACACTGCAACTGAGATTTGTGCGAGTGGCGCCCCTCACCCGGCGCCTTCAGCGCCACCCTCTCCCCGCGTGCGGGGAGAGGGACAGGCGCGAAGCGCCAGGGTGAGGGGCGCCACTCGCCACGCTTTTTACAGCAGCCCGTTCTCCCGCGCATACGTAGCGAGCTGCACGCGTCCTTTGACGCCGAGCTTCTCGTAGATCGCGTGCAGGTGCGTCTTCACCGTGCCGCCGCTGATGAAGAGGCGCTCGCCGACTTCGCGGTTGCCCATGCCCTGCGCGACCATGCGGACGATCTCGACTTCGCGCGGCGTGAGGGTGATGCGCGCGCGCGTTTCGCCGGCCTGGAAGAGCTTTTCGAGGGCCCGGCCGATCGCTTCCTTCTCCAGCCAGATCCCGCCGGCGGCGACCTTGCGGATGCACTGCACGAGGAGCGTCGGCGCCATCTCCTTCAGCACGACGCCCTTCGCGCCGAGGCGCATGGCCTCGACCACCTCGTCGTCGCTGATGTTGCCGGCGAGGAGGATCACGGCAGGGGAGCGCGGCTCGTTGCGAAGGCTGCGCAGCACTTCCATCCCGGTGACGGCCGGCATTCGCAGGTCGACGACGAGGACGTCGGGGGCGAGCTTGCGCACCTGGTCGAGCGCGCGCTCGCCGTCCTCGCACTCGGCGACGACGTCGAAGTCGTCGACGTCGGCGAAGAACTGCAGCAGGCCGCGGCGGACCACGGGGTGATCGTCGGCGAGGACGATGCGGATGGTCACGGCGCGGCCCTCAGCGGCAGGCGGATCGAGATCGCCGCGCCGCGCTCGCTGGAGTCGATGATCATCGAGCCGCCGAGCGTCCTCACGCGGTCGCGCAGCGTCACCGGGCCGACGTTCTGCCTGGCCAGTTCCGGCGCGCTGTAGCGGCCGCGGAACGGAAAGCCTTTGCCGTCGTCGGCCACGTCGATGCAGACGTCGCCGTTGTCGACGCGGGCGGTGACGCGCACCGACTTCGCCGCGGCGTGCTTGGCGGCGTTCGCCACCGCCTCGCTGACGATCGTGTAGACCTCGTGGCGCATCGGCACGGGGAGGAGGTGGATGACCGGCGCGACGTCGGCGTCGACGGTCATGCCCCACTGCTTCTCGAAGCGGTCGGACATCGACAGGAAGCGGTCGGCGATGACGGCGGCCTCTTCGTCCTCGCGGCGGCGGTCGCCGTGCAACTGCTCGATGAACCAGCGAAGGTCCTTCTGCGCGGCGACGATCGTCGACTCGATCTCCTGCAGGCGCTGCCCGGCGAGCGCCGCGTCGCGCGCCATGGCCCGCGGCAGCGTGCGCAGTTGCAGGGTCACGCCGGTCAGCGCCTGCAGCACGGAGTCGTGAAGGTCGCGCGCGACGCGCACGCGCTCCTCGGCCACGGCGCCGCGCTGCAACTGATCGCCGGCGTGAAAGTGATCGAGGCGTCCGGCGATGACGGCGGCGGCGATGCGCGCCAGGTTGACTTCTTCGAGCAGCGGCGGGCGCCCGTCGAGGAGGAGAAGCCGTCCGCGCACGAAGTCGCCGGTGAACGGCGTGGCCACGACGTCGTGGATGTCGTACGCGCCGACGACCTCCGGCGGCAGCGCCGTCTCCGGGCGCGGCGGCGTGCTGGCCGCCTCCTCGGTGATGGCGGCGAACGAGCCGCTGCGGACGTACGTCGTCCGCGCGGACGGCGTGTCGAAGAAGAGCTCCACGTGCTGGCGCGGCATCGGCGTGCATTCGAGCGCGCCGTCGCGGAGCGTGCCGAGGAAGCCGAAGCGCGTGGCCAGGTACTCGTAGGCGAGGATCACCCGCTTGGCCTCGAAGATCAGCGCCGGCTCCCGCATCATCTCCTCGATGAGGCGCTCGTACGAGCTCGACGGCGTGCGCCGCCAGCGGACGATGCGCGCCAGGTCGGACTGGATGCGCTCCTGGTACGCGGCGACGTAGACGAGCAGCGAGGCGATGACGAGGAGATAGGCGCAGCGGATGATGAAGCGGTTGAGCTCGAGCTCGGCGACGTCCATGCGCGCCACGACGGAGATCATGAAGGTGACGAACGCGGCGACGGCGGTGTAGAGCGTGCCGCGCCGCCCGAAGCGGAGCATCGCGCAGACGATGCTGAAGACGAAGAAGACGAAGAAGGGACTCGACGCGCCGGCGGTGAGGTAGTTGACGGCGCAGAAGAAGGCGAGGTCGAAGACGTGCGTGCCGAGGCGCACGGCGCGCGAGCTGCCCGCGGGCGCGGCGATCGTCCAGACGGCGAAGACGAGGGCGTAGAGCGCGTAGCCGACGAGGAGCGCGTACGTCGCCGCCGGATGGAGCGAGGGCTCGAGCGGATCGATGTAAATCGCGCCGAACGCGGTCCCGGCGATGACGGCGCGGCCGATCGCGATCAGCCGCTCGGCGCGGCTCTGCGGGATGAGATCGGGCTGCATGAGAGGACGCGGTGATGGTACGCGTTTCCGTGGAGAACAGGCACTCTTGCCTGTCCTTACTGTCCTGACGCCGGGACAGGCAAGAGTGCCTGTCCTCCACGGAGCTCTTTACGTCTTGCGGCAATCCGGCTTCGGCGAGTCGCTGCGCGACATCACGATCTGGAAGAGGTGCAGATACCGCGCGCGGAACGCGGCGGCGCTGAGCAGCAGGTAGTACGTCCACATCCTTAAAAAGCGCTCGCCGTATTTCGCGCGCAGCGCCGGCCAGGCCGCGGTGAAGCGCGTGTACCACGCCATCAGCGTCGGGTCGTAGTCGGGGCCGATGTTGTGGAGGTCGTCGATGACGAACAGCCCTTCCATGGCCCGGGCCAGCTGCGCGGCCGAGGGGACGCAGCCGTTCGGGAAGATGTACTTCTGCGTCCACGGATCGCACGTCGCCGAGCTCGTGGCGCCCCCGATCGTGTGCACGAACGCCACGCCGCCGGGGGCGAGGCAGCGGTCCACGACCTCCATGTACGTCCGGTAATTCTTCGGCCCGACGTGCTCCATGATCCCGATCGAGAGCACGCGGTCGTAGCGGCCGGTGGCGTTGCGATAGTCGTCGAGGCGCAGATCGACCGGCAATCCCGCGCACGCTTCGCGGCCGAGGGCGATCTGCTCTCTCGACACCGAGTAGCCGGTCACCGAGACGCCGTACTTCTCCGCGGCGAACTTGGCGAAGCTTCCCCAGCCGCAGCCGAGCTCCAGCACCGACATGCCCGGCTCCAGCCCGAGCTTGCGGCAGACGAGGTCGAGCTTCGCCTCCTGCGCTTCGTCGAGCGTCTTCGCATCCTTCCAGTAGCCGCACGTGTAGACCATGCGCGCGTCGAGCATGGCCTGATAGAGATCGTTGCCGATGTCGTAGTGCCGCTCGCCGACGACGAAGGCGCGCCGGCGGTTCTGCAGGTTGAAGATGCGCGCGCGCATCGCCGCGGCCATCAGCTTCCAGTTCTTGCGGACGACGTCGGCGATCCTGGCGCGGTGGATGCGCGCGATCATCTGGTCGATGGCGGCGCAGTCCCACCAGCCGTCCATGTACGACTCGCCGAGGCCGAGGGAGCCGTCGCGCGCCACGCGGGCGTAGAAGCGGCGGTCGTGGACGGCGATGTCATGCGGCGCGCCGCCGCCGACCGCGATCCCGGCGCGCTCGAGCAACGAGCGGACGAGCCCTTCGGCGCTGCGGAATCCGGTATCGCTCAACACGGATAGTGCACCAGCTTCGCCTGCATCACGTTGTACTGGCCGGAGCGGAACATCGCGTACCACCCGGCGATGAAGAACTCCCACTTGCGCATGAACTCGTCGTCGTAGCCGAGCTTCTTCACGCTGTCCCAATTCTTGTGGAAGCGCGTCCACGCCTCGTCCATCGTCCGCGCATAGTCCTGGCCGAAGGCGAGGTGCTCGTCGCACTTCAGCCCCGCCTCCTCGGCCGCGGTAATGAACGTGCCGATCGACGGGAACTCGCCGCCGGGGAAGATGTACTTCGAGAAGAAGTTCAGCACCTTGCCGTTGCGCGGATCGAACTTGTTGCAGAGCATCGTCTGGCACATCGACACGCCGCCCGGCTTGAGGTACTGCTTGACCTTGCGGAAGTGCTCGACCCAGAACTGCGAGCCGACGTGCTCGAAGAAGCCGGTCGACGTCACGGCGTCGTACTGCCCCGGCATCTTGCGGTAGTCCTCGAGCAGCAGCGTGACCTGTCCCGAGGCGATGGCGTCCTTGTTCAGCTCCTTCGCGTATTCGTACTGCCGCTGCGACAGCGTGCAGCCCGTCACCTTGTAGCCGCGCGACGCGGCCAGCTGGAGGAAGTACCCCCAGCCGCAGCCGAGCTCGAGGATGTGCTGCGGCGGCGGTCCGATGCGCTCGAGGATGCGGTTGTACTTGTTGAGCTGCGCCTCTTCGAGCGTCATCTCCTTGCCGTCCCACCAGCCGCTCGAGTAGGTCATCATCCGGTCGGTGTACGACGCGTAGAGCTCGGGCGGGTAGTCGTAGGCCTCGTGGATGTTCTTCTTGCTGCCGCCGTCCAACGAGTTCTTGCTGGTCAGGCGCGCCAGCCGCGCGATGGCCTTGTTGACGAGGTCGAAGCGGGTGAGGTTCGCGAATTCGTCGCGGTTGCGCTGGCAGAACGTGAGGAAGGCCTGGAGATCGGGGCTCTCCCACTGCGCGGCCATGTACGACTCGCCGAGGCCGATGTCGCCGCGGGCGAGGATGGCGTCGACGGCGGCCCAGTCCTTCAGAACCATCGTCGCGTTCTCGCCCGCTTCGGGGCCGGCGTAACGATGCGTCGCGCCGTCGGGCGTGACGAGTGTCAGCGCGCCGAAGCGGGTCTTTCCGAGAGCGCGGAGGAGGACGTCATGTTTTGCCACGGGAGGCGGAAGTATAACTTGGAGCGCCGCCGTCGCGGCGGCTGGATGTGCGGCGTCTCGCCGCGGGCGGGCGGGACGCCGGCGAGCCAGCCGGCGCGGACGCCGGCGCTCCGATTACGCGGTGAAAACCCGCAGCGGCGCGCCGCCGATTGCCGCGAGCACCGCGCGCGTCGCCCCCTCCTGGCTGATGATGCCGTCGACCTCGACGAGCACGGCCTCGGCGATGTCGGCGTACGACTTCCCGCCGCTGATGACCATGTTCACGATCGCGGCCTCGAGCGGCGACATGCTCGGGTTGTACGCCGCGTTCTCCGCGAGCGAGCCGGCGAAGATCGCGCCGTCGCGCGTGCGCAGCGCGACGCCGGCGTAGGCGCGCGTGTACGGCGCGTACGAGGCGTTTGCGGCCGCGAGCGCCGCGGCGGCGAGCTCGCCGGGCGCGTCGAGCGTCAGGCCGTGCGACTGCGGCGACATCAGCGCCGCGTCGACGCCGAGATCCTTGGGGCCGAAGGCGTGGGGGAGGAGCGACGCGAGCGATGCCGGCGGCAGATCGGGGCGGAGGATCGTCAGCGTCGACGCCGTCGTCAGCTCGTTGAGGAACTGCCGGCAGTAGCCGCACGGCGCGGCGGAGACGGCGAGCATCTGCAGGCCGGTCTCGCCGTGCGCCATGGCGTTCACGACCGCGGCCTGCTCGGCATGGACGGTGAAGCTGAGCGCCTCGCCGGGGAACTCGTAGTTCGCACCGTAATAGATGTTGCCGCTCGTGCCGAGGGCCACCACGCCGACGTAGAAATTCGAGATCGGCGGGACGGCCAGCTTCTTCGCCTCGGGGATCAGCTCGAGGAGGCGCTGTTCGATCGTCTGCATTGTGGGACGCGGAGCATGCCACAATTCGCCCGTGCAGTTCCGCTCGGTCGTCGCTCTCTTCGCCGCCGCCGCTGCCCTCGCGTGCTCGAACGTGACGACGTTGATGGCGCCGCATCCCGCGCAGTACTGCGGCCGCGGCACGCTCGGGCTCGAGCCCGGCGACGTGCCGCATGCCGCTGGCGGCGCGCTCGTCGCGGACGTCGTGCCGGGCGGGCCGGCGGAGGTGGCGGGAGTGAAGAAGGGCGACGTCGTCGTGCGCGTCGGCATGAGGCAGATCGCGAACGCCTGCGATCTCATCGACGCCGCGTTCGACCGCAAGTCGTGCGACGCCGTCAGCCTCGGCGTCGTCCGCGGCGGCGCGCCGATGGAGATCGTCGTCGTGCCGGTCGATCAGGCCATGTTCTACGGCAAGAGCTGCGGCGCCGGCAACGCCCTCGGCTGCTTCCGCCTCGGATGGCTGGCCTGGAGCGGCGACGGCGTGCCGCACGACGAGGACCGGGCCATGGAGTTGTACGCCGATGCCTGCACGCACGGCGTCGCCGAGGCCTGCGCGTTCCAGGGCCTGCACCTCTCGGAGGCCGACGATCCGAAGCCCGACGACGTCGTCATCGCCCTCACGCGCGCTTGCGACCTCGGCAGCGGCGCCGGCTGCGCGCATCTCGCGTATCTCTACGCCACCGGCACGATCACCGCGCGCGACGACGTCCGCGCCACGCCGCTCTACGTCCGCGCCTGCGACCTCGGCGACGCGCGCGGCTGCTACAACGTCGGCCTGATGTACGCCGACGGCCGCGGCGTCAACGCCGACCTGGCCCGCGCGATCGCCGCGTACGACGAAGGCTGCCGCGGCGGCAGCTCGACGGCCTGCACGAACCTCGGCTATGCGTACGAGAACGGCGAAGGGGAGCCGAAGGACGAGCAGCGCGCGTTCGAGCTTTATCGCCGCGGCTGCGCCGGCACGAGCTGCCAGCCATCGAATCTGCGCGCCTGCGTGAACGTCGGACGCGCCTATCGCGACGGCATCGGCGTGGAGAAGGATCCGGCGCACGCGGCGCAGATTTTCGAGGATGCCTGCCACCGCGCCACGGACGACGACGACGTCGACGCCGAGGAGAATCAGGCCCGCGCCTGCGCGCTCCTCGGCGCGCTCTACCTGGTCGGCGACGGCGTGAAGAAAGATCTCGCCTCCGGCCGCGAGCTCTCCGAGCGCGCCTGCGAGGGAAACGACGCATTCGGCTGCTTCAACGCCGGCCGCATTTACGCGACCGGCCTCGGCATCGAGCCCGATCTGACCGCCGCGGCGCGCTTCTACGACACCGCCTGCGAGGCCGAGGATGGTGAGAGCTGCTACGAGCTGGCGCTGCTCTACGAAGAGGGGAAAGGCGTCGACCGCGACGCCGCCCGCGCCGCCGAGCTCCGGCGCCGCGCCTGCCAGCTCGGTTTTCAGAAAAGTTGTCAGTGACCGGGTAGGGAAAAGTGTCTTAAAATCCTCTCCTCTTCCGAAAGGGTCCGAATTGAATGGGAACCCGTGTTCCTGGAGCACGCCTGCCGGGTGGTGACGACCATCCGTTGCTGAAGAACCTCAGCAATGGTGACGAGTCGGCATTCTGGACGCTCTGGCAGCAGTACCAGCGGCACCTGTACGCGGTCTGCCTGCGCCAGATGAGCGGGGACGAGGCGGAAGCGGACGACGCCGTCAGCCGCTCGATGATGGTCGCGCGCGACCGGCTGCCGGAACATGCCCGCCGCATCGAGAACCTCGAAGCGTGGCTGACGCGGCTGACCTGCAACGTCTGCCTCGACATCCACCGCGAGCGCCGCCGCCTCGGCCGCGGCGCGATCAACATCGAAGCGGATACGCCGGCCGAGCCGGCGCTGATGGTGAAGGCGACGCCGGAGTCGGCCTACTACTCGTGCGAGGTGCGCGTGGTGATCGCCAAGGCGATCGCCGGCCTTCCCGTGCCGCTCCGCGACGCCGCCGACTTGCGGTTCATCCAGGAGACGTCGTACCAGATCATCGCCTCGCGCCTCTGCATCACGCCGGAGAACGCCCGCAAGCGCGTGCAGCAGGCGCGCGCGCTGCTGCGCGATCAGATCAAGCGCGAGCTGGGCATCGATCTTCCGATCACGGAGTTGGATTGAGCCGCCGCGAGTGTCATCCCGAGCGGAGCGAGGGATCCCCTGCCGAACGGGATTCCTCGCTGCGCTCGGAATGACACGCCAGCCATCACGGCTGAACCCAGACGATCTCCCCGCCGCCCTTCACCGGCGCGATCCAGGCGCCGGTCGAGCCGATGTGGCGCGCCGGCGAGAACGACAGCGCGGGCACGAGTCCGGTCCTGAAATTGCGGATGCCGTCGAGCGCGTCGAGGAAGCCGTCGCGCGTCAGCTCGCGGCCGGCGCGGCGCAGCGCTTCGACGAGCAGCTCCGAGGCCGCCAGGGCGGCGAACTGCAGCGTCGGGAAGTCCGGCTGCAGCGGCGCGAAGGCGTTCAGCGCGCGATAGTCGGAGAGGCCCTGCGGCGTGCGGTCGAACGGCCCGGTCGGCAGCGCGATCCACGTCTTCATCGGCATGCTTTGCAGCGAATCCGGCCCCGCGCTCGACGCCGGCAGCAGCAGATCGGGGAGCCAGTCGTGCGCGCGCGCCCACGCCGCGAAGGCGTCGAGCGCGTTGCCGGCGGCGAGGAAGACGACCGTGTCGCAGCGGCGCGCCGGCAGCGCGTCGAGCTTGCCGACCTCCGCTTCGTCCGTGACCGCGAACGCCGCGCGGCGCGCTTCGTTCAGCGCCGCGTCGCGCGCCGCGGCGTTCTTGCCGTCGTGCACGACCGCGAGCCGCCGCTCCGCGCCGAGCGAGCGGGCGGCGAAGGCGACGAGCGACCGCGCCACTTCCGCGCTTCCGGCGAGGATCGCCCGCGCGAAGCGCGCCGCCGACACCGCGGGCGAGCCGCTCGTGGCGATGAGCGGGACCTGCATCTCGTCGCTGATCCCGACGATCTCGCTGTCGGCGCCGTCGACGTAGCTCGCGCCGAGGACGAAGAGCCGCTCGCGCGCGAGCAGCGCGCGCACCGAGGCGGCGCGCTCGGGAGGGCTGCCGCCGCGATCGTCGAACGCCAGGTCGAGCGTGCGCCCGTGCACGCCGCCGCCGCGGTTCACCGACGCCGCGTGCGCCTCGAGCACCGCGCGCACCGCCGAGGCCGCGCCGCCGAGGACGTCGCTGGGGGGGAGGAGCACGCCGGCGCGTACGGTCCGCACGTCCACTCCCGGCGCGTAAGGCACGACCCGGTCGGCGCCGCCGGCCGTCCAGGAACGCGGCATACTCTCCTTTCCTGGCTTGCGGCCGCGGCTCCCCTTTAACCGCGGTCGTTCAGGACGCTCTCCACGACCTTCGCCAGCTCATCCGTGGGCGCGAGACCGAAAGCTTTCTTCCAGAGTCCCGTGCGCTCGTTACCGATCACGATGACGTTCATGTGGGCGGACGGCTCCTCGACGTATTGCCCGAGCTTCTTGAGCGCCGCGTCGACGTTGGCGCGGCTGCCGGTGAGGAAGTACCAGCCGGGGCGCGCCTGCCATTTGGCGGCGTAGGCGTGCAGCTTCGCCGGCGTGTCGTGTTCGGGGTCGACGGTGATCGACACCAGCACGAGGTCGCGGCCGAGGCGGTCGCCGAAGCGGCTCTGCAGCGAGGCCAGGCTCTTCGACATCACCGGGCAGCTCGCCGTGCACGACGCGAAGAAGGAGTTGATCACGATGACCTTGTCCTTCATCAGGTCGCTGTACAGCCGCATCGTCTTTCCGTCCTGGTTCATCAGCTCGATGTCGCCGAAGTAGCTGGCCGCCGGACGCTGTGGGGAATCTTGGGCGAGGAGGGGCGCGGCGAGGAGCAGCGCAACGAGGATTCGTGTCTTCATGCTTGGTACGAGGGAGACGAGCGCGGCGCCGGATTCGTGAATTCACGCGCGCCGCGCCGGGATCGTCTGAATGACGAGCCATGCGAGAAGCGACGATCGTCGTCGAGGCGGGGGAGCGGGGAGAGACGCCCGTAGACGTCCGCTATCTCGACGACGTCGACCTCGTCAAGCTCGATCCGCGCGGCCTCACGCCGCGCGCGCTCAAGCGCCTGCCGGTCGAGAAGCGGGTGATCGTCGATCGCGGCGTCGCGCCCGACGTCGACGAGCTGCTCGCCCGCGCCCGGCAGCTGACGCAGACGCCGGCGCTCCTTTACGTCCTCGCGCCGCGCGCGCGGACGCACGCCGAGGCCGTGGCGGTGGTGACGGCGCTGCATCGCCTCGGACGGCGCGACGTGCTGATGTTCGCCGAGGGCGCGATCGGGATGTGGACGCGCATCGTGGCGCCGCTCCTCGGCGCGCCGTACGTCTTCGCCTCGATTCGCGGCGACGTTGCCGACGACGGCCTTCCCACCGTCGAGCAGCTCGTCGTCGACTACGGCTTCCCGCAACTGCGCGAGGCCAGCGAGATCTTCGGCATCGCCGGCGATCCCGTCTACTCCTCGCTCTCGCCGCGCCTGCACAACGCCGCGTTCCGCGCCCTGGCCCGGCCGGCGCTCTATCTGCCGTTTCACGTCCCGCAGTTCGCCGAGTTCTGGGCGTCCGTCGTCGAGAGCGGCGCGCTCGAGGCGGCCGGGCTGCCGATCGGCGCGCTCTGCGTCGTGTCGCCGCACAAGCAGATCGCGCTGAAGGCGACGAGCTCGCGCACGTCGATCGTGCAGCGCGCGCAGTCGACGAACTTCTTCGTCCGCGAAGGAGGGGAGTGGACCGCCGACACCACCGACCCCGCCGGCATCATCCTGGCGCTGCGCGAGCGCGGCGTCGACCCGGCCGGGCACAAGGCCGCCGTGGTCGGCTGCGGCGGCTCCGGGCGCGCCGTCGCCGCGGCGCTGCAGCAGGCCGGCGCCGACGTCACGCTCGTCAACCGCGGCTTCGACCGCGGCTCGCTCGCCGTCCACCTGCTGCGGCTGCCGTTCATGCCGCTGGCCGGATTTCCGGCGGAGCGCTTCTCGCTGGTCGTGAACGCCACGCCGTGCGGGCGCAACGGCGAATGCCCGTTCGCGCTCGAGCGCCTGCGCGACGACGCCGTCGTCGTCGACCTCGTCTACGGCAGCGCGCCGACGCCGCTGATCGAGCGCATGCGCGCCAACGGGCAGATCGCCATCGACGGGAAAGACATCCTGATCACGCAGGCCATGAGCCAGTTCCGCCTGATGACGGGGCAGGAGATGCCCGACGAGATCGTCTTGCAGGTGCTGGGACGCTCGCGCGCCGCCGCGGCGGTGGAAGCGCAGGCATGAGACTCGAGCTGCGGCACCGCGTCGTCTGGCTGTTCGCGCTCGGGCTGGTCGTCTTCTACACGCCGTACGCGGGGCTGGCCAAGGCGGTGACGGCGGGCCTCGTGCCCGGCATTCCGCGCGGCCTGGTCGGACTGGAGATTCTGCCCGCCGCGATCCTCGGCACGGTGGTCACGATTCCGCTGATCATCACGCTGCTCGGCTGGTGGCGATACGCCGCGCTTCCGACGCCGGAGATCGCGCTCTCCGGCCTCGGCCTGGCGCTGATCATCGGCAGCACGACGGTCGCGTACACGTTCAACGGGATCTCCATCGTGCTCGCGCTGCTGCTCATGCGCGGCGGCCTGCTGATCATGGGGCCGATCACCGACGCCGCGTTCGGCCGGCGCGTGCGCTGGTTCTCCTGGGCGGCGCTCGGCGTCAGCTTCGCGGCGCTGCTGGTCTCGCTGCTCGCGGCGAAGGATCACTCGCTGCCGCTGCTCGCCGCGATCAATCTCGGCGCGTACCTGCTCGGCTACGCGCTGCGCACGCCGCTCATGACGAAGCTGGCGAAGGTGCGCGATGCCGAAGTCACGCGCCGCTACTACGTGCAGGAGGTTCTGGTCACGATCGTGCTGCTGGCGGCGATGCCGGCGGCGATGGCGCCGTTCAACGGCGCGATGCGCCGCGGCTTCACGACGTTCTGGACGATGCACCCGGCCGCGGTCGTGCCGGTGGTGCTCATCGGCGTGTTCTACGGATGCCACAACATCTTCGGCACGCTGATCTACCTCGACGGGCGCGAGAACACGTTCTGCATCCCGCTTTTCTGCGGGGCGAGCTTCCTGGCAGGCTACTCCGCGGTGTTCCTGCTGTCGCTTTTCTTCGCGTTCCCGACGCCCCCGATGTCGCAATTCATCTCGTCGGCGATGATCATCTCGGCGCTGCTGCTGCTCTCGCCGTTCCACCACAAGCTCGAGGACGCGTGGGCGCTCGTGAGCGGATGGCCGCTGCGCGGTGCGACGGTCGGCGCGGGGCCGCGGCTGATTCTCTTCGTCTGCAGCGGCAACACGTGCCGCTCGCCGATGGCGGCGGCGATCGCGAACGCGCTGGCCGCGCCGGGCGTGCGCGCGGAGAGCGGCGGACTCGCGCCCCGCGTCGGGGCGCCGATGACGTCGGAGTCGCACACGGTGCTGGCCGACCTCGCCGTCGCGCCGGCGCGGCACGAGGCGCGGGCCGTCACGCGCGAGCAGGTGGCCGCGGCCACGGCGATCTATTGCATGACGGAGTCGCAGCGCCTGCTGCTCGTGCAGCAATATCCGGAGGCCGCGGCGAAGGCGCATTGCCTCGATCCGGCGGGCGACATTCCCGACCCGATCGGCCACGGTCTCGGCGTGTACGCGGCGGTCGCGCGGCAGATCCAGGCAATGGTGCAGCTGCGCCTGGCGGAGCGTTCGCTATAATCGAGCACGCTTGTACGGCCCGCTGAAGGTCTTCAACGGTCGATCCCACCCCGCGCTCGCGGAAGAGATCTGCGCGCGCCTCGGCATCGAGCCGGGCCGCGTCACGCTCTACAGCTTCTCCGACGGCGAGAACTACGTGCAGATCGACGAGAACGTGCGCGGCGCGGACGTCTTCATCATCCAGCCGACCGCGCCGCCGGTGAACGACAACCTCATCGAGCTGCTGATCATGCTCGACGCGTTCAAGCGCTCGTCCGCGCGGCGCATCACGGCCGTGCTGCCGTACTACGGCTACGCGCGGCAGGACCGCAAGGACAAGCCGCGCGTGCCGATCACGTCGAAGCTCGTGGCGGACCTGATCAGCGCCGCCGGCGCCGACCGCGTGCTCACGCTCGACCTGCACGCGTCGCAGATCCAGGGCTTCTTCAACATCCCCGTCGACCACCTCTTCGCCGCGCCGGTGATCGTGCGCTACCTGCGCGAGCTCGAGCTCGACGACCTGACGATCGTCTCGCCCGACGCCGGCGGCGTGGAGCGCGCCCGCGCCTACGCCAAGCGCCTCGGCGCGTCGCTGGCGATCATCGACAAGCGCCGCATCGCCGCGAATCAGACCGAGGTGATGAACATCATCGGCGACGTCGAGGGCCGCAACGTCTTCGTCGTCGACGACATCATCGACACCGCCGGGACGCTGATCCACTCGGTGGAGGCGCTGCTGACAAAAGGCGCGCGCTCGATCTCCGCCTCCGCCACGCACGCGGTCCTCTCCGGCCCGGCCATCCAAAGGATCAACAACTCGCAGCTCGCCCGCGTGATCGCCACGAACAGCATGCCGATGCAGGAGAAGGAACAGGACTGCGCGAAGCTGAAGACGCTGTCGATCGGGGAGCTCTTCGCCGACGCGATCAAACGGATTCACAACGAGGATTCGGTGTCGAGTCTGTTCGAGATGTAGGTGGCCTCTCTCCCTTCGGCGTCCTGCCTGCTATCATTACTGCCATCGTGTAGCCCGCATGGCGCCCGTTAAGTACGAACCGGCCGAGCTACTCCAGATGATGAGAGTGCCCCGCCATGACGGGGTGTATGTGCTCGGCTCTCTGGAGCGGCGAGTGACGCTCTATTCGCAGCAGGTTCGCGCGATCAACCTTGCCTACAGTCTTCATGCCGTTGGTGAGCTCACGCCAGAGACGACGGTCGCCGTCGTCGGTGCGGGTGCGGCGGCGCTGACGTTCGCCTCCGCGATCCTGGAATGGACGCCCGCGTCAGTCGTGCTGCTGGAACGTGAGGACCAGCTCATGCCGATTCAACGCACCTGTACCAACCGCTGGCTGCATCCTCATGTCTATGACTGGCCGGCGGTGGGGAGCCTAGTGCCCGATGCGAATCTGCCGTTTCTGACGTGGTCGGAAGACACTGCAGCAAATGTCGTGGGACAGATCGAAACCGGCTGGAAGCAGATCGAAGCGAATCGATCCGACAGAGTACAAGTCGAGTTTGGAGCCGCGGACACGCGCTTGGCACTGCGTGCACCCCATGGGGGGGTCCTTTCTTGGAGCGGCGGAAAGGGTTTCGTGGCTCGCGAGTTCGACATCGTGGTGCTTGCAGTCGGGTATGGAGTTGAAGCATCGGCGCCTCCGTCACGCACCAGCTACTGGGCCGGTGACGACTTGGAATTCGCGGCAAGCAAGCGACAACGGTGGTTGGTCTCGGGATGCGGCGACGGAGGCCTCGCAGATGTCCTGCGGTTATCGCTGAACGACGCCGCGAAGACCGCGACGTTGGCATGGCTGGTTGGCGACGTCATGATGGAGCCGCGATGTCAAAAATTATTGGAGATCGAAAAGCTGCGCGATCGGGCGAAAGTCAACGCCGTATATTCAGAGGTCTGCGAGCCGGTCGTGGCGAAGATGCACAACCGCCTCCGGAGCACGGAGGTGACACTCAACGGCGAGACAACATATCCGTTCGGCGGCCGAGGCTCTATTTTGAATCGCTTCCTCGTTGCTCAGCTCAACCAGCTGCAGAAAGTTCGTTACCGGCTCGGAAGATTTACTCCGGCCATCAATGCGGACGGCACCGTCGCCGTGACTTTCGACGACGGGAAGACGGAGACGTACGATCGCGTCGTCATGCGCCATGGCCCGGTTCCGGCGTTAGCGGCGGACTTCCGCGCAATCTGGGATCAATTCGAGGCTCAGCGAAAGAGCTGGGAAGAGATTCCGTACGTCCTCGACCGTTCGCGCATTCCGATGTGGACGGAGCCTGACCGGGTGACTCGCGTGGAGTCGGTGCATCGATCGCTCAGCGAGCTTCGGCCCGTTGGCGCTCCGATCGGAGCCGGCAGCCAGCCGGTCAATCAGGTGACCGCCGAGACGATTTGTGCGGAGGTGTTTGCGACAGCCTTGATCCCCGTTAACGGGCAACCCATCCACCTTGAATTGGAGATCGCCGCGCTGAACACGACGCGGAAAAACCTGCAGTTGAACAAGCCCTACATCTTGGCACTGCGCCGAGCCGAGGACATCAGGGCGTCTGATGTCTACGGTGCGCTGCGCACGGAACACGACGGCAAGGCCGTGCTGGTATCCTTCGACGACCGGCCTGATATCCCCGCGGGCGGCAGCTATCGATGGCGGATGTCGCTTCACACGCCCGGAGTGTTCAGGCGCGAACGGGGCGTTTTGTCCGGCGTGTACATCGTGCGGCCGCAACACGAATTTCAAGATGTAACGGTGAAGCTCCACACGTTCTGGTACGACTTCGTCTTTCAAAAACCGCAGGTCCGTTTCGGCTGGTTGCGAGAGTATCGTGTGATCCAGTCGAATAACCGTGGGCTGCGATGCGACGTCTCGAAGCACCGCGACACCACGCGGTGTTCGTTCAAGCAGTTTCAGCTCGGTCCCGACGAAGAGCTCCGGCTGAATTTCACGTGCCTTTATCAGCTTCGAGAGGGCCACCTTGCCGCCGAATGAAAGCGACGCACGCAGTGCTCTCCGGCCCGGCCATCCAAAGGATCAACAACTCGCAGCT
>Ga0070717_10000172_pt1 | contig 48444 bp, 38 predicted proteins | sample LARL113metaG_FD_71366 | JGI IMG/M metagenome (GOLD analysis project Ga0070717, IMG submission 71366) | Corn, switchgrass and miscanthus rhizosphere microbial communities from Kellogg Biological Station, Michigan, USA - LAR L11-3 metaG | ecosystem: Host-associated > Plants > Roots > Rhizosphere ...
CTGCGCCGTCATCTGCATTCCGCCCAAGTGATTTTTCAGATCGTGGGTGAGGATACCGAGCAACTCGTCCTTATCTTCCGCCAGTTGTCGCAGGCTGTCGCGCGCGGCTTTGAGCGCGAGGTGCGTGCGCACGCGAGAGATCAGCTCCGCAGGATTGAACGGCTTCGTGACATAATCCACGCCGCCGCCCTCGAGCGCTCGCACAATCAGACCCTTATCATCCGCGGCGGAGAGAAAAATAATCGGAATTTCCGCGCCCCCGGTCTGTTCGCGGATCTGGCGGCAAACTTCAAAGCCATCCATCACCGGCATGAGCACGTCGAGGAGAACGAGGTCCGGCAGCTTGGCGGAAAGGCGCCGGAGCGCTTGTTCTCCGCTCGTCGCAGGCACAATGGTGAAGCCGAGCTCCCCGAGAATATTTCCGACCACGCGGACGTTCGGTTCCTGATCGTCAACGACGAGGATGCGGGCGGCGGTCGGAGTTGTATTCATCTACGCGTGACAGCCCTTTAGTTCGTCGCGCTCGCTGCCGCCGTTTTGGCCGCAGTTTGAGCGAGCTGCTCGATTTCTTGAATAACGCTGGAAAATTGAGCTAACCGTTCTTCGAGCCGAGCGACGGCATAAGTTTCGGCGTCGTTGACTAAGCCAGCGGCGTACTCGCTCAACCGGGGACAGGAGCGGTTGCGGCCGAGATCGGCGAGGGTGAGCCCAAAGGCCTTGATTTCTGAAATCGCTCCGCTCTCGCGCACCCCGGGCCACTGGTTTCGCTCGATTTTCCGCAGCGCAAGAACCAGCCCGGGCCACTCCGCGGGCAAGGCTTTGGCCGTGGCTGGCGGGGGAACCGGTGTAGTGGCAGGAGCACTTCGGCGGGGAAGGAAAGCGACCATTTCACGGAAGAGCATCGGTCGGGTGAACGGCTTGCGTAGATAACCCGCGAATACACCGCGAAGCCGAGATTCATCTTCCACCATGCTGGAGGCGGTGACCGCGACCACGGGGAGGAGTTCGGCCCCCTGGAGCTTTCGAATTTCGGAGAGCGCGGTTTGTCCGTCCATCTCCGGCATGCGGATGTCCATCAGAACAAGGTCCGGTTTTCGCTCGCGAACGCGCTCGACCGCCTCGCGGCCGTTGGTTGCGAAACGGACCTTGTGGTGCGTGCCATCGAAGGTGCTGCCGAGGAGATTGCGGTTCACCGCGTTGTCGTCCACGACCAGGATCTCGGCGGGAGCCAGGTCGTTGAAGTCGACCACCTCGTCCGCGCCCGCAGCGGCTTGGGCGGGCAGTCTCGCCGAAATGGATACATCGGGCAGCTGGATCAGAAAAGTTGATCCCACGCCGACCTCGCTCTCGACTTTGACCGTGCCTCCCATTCGTTCCATCAAGCGGAGGACGATACTCAGACCGAGACCGGTGCCCTGCTGCTCAAAGGGACGACGTGTATCCACTTGGACAAACGGTTCGAAAATCTGGACCTGTTTCTCCGGCGGTATGCCCACGCCCGTATCCACCACTTCAAAGGTCAAGGTGCCGGTGCTGCGGGCCGGTTCGTTCAGCTCCCAGAGAATCCGGACTTTCACCCCGCCCCGCTCGGTGAACTTCACCGCGTTGCCCACGAGATTGACCAGGACTTGGCGGATCCGGGAGCGGTCGATCAAAAGGGCGTGCGGCAGATTGGGGTCGATGAAGAATTCGAGCTTCAGTCCTTTTCGCGCTGCCTGTTGCGCAAAGACGGTTTGAAGGAAGCTCGTGGTCTCGCGCACGTCGGCGGGATCGAGGTGCAGCTCCAGCATGCTCGCTTCGATTTTCGACAGGTCGAGAATGTCGTTGATCAACTGAAGGAGCGCGCGGGCGGCGTCGTAAATCGAGCGGGCGTGAGTCCGGCTGCGACCGCCGGTCGGCAACTCGGCCACGAGGAGTTCGCTGAAGCCGAGAATCGCGTTCATCGGCGTGCGAATTTCATGGCTCATGTTCGCCAAAAACGTGCTCTTGTCCTGAGCCGAACGCTCGGCGCGCAACGCGTGCTCGGAGAGTTCACGCTTCTGTTTTTCCTGGCGCAGCGCGACGCGGGATAAGTAAAAAGCCAATACACCGGCGCCGAGTCCAAAGAGACCGGCGGCCAAGGTGGTGGAAAGCGCGCGCTGCAGTTCATAGCGGGCGGCGGTGGAATGGGTCGCAAGCAGGTCCTGCGGGTACTGTTCAAGATGAGCCACGATCTGCCGCACGCGATCGCCCAATTCTTTTCCCTCCATCGGACTTTCGGCCAGAACGGCCTCCAGGCCCTTGGTGCGCCGGAGCTCGACATTGTCATCCAGGACCTTGAAGCGCGTGGCCGCGACGCCGCGTAGATCCAGGATATCGCCGCGCACCTCGGGGTGGTTGACCGCCAAATCGGCTAGCTCCGCGAAACGCGGGGGAAAAGCTTTTTCCTGAGCGCGAAAGGCGTCGAGAAACTCTGCATTTCCGGTAAGAAGATAGCCCCGGGCTGAAGCTTCAGCGTCCGCCAACGTGCGATAGGTATTCTCAAGCGCGATACGGAACGAGGCGCCTCTCAAGGACGCGTCGAGGCTCTGGTTGAGCCGTTGCCACACGACAATGCCGAGCACGATCCCGCCCACCGACAAGGCGAGCCAGAGCGTGACGAGATGAGTGTAGATGCGTGGATGAATCGGTCGCATCGAGCGCGAGACGAGCAACTTGCCAGACCTGGCAAGCGAGCTACGGGGTGCGCTTCTCCCGGGAAGTCAAACGGACTACCCAATTACTCGGTCCGAACTGCGACCGCGTCCTCGCGCCGGCTTTCGCAACCACTTCACCACCAGGAGAACGAGGGCGAGAACGAGGCAAAAGTGAATCGCACCACCCAGCGTGTAAGAGGAAAATAAACCCAAGAGCCAAGCGATCACGAGGACAATGACGGTGATTTCTAACATACAAAGCAGGGGAGAGCGGATGCGGGCGGAAAAAGGGAAATCCCTCACACCGCGACCCCGAGCGGTACGTCGGGAACGGAGCGGGGCGCGGTTGAAACGGCGGAAGAACGATCCAGCCAGCCCGAATCGCCGTCGGGTCCAGTGGAAAGACCGAGAGCGATACCGTCAGCTTCGAGTTCTCGAAAGGTGTGCCAGGCGATCGCAATTTCAGTGGTGTCGTCAGTCGAAACGGAGACCAGGATTTGGCCTTTGCCGAGACGTTCCGCATAAACGCAGGCGTCATTCAGGCTCAGTCCGATTTGTTGGAGGCTGCGAATAAAAGAAGGCTCCGACTGAGGGGAGAGCTGCGTGGCCATCGGTCCCGCAACCGTGACGGTCTCGCCGTTATAAAGAGTCGGCTTGGAATGTTGGTCCAACCAGCACAGGGCGCAGTTGGGCTTCAACCGCTCGGGAAATACGGCGGAGATTTTATCCCTCGCAATCCCGGCGCGTCGGAGCCGGATGACAACGAGATCGGCGTGTAAGCGGGAAATGGCGGAGGCAAAAACCGAGGTGGGTTGCATGGAAACAAATAAAAAGAGAAAAGTTGAAGAAGGTTTTTCTCCTTAGCTGGTGCTGTTCCAGCGCAATGCAAAGACTGACAAGTGACCGACGAGGAGTGGCTTGGGAAAGACCCCCACCTTTTCCTGCCCCTCCTAGGCCCATGCAAATCGCAAAGAGTGCTGCTGGCTGATTGCAGCCTGCATGGCGAAACCGCCTCAAGTCGGGTCCGCGCGGGGTGGCGGGGGCTCCGTCTCGAGGCGGTTGAAAACCACCCGGGGAATTTTGTGCGGCTGGCGCGACCTAGCCCTTAGTCGTGGTGAAGCTTTCGGTCCGCGTTTCCGTGGTGCCGTCGGGCTTCGTCACCTCGATGCTGCGGGTACCGGTCCCGTCGCTATTGAGGTGGGTGTCGACCACGCGCTCGCTGGTCTTGCCGTTGGGGCCGGTCACGACGGTGGAGTGGGTGATTTCGCCGGGGGTCTTGGTCACTTGGGTGTCGAACGTGCTCTGTTTCCCGTTGGCAGCGGTGATCGTTCCCTGGGTTTCGCGCCCCGTGTCGGTTTTGGTGGTCGTGGATTGGACTGTGCCGGTTTTCCCATCTGCCCGAGTGTAGGTACCTTGGGATTGAAAGGTGTTGTCTCCCGTCTTGGTCGTCGTGCCTTGGCGAGAGGTGGTTTTGCCGTCCGGCCGGGTGGTGGTGCTGGAATAGGTGCCAGTGCCCGTGCTCTTGTCCCAGGTCTTCTCAGCTTCTCGGGTTCCGGTCTGACCATTCTGATTGGTCCACGTGCCTTGGGTCTGCTCCTGGCCGGGACTATGGGTCGTGGTCGAGGAAAAGGTGCCCGAGCCACCTTTGCTGTTCTGGTAAGTGCCGCTGCGTGTGCGGGTTCGGGTGTGAGAAGGCTCCGCGGCGGAACTGATGCTGACAAAGGAGAGAATAACAGCGGCCAGCATGCAGGCCGCGACGATGCCAAAGGAGAGGGAATTTTTCATGATGGATGTAGCGTGTACATCGGCCGAGACGCGGCCCACTTCACCCGGTTTCAGCCGCCCGATTTATTATTCTGGGGAAAAGATACGGGGTGGTTGTAACCACTCCAGCCCTACCAACGTCCGGCCGCAAAGGCGTCGAAAGGACCACCTTGTATTGCCAAGCCAACTACTCCGCGGAAGCGAGGCAGCCGAGCTGCGCTCGCCGGTTCACGCTTTGCCGCGATGGCACGTTTCAGCGGGTTTTCGCGTACATCAAACAATCTCTCGGCTCTGGTCCGATCGACGGAAAAGCCTGCCAGCGGCGCCAGCGTCCTTCGTAGAGCATGCCGGCCTTTTCCAGCACGCGGGCCGAGGCGCTATTCTCCGCGTCGCAGTAGGCCCAGACTCGAAAAATTTCGGGTTCGGTGAAGGCCCAGTCCATCAAGAACTGCAATGCCTCCACGGTGTAGCCCCGGCCCCAGTAGTTTTTTCCCAATACATAGCCGAACATGGCGCCGTGGCCATCCAGCGTGACCCCGATCGAGCCGATCGGTGTCGTGTCCCCGCGGATACAAAGTAGCCAGGTGAAAGTGGGGCCGCCTTGTTCCCAGTCGCGCACCCGATCGCTCAAGAACCGGGTCAGCGGTTCCAGCGCGGTGTAGGGTTTCCAGGAAAGAAACCGGGTCGCGTCCGGGTCGCTGGCGTAGGCTTGGAAGACTTCCGGCGCATCGATCACGCGCGGTTTTCGCCCTGCCAGTCGTGGGGTTTCAAAGCGTTCAGGAGGCCGCATGCTCCGTGCTTACGGGCTCGAATTCCTTCTGGCCAGCCGAGTTCGTTTTTCCTCTTCCCACCTAGCGATCGGTCTTCATTGCCTTGATGAAGGCGTCGGCTTCGCGGATAGAGCGCTCCATGTCTTCGATTAGCCGAGAAATATCTTCCTGCAGGCCGCGGCTGGTGGTGCTGAGCCCGGCGATGGCCTGCGCATTCAAGTTGTGTTTCAAGAAGAGCACTTGGTCTCGAAATTTGTCCAGGATCGGGTCCATCCGGCTCGCGGCGTTCCGCATCGTTGACATCAGCTCCTCATAACGGCGACGGGTTTCGTCGAGCTGACGTTCGCTGGCGCGCCGCAGGTCCGGATCGGAATACTGTTTCAGCTCCTTTTTCCACTCGCTGAAGAGCGCGTCGGAAACATCGGTGATGGCTGCGATCCGCGCGCGGACGTCGTTGGCCCGCTCTTCACTGCGCGTGAACTCTCGGTTGAGCTGGTCGTACTTGTTTTTCAAGTCGCCGGTTTCGACCTTGGTCACGGAAATGAATTTTTCCAGAGCGCTGGCGAATTGCTCTTTCGCCGCCTCCTGGGACTTGCGCGCTTCGCCGACGCGGTCGACCAAGATGTCGCGTTTGGCGATGCCAATTTTCTCCATTGCGTCGTAGTACACGGTGGAGCATCCAGCAAAGAACAGCGCACAGAGGAGAGGCAGAGAAGCGGCGCGGAGAAATTTCATGGGCGGAACATGAGGGCTTTTCTCGCGCACGCAAATGGTCGTTCGCAGATCGGGAACGGCTCCATTCATCTTACAGAAATAAACTTGGGGAACCGGGTGAACCCAATCGCGTTATTCGAGCAATCGGGGACAGGGCGATGAGGAGGAGGGTGGTCGTTTCCGGCTTGCTCCGCACGAGTATCACCGAGCGGGCCTTGCATGGAACTCAGAGCTGGGCATCGTGCGAACGCATGAAGTTTGACGTCGTGATCGCAGGTGGCGGATTTGCCGGCGCGTATTGCGCGAAGGCCTTGGGTCGTGTGCTCGGCCACAATGCTGGGCAGCGCGTTGCTCTGATTTCGGAGCGCAATGTGATGGTTTTTCAGCCCATGCTGGCCGAGGTCGCCGGCTCGTCCCTTTCGGCGGTGGATGTGGTGAACCCGCTCCGTCAGTTTTGTCGACACGTGAACGTCCTCCAGGGCAACGTGCAAGCCGTCGACTGGGCCAAGCGCGAGCTGGTTCTCGACGGCGGACGGTTTACGCGAAACCACACCATCACCTTCGAACATTTGGTGCTCGCGTTAGGCAGCATCACCGACCTGAGCCGAGTTCCCGGCATGGCCGACTATGGATGGCCGATGAAGACCGTGGCTGACGCGCTTCGGCTCCGCGCCGCGCTGATCAATCGGCTGGAGGAGGCCAATCTGATCGAGGACGTGGAGGTGCGGAAACGGCTCCTGACCTTTGTCATCGTGGGCGGCGGATACACCGGGGTTGAGACCGGGGGACAGGTGCTCGATTTCCTTCACGAGGTAAAATCGTTGTATTTGAATCTTCGCGACGCTCCGCTCCGAGTCGTGTTGGTCCACAGTCGCGATCACCTGCTCGAGGAGATTGGCGAGAAGCTGGGCGACTACGCGCAAGGTGTGCTCGCTAAACGGGGCATGGAGTTGCGCCTCGGCGTGCGCGTCACGGAGGTGACGTCAGGCAAAGTGATCCTGAGCGATGGCAGTTTTATCGAGGCAAACACGGTGGTCTCGACTATCGGCAGCGCGCCAAACCCCGTCATCACGGATCTCTGCAAACAGCTCGGCATCGAGCCCGACAAGGGCCGTATCCCCGTGGACCCTACGATGTGCGTGGTGGGCCAGACGAATCTCTGGGCCGCGGGCGACGGAGCGACCGTCCCTTGGAACGATCAGGGAACCGTGAAGCCTTCGCCCCCCACCGCGCAGTTCGCTTTTCGCCAAGGTCATCAACTCGGGCTGAATATTGCGCGCGCGCTCCGCAATCAGCCGTTGCTGCCGTTTAAATACCGCTACCTCGGGCAGCTCGCGACGGTGGGCGAACGCGCCGCGGTGGCCGAGATGTTCGGATTTCGTTTCAGCGGCTTCATCGCCTGGTTTATTTGGCGAACGGTTTATCTGGCGAAGTTACCCGGCACGATGCGAAAGCTCCGGGTCATGGTCGACTGGACCTTCGATCTGTTTTTCCGGCGAGATATCAGTGTGGTCCTTCCACCGCCGGAAGATCTCTTGCGCTCGATCCATTTGGAGAAGGGCGAACTCCTGTTCAAGAAGGGAGATAAATGCCGCGGCGTCTTCTTTGTCCGCCGAGGTTCTCTCCTCCGAGCCGAAGACGATGCGGCGACGGCCTCGTTGCCGACCAACACAATCATTGATCAAGCCTGGGTCGATGCGGATGGCCGCTGGAATTGCACCGTGACGGCAGCGGAGAGCTCGGATGTCATGGTTTTCCGGGGACGGGCTTTCGATCTGCTGAAGACTCGCCTGCAGTTGAGCCTGCGGGAAGCTCCTCCGCGCAAAGATATTCCCACCCTGGTCGCAGGTTGAGTCTGGCCGCGGTTCGCGCCGCCTCGGCGCGTAGTTAATCGCGAATACAAGTGAGCGAAGTTTCCCGTAGTCTGGAGACGGACGGAGACGTGCTGTGCGTTTGAGGGGCCGGGTCTTGACCGGCCGGTCACGGAACTGCAGGTTTCGCTCCATGAAACTGAATCTAGGGAGGGGATGGTGGGTAACGGTGGTTCTCGCCTGCGCCGCAGCGATGTCGGCGCGCGCCCAAACCGGGGCGACGGCCGAGTCCGGTAAAGAGCTGGTGGACGGCGATCCGCTCATCAGTCACTGGGTGGCTCCGGAATATCCGGCGGAGTTGAAGGCGCAAAAAGTCCAAGGCCGCGTCACCGTTCAGATGGTGATCGATGAGACGGGGAAGATGAGCAACCTGCGGGTCACCAAGTCGACGGATCCCCGGTTCAACGACGCGGTTTTGAAAGCGCTCCAGGCCTGTGAATTCAAGCCGGCGCTGGAGGCGGGCAAGCCGGTGGCGGCGAGCGCCGAGCTCAATTGGGATTACACTCTGCCTTACCATCCGCCCAAGGATCAGCCGCCGCTCGATGAGCCGCTTCACGGGTTGCCGAAAACCCCGGCGGTGGCCGAGTCGAGCCCGGACCCGGTTTATCCGCCCTCGCTCATCGAGCGCCACCTCGATGGCCAGGTCTTGATTGATCTGGAGATCGGAGTCGACGGACAGGTATCCGACTTTAGGGTACGGGATGCCAGCCACCCGGATTTCGTGGCTCCCGCGGTCGAAGCGGTGAAGCAATGGAAGTTTAAACCCGCGAGACGCGGCGATCTTCCGGTGAAAGACGTGAAGCGTGCGCCACTTTCGTTTTATTATCAGGGACTGGTGGCCGCGGACCAACGCACTCCCCTCGAAGCCAATGGCTTTGCGCTCGACGTGCCAGAAGGCTCAACCGCTAAGTCGATCTGCGATCACGAGCCGGAAATCCTTTCCATCGCCGACCCCGTCTTCCCGGTTGAGCTGCTTTCCGGCGATAAACCGGGCGAAGCAGAAGTTTCCTTTACGCTCTCTATGCAGGGCTTCCCAGAAGACGTGACGGTAAAAAGTGCTTCCCATCCCGCATGTGGCTCATCGCTCGTGGCGGCGGTTCAAGCCTCGGTGTTCAAGCCCGCTCTGCTCAACGGTCAAACCGTCGCAGTCAAACTGATTCGAAAGCAGCAGTTCTTATTGCCGGCGGATACGCCCGAAAAGGACGAGCCGGCGGAGATTCGGCTTCTTCGCGCCCGACGCGCGGGAGAGAAAATTCCCGGGGCCCGCGGACTCGACGCAAGCTTGGTTCCGCTTTGGCGAGCCATGCCGAAATACCCTCCGACCCTCGGCACGGAAAAGCCGCAAGGCTCGGCCGTGATTGAGGTTATCATCGATAAAACCGGAAGGGCTCGTGTCCCAAAGATTGTATCCGCGACGCGCGACGAATTCGGCTGGTCGGCGGCCACCGCCCTTGGCCAGTGGGTCTTTGCTCCGGCTTTCCGAGGAGGTCAACCGGTGGAGGTGCGGGCCCAAGTTCCGGTACAGTTTGCTCCTCCATAATATAGTTTAAAAACATTGCCCGAGGGCTTGATTCAAGCCTTCGGGAGTGGGCTGAGGCATATTTCAGATCTCGGCCAAAAACTACAAGGGCCAGCTGTCATTGAGTTTATCATCGATGATAAAGAACGGTCACGTGTCCTAAATATAATATCTACAATTTGTGATAATTTGAATCTGGATACATGTTTTTTACCTAGGGAAACACAGCTTTTGTAGCATTGCTGGATCCGGCCAAACGGGAGGGTTGAGGTGTAAGACGCTCTATTATTTTCCGTTGCATAATATTATTTAAAAAACTGCCTTTGCCATCGGGATGCAGCTTGCAAACCAGAGGCATGGGTTTAGTCAAAAGACGATCTTTTGATCGTCTTGATGAAGCTGCCACCGCTCCTGTTTGTTCTCTGCATCACAACAGTTTTTTCCAGTTTCACGTTGATCGCGAAAGCCGCGGATGTGCCACTGTCGCGGCGTTTTCAATACGCCGAAGTCGATGTTAAACCCACGCCCAAAAAACCAATTCGAGTGCGCTTTCCCGGCTCGGTCCGCAAAAAGGGCGAGACGGCGCAAATCGTCTTGCGCTTCGTGGTCACGAGTCAGGGTGAAACCAAAAAAATCGTGGTCGTTAAATTCTCCGATCCCGACATGATCGAGCCCGCGATGGAGGCTTACGAAGCGGCGAGATTTAATCCGGGAATGAAGGATGGCTCGCCCGTGGATACGGTGATGGAAGTGACCGAGACGTATCCTTCCAAGTAATACAGGGTAGAGTGGGGGCGGGTCGGTAGGGGACAGGGAGGCGGGGAGGATCGAGTCGGATCCGGACACGCGCCATCGGTTTGGCTGACGCGAAAGGTTGGCCGTATTTTCGCTGGATTTAGCCCGAAACCCCCGTTCGCCCTCGCCGCGCCGCCGTTGCAACAGGCGTTGACCCGTGGGCAGGGCTTTGCCTAGTTGTGACCTCTTATGTCTACGTCGCCTGCTCCTACCGACAACCTCATGGAAGCCATCGTCTCGATCGCGAAACGTCGCGGCTTCGTTTTTCCGTCGTCTGAGATTTACGGGGGCATCAATGGATTTTTCGACTACGGGCCGCTTGGGGTCGAGTTGAAGAAGAACATCCGCGACTGCTGGTGGAACGACATGGTCCGCCGCCGCGATGATATTGTCGGGATCGAGACCTCGATCATCATGCACTCTAAAGTCTGGGAGGCGTCTGGGCATGTCGCTGGCTTCACCGATCCTCTGGTGGACTGCAAAGTCTCGAAGCAGCGTTACCGGGCGGACCAACTCTTCTTTGCCGCGGTCGTGGTCGATGGAAATACCGTCGGGTACGTTTCGGCCCTCGAGAGCGAACGCACCGCGGCTGATCTCCAGGAAGCGGCCGAAAAGATGAAACGCAAAAAGGCCATCCAGGGCCAGCTCGCTCCCGTGGTGCCTAAGGACATGACCGAAGCGGCGCCGGAAGAGATTGCACTCATCCCGTCGCCTGCGACCGGAGAGCCGGGCAGCCTCACTCCGCCGCGCGCGTTTAACATGATGTTTGAGACGAACGTCGGCGCGCTTCGCGACGGTTCCTCCATTGCCTATCTTCGCCCGGAAACGGCCCAAGGCATGTTCGTCGATTTTAAGAATGTGGTGGATACCGGCCGGGTGAAATTACCGTTCGGTATCGCGCAAATCGGAAAGTCGTTCCGCAACGAGATCACTCCGCGCAACTACATCTTCCGCTCGCGCGAATTCGAGCAGATGGAAATGGAGTATTTTATCCACGAGGATGCCGACTGGAAGACCTGCCACGACGAGTGGATCGAGTGGTGCCGCCAATGGCTGATCTCGATCGGCCTGCCGGAATCCCACCTCAGCCTCTACGCGCATCCAAAGGAGAAACTCGCGTTTTATTCCAAGGGCACGGTGGACATCATGTTCAAATATCCCTTCGGCGTGCAGGAGCTCTGGGGCATCGCGGCCCGTGGAAACTACGATCTCTCGCAGCATGCCCAGGCCAGCGGGGTGCCTCAGATGATTTTCGACGAGGCGACCAAGAAGAAATTCACCCCTCATGTGATCGAGCCCGCCGTCGGGGTGGATCGAATTTTTCTCGCCGTCCTCTGCTCCGCCTATGCGGAAGAAGAGGTCAAAGACGAGAAGGGCAATGTCGAGAAGCGAACCGTGCTGCGTCTCAGCCCGCGCATCGCCCCGATCAAGGTGGCGGTTTTGCCGCTGGTGAAAAACAAGCCCGAGTTGGTCGCGCGGACCGAGGAGCTCTATCGCCGGATCAAACGCAAGTATTCAGCTTTCTATGACGAGTCCGGTGCGATCGGACGGCGTTACCGTCGGCAAGACGAAATCGGCACCCCGTGGTGTGTCACGGTCGACTTCGAAACGATCGAGAAAGACGGCACTTTCACCCTGCGTGAACGCGATTCGATGACCCAAAAGCGCATCACCGAGGCTGAGCTCTTCGCTCTGCTCGACGCGCAGATTTACTGATCGATTGCTTCGAGGGGGCGGCACGTTTCTCCCTTGGGGTGGGCGCCTCGCCCCACCCCGACGCTCGTTCGCGCGTGCGTCGGAGTCGGTCTCGCTGGAGAATGTAGGAACGGCGGGTCCTCTGTGAATCGGCGCCCAATCGGCGCGGAAGCCACGCTGTCATGTCGGGACTGGCACCACGGAAATTTTACTCGTCCGACCAGATCCGAGGAAATCGCATTTTCGATAAAACAAAAAACATTGACATAATAACTAATTTAAAACTTGTTTGGCCGTATGGCTGAACTGGCGGGAAAAGAAACCATCACGCGTGAAACGTCACGGGAAGGAGAAGGGGGGCGCCCCCGTCCGGTGTTCACTCCGGCGAAGTATTTGTTGAGCGACCATCAGAAGACGGTGCGCGATAAAAACATCACGATCGGCGTTTTGCTCGCCGGGTTGGTTTTGATTTGGATGACGATTAGCTCCTCGAGCGCGGAGAAGCAGGTCCTGGTCATCGATCCAGTGGGCGGGCTCACGCAGGGACCCTTGGAGCCTCTCGCGGCGAGCAAAGGATTCTTTTCCATCACCAGCATCAACGCCACCCAGGCGGCTTTGCAGCGATCGAGCGTGGGATTTGATCTGCAAGAAATGCTGGCCATTTATTTTTCCGCGAAGGCCCGGCGAACCCTGGAAGAAAATCTTTCCACCCACAGCGAAGACGTTCGCCGTCGCCATCTGAGCACGAAACCGGTGATCGACAGTATCACGCCAGCGGAGGTGGCGGGAGATACCCGGGTGGTCAAAGTGGGAGGACGGCTTCAAACCACGGGAGCGGTCAACGGCCGCGCTTTCTACGACGAGCCGCCGTTCGAGTTGATTCTCATCTATCGCGTCAATCCCGACCTGGGCAACAAAGCTGCCATGCCCTGGGTGATCGACGAAATCGATCTGGCGCTCGACGCAGACGAAATCGCGGAGCACCACGCCCACAACCGTCCCAAGTCATGAGGAGCCCGTTCTTCATTGTAGTGGCCACGGCCCTACTCGGTCTGATCTCCGGATCCCGGACTTGGGCCGTCTCGATCGATCCCACCGCCGCTTTGCCGGAAGTGGTGAAGCGGGCCGAGATCAATCCGGACGTGCCCATCTTTATTCCCGTGCACCCTCGTATCGCCACCACCATTACGTTTCCGAAACCGATCGGCGAACCGGTCGGCACCGGCTTCATCGATGCCGATGCGCTCCAGAAGGCGGCGGCCGAAGGAAAAAGTGCCCGGGGCGAATACGCCATCACCTACCAGCAAGGGGATCCTTTTTTCACCGTCCAACCGTTGCCCAAAAGCGATCTGCTCAATCTCAACGTACCCTACGAGGGCTCAACCATCGTTCTTTATTTCTACGCGGTTGAAAAACCGCTCTCCGCGGTGGCGAGTTTGACCTTTGTGGACAAAGGATCGCGGCCTCCGACCGCGAGTAGCGCGAGCGGGCAATCGGCTGAGCCGAGCTCTAAACCAGAACGTATCACCCGACTGGAGACGTTGCCTGCGGCTCACACGGTCGCCCCCACACCCGCGCGACTCGATGGTTTCCTGCGAAAACTTAAACTGGTCCATGCCGCGCGACTTGGCTCGGAGTTGGATGATGTTGCTGCCGCGATGAAGCTAAATGTGGCGGTGACCTCGGCCGAAGCTCCTTCGGCCAACGCCGTGACCGAGCCGATCAACCACAGCGGCTTTTTCGATCTTATTCTCCTGCGCGCCGTGCGCGACCCCGCGCTCGATGCCGTCGGCTTCATCGTTCTTTTCCGCAATACCTCGGACCAAGATTTAGTCTTCGACCTGCGCACGCTTTCTGCCCGATGCGGCGCGGCGCTTTACACCGCCCAAGTGGTCGATGCCCCAGCCTCCTTAAAACCGGGAGAGTTGAAAGCCGGATACTTCATCGTCGTCGGTTCCGGCGATGGAAGGCCGGGCTATCTGTTGCCGAACAACGATTGGAAACTCTCCGTCGCTCAGGTTGCACCTCAGGACTCTCCGGCCGGAGAAGAACGGACGAACGAAACCACCGACGACCGATGATCACTGCGTTTCTCAGAACCAAGGCTGGGGTGGTGGTGATGGCCGCTCTGGTTTGTGCGATTTTCTTCACCCTTTCTCGTCTCAAACATCGCAAAACCGAGCAGGCCGACCATCGCGGCTCGGGGTCGCTGGTTTCCACCGAGAGCCGCTCGGGCGGAGCCGAGCAAGCCGCGCTGCTCAAGCGCACGCAGGAGAACGCACGCGGTCGGGCCGAGACCGCTCGGATCGAGCGCGCGGCGGCGCGCCAGACTGGATCCAGCTACGACGAGGCCGGAAACGCCTATCGCCGCCGGGCCACTCCCGAACCCGTGCAGCGGCAACCCGCGGCGGCCCGTGGGGGTGAAACCGAACGACCCACCGATGCCACCCTTGAACCGGCAATCGTACCCTCTCTGCGAATACACGGACATAAAGTGGCCTCGTCCGACAGTCCGCTCCCGTCGCTGAGAAATCCCTTGGAGGCACTCCTTCCCCAGGCGCCCGGAGGTTTGCGCGACCTGCCGCCGGGCCACTTCTCGCCGCCTCCGCCCGCGCCAAAGCCGCAACGGTTTGTGCCCTATGGTCGACTGATCAAGGCGGAGCTGGTGATCACGCTTGAGTCGACCGAGGACGAAATGCCCCTGGTCGGACTGGTCATCGAGCCAGTCTACAACAACGGCAAACTGATTATTCCAGCGGGGACGGAGCTGCACAGCATGGCCCGTCCGGACCGAGTCCGGGACCGTATCATCTCGACGACTACATGGAAAATGATTTTCCCCCGCGAGGGTCAGCGCCCGAATGGACGTCAGCTCACCTTCGAAGGCATGGCGCTGGATCGCGAGGATGGCGACGGCAACGGTCTGACCTGGGGCATCACCGACGGCTCCTATGGGCTGCGCGGTCGTGCGGTGCACGCTGGGCAAACCGCGCAGGAGCTCATGCTTTTCGCGGCCGAGGCGTTGCGCGCCGCCGGAGGCTCGGTAATGGACCGGCAGACCACCATCATCGGCTCCCAGATTGAGGCCAACGCCAAGAATGCTGGCGTGGCGGGTGGCCAGGCGGTGCTGGAGCACTTCGCGAAAGGCCTCAGCAAGGAGATCGAGCGCAACGGCGTCTACATCCAGGTCCCGGCGGGGAAACAGTTTTATGTCTATCCGCGGCAGGTGATCGATCCCGATCGGGCAGATATTCCCGACAACATTGCACGCGTGGAGTAATTTAAAGATGAATACAAAAAACTTCTTTTTCTTTGGACTGGTCCTGCTGGCCGGCTGTGAAAGCGCATCCCCCGGCGGTCGACCCGGACCTTACGTCAAACCCGGCTTGGTTATGGTCCCAGCCGATCAGGCCCACTTCTACGGCCTCGATCAATCGGCTCAGCCAAAGGACGCGGTAGAGCCAGCCGCCCCGCGCGGATACGCGGCAACCGACGTTCGCAGTGTCCAGACGGAATCTCCCGTGACCGCGATCCAGTTCAATCGCTATGCCGATCCGGCGCGGCCGGACGAACTGATGCACGAGGCGCATGTGGTTTATCGGCGCGAGGCGGGCCCGCGTTGGCGCCTTCAGCCGGCCTCGGCTGAGCAGCAGATTTTGGTTGGACCTAGCCTGACCGACGGGCGAGGGGAGGTGAGGCCCCTAGCGTCCCAAGAGCTCGACACCTACCTTTGCGAGCAGCGGGCGAATCTGCAGAAACAAGAACAAGTCATGGGGCAAGTGACCGAAGGCATGCGGCAGCTCGCCGAGCAACAACAACAACTGGCCAAAGAACTCGCCACCCTTCGTGCCGCTTCGGCAAATCCCACCCACGTCGAGCCTGCGGCAACCTCGCCCACGCTCTCGGCCGAACCGAAGGCGACCCGGCCGATCCCGCAAGCGGGGACAAAAAACTAGAACGGTATTCACTTTTTAACCACCACAACGATGGACGATATTTCCGAAAATCCTTTTGACCCCATGTCTTTCGCCCTCGGCGACGACTTGTTTGGTCGGCAAGACGAATTGAGCTGGCTGATGAATGGGATCCGCCAGCAGGCGCAGCTGTTGCTTTTTGGGGGCGAGGGCATGGGCAAGAGCTCACTCCTCGAACAGGCAGGCATGGCCCTAGCTCAACGCCACGAGGGGTGGATGATCCGCCTGGATCTTTCGCTCCACCGGAGCACCGACGATCTGGTTGGCTCGCTTAAAAGCGCCACCCATCAACTCCAGCGCTCGCCCGAGCAAGCCTGGCAACTCGGGGTGTTAGGGGATGGCGGGAAAAAGCCGGTCCGTGAACAAAACCGGACGTCCGCGGCGTATCCGAGAAGCGGCGACGGAAGCCTTTCTCCCGATTTGTTCCGCACCTTGGGAGAGCTGAACGCGTTTGCTCTCGGGCAGCGGGGCTCGGTCGTGGTGGCTTTCGATTCCTGTCAGGAGATGCACCGCTTCGGCGGCGAGCGTTTCGAGAACACGGTGATGGCCGCGGTGGAGAGTCACGCCGGGATGAGCCATATTCTCTGTGGAGACGAACATGGGTTAAAAGCTCAGTCGACCGAGGGCATGCGAACGCTCCAAGGCGCCTTTCAAGTCGAGAAACTCGGGCCGCTGGAGCCCCACGCTTTCGCCCGCTGGATCGATGCGCGGTTTCAATCTTCCGCTATTGTGACGCGTGGCGTGGGAGCAGCCTGCGTCGACTTGGCTGGTCCGAACACCGCGCAGACCGTGGAACTCGCCCAACGCACGTTCGAGCTCTCCTTCCGCGCCCGTTTCGCCAATGAAGCAACCGTCCAGGCGGCCTTGGGCCAAGCCGTCGCGGCCAAGACCGACCAATTCGCGCAAACCTGGAGCAGCCTTTCTGCCCAGGAGCGCAGTGTGCTCCTAGCCATCGGCAAAGGAGGAGGGCAGGGCTTGCTCGAGCCGAACGCTTATCGGCGTTGCGGTCTGGCATCGGATGACCAGGCCCGCTCGGCGATTCACTCCTTAGTCGATAAACGGCTCCTCGACCCCACAGGTCCGGCCGGGGTTCGAATCCAATCCGCGGCGATGAAGCGCTGGACCCTGCAAGCTCATTTGGGTTTCGGGAAAGAGCAGAAGCCCGACGGCTCCACCGCTCAGGCCCTAGCCTTCAGTCTCAATTTTCAGCGTTTCACGAGTTCTGTAAAAAACAAAAGCATCGCTCCTTGAATCAGATAGGAGATCGATGGCGAGAAGGGCCCGGGGGCTCGGGTTCAGTTCGAAGAAGCCGCAATTCAAAATTGTTAAAAACATTGACACTTGGTATAACTCGGATGCTCTCCTTGTCCGATGCTGACCGTTAGCCTTTTTCTACTCTCGATCGGGCGAAGCCTTTACGTCCTGAAGGCCCAGATGGGCGTCGGTCGTCTTTCTTCCCTTTTATCCGGGTGATTGATCGGCGCCCCTGATTCTCGTGCTCGACGTCACCTCCATGCTGATACGCTTAAGCCGTCATTTTTTCTCCGGTCATTCTCGAAGCAAGGGATTGACGCTGAGCGTAGTGATCGGACTGATACTTTTATCCCGTCCGCTCTCCGCTGAATCTGCGCCCAAAGGCGACGCTGAGGGCTGGTCGCAAGACCTCTTGACTCGTCTACTGGCCGCACCGGTCGCGGAGTCCGCCAACTCGTCTTCCGGTGGCGACGGGATGGTATTGCGCTCTTACCAACTGCGCGCGCTTCATCTCGGAGATCCTGGGCGTGCGACGAATTTGGTCAGCATTCTTCAGCGGATGTTGCCGCCGGACAGCCGAGTGACCGAGGATCGTCCGGGGAATACGCTTCACGTTCTTTCCACCGGAACCGCGCAACAGGCCGCCCTCGAGTTGATTTCTGCCATGGACGGCGAGGCGACCTCGACGCGTTCGCCCGCGGAGCCCGCTGTGGTCCCCGACGAGGTCCGAAAAGCATTGGAGACTCTCGCCGCGGCGCGGCCCGATTCCGAGCAGTTGATGAAAATTGTGGCAGACTCCTCTCGCCGCACCGAGGAACGGCTCAGTGAAGTCGTTCGCCAATCTCAGCAAGAATCGAAGGAAAGTCTTCGTCGCATGCTCGTGGTTGGCGGAGGGAGCGCGCTGGGGCTGCTCGTGATTGGTTTGGGAATCTTCTCGATCGCGATGCGTCGTGCGCAAAAGAAGGATTTTCTCCAGGCGGCGAAAAAAGAAGCAGCTTCTTTGGCCCTGCTGCCCGCGCAAAGCATGGACCTGATCATGTCGAGCAGTCGCGATCAGCAGGAGCGCACCCGAGAGCTGCAGAAGCTGATGGAGAGTTTTAGCATCGCCTACCAGGCCGACCGGCAACGCAACACCATGATCATGGAAGCGGTGGCCAAACGGCACGGTGAGCTCGCGACCACGCTCACACAAATGGAGCAGCTCCGTCGGGAAATGGGGGACGACGCAGGAAAGATCTTTCTCGAGGTCAACCGCCACGCGATCGACCAAATTGTTTCTCAAGCGTCCGAGGCGTTACAAACCCGCGCGGCCGAAGTGGGCCTGATCGCCGAGTCGGCCAGCAAAAAGATGGAGGAAACGGCCAATCGTCTCGAGGTGCAAAACGCCAAGGCGGCCGTGCTCGCGGAGGAATTGGAACGCACGCAAAAAGAGGTCGATGCGCTTTTCGAGAAACTCCGGGCCGCTCAAGAGGCGGCGCAAAAAGCCCAAACCGACGCCAATGAACAGCGCCGTATCGCCTACGAAAAAACGGTCGAGCTGACGAAGAAGGAAGCGGCTTTGGCTGGGCTTTCTTTGCTCATGCAGGAACCGGTGAGTGACATTTTGGATACGCTCAACGGAACCGAACCCGACGCAACGTCGCCGAGCATGGAAGGCGAAGCGTCGGTGTCCTCATTTCGGTTAACTCCTCCGGATGCGGTCGTTTCCGATCTTCCTAAATCAGAGACCGCGTCTTCGGCCAACGACGACTCTCAGGCATCTCCTTCTTCCGATTCGTCCTCATGTTCAACTCACCCCTACACCTTCCGGATCACTCCGGCGGCCTAGAGCCCACTGCCTTTCAGGCGCAGCTTCGGCGGCTCGAGTCGCTTCAAACCTTGATGACCCAGGGCGGCACGGTGGTCGGGGAGGTCGCGCAGTTTCTCGCCAAAGCCCGGGAGGAACTGAGCGCGTTCCAACGGGAACAAGAAGCCTATGCCGGCGCCCAACAGCGTCTGGTCGAGGAGAAAGCTGAACTCGCACTGAAACTCGCCGAGGTGGGAAAAGCGGCCGAAGAGGCCTCTCTCCGTGCGAAAGAAAATGAGTTAAGGGTCGCTCAGCTCACCGCCCAACTCGTCTCCCGCCCCGATACCGTTTCTCGCGAAGAACTCGAAGCCGAGCGAGCGCGCGGCGCGGAACAACGCGCCGCCGCCGCCGAAAAAATCGCCTCACTTGAAGCAGCTCTGCAGCGCGAACAGCGGATGCGGGAGCAAGCGATGGGCAAGGCGCGGCAGGATGAGGCGTCGCTTTATGGGACGGAAATAGCGCTCTTGAAGGATCGACTTTCTGCGCTCGAACAGCAGCTCGAAACCGAGCGCGAGCGCCGGGCCCGCTTGATGGAGGTGGTGAAAGTGCACGACGTCACGGTCGCCGCGCAAAAACAACGGCAGCCCGCATGAAGGCGTCGACTCCAGCCATCGCCCGAGCCCTCCTACTTTCTGGTGTATTTACTTGGGCATTACGCATCGATGCCGAGCCTTCGACCAACGCTGGAGCTCCTTCTCGTGCTGCGGAAGAAACCGCTCCGGCGGTTGCACCCGCAGCCCCGGAACGGCGCACGATTCAGCAGTTTGGTCTAACCTTCGTGCTCTCGCGGAGCACGCGTAGTGACTCCACGGAGACGGAAGAATATTTTCTCGAAGGGGAGAGCGCGGAGAGCTGGTCGCAAATGATCACGTATCAGCGCATCACCTTGCCGGAACCGCTTGGCGCCGACCTGTATGTCACTTGGCTAAAAAAGCATTTCGAGCAGAGCCCCGGTGGACCGCGCCTCAAAGTCGTGCAGCAGGGGAAAGCGGCCTCAATTTTTGGAGTGCAGTACGCCAAGACCGATAAATCCCCCGAACAGTTCGGTCTCGCTTTGGTCAGCGTGGCCGATCCTCGCCGGCCCAATCAGCTCCACCTCATCCAATATGCGATCAACCCGAGTCGGGTCTCGCTCGAGGAAATGGAGCTCCAGGTGAAACGCTGGCAGGCCCGTTTTCAGTCTCAGGCCGCAAGTCTGGCGCATTGAGTTTGCCTCGCTGGATGTCGGTAACCGCGGGAGGTGCGGGACCGGCGTTTCCGATTTTTCCGCCTCCTCAGTGGGTTCGCGGGGCACTCTCTCGCGGTTGCTTTTTGCGCGCGCGGCTTCATCCGTGTCCGCATGCACTCCCGTATTTTTGGCAAGACTGGCCGCAGCGTCGGTGAAATCGGTCTCGGCACCTGGCAGCTGGGGGCCGACTGGGGCGAGGTGACGGAAGCCGAAGCATTGGACACGTTGCGCGCAGCCGTTTCCTCAGGTGTCAACTTTCTGGATACCGCCGATGTCTACGGCGGCGGGCGGAGCGAGAGCATTATTGGCAAGTTTCTGAAGGAAACGCGCGAACCCCTCTTCGTCGCGACCAAGCTCGGCCGCTCCAGCGTGCCGGGCTGGCCGGGTAACTTCACGCGCGAGGCCGTGCGGCAGCATACCGAGGGCTCCTTAAAACGGCTAGGCGTGGCGGCTCTGGATCTGACTCAGCTTCATTGCGTGCCGCACGAGGTTTTAAAAAAAGGCGAGGTCTTTGGTTGGTTGGCTGAGCTTCAACGCGAAGGAAAAATCAAGGCGTACGGCGCGAGTGTGGAATCGATGGACGAGGCCCTCACCTGTCTTGACCACGCGGGGTGCGCCTCCCTTCAGATCATCTTTAATCTTTTTCGGCAGAAACCGATTGAGACGATTTTCGCGCGCGCCCAAGCCCAGCAGGTCGCCTTGATCGTCCGGCTGCCCCTCGCGAGCGGCCTGCTCAGCGGCAAGATGACAAAGGCGCGGCGCTTCGATGCGAACGACCACCGCAATTACAATCGCGACGGCCAGGCGTTCAATGTCGGTGAAACGTTCGCGGGCCTGCCCTTCGAAAAAGGGGTCGAGTTGGCCGACGCACTCAAAGCCTTTATTCCTCCGGGTGAGTCGATGGCGGAGTTCGCGATCCGCTGGTGTCTCGATTACGATGCTGTCTCGGTCATCATTCCCGGTGCCCGCAATCCGGAGCAGGCGCGCGCGAACGCTCGCGCCTCTGCGCTGCCCCGGTTAAGCCGGGAAACGCATCAGCGCTTGGCTGAGTTCTATCACAAGGAAGTCGTGGCCCAGATTCGCGGCCCGTATTGAAAAACGGGCTACAAGGCGGCCCTGAGGAGTTGAGCGACCGAAGCTCACCCGGTCGACAGAGCGGCTCGGGCCGCAAAGTTTATTACCCTTTCGGCTGAATCCCGGATCACGTCAGCTGACCTTCTGCGTAGACGGCCCCTTCGCCGGAAATACTAAAAATGGTTTCAGCGGCGCGGGTCTCCAGGTTTACTTTCACCGCTTCGATCTCGGGGCGAATTTCTTTCAAGAACTTGACCTGGAGACGGGCCGGTTTCGGAGAAAGATTATTTTTGACCAGCGCCGTTTGGAGGAAGTCGAAGTACGACGTGTTGTTTACATGGCCATTGCTATCGTAATCGGAGTACCGCAGTGAAACCGAACACGCCGGAGAGGCCGGCCCCGGCGGGACCACGCTGAACTTATCCAGGCCTGGTTCAAAAACATTCCCTGCGATCGAGGGAAATGACTCAGCAATGGCGGCGGGCACGCGGATCAGCGATTTGGTTTTGAGATCAATATAGAGCCAGAGCGACGACCCTGAAACCGCGATCTCGTCTCCCACAAAAATCCGGTAGTCGCGATAACCGCGAAAGCCCTGCACGCCGGTGGACCAGGTCTCGATCTGAATCGATTCTTCGTGCCGCGGATAACGATGAAAGGCGACGGCAAGGCGATTGAGCACCCAGGATTCTCCGCGCGCGATGGCGGCGTGGGTCCCGGTATCAAACTGATTGGCATGACGAATCGCGGCCTCTTGGAGAAGCTTGAAGACGGAGGAAAGCAGCAACGTCTCCTCGCGATCGACATCTTTGTAGGAGACAGCGGTGTTGAGGACGAATTTATTGCTCATGCGGGAACCGATCGGCTGTGATGACGGACGTCGAGTGTTCGACGCCCTGCAGTTGAGGCGGCGGTGGTTCGGTCCTTCAAGAGGAAACTTGAGACCTGAGCGACTCTCGGTCCTGCTTTTAACCGGGCGCTGCGCCGACGTTTTATGAAAACAATTGTATTGATGGTTTCCTTACTCGTGTGGGCTTCGCTTCGGGGTGAGACCGTGCGGGATGTGCCGGTGCACGACCCTTGTATTATCCGTCAGGCAGGCACGTATTATATTTTTGCTACAGGGATGGGAATAGCGGTTTGGTCCTCAGTCGACCTGGTGAACTGGCAACACGAAGCCCCTGTCTTCGAAGCCCCGCCGGCCTGGGCAACCGAAGCGTTGCCGACGTTTAAAGGCCACATCTGGGCGCCGGACATCAGTTTTAACCAGGGTACGTATTATCTCTATTATTCGATTTCTGCCTTTGGAAAAAACACCTCGGCCATTGGCCTCGCGACCAACACAACCCTCGATCCGCACGACCCCGCCTTCAAGTGGGTCGATCACGGCAAAGTTATTCAATCGATTCCGGGCGTCACCAACTGGAATGCAATCGATCCGAATCTGATCACGGATGAACAAGGAGCGCCGTATCTCGCCTTTGGTTCGTTCTGGGGCGGTTTGAAAATCGTGAAACTCACGGCGGACCGCACGCAGGTGGCCCAAAGCGTGGACCAGCTCCCGACCCTTGCCACCCGCAAACACCGATCAGACGACGCGAACCCGCCGGCGGTGGACGGCAATCCGCCTGAGGCTGGCGGTAATGCTATAGAGGCACCCTTCATCTATAAACATGGAGAGTATTATTATCTTTTCGCCTCGATCGACTACTGCTGCAAAGGCGCTCGCAGCGATTACAAGATGATTGTCGGTCGGTCCAAAAATGTGACCGGCCCCTACCTCGATCAACAAGCGGTCCGCATGGACCGTGGCGGCGGAACGCTCCTTCTCGCGGGAGATGCTCGCTGGTATGGAGTCGGCCACAACGCGGTGGCGAACTTTGATGGGACGGATTATCTCGTTTTCCACGGTTATGACGCGGCGGACCCACGCGGCCGATCAAAACTCCGGATCGAAAAACTCGCCTGGGATTCCGCTGGATGGCCCTCCGTGATGAACCGGTGAGCGGAAGTCGGAGCCGCGCTCGATAAAAAAATCCGGCATGTATTCGAAATTAACTACGACCGGTTTTCTGTTATTGTTGGGCTGTTGATGTGCTGAAAAGACAAAGCCGGACGCTAGGAGTAAACCTGATCAAGCAGTCAGATCTCCTGTCCGGTTTGGCATGGCAGGATTTCGCCGCTCTGGTATTGTCGGCTGCGTTGACGGAACACGGCGTACGAAAAACCTTTGGAATCTCGTTGCGAGCTCTTGATTTTTTATCTGCTGAAACCGTTTCACTCTTCGAACCCTCAATCGTCTCTTTATCATGCCAACCACACGACTTCCATACCTAGACGCGCTCTTTATTGGGACGCGGCACGAGTCTGGTGCAACGCGGCCAGGGCAGAGGACCGCGCCGGGCGAAGGGCTTAGGGTAATACGACCTGACAATACAAATTTCTCCAGAAGTGGAATGAGGTAACTACGAAAAATCTTCGTAGCCGACGCAGCCACTTCTTTGCCGAAGTGGCTTTTTTGCGCTCTGAGCGCGTTCCTTCGGGCCCGCTTCCCGAATTATACATTTTCATATATCATAAGTGGCTTCACCGCTGAGCCCAGAGCAATCAGCCAACGTCCGCATGAAAATCCTGCGGCCGTCCAAACCGAACCGCAATCGCGGCTACGAGAGGGACGACGGTGTGTGTTCTTTTTGCGATTATTCGCAGGACCTTTTTGCCTTCCGGGCGGTTAGCCCGCCGGACTTGGGTGGAAGGGATTCTGCAAGACGCGTGGTGCGCCCAGGGTGGCGTCAAACGGCGATGCCGGCCACGCTTTCAATTTTGAAGCGTACAGACGTTATATCATTATGTAGCTAAAAGTTGGCTACAAAATATGCTCACTTTGTCCGTTAGTATTTTCAGAGCGTGGTGCCAAAAAGTCGGCGACTCCCCTCGGAAGGGAGATGATGCAGGTGCAAGTCCTGTCGCTCTGACCAATTTATTGAGAGCTTATCTAAGGTGAAGCGGGTGACGGCGAACGAGAGTTCAGCCCGGCCCTTCGCGGTAGGGCTTTTGATTTTTATACGGATGTGGCGGAATCAGAATACGCGGCGGCGCGAGAAGCCGTCGGGCCGAAGGGCCCATTGAGGGTGCAAGTCCCTCCGTCCGTACCCATTTTGAGGCAGTGAGGGCAGGGTTACTTCGTTCAACCACGATCAAAAACCCCTGCTCGGATTTCTCCTCGAATTATTTTCTGGGTAGTGAAGGTGAAGATACTTCGCTCCAAACAACCCGCGACGGTTGTTCCCGTGCCGGCTTGGCAAAGCCGGCTGCAAAAACGAGCGCCTGCTTTCGCCCGTCGAGAGTGGGAAGGGCTCCAGGGGAGCTTCGCCTGCTTTCTCCCAGAATTTCTTTGGAGGTAGTGAGCGTGCGGATACTTCGTATGCGCACTCGTTGAAAGGCGAGCGTTCGCAAGAACGGGCGGGTGAAAATCCCGCCTGGATCAATTCGGCCTAGTGGCGAAAATCCAAACGCCGCGCGCGGCGTTTTCCTCCAATCCTTTCGAGGGCAGTGAGAGTGCGGTTACTTCGGAAATATCCTGAAAAGATATCTGGTTCAAACCCAGAAACCCGCGTTCGACTTTCTCCCTCGATCCTTTTTGCAGGCAGTGAGTGTTCGGTTACTTCGTTAACCTGTGGGTCGGCGGTTCGAGTCCGTCCACGCGAAAGCGTGTAGCTCAGTGGTAGAGCGACAGCGGCTGCAAGGCCGTTCCCGAGCGCAGCGTTCTCCTGCAAAACCACCGTGTCCCGGCGTACCGGGTGATCTCACTTCGAGCCATGCTCGCGGTGTTCAAAATAAAATGGAGGCCATCATGGCCAAATTCAGTATCCTCAAATCCCTGTCGCGCGCACAGTCCGCGCCCAACACAATCAACTTCGCCGGCGGTCGTGCCTTCAAGCAAACCGCCAAAGTCGAATTCGTTTCGATCCTGCTCACTACATTTCTGCAGGATGAGTTTTATCGAACGGAGAAGCAGACCACGTCGCGTCTCCGCGAGTTGATCGATCAGGTCGACGATCCAGTGTTTGTGGCCAAAGCCGCGTTGTATGCCCGGCACAAATACGGAATGCGCTCGGTGAGCCACCTGGTCGCGGGCGAACTTGCTCAGCGGGTCAAAGGCGCCGCCTGGACCAAACGCTTCTACGCGCAGGTGGTCCGTCGTCCCGATGACGTGATGGAGACGCTCGGTTACTACCTCGCGGTTTATGGTCGTCCTGTTCCGAACTCGCTGAAGAAAGGATTGGGCGCCGCCCTCGGTGCGTTCGATGCGTATCAGTTGGCTAAATACCGACGTGATCACGGCGCGTTCAAACTGGTGGATGCGGTGAACCTGCTTCATCCCAAGGCGAACGAGGCGCTTTCCCAGCTCGTCCGCGGAGAACTTGCTCCTGCCCAAACCTGGGAAACAAAACTCACCCAAGCGGGTGAGGCCGCGTCGACCGAAGAGGCCGCGGCGGCAAAGTCAGAGGCCTGGGCTCAGCTCGTTCGCGAGCGCAAGCTCGGTTATCTCGCACTGCTCCGCAACGTACGCAACGTGCTGACCCATGCGCCGGAAGTGGTCGACGAACTTTGTTCGCAGCTCTCCGACGAACACGCGGTGCGCAAGGCTTTGGTTTTTCCGTTTCAGTTCCTCTCCGCGGTGGAGGTGCTGAAGGAGGGGAACCTGCCGGGTGCGGCGCGGGCGATGGATGCGCTGAATCAGGCGATTGATCATTCGCTCGCCAACGTGCCGAAATTCGAAGGCCACACGCTCATTGCCCTGGACTCGTCGGCCTCGATGGCGGGTCGCCCGCAGACTATCGGTTCGCTCTTTGCGGCCACGATGGTGAAGGCGATGGGTGCGGACCTGATGCTCTTCAGTGATGATGCGCGTTATATCTCGCTGAATCGTCGAGACACCACGCTTACGGCGGCAGCCGGCATTCCCTTCGCCTCGGGAGGGACGAACTTCAATGCCATCTTCCAGCGCGCCAACTGTGCTTACGATCGCATCGTGGTTCTGTCTGATATGCAGGGTTGGGTGGGGGAGGGCGCGCCGGTCGCGGCCTTCGCCGCGTATCAAAAGAAGTATGACGTGGCTCCGCGGATCTACAGCTTCGATCTCAAGGGCTACGGTACCCTGCAGTTCCCCGAGGAGCGCGTGTATTGCATGGCCGGTTGGAGTGACCGCGTGTTCGAGTTCATGGAGAAACTCGACCGCGATCCCGAGGCTATGGTCCACGAAGTCGAGGCGATCTCGCTCGAGGGGTGAGCCCGAGTCTCCCGTCCGCCAAATTCAGTTTGGCGTTTTTACTTCTGTAGTGAAACAGCGGTTACACGACAGAGGTTTCCCTTCACGTCCAAGAAATCGGACGCAGGCCCGCAAGGCTTGAGATCGAGGTGCCCGTCGGCTGGCTCAGGATTCTGAGCCAGCCGAATCGGCGCGTCCTGGTGAAGGGACCAATTTTGATCAACCAGAGGCTACCCCGCAGGAGGAGCTGCGAAGGATCACCTCTTTGGAAGGACTGAGCAACTGGCGCGCTCAACGCTAAAACATGAAAGCGTATCCGTAAAAGGGAACCGACACTTGCTGCCGATTGTGTGCGTTGCACATCAACGATTGGTGGTGAGGACCTGCTCGCAAGGTTTCGAATGGCACCGGGTCCGGGCGTGCACCCACGATTCGGCAGGGCCGCCTGTTTTCCAAGAGCGGTAAGTCGGTCGTTGAGGGTTCGAATCCCTCTCCTTCCCCCATTTTGAAAGCGAGATCCGAACATTGCGTACGGATTTTGCTGAGTCCGCTGGACTGTGTATTTGAATACAAACTACGCCGGCGCCGGATCTGCACTTCATCGCAACAAGAACACACACCTCCTCCATGCTCAGCTGTCATGTCACGACGCGCCGGGTCCTTTTCAAACTCGCGTCTCAAGCGAAAGACACCGCGTCGATTCAATTCGGCGCAGATTGTAAGCCAATTTTTTCCAATTCCCGTGAATTCTCCTTCATCATCCACTCGACCTGCGTCGGTTCACCAATTCGACGAGCTGTTCGGTATAGAATATCCGCCCGCAGTCCATGAGCGCGGTTGGCTGCACGGTCGCGAGTCGACTCAGCCTTGGAACGTGGAACGTATCGCGGCTGAACTCGGAGAAGACTGCTGGCTGAGTTATTATATACGCGAAACTCAATCGGCGGAGACCGGTGCGTCCAAATATCGCGCCGTGGCCCTGGCAGGATTTTGGCCCGACGGAGGTTTTGTCGAATTACAGATGCGCCGCAGCAACCCTCTGGAAGAACATCCGCGAGGTGTATTGACCGTCTATGCGGAGACACCGGCACGGTGCGAGCAACTGATGGCCCAATTCACCGCGCACTATCGCCTCCCCTCGGCTGAAATCGTAGCCCAGCCCCGCGTGGGCATGCTCAATATCGCCTGTGGCGAACTCTCGGTGGAACGCATCCCGATCACGACGGCGCAAATGGTTTCGAGAGAGGACCTCGAATTATATTATGGAACTGGGATGTCGGTGTGGACCGACGGATGGATCCAATCATTGAATACACGACGGTACGGTTTGAGCCTCCTCACCGGCGCCCCAGGCACGGGTAAAACCACCTTGATCCGCTCGCTGGCGCACTGGCTTGGTGGGACACACATGTTTTACTTTATGCCAGCTGCGCGTTTTGCCTCTGTCGAGTCGGCGGAATTGGTGAAATTCTGGGCGGAGGAAAGTCGGAATTCTCGACTGCAGAAGATTCTCATCCTTGAAGACGCCGAAAGTATTCTGCTGCGTCGGTCGAGCGATAACCGTGAAAGTGTCGCGACTCTGCTCAACTTGACCGATGGGATGCTCGGAGACGCGCTCGGACTCAATGTGATCTGCACGCTGAACAGCGAGCTGACCGACATCGATTCCGCGCTTTTGCGCCCAGGACGGCTTTTAGCGCACCGCGACTTTCCACCACTTGGCCGCGAGCAGGCTGCGCGCCTGGCCGAGAAGCTTGGGTTGCGAGTTCCAGATGCCGACAAAATCTCTCTCGCTGAACTCCTGAATCCAACACGGCCGGCAATCGACCATTCGACCACGAAAACGCGGGGACTAGGCTTCCACACCCTCTTGACCCATTCGGCTTAATCGGCCGATGCGAGCGAGGAGAGCTTGTGCGCGCCCATTGTCTCTCGGATGGGTCCTTTAATTCGGGGTTCCGACCCGGCGGCTCTTTAACCCTGGCTCACGAGCTAAAACTCTTGATTGACCGGTGAGGAGAGGCTCTCGATCTTGGTGTCTCGCCTGCCGGGCCTTTAGCTCAACGGTTAGAGCAGGGGACTCATAATCCCTTGGTTGCGGGTTCGAATCCCGCAGGGCCCACCAGTTTTCGCCACGTTCGACGCAGGCCAAGACGGCCGCGACGAAGGGCGAAGCACGCAGGCGGGCACCTAATGTCGCTGCGGCTTCGACTCGGCGAGCCGGTGTATCCAAGAGCGAAGCGCCTCCGGCTGCGGAGCAGCACAGCGTCTCTCGGGTCAAGCGACTGAAGCTGTTTTGGGGTTGGCGGCTCGGGTCTGATCGGGACTTTTTTCTAGCCAAATGTCCTTTGATTCGGGATACACGGCGCGCCTGTCATTCGCGCGTTGCGGCGGCGGGCGTACCGATGTCCTCCCTCCCTCCCAAAGAAGGCGTCATCCTGCTCGATCCTTTTCCTCGTCGGATCGAACGGATCTTCGATGAACCCACCCGGCGGCGTCTCGAGCGTCTTGGCCGCGTGATCTGGCACGACGGGGCTCCCGCCTCCGACGAACATATCGAGCGGTATTTGCCGCACACGATCGCGCTGATCGGACAATCGGCTCTGGAAAAAGCGCGTCTGGATCGCGCGCCGCACCTCCGGGCCGTGTTCAACGTCGAAAGCAATTTCCTGCCCAACGTCGATTACGCCGAGTGCCACCGCCGCGGCATTCCAGTGCTCTCGACCGCCCCGGTCTACGCGCGTCCGGTCGCCGAGATGGTGCTTGGGATGGCGCTCTCGCTCGCTCGCCGTATTCATGAAGCGGATGCGGCCTTGCGCGTGGGCAAGGAGTACAAAGGCGACAATCACGACTCCTTTCTCCTCCACGGAAAACCGCTCGCGCTGGTCGGCTTCGGCAATCTCGGGCGGGCGTTGCTCCCGCTGTTGAGGCCTTTTTCTCGCGAGATTCTAGTCAACGATCCTTGGATACATCCGTCGGTCCTTCGCGAACTGGACGTCATCCCCGTTTCGCTCGATGAATGCTTCACTCGGGCGCGAGTGGTTTTCTTGCTCGCGGCCAACACCACGGAAAACACCGGCCAGATTGGTCAGCGCCATTTTGCGAGCATGCAGAAGGGCAGTGTGGTCATTCTCGCTAGCCGCGCCGCGATTGTGAACTTTCCTGAGTTGCTCGCCGCTGCGGCCAGCGGACAGATTCGCGCGGGCATCGACGTTTGGCCGGAGGAGCCGGTGCCGCCCAACGAGCCAGGTCGCAGCACACCGAATACACTGATCCAGGCCCATCGCGCGGGCAGCATTCCGGAAATACAACCCCTCATTGGTCAACTGGTGGTCGATGATTTGGAAGCCATCCTCGCCGGTCTTCCTCCGCAACGATGCCAGCGCGCTGTATTGGAAACAGTGACAAAGCTGCGCAGCATTCCGGTGGGAGCATGGTCGCTCAGCGAGACGCGCAAGCCCTGATCTTCTCGCATGAAAATCCTCTTCATCGGCGGCTCGGGCGTGATCAGTCGGGCTGCGACCCAACACACGATTGCGGCCGGCCATGAGCTCTGGTTGCTCAACCGCGGCAAGCGCCGTCCAGTTGAGGGCGCTCGCGTGCTCGTCGCCGACACGGCGAATGGGGAGAGCATGCGCGCCGCGCTGCGCGGGCACACCTGGGATGTAGTGGTCCAGTGGATTGCGTTCGCCCCGGCGGATATTCAACGCGATCTCGAACTCTTTCGCGACTCTGCCCGTCAATATATTTTCATCAGCTCGGCCAGTGTTTATCAAAAACCGCTTGCGCACTACCTGATCACCGAATCGACTCCACGCGCGAATCCGTACTGGGAATATTCGCGACTGAAGATCGCGTGTGAACAACAGCTCGAGGCCGCGCATCACGCGACTGGCTTTCCCGGTGTGATCGTGCGGCCCTCGCTGACCTATGGCGAGGATCAAGTCCCGCTGGTCCTCAACGCCTGGAATCAGAGTTGGACCGCGATCAGTCGCATGCGGCGAGGCGCGCCCGTGATTATTCCGGGGGACGGCAATTCGCTCTGGACTATCACTCATAACACCGACTTTGCCCAAGGACTGACCGGCCTATTTGGCAACCCGGCAACTCACGGAGAGGCGTTTCATATTACGTCCGACGAGGTATTAACCTGGAACCAGATTTTCCAGCTCACCGCTCAGGCTGCGGGAGTGAGCGAGCCCCGCTTTATTCACATTCCCTCGGACTTTATCATTTCGTGCGTCCCGGCGGTGGAAGGCACGTTGCTCGGCGATAAGGCCGTGTCGGCCGTTTTCGATAATACAAAAATCAAACGCTTCGTCCCCAGTTTCACGGCCAAAGTGCCGTTTGCTCTGGGTATTCGCCAAACCATGACGTGGTTCGATGCTGACCCCGCCCGTCAACAAATCGATCGCGCGGCCGATCAACGGTGGGACAAGCTCACTGCGGTGTATGCATCGGCGCTCGCTCAGGCACGGATGGCATTTGCGGCCGGTTGAGCAGCTACGTATGACGCGGGAGAAGCCATATCAGGTGAGTTAGATAAACTCGACAATGCGGGCAGGGAAATTGAGCCGACAGCCTCACCCCCAGGCTCTTTTTGGAATTATATAATTTGAGCGCAGCGGAGTATCGGCGGAGGATCGGAGTGACTGAGACGTCTGGGGATTAAGAAACGCCGCCGATCCGCGTTTTGCTTTTATGCGCCCTGTTTGTTCTCTCGCTTTTGTCGCGTTTGTGACCGTCGGACTGATCCCGGCTTTCGGCTGTATTCAGGGAAGATTCATTAATGATATACCTGCGCTTCGCCCGGCGAAGATCGACTTGTCCTCGAGGTTTTCCTCGCACGTCGATGTAAAGATCGATGGCACCGAAACCAAAATCTTAATCCCCACCGCAGAAGAAAGAGCGGAAGCGCTCTCTAAACAGACGGTGGCGGCCTATGAGGCGAAGCTGCCAGGTACCGCTACTTCGGAAGAAATGAATGATTATGCCGCGTCGCTGATTTTTTTGAAACGGCCGGCGGAGGCGATTCCGATTCTTGTCGCGCTGGAAAAGAAAATCCCGGGTTTATATGCAACCGCGGCAAATCTGGGTACCGCGTATGAACTGGTTGGAGACGTTCCCAACGCCCTCGTCTGGATACGAGCAGGCGTGGCTCGCAATCCACAATCGCATCGGGGCACAGAATGGCTCCACCTCGCGATCCTGGTGACAAAACGCACCCTCCAGACCGACGCCAACTGGCTCGCAACCCACTCGGTCTTGGACGCCGAAGCACCCAGGTCCGCGGAAGAGACGGTTCGGGCGATTGAGTATCAACTCAACGAACGCCTCCATTTTGTGGGACCGAGCGATCCCATAATCTGCGACCTCTTTTATCAGGCCGCGGTTCGCCTGAATGACCCCGCACTCCAGGGCCGGCGTAATGACTACCTCCAGCAGTCGCTCCGGTTCGGGGATCTGAGAAAAACGTTAATCGATCGGTTGGACGTGCACGAAATCGAGGCGGCAGGCCTGAATGCTCGGAAGATAATTCCCGGCCTCGAAGGAAAATAATCAGGCTCGGATGAAGCGAAGGGAGATCGTGCTTACTTCGCCGGGGTTGGAAAATACGCATCCGAAGAAGCGAAAGCCTGAGTAAGCTCAGATCGGATTAGACGCTATTCTTTCTTCCGGACCCGAATTGTATTGGGCGATGGGGATGATAAAAAACCGTTAAATCGATTTCGATAGCGGTGGAAACCGCGTCGCTGCTTCGGTTTGTCCTGACAATCGCGGGTGATTTTACACTTGGGCAGGGGCGTAATGCGTCGATGCCTTATCCGTCCGCCTTCTGCCCGGCGAGATTGCGCCAGTGCGGGAGGTTGTGACGTCCGCAGTGTTCTCGCGCATGTTCAAACGTCTCGCCCACCTTCCGCTCAATCTTCAGCTGGCAATTCTCCTTGTCCCGCCGATTGCAGCCATCGCCGTCATGGCGGCCGTCGTGTTTCAGGAGCAGAATCAAGCCTACCGGCAAGTGAATCAAATGCGCGCGACGGTGGAACTCGCCACCGAGTTCGCCGAGGTGGGACAACTGGTTTCTCGGGAGGCCGGCGGCGAGTTGTACAGTGTGCTCCATCACTTGGATAATGACGCCAAGCAGGAAGCCTATCTGGAGGACGCATTAAAAAAGGTGACGGATAATACTGACGCAGCCCTGGCGGAGGCGCGAGCGAGGTGGGACCGGATCGATCGGAGCAGCGTCGACTCGTTTTTGTCCGGGAAGATCGAGCAAGCTTTCGACCATGCTCAGGCCCTCAAAGTCTGGCGTCGCGCGGTGTATTCACACGCTCATGACATTGATCCGCTCATCGCGAATGATCCCCGTTTCAAAGAAAGGGTGGCGACCAAGGACGAGAGCAATAAGACATTTTGGCAGGGTGCGATTTGGCAGTCGCTGAAAGATTGGGGCTACGCGGACATGACGACCGAATTTAGCGCGCTCCTGCAGTTCACCGCGGGACTAACGAAGGACGGGGACCTCGCTCGGATCATCAATGTCCAGGCGTTGCTCCTGCGAAACCAAATCGAATCCGCGGCGGAAGACAGCATGATGTATTGGTATATTCAGGACGGAGCCAAACCGAAAGGGCTCTACCCAGAGGAGTTTGCTAACCTGCGCGAACACTGGGGGGCCCAACGTCTGCTCTATAACAATGCCTGGGCCATCGCCAGCCCGGCGGAACGCCTGGTGATTGAGAAGTACCTGGGACCCGAGGCCGACGCTCCCGCGATCAGTGCGCGGGAGTGGATTAGCAAAAAGTGGAGTTACGGAAATATGCGCGAGTTATATAATCAAGCGCGCTTTGAGGCGTTTGAACTCGTCCGAAAAAAAGCCGGCGCGGCGGTGATAGCGGAACTGACCCAGGAGTTCCAAGAACGCATCGGTAGGGAAATCGCTGCGCGGCGAAAAAGCCTTTGGTTGGCGGGCATAGGCTCGACGCTTTTCGTCTCTCTCTTTGTCTCCCTCGGTTTTTATTTTTATCGAGTAATCACGCGCACGCTGCGCGAGAGCGTGGAAACATTGGAATTGGGCGTGGCGAACATTGTTGGCGCATCGCGCAATCTGGCGGAGACGAGCGTAAGTTTATCCGTCCTCGCCACCGAACAAGCAGCTGGCGTGCAGGAGATGTCGGCCTCCGTTGAGGAAATCAATGCGATGTCGAAGTCGCGCGAAGAGTTTCTCTGCCAAATTCTCGAACGCGAGCGCAGCAACCAGCGCCACGCTGAGAGTTCAGTGGAGTTCATGAACGAGGTGCAGAAGGCAATCGCGGAAATCGCCGACTCCACCGGCGAAACGGAAAAAGTGCTCAATGCGATTCGTGATTTTGCCTTTCAAACCAATCTTCTCGCGCTGAACGCCGCGATCGAAGCGGCCCGAGCCGGGCAAGCGGGCGCGGGCTTTGCAGTCGTGGCGCAAGAGGTGAAAGCCTTGGCCGACGGCTCCTCGAGCGCGGCGGGGAGCAACGAGATTTTTATTAAACGAGCGAAGACCGCGGTCGCGAGCGGATCGGCTCGTTCGGAAAAAGCGGCGGCCTGCCTCGACCAAATGAAAGCGGGGTCTCATCGCTCCGCGGAGATGGTGGCGGAAATTCTCCGACGCGACGAAGAGCAGCGCGCGGGACTCGAGCAGATCAGCACAACAACCTTGGCGATCGAAAGACGAACCAGCGAGGTGAGCGCGAACTCCGAGCAACTGGCCGCGTCTGGCCAGGAGCTCGCGCAGAACAGTGAATCGCTCAAGCAACTGGTCGATAAACTTTCTGCCGTCCTCCGCGGCTCTCGCTAGTCGAGCGCTCGGCCCGGGGTGTACCCAAGCGACAATTACAAAGCGCACGGTTCTACGCGGAGGAATTGCTTCGCGTCCTCTTTCCGCCGTCCGCTGAGCAGCAGGGTTGGTTAGACTGACGGACAAAATCGTAGTTCCAGCGGGACAAGGTTCTCTCGTTTGAGCGGCTGTCGTGAATTTCACTGACATGCTTCCCGGCGGCTCGGGTGTATATTAAGCGTCCACCCTGTAATGCGGGCCTTTTGGCCTGGTTGCACACCACTCGTGTCCAATCGCTCCGAGGCCGGCGAGAATAAAATTCTGTATCAATTTGGGCTGAAGCGGCGGCCCATCCTTCCTCCTATGTCCAGTCACGTCACATTCAAAAACCCCTTGGCGGCAATCGGTGCTGCCTTGTTTCTCTTCCTCATCCCCCTCGCGCGCGCCGACCTCACGATCTACGACGATGCGTTGGCCTCGGGCTGGCAAAATTGGAGCTGGGCCACCGTCGATATGGCGAGCACGGCCGCTGCTCACACCGGTACGAAGTCGGTCGCGGTCACGGCCGACGCGTGGACCGCGCTCGCTATGAGATTTGTGAATACACCGATCAATACCGCGGGTTATGGTAAACTCAGTTTTTGGGCCAATGGAGGAGCGAGCGGAGGACAAATCCTGCGCATTTCGGCTTTACTGAGTGGGAGCGCCCAGCCGGCGATCGTCGTCGGACCGTTGGTCGCCAATACGTGGACCCACTATGAACTCGATCTGGCGAGCCTCGGCGCGGCAAATAGTTCGGCCTTCAACGGCGTCTGGTTCCAAGAAGGCACCGGTGCTGCGCAGCCGGTTTTTTATATTGATGACGTGTCGCTCGAAACCGCGACACAGACCACGCCCCCACCTCTGAAGGTCGACGGCCTTGGGCTCTTCGACGATGGGTTCGTGAACGGTTGGCAGAATTGGAGCTGGGCTTCGGTCAGCACCAATACCACCGTGACCAATACAGGCGCGGCCTCGCTCGCGGTGACTTCTGGTCCGACGCAGGCCTTGTATTTCCACCACTCTGCTCTTTCCAGCCAGGGCTACTCCGACTTTATTTTTTATATTAACGGCGGTCCGGTCGGTGGTCAGTCATTGAAGGTTCAAGCGCTCTTGAGCGATGTCGCGCAACCGGCCGTGATGTTACAGCCGTTAGTGGCCAGCACTTGGACCAAGGTCGTGATCCCACTGGCTGATCTCGGGGTGGCGAACAAACCCGATCTCACCGGCATTTGGATCCAGGAAGCAGCGGGGCAGAGTCAGCCGGTCTATTATGTCGACGACGCCTACCTCTTGGCTGCTCCGCCGCCCTCGACCATCAATGTCAGTGTGGACGCCAGCAAGTCGCTCCAGACGGTCGATCCTCGTATTTTCGGCCTGAATACGGCGATCTGGGATTCAGTGCTCAACACCGCCACCACGGCCGAATTGCTCAACGCCATCGATATCCAGGCGCTGCGATTCCCGGGCGGGTCTGCTTCCGACGTTTATCATTGGCAGACGAATATGAGTGACGGACAGACCTTCACCTGGGCTTCGAACTTTGATGCTTTTGCTAACATTGCGCTGACGACCGGTTCGCAGGTTTATATTACGGTGAACTACGGCACCGGCACACCGGAAGAAGCCGCTGCCTGGGTGCAGTACTCGAATGTGACGAAGAATTACGGCTTCAAATACTGGGAAGTGGGCAATGAAAACTATGGGACTTGGGAAGCGGACAAGAATGTTCGTCCCTGGGACCCGGTGACCTACGCCACGCGCTTCAAAGCTTATATGGAGCAGATGAAAGCGGTCGATCCGTCGATTAAAGTCTGCGCCGTGATCGAGGCTTCGGAAGACAGCAGTGCGCACTATGCGGACGAGAGTGTGGTCAATCCTCGCACTGGTGTGGCGCACAAGGGATTTTCGGAGGTGATGCTCGCGACCTTCAAGCAACTCGGAGTCACGCCGGATGTGGTGGTTTATCACCGCTATCAGCAAGGGCCAGGAGGTGAAAACGACGCCTACCTGCTCAACTCGTCGATCGCCTGGAAGTCCGACGCGCAGAAGATCCGTCAGATGCTGAACGACTATCTCGGCGCGGCGGCGTCGCAAGTCGAGATCGACTGCACGGAAAACAATTCGGTCTATAGCAACCCGGGCAAGCAGACCACCAGCCTGGTCAACGGGCTCTTCCTCGCCGACAGCATCGGCAATATCCTGCAGACCGAGTTCAAATCCCTCCTTTGGTGGGATCTCCGGAACGGCCAGGAAGCGGGAAACAACAACACCGCTTCTTTGTATGGGTGGCGCAACTACGGGAACTACGGTATCATGAATGGCGCCAACCCCGCCGGGCCGGCCGATGTGTATCCGACCTACTATGTGTACAAGCTGCTCACGCATTTTGCCCGCGGGGGCGAAAGCGTGATTCCGGCCACGAGCGACTACAATGCCCTCGGTGTCTACGCGACGCGGGTCAACGACTCGGTGCGGGTGTTGTTGATCAACAAGAGTCCGAAGTACGCCTTGAACGCCTCGGTCACCCTAAATGCTTTTAGCCCGGCCACGCAAGGCCAGGTCTTCAGCTATGGCATTCCCCAGGATGAAGCGGCTCACACTGGTACCGGCTCAGCCGACGTGACCTCGGATTCGTTGCTGATTGCGGGCAACACCTTCACGTATTCAGCCGCGCCCTACTCGGCGACCGTCATCACGCTCGGGCTTGATCCGGCTACCTCGCTCACTCTTCAGCGGAGCGGATATACTCTCAATCGCCGGACCAACCGCGTGGTCCAAACCGTCACGGTCACGAACACCGGATCGAGCGAGGTCCCCGGCCCGGTCTACCTTGCCCTGGGCGACCTTTCGTCGAACACCGCATTAGCCAACGCCGCAGGCATGACGAGCCGGGTGGCGCCGATGAGCAGCCCCTACGTGCTGGTGTCCAACTCCAGTATCGCGGCGGGCGCGTCAGTCACCGTGGTGCTCGAGTTCACTCCACCCTCCAGTGGAGGCGTGAGCTATACCCCGCGCGCGGTGGTGATTGCCGGAGCTCCTTGATCACCTTCTCTACGGTTTCACTCGATTATATAAATTCTCATGAGTTCATTTATTATCTCTTCGCTTCGAGCCGCCGCGATTGCCGCGGTCGTTTTCGGAAGCTCATCCCTCGCGCGCGCCCAAATCGCGTTTAATGTCTCGGTGGATACGTCCGCGCTCTCGGGCAGCATGGCCAGCCCGCTCTACCTCGATTTCCAGTTGAATGACGGCGCGGGCTGGGGCGACGCGAACAACACGGCCGTGATCAGCAACTTCAAGTTCGGTGGTGGCACCGCCGTCGCGCCCGCGGTCACGTCGGGCGGTGCGACGGGCACTCTCGGTTCGTGGGTGACCCTGACCGATAGCGCGGCGTTCAACGAGTTCTACCAGGGCTTCTCGCCCGGAGCCTGGCTCACGTTCACCGTGTCGTTGACCAACCGAGTGGACCCGGGCGTAACGCCGGACTTGTTTGGCTTTGCGATTCTCGACCACACGTTGAGCAATCTCCCCACCACCGCGCTGGGCACCGATCTGTTTCTCCAGGTCAATATCGACCGTGCTGACCCGGCGATTTGGACCTTTGGAAGTGCCGATGGCTTGGTTCCGGCGCCTCAGGTGGTGCCCGTGCCCGAGCCGTCGACCTATGGAGTGCTCGCAGGAGCCGGCTTGCTCGTCGCCTGTATCTACCGTCGTCGAGCGACCCGACAGTGATCGATCTTCTGACTCCTCAATCGGCTGGCCGATGGAGGAGTCGGAGAGGGTAGTTAAAGACCCAATACGAGAAGATCAAGGGAGCGACGAACTCACGGGCGGCGGGGCGCGTGGCTCACTTTTGGTTGTCGGTGGGGCGGGGACGCTGTTCCCCGCCTTTTCTTTTGAGCCCCTCTCTTCGCAACCGAAGGCAAAGAAGGAGACAGGCCTGGGAGTTGTCGTTCTTGCGATTCGCGTTTTCTTTTTTCTCCCATGGCGAAAAGCACATTAAAACGATTGCCGCCGAAAAAGCGGCCGCGCAAAGCCAAGTCGAACACGCGCGGGACCGCCGCCAGCGAGACGCTTCTGCTCGAGCTCTCGGGGGAGGCGCTTGCGGCCAAAGAAGCAGTGGAGCAGAGCGGCGGGATCGTGACCGGCCAATACCTCGATCCGCTCGGAGGAAAACCGCTCCTCCTGGCGGTGCTGCCGATCGACGAAGTGGAGCCCACGCCGTTTCAGCGCGACGTCTCAGATGCGCACCACAAGAAGCTGGCGGACGTACTCGACCGAACGGGAATTTTTCTCGACCCCATCATCGCGATCACCGCGCCGAAGAAAGGGTTTTGGACGCCCAATGGCGGCCACCGCCTCGCCGCGATGCGCCGCTTGGGAGCGAAGGCGATCACCGCGTTGGTCGTGCCTCAGCGCGACGTGGCCTGGCAAATCCTAGCGCTCAATACCGAGAAGGCGCACAATCTGAAAGATAAGTCCCTCGAGGTCATACGCATTTTCCGCAATCTGATGGAAGAGAGGGCCGAAAAGGCGGAAAAGGAATTCGGTTACTATTTCGAAGAGGCCTCGTTTATAAAAATGGGCCTCTGCTATGAAAAGAACGCTCGGTTCAGCGGAGGGGTTTATCATTCGTTTGTTCGGCGCCTGACCGAGTTCAGCGAGCATCCTCTGGCCAAGTCGCTAAAGGAGCACGAGCGTCATGTGGAGATGCTGGTGGAGCTGGATGAAAAGGTGGCCGACGTGGTGAAACGGTTAAAGGCCAAGGGCTTTGTCAGCCCTTATTTGAAGTCCTTCGTGGTCGGGCGGTCCAATCCGCTCCGCTTCATGAAAGAGCCGCCTCCGTTGGAGGATCTGCTTCGGACCATTCGCGGCAAAGTGGAGCGCTTCGATGTCGATAAAATCAAACCGGAAGACATCACGGCTTCAGGCGGCGGCAGTCCGGACGAAGAATAGCTACGCGGCGTCGAGCGCGCCCAGCCCCCGAATTCGATGCGAGGCCGCACCGAACCGTCGCAATTTGCGCCAAGAGATTTTGTAATTAACTTCCAACTACGATGGTTTCCTCTCCCGGACCTGAATTTTAGGCGAAATTTCGCCCCTTGAGAGTGTTAAATTTTTTTGAAATCAAGTCCCGGCGTGGTGCGGTCAGAAAAAGCGCGTCTTGGCTATATTTCCTCTCTTTCTTGCTTTTCCGATCAGGGCAGGCTGCCAAAGCCCGACGATTTGCTATAACGTCTGAGCAATTTGGCCGATCCCCGCACCTTGTATAATCCGAGAGGGTGGATTCTTCTACACGTTGAGGAGGAACCTGCCTTTCACCGGGCGGTCCTCCCCACCACCCCAGTCCTTGTACGCGTTAACCCCGGACCCCCGTCCACGCGTGCTCATCGTTAACGTCAACTACCACCCTTATGTTCACCTGTCTCTCGAAACGCCGTCGTCGTCCCTATGTGGCGATGATTGCTGGCCTTCTCCTCAGCTGCCTCTCGGCCTCGGCCGCTGGCGCTGGTTTTTGGCACACCAGTGGTTCCAAGATTTTGGATTCCAACAACCAACCCGTGCGTATGGCGGGAGTAAATTGGTTTGGCTTTGAAACCAGTAACCTCGCGCCGCACGGCATTTGGACGAGGAGTTACAAGGACATGTTGGATCAAGTGAAGGCACTTGGATTTAACACCATCCGTCTTCCTTACAGCGACGACGTCTTCAAGACCTCGCTCAGCCCTGCCGGCATCGATTTTAATAAGAATCCCGATCTGATCGGCCTCAGCAGCTTGCAGATCATGGACAAGGTGGTGGCTTACTCCGGCCAGATTGGCCTCCGTATCTTGCTTGACCACCATCGGCCGGACTCGAATGCGCAGTCCCCGTTTTGGTACACCGCGGCCGTCTCCGAGCAGACCTGGATCGCCAATTGGGTGACTCTAGCCAAGCGCTATAAAGGCAATCCGACCGTGATCGGTGCGGATTTGCATAACGAACCGCATGGCGGCGTGACCTGGGGCAGCGGCGTGCTCACGAGCGATTGGCGCCTCGCCGCCCAGCGCGCGGGCAATGCCATCCTCGCGGTCAATCCCGACCTGTTGATCGTGGTTGAAGGGATCGACGCGGTTAATGGCCGTTTCTATTGGTGGGGCGGCAACCTGATCGGCGCCGGCGCTTTCCCGGTCGTCTTGAATGTGCCGAACAAGCTGGTGTATTCGGCTCACGACTACCCGTCCACCGTCGCGCAGCAGCCCTGGTTTTCCGCGCCGGATTATCCCGCCAACCTTCCCTCGGTTTGGGACCAATATTGGGGTTACTTGGTCAAGCAAGGCACGGCTCCGGTCCTGCTGGGCGAGTTCGGCACGAACTTGGTCACGACCTCGGATATTCAATGGCTGACCACGATGAGCCGTTACCTCCAGGATAATCCCTCGATCAGTTGGACCTTCTGGTCCTTGAATCCAAATTCTGGAGACACGGGTGGCATTTTGAATGGAGATTGGACCACGGTGAACACGGCCAAGCTGGCCTTCCTCAAGCCGATCATGTTCCCCCTCGATCCGGCGGGCAGCGGCTCGTCGAGTTCGAGCTCTTCGGGTGGTTCCTCCTCGAGCAGCTCCAGTTCTTCTTCCTCCTCGAGTTCCAGCTCGTCCAGCAGCTCGAGCTCTTCCTCGTCGAGCAGCAGCAGTTCGTCGAGCTCGAGTTCAAGCTCCAGTTCTTCGTCCTCCGGTGGTTCTTCCTCGAGCAGCTCTTCCTCCGGCGCCGGCACGGCTTGCAGCGCTCCTTCCGCGATCACCCTGTCTTTTGCGCAAAACGGCGCGGGAGAATTTTGCTGGGTCAGTTCCGGCACGGTGAACTTCATCAATTCCTGGAATCTCCAGAAGCTTGAAATCAACGGCGTGGATTTCACCAACAAATGGGCCAGCGGTGCCGCTCTTCCTGCCCGGGTTAACGGCAAGTATTATGTTCACTACATCGGCAGCTTCCCCTGGTCTCACTTCGAGGTCAACGGGACACCCTGATCCTGGTAGTTAATCTGCCACTACGTTAAGCGACGTAGCTGATCCAACAAAGAACGCGCTCCAGGCCAACCTGGGGCGCGTTTTTGTTTTATTAGGGCAATAATGCGGCCCCGAGCGAGAGGGGCTCCCGGGCCTCACTTCCGTTTCTGACCAGCGCGGTATTCACTTCCTCAATTCGGAATCTCGGGTTCGACCAGGTTGGCGAGTTGGAAGAGCGATTCTTGCCAACCGAGGTAACAGGCTTCGGCGGGAATGACCGCGGGTACGCCTTCCTGCACAATATTCACCTCGGTGCCCATTGGCGAGGGCTTCAAGACGACCGTTACCTGGATAGTCCCCGGTAGGTTCGGATCGTCGAACTTATCCGTGTAGCGAATACGTTCAAAAGGCACCAGTTCGAGGTACTCTCCGCCAAAGGAGTGGCTCTTGCCGTTGGTGAAGTTCGTGAAGGACATTTTGAAGGTTCCTCCAACCTTGGCATCGATGTGGTGGACCGTGCCGGTGAACCCGTGCGGCGGAAGCCATTTGGCCATGGCTGGGCCGTCGATGAATGCACGATAGATCTTTTCTGGCGTTGAACGGAGGACGCGATGGAGACGAATGGTGTGAGTAGACATGATTTTTTCCTTTCGATAAACCGAGGGTGTTTGATTTGTGGTTTCAATCCTTCAACGAACCAACCCGCACTGGACGGACATCAAACGGGATTTTTGTGGGAAGACGTCAAGGCGCGGTATGAGTCTGCCCTTCGCCGGCTCGGTCCGGCCGAGGCTGAACGGCCTAGCTCGCGTTTTTTGTTTCATGGCCGAAGTGGGTGCCGTCGTCGCCCAACGGCTTCGCCCGGATGTGACCTGGGCCAATACGCCCATTCACGAAAAGTCTGGGATAGGACGGCGAATGGTATTACCCCGGATACAGTATCACGAACTTCAGATCCGCAATCGCTCGCTCGATTCTCATGTTCTCTTCGTCGTCCCCAGACCCTGTCCGAAGCAAAACCTCTCTTCGTCGCCAGAAATCCACTACGGCGTTTTTAATGGCCGCTAGCCTTGGTTTTCTCGGCCTTCCTCTTTCACCTCGGGCCGAAACCGCGGCGGAAAAGGCTTTAGCGACCCCCGCCAGCCCTTTGCTGGCCTTGCTGGATCGCTTCACCGCACCCGACGTCCCGGCGCTTGGACCGGCGGAGACCGTGGTTTTGCCGCGCAAGCCGATCGAGAACCCGACTCGGGCGGATTTGCCCGGGAAGGGTCTCGCTCAACACCCCATGCTCTACCTCGGCGAGGGCGATAACAAATTGTATCTCGTGGCGGACGGGAAAGTGCTCTGGACCTATCAGACGGGGAGCGGTTGGGAATATGACGACGCCTGGCTGCTCACTAACGGCAATATTCTTTTTACTCGCATGCAGTATGTCGCCGAGGTGACTCCGAAGAAAGAGGTGGTCTGGCGCTATGATGCTCCCGCCGGCACGGAAATTCATACCTGCCAGCCGATCGGCTTGGATAAAGTCATGTTTGTTCAAAACGGACTTCCGCCGAAATTGATGGTGATTGATATCAAGTCGAAGAAGGTCGAGGTGGAGCACGACCTTCCGGCGAAAAGTTTGACCGATCCCAAGACCGTCCACGGGCAATTCCGCCGCGCCCGCTACACCGCCCAGGGCACTTACCTGTTGTCGTTTCTCACCATGAATCAGGTGATTGAATACGATAAAGATTTTAAGGAAATCTGGAAGTACGACATCCCGAGCCCCTGGGCCGCTCTTCGTCTCAAGAATGGCAATACACTGATCACGGACGAAAAAGACCGGCTGACCCGCGAAGTGAACCCGAAAGGCGAAACTGTCTGGGAGCTCAAGGCCGAGGACATCCCGGCCGAGCATCGTTTTATCAACACGCAGTCCTGCACCCGGCTGGCCAACGGCAACACGATCATCTGCTCGCGCGGAGGCAACGGCCAGGGCCCTCAGCTGGTCGAGGTCACGCCGGATAAAAAAGTCGCCTGGGTGCTCTGGGACTGGACGAACCTTGGCCCCGCCACTGCCGTGCAGATCTTGGACGATCCCGGCCGCCCCGAAGTCCCCGGCGAATCCGAACATTGATCTGAAGAGTTGGGGTCCAGAGCGGCCCGAGTGCCGCTGCTACGGCGCGAGATGAAGATCCCACTCGATTTGACCCAGTGGAAAAGGGGAGTCCGGTTGATCCATGGCTACTCACGAGACTCCTCCCTGGAAGCAACCCAAGCCGAAGTCCAAGTCCAAGGCTAAGACTAAATTGACTCCGGAAAGTGTGGCTTGGGCTAAAGCAAAAGCGAAAAAAGCCGGCCGTCGTTATCCTAATCTGGTCGACAATATGGCCGCGACCCGCCGCCAAACGGCTCGATCGAATAAAGCCAACGGTGAACGCAGCCGACCCTGAGGGAAGCGAGGAAAACTTCGCTATGGCAGCAACGTTGCTTTCAGCGCGAAGTGGTCGGTCCAGACGCGTTTCAAGGTGGCGTTGGGCCGTTTTCCATAGGGCGGTTGAGCAACGCTGACTGCGCTCCACGACCCTGGACCGATTAGCACGAGCCGATCGTAAGGGCGGCCGTCTAAGTGGGTGGGAGAAAAATCAATGAGTTCTCCCGCTTCTTTGCCGAGACCGAAAAGCGAGGTATCGGTCCAGCGGGTAGGGTCATTAGTATCGCCCATGATAATAATCGAGGTTTGCGGTTCCTGCTCGTGCGTCTTCGCCGCCCAACCGTGAATCGCGGCGATTTGTTTTTCATGTTTTAAGCGATTTTTGCCGATAGGGCGGATTAAATGTACAATCAGAAAGCGTACGGTTTTGCCGCCCTTGCTCGCGGTGACGAGTAGGTGATTGCTCACTACGTTATCCAAGTCGCCGACCCGCCCGTTGCGCGTCACTTTCCAGCCTGGGAGATGATAGATCGCTCCCACTTGTTCTCCGGTGTAAGTGTCCTTGCCCTTGGTCAAAACCCAATCCCACCCCGCGGTTTTGGCCAGATCCTCCGCTTCTTCGCGGCCGCCGAGTTCTTGCAGGCCGACAAAGTCACAGTCCTTGACCAGCGAGATCAGGTTGATGCGTTTCTCGCTATATTGTTCGGGCGTCAAGAGATTCTGGGCTGCAACCACACCTTGATGCGCCACGACCGGACTGAACATCAGGAAACAATTCAAGGTGCCGACTCGCAACTCTTCGCCGAGAAGCGAGGTGGCGAAAACGAGAAATATAATCAACCCTTTCAACATCTCAGGATGCTTGAGGAAGCATTTTAGTGATGTCGATAATCGTTTATTGAATTTCTCGTCAGGATAAAAACACGTTTGGCCACCGCGCTGATCGCGGCCCAAATGCAACCAGCGGAACGCGCTTGTTCTTAATTATAATTTTGAATTGCGGTGGCTATCGGTGAGGGGAGCCAGGCGCGAAAATATACGTAACGAATAAGCGAATACGGTCTTCGCAACGTCTGGGTTGCTTTGGCTCTTAAGCGGCTCTGACCGGAATCGTCTAGAGGAGTTTAGGTAAAGTCGTAGCCACTGTGATCCCTGGTGGCATCGAGCTTCGAGCTGGAGCGCCCGGCTCCGTCCGGGCTGCTGTGCGTTAACCGCCCGGGCGCTCCACCAGACCTGTTCTGGAGTCGTTTTCGTGCTTCTTTCGGTCAAAGGTTTTATTCGGTCACCACACCGTGAATACAGCGGGCCGCGCGCGCCCGCTCAATGCTTGACCGCGACCGGCGCGCCTTTGGGTTGCCCGATGTCGCGCAGCAGTTGGGTGAACCAGGGCTGCTCGATCTCGAACGGCTTGCCGCCTTTGATCCGGTTAAACTCGATCGGCCTCAGGACTCCGCCGCGATCTTCGTCGTGTCCCACCACGCCGCTTTCGCGTCGCAGTGCGGCCTCGACCGCAAGGTCGACGCAGCTCTTGATCAAGCGGAGGTCGTCGATGTTGGCCGCGGCCGCGCGAGCGAAATAGCCGCTCTTCTGCACCAGGGTTTTTTCTGCGCCGATCATTTTGGCAAACTGTTCGCCAAACCATTTCCCTGGATTGACCGCGTCCAATTTGACGTGGCCAAAAGCGTCGCGCGGCACTTCCTGCCCTTTGCTCTGCAGCTCGGCCACGATGCTTTCGACGCCTGCTCCTTCCGAGATGAAAATATTCACGTTGTCTCCGCGATCCATGATCCCCTTCAAGCGAGTCGCTTCGCCGGCAATATCGACCGCCATTTCGGGAACGTACACGCCATGAACTTCGAGACGATCCCGCGACAGTCCGATTCCCGGAACATAGTCCTGCCGATCGAGCAACGAGCGGTATGCTCTCGCGGTCGCGGCCGTGAGCCAGCCGCAATTCCGTCCCATCACTTCGTGGACAATCAACATCCGCGGATTGGCGCCATGTTCGGCCACCACATTTTGAAAATAGCGCGCGCCATGTTCCGCCGCGGTCCACGCACCCAGCGATTGGCGGATTGGATACACGTCGTTGTCGATGGTTTTTGGCAGTCCGATCACAGTGAGTCCGTAATTATTCTTGGCGAGAAACGCGGCCAGGTCTGCGGCGGCGGTATTCGTGTCATCGCCGCCGATGGTGTGGAGGATTTCCACGCCGTCTTTCACCAGCTGGTCCGCCGCGACTTTCTGAGGATCCTGGCCTTCCTTGACCAAACCGCGCTTCACGCAGTCTTTCACGTTGGTCAACTTCACGCGGCTGTTGCCGATCGGGCTGCCGCCATAACGATGGAGCACGTGTGCCTGAGCCCGGATTTCCGGGGTGATGGGGTAGCTGTCTCCCAGGAGAAGACCTTTATAGCCGCCTCGGTAGGCGATGATCTGCACCTCCGGAGCGATCTCGGTGTAGCGCTCGATCAATCCGCCGACGGCGGAGCTCAAGCAGGGCGCAAGGCCGCCTGCGGTGAGAAGGGCAACTTTTCTGGGTTTGGCCGAAGTGCTCATAGAAAATCCCTAAACTGCACCGGCCAGGGAAAAGGAGTCGAGCCGAGATCCGCCGCAGATCTTGGCTGCCCTCGCGCAGCTTTAGCCGAGAGACAGGGGTGTCCAAGATCCCTGGCCTCGGCGCCGACCCCTCGATTTTAAAACCTTTACTCGTGTAGTGTGATTTCCACCATGTCTCCTTTATAGGTGGCGGTTTTCAGCGGCGCGAAGTCGAAGCTAAAGGGCACGGCATGGCCGGGACTCACTACCACAATCTGAAAGGTGCGCTCTTTCGCCATGCCAGGATAGTCGCCCTCGCGACGCCCGAGGGTCAGCACTCCCGTTTTGTCGTCCCAACGCAGAGGGATCCGACTGAACGCGCCTTTTTCATAAGCGAAGGTCAGGCCGTCGTCTTCATATAAACGGAAAGCGCCATCCGCGCCGCGATAAATCACGAGGGTGATCGGGTCGGCTGGTTTTTCGCCGCTATATTGAAGTTCAGGACCGAAAGGGATAATCGAACCGGCGCGGATGTGAATCGGGATGCGCTCGAACGGCGCAGCGACGGTCGGAGTGGTCCCGCCCTCGACCGCTTTACCGGTCCAGAAATCGTACCAGAGCGTCCCGGCGGGCAAGTAGACGACACGCTCGCGCGCCTGATACGTCGTGACCGGACTGACCAAGAAGGATGGCCCGAAGAGAAATTGATCGGTCACGGTGCGCGCGGTCAGATCGGCGGTGAAGTCCATGACCAAGGGACGCATCAGCGTGCCACTCTCGTGCGTCACGCCGCCCGCCAGCGAATAGATGTAAGGAAAAAGGCGATACCGCAGGCGGTCAAACGTGAGCATCGCTTGGTAGGCCGGGCTGGACTCGCCGCCGAACTCCCACATTTCGCGGAAGGGAAATTCGCCGTGCACGCGCAGCACCGGGGTGAAGGTGCCAAATTGAAACCAGCGGGTGTTGAGCTCACGCCATTCCTCGACGTCCTCCGGCTTGGGATCTTTCCGCTGGGAAAAACGCGAAGGAACGGAGAAGCCGCCGATGTCCATCGTCCAATAAGGCACCCCCGAAATCGAGAAACCCAGGCCGGCCGGGATTTGTTTTTTCATCGCCGTCCAGGTGGAGGTGATATCGCCCGACCACGTTGCTGCAGCGTACCGTTGCTGACCGGCAAACCCCGAGCGCGTCAGGATGAAAACCCGTTGATCAGGCGCGCTGGCGCGTTGTCCCTCATAGACCGCCTGGCTCTGCGCGAGCGCGTAGGCATTCAGAAGTTGAATACCCTGGTCACCCGCGGCCGGCTGGATGTTGGCGCGCTGGTGTTCGAGATTGGGCGTGGGAAGGAGATCCGGCTCGGTCGCGTCCAGCCACCAGGCATCGAAGCCCTTCTTGAAGACGGCGGTGTCCAATTGCGACCAGAAGAGTCGGCGCGCGTCCGGAACAAAGGCGTCGTAAAACGTATACGGAAAACCGAGCCAGTCCTTCAGCCCTTCTTTCAAGTTTGGTTCGTAAAGATAACCGGCGCTTTTCATCGCGTCGAAGTTTTGGGTCCCGGGGTAGAATTTGCCCCAGACCGAAATCATGATGTGCGCATGGAGTTCATCATGCAGCTGCTTCACCCAGCTCTCGGGATCGGGAAAGCGTGACGCATCGAAGGTGTGAGAGCCCCACGCGTCCCGCGGCCAGTAAAACCAATCTTGCACGATTGTATCGAAAGGAATGTGACGCTGCCGAAACCCCGCGACGACGTCGGTCAACTGTTGCGCGGTTTCATACCGTTGCCGCGATTGCCAGAGACCAAAGGCCCAACGCGGCATCATCGGCGCCGGGCCGGTCAGGCGTCGATAACCCGCGATGACTTGGTCCATCGTGGGACCGTAGACGAAATAATAATCCAAGCCCTCGGCGGCTTCCGACCAGAGAGAGGTGGCCGTTTCGTGAGACGGTGTTTTCCAAAAAAGTTCGATCTGACGCGCGCCCTGCTCTTTCACCCAATCGAGGCGGATGCGATGCCGCTTTCCCCCCTCCAGCGCGACATGGGCGATTTCGTCGCCCGGCAGCCAATCTTGCCGCCAGTGGTTCATCACCTCGTGATCGTCGATCCAGAGTTTCACGCCGCCATCGCCGTAGGTTTGAAAGGTATAATTTCCCGATTCGGGGGCTTCGACGAAACCTTCCCAACGAGCACTGAC
>Ga0070717_10000173_pt1 | contig 48151 bp, 51 predicted proteins | sample LARL113metaG_FD_71366 | JGI IMG/M metagenome (GOLD analysis project Ga0070717, IMG submission 71366) | Corn, switchgrass and miscanthus rhizosphere microbial communities from Kellogg Biological Station, Michigan, USA - LAR L11-3 metaG | ecosystem: Host-associated > Plants > Roots > Rhizosphere ...
GTCACGCGCACGCAGTACCTCCAGCGCCTGGCCGAGGGCTACAACGAAATCGAGCAGACCGTGCCGCCGGCGGATCAGGCCGCGAAGAAGGCCGCGTTCAAGAAAAACCTCGTCGACGAGATCGTCTCCGAGCTCCTGCTCAAGGATCGCGCCGACCGCCTGAACATCACCGTCACCAGCGACGAGATCAAGGACTCGATCCTGCGCGTGAAGCAGCAGTTCGGCATCACCACCGATCAGCAGTTCGACGAGTCGCTCAAGAAGTCGAACATGACCCGCGCCGAGATGGAAGGGCGCATGCGCGACACGATCCTGACGAACAAGCTGTTCGCGCGCGAGCTGCGGCCGCGCGAGGACCTGACCGACAAGGAGCTCCGCGAGCGCTACGACCGCGAGAAGGAGCATTACCGCCTGCCCGAGCGCGCGCACCTGCGCGAGATCATCGTGCTGCGTCCGGACAATCCGGCGCAGGTCGCCGCGGCGCGGCAGCACGCCGAGGAGCTGGCCAAGCAGGCCAGCAGCGGGGCGGACTTCGCGCTCCTCGCCAAGACCGCCTCCGAGGCGGCCACGAAGGACAAGGGCGGCGACCTCGGCGAGGTCGCGCGCGGCGAGCTCCTCCCCGAGCTCGACAAAGCCGTGTTCAACGCCACGTCCGGCCAGGTCATCGGCCCGATCGAGGCGAAGACCGCCTGGCACATCATCAAAGTCGAGCAGCGCCTCCCGTCCGAAGTCCCGGCCTTCGAGACCTTGAAGGAAAAGCTCCGCAAGGACGTGAGCGACGAGGCGTGGCAGCGCGACTACAAGGCGTACGTCGACCGCCTGCGCAAGGACGCCTTCATCCAGATCAACGACGCCAACATTCCGACGACGTAGTCTACGTCGCGGAGACCCCCCTCCGCCCGCCCACCCTGAAACGCCGCCCGTGACTCCACGGGCGGTAGTGTTTTGCACGCTTTGCGCGATGCGGTCGTACCCTTCTCCGCGTGAGTACGATCGGGGAGGCCGCGGCGGCGATTCGCGCGCTGCGTCCTCGCAACGTCGTCGTCTTCACCGGCGCGGGCGTCTCGGCCGAGAGCGGCATTCCGACGTTCCGCGGCGAAGGCGGGTTATGGCGCAACTTCCGCGCGGAGGAGCTGGCCACGCCGGAAGCGTTCGCGCGCGATCCCGCCATGGTGTGGGAGTGGTACGAGTGGCGCCGCGGCCTGGTGCGCGCGGCGGAGCCGAACGCGGCGCACCGCGCCGTGGCCGCGCTCACCGACGCCGTCGTCGTCACGCAGAACGTCGACGCGCTGCATGCGCGCGCCGGCTCCGCGGACGTCGTCGAGCTGCACGGGAGCCTCTTCCGCGTCCGCTGCGTGCGCGAGCAGCGCGTGCGCGCGGCGCCGGAGCCGTTCGCGGCGCTTCCGCCGCGCTGCGAGTGCGGCGCGCTGCTCCGCCCCGACGTCGTCTGGTTCGGCGAGATGCTGCCCGAGGACGCGCTGGCGCGCGCGTCGGCGGTCATGCAGGGCGCCGACCTCGTCCTCATCATCGGCACCTCGGGCATCGTCTATCCCGCCGCAGGGCTCGTGGCGCTCTGCCGCGGCACGACGATCGAGATCAACCCGCAGACGAGCGCGCTCGGCTCGCGCTGCACGTACGCCGTCGCCGCGACCGCGGCCGCCGCCACGCCGCCGCTGGTCGAGGCGATTCTGGAGACACGCTGATGTTCGACTCGATGATTGCCGATCTTCCGCTCGACGACCGCCCGCGCGAGCGCCTGCACCGGTACGGCACGAGCCGGATGTCGGACGCGGATCTCCTGGCCATCCTCCTCGGCTCCGGGACCGAGGGGAAGAGCGTCATCGAGTTAGCGCAGGACATGCTGGCCGAAGGCGGCGGGATTCCGATCCTCGCCAAAAACGACCTCGACCAGCTTTTGAAAACGAGAGGCGTCGGCCTTGCCAAGGCCGCACGCATTGCCGCGGCGTTCGAGCTTGGACGCCGCTCCGCCCTACAAGCGGTCAAAGAGCCGCCGGTGTTCGACCCGCGAACGCTGGCCAAGAAAGCGATCGCGCGGATGCGCGACTTCATGCAGGAGCATCTGATCGGCGTCTTCCTCGACAGCCGCGGACACGTTCTCCGCGAGCGCGAGATCTACGTCGGCACGATCGACCGCGCCATCGTCTCCACGCGCGACGTTCTCCGGTTCGCCCTCGATGCGAATGCCACCGGCGTCGTGCTCTACCACAACCATCCGTCCGGCGACATCACGCCGTCGGCGGAAGACTGCGAATTCACCGACCGCATGTCCGAGGTGCTCGAGCTCGCGAACATGAAGCTCGTCGACCACTTGATCATCGGGCGGAAGGTCTACAGCTCGCTGAAAGGAAGGAGCCTCTATTGATGATGTAACCTCGCTGCATGACATCGACGGCGTCTCTCGACGGCAAGACCGCGGTGGTGACCGGTGCGTCCAGCGGCATCGGGCGCGCCGCCGCGGTGGAGCTGGCGCGCCGCGGCGCGAACGTCGTGGTGGCGGCACGGCGGGCGGAGCGGCTGGAGGCCGTCGTCCGCGAGTGTGAAGCGCTCGGCGTCCGCGCCACGGCGGTCGTCGCGGACGTCACCTCGCGCGACGATTGCCGCCGCCTGATGGAGAGCGCCGGCGACGTCGACATCCTCGTGAACAATGCCGGCTTCGCGGTCTTCGAGGCCATCGAGACCGCGAAGCCGGATGACCTCGCGGCGATGATGGAGACGAACTACCTCGGCACGGTCTGGTGCACGCAGGCGGCGCTGCCGCGGATGCTGGCCCGCCGCGCCGGGACGATCGTCAACGTCGCCTCGATCGCCGGGATCATGGGCTACGCGCGCATGGGCGGCTACTGCGCGACGAAGTTCGCGATCGTCGGCTTCACCGAGGCGCTGCGCGACGAGGTGCTCGGGCGCGGCGTGCGCGTGGCGCTGGTCTGCCCCGGCACGACCGACACGGAGTTCTTCGCGCAGGCCGAACGTGGCAAGATGCCGGGCGCGTCGCGGCTGATTCCGGCGGTGAGGCCGGAGCGGGTCGCGCGCGCGATCGCCGACGCGGCCGAGGATGGGCACTATCGCCGCATCCTGCCGCTCGGCGCCGCGCTCTACATGCGACTGAAAGAGATGTTTCCGCGACTCGCGCACCTTCTCATGCGCCGCGTCTCCGCGATGCTGGAGAAGGGATGAAACGCCGCGCGCCGCTGACGACAGCGCTGCTCGCCCTCATCACGCTGGTCTGGCTGTTCGAGGCCTTGACCGGCGCGCAGAACGACACGAACCAGCTGGTCGCACTCGGCGCGATCGTGCCCGGCACGCTCGGCGACGTCCATCAGTACTGGCGCCTGGTCGCCGCGATGTTCCTGCACGGAGGCTGGCTGCACTGGGCCTCGAACTGCTGGGCGCTCTACCAGCTCGGAACGCTCTACGAGATCCTCTTCGGCACGCGCCGCTTCGCGATCGTCTACTTCGTCAGCGGCGTGATCGCCTCGGCGGTGAGCGCCGCGCACCTCGTCGACGAGCCCGCCGTCGGCGCCAGCGGCGCGATCTTCGGCGTCCTCGGCGCGTTCATCTTCTCGATCTCCCGCTCGCCGCGCTATCGAAGACAGCCGTGGACGCGCAGCCTGATCTCGCAGCTGGTGTTCTGGATCGGCCTCAATCTCGTGATCGGCTTCTCGATCAAGTACATCGACAACTTCGCGCACATCGGCGGCCTGGTCGCCGGCCTGCTCCTCGGCTTCCTCCCCCACCACGAGCCGCCCCCGCCGCCCGCCGAGAGCGTGATCGACGTAGAGCCGCGCTACGATCACTACGGAAGCGAGTAACGCCGGCGTCCCGCCGGCCGGCCGCGCGGCGTCCCGCCGCGCCTCACGCCTTCCGCAAAATCAACCGCAAATCCTGTCCCCCAAAAAACCGCTCGTTCAACGCCGAAGCGAGCGCCGAGTCTCCGGCGAACCAATTCGCCTCGGGAAACGGATGGACCGCCCGCACCTCCTCCACCGCGAAGCCGTGCTCGCGCGCGAGCAGGACGAGGGCGGCGGGGTGGCGGGGGGCGAGGTGGGTAGGATCGCGCCAGAAGTCGGAGGCGGTCATCGCGAAGGCTTCGGCGTTCGGCGTCTCGATGATCAGCAGTCCGCCGGCGCGGAGCACGCGCGCGGACTCGCGATACAGCGCGAAGAGCACGTCGACCGGCAAGTGCTCGACGACGTGCATCGCCACCACGGTTCCGATCGAACCGTCCGCGAGCGATGCGAAGCAGCCGGGGACTCCGGCGACGGCGGCGTCAATGCCGCGCGCGCGCAGATCGGCCACCGAGCGCTCGTTCGTATCGAAGCCGCGCGCCTCGACGCCCGCGTCGCGGCACGCCAGGAGGAGCTCGCCGCGGCCGCAGCCGACATCGATCAGCGGCGCGTGCGTCTTCGCCAGCTCCACGTACGGCGCCACCGACGCGCGCACCTCGGCCTCGCTGCCGCGCATCCCGTCCTCGAGACGGCGGTAGAGGAAGTCCTCGCGCACCGTTTCGGGCGCGCGGTCGAGGAAGGGGTTCGTCACGTCGCGCAGGCGCGCCGCCACCGACTCGATCTTCTGATCGAGCGCGGCGATCAGCGCGTCGTTGCGGCGCGCCGCCACCGGGATCAGCTCGCGCACCTGCGCCAGGTCGCCGGCCAGCGCCTCGTCGGCGCGGCGCACGTCGCTTTGCACGGCGGCGAGATCCGCCTTCAGGTCGGAGCGCAGCGCGGCGATCTCGCGGTGAAGGTCCGCGAGCAGATCGATGAGAACGACGTTGAAGTTCTTCTGCCGCTCCGCCTCCTGCTCGTTCGCGCGGCTGACGAGACGCCGCACGAAGCGGAACAGCCACTCGAACTTGGCCGGGCGGGGGCGGTAGCGCCGGTCGTCCTGCCACACCTCCCGCCAGGCGTCAGCGCCGGCGGGAGGTGTGTCGACGAAGTGCGGCATGGGGAGATTATGCGTTCGCGGCGGGCTCTTCGACGGACTCGACGCCCTCGGCCACGACCTCGACCTGGATCTGCGCGGCCACGTCCTTGTGCAGGCGGACCTCCACGTCGTGCGTGCCGAGGGTCTTGATCGGGTGCGCCAGCTCGATGCGGCGCTTGTCGACCTTGTGGCCCTTCGCTTCGAGCGCGTCGGCGATGTCGTTCGCCGTCACCGAGCCGAAGAGCTGGCCATGCTCGCCCACGCGCTTCTCGATCGTGATCTTCGTCCCCTTCACCGCCTCGGCGGCCTTCGCCGCGGCGTCCTTCTCCTGCTGTGCGAGGAGCGTCCACTTCTTGCGCTCCTGCTCGATGCCCTTGAGATTGCCGGGCGTCGCCTCGCGCGCGAGGTTCTTCGGCAGCAGGTAATTGCGGGCGTAGCCGTCCTTGACGGTGACGATGTCGCCGCGCGCGCCGAGGCCGCGGATCTCGTCAGTCAGAATGACTTTCATCTGAGTCGTCCTTTCGCTTCATAAAGTGTCGGAAATCGAAGAATGAGTCGAACAGTCCGGCCATGCTCAGCAGCAGCGGCGCCACGAAGCCGGCGAACGTCAGCACGACCAGCATCGCGTACGCGAGGAGGGACACGCCCAGGCCCGCGCCGAACGTCACCAGCAGCGAGCGGAAGATGGCCAGCCCTTGCACGAGATAGAGGAAGACCACCACGGCCAGGATGTTCGCGCCGACGTGCTGCGCCACGCCCTTCATCAGCGGCGAAACGCCGCCGAGGATGAACGCGAAGAGGAGCCAGTCGGGAAACGCCAGGTTGCGGAACAGGTACGGCGTGGCCAGCGAGACGTCGCCGCCTTCGACTGCGGCGCGCCACCCGCGCAGCCGCCCGAACAGCAGCAGACTGAGAAGGAGGACGACGCTGACGTCGATGACGCGGAAGCCCGGCGTGCAGAAGACGGCGATGTCGGTCAGCTTCTTCGCCGCCGACGACGCCTCCATGCCCACCTTCGCGTACATGTCGGCGAACGCCGCGCCGGTCTTGCGCGTGACCTCGACCTGATCGGCGTAGAGCGAGAAGTCGAGCAGCGCGCGCGAGCCGAGCTCGGCGAGGAACATCCCGCCGGCGGCGAAGACGAGCGCCACGAGCAGCACGCGGCCGAACGCCTCGCCGCGCTGCACCATCGGCAGCACGGCCATCGTCGGCAGGGCGATGCAGAGGATTAGCGCGCCGAGGTACGCGTAGTCGCTGCGCGGCAGCGGACCGGTGGCCACGGCGAAGGCCGTGAAGAACGCCGCGAAGGCGACGCCGAGCGCCAGAGCGAGCCACGCCGCGCGCTGGCCCAGCCGGATCCCGCAGTGCAGCAGCACCGCCGGAAGCAGCGTGACGACCTGCGTCACGAGCATCAGCACGGTCAGCCCCGCGTGGATGACGAAGCTGCGCGCCGCCGGCTTTCCCGACGGACGCCCCGGCACCGCCACCGGCTCGCTCTGCACGGACGTTTCGGTCATCAGTCGGCCGTGAACGGCAGCAGCGCCGCGATGCGCGCGCGCTTGATCGCGTTCTGCAGCTTGCGCTGGTGCAGCGCGCAGGTGCCGGAGATCCGGCGCGGAAGGATCTTGCCGCGCTCGGGGATGAACTGCTGCAGCGTCTTCAGATCCTTGTAGTCGATGTACTCGATCTTCTCCACGCAGAACTTGCAGACGCGCTTGCGGCGGTAGAAGAACTTCTTCTTTCCGCCCTGCTGGCCGGGTCCGCCGGCGGATGCGCCGCCGCCCGGGCCGGAACGACGAGGTCCAGTCGTTGCCATCGTTTTTCTCCTTTACTCCGCCGCGGCTTCGCCGCCGCGGGGCTCTTCCGCCGCCGGAGCGGCAGCCGCAGGAGCAGCAGCCGGCGGAGCCGGCTCCGGCGCCGCCGCGGGCGTGAATGCCGGCGCCGGGCGGACGCGCTCCTTCTTGGGGTTCTTCTTGGCGAGCTTGTCGGCGCGTTTGTGCTCGAGGTCCGTGCGCACGATCATGTGGCGCAGGATCCGGTCGGAGTTCTTCATCCGCCGGTCGAGCTCCGCGAGCGAGCCTTCGCTCTCGAAGACGAAGAGGTGGTAGTTGCCTTCGTTGAACTTCTGGATGGGATAGGCGAGACGCCGGCGCCCCCACGCTTCTTCGTGCGAGAGCTTCGCGCCGGTCCCCTCGGCGATCTTCTTGAATTCGCCGACGAGGTTCGTCGCTTCCTCCTCCGGTACTTGCGGAGTGAGGATGAACAGGACTTCGTAAGTCCTCATGATTCCTCCTTCTGGCCTAGCGGAGTCCCGTCGCTGCGGGGCTCAAGGAGCTGGCAGATTGTGAAAGATGTCCGGCACCAAACCGGGGCCGGCAAGTCTACGGAAAGGGCCGAGGCCGCGCAAATATTTCTCGCCGCTATAAGATCCGCGTTCATGCGCCGCTTCATTCCGCTCTGCATCCTCTTCTTCGCCGCCGCCGCCCTCGCCCAGCAGGACCCCAAGCTCTTCCAGGAGCTCCGCTGGCGCGGCATCGGTCCGTTTCGCGGCGGCCGCACCGTCGCCGCCGCCGGCGTCGCCGGCCAGCCGCACGTCTTCTACATCGGCGTAAACAACGGCGGCGTCTGGAAGACCGACGATGCCGGCCGCACCTGGACGCCGATCTTCGACGACCAGCCGAGCGGCTCGATCGGCGCCATCGCCGTCGCGCCGTCCGACCCGAACGTCGTCTACGTCGGAAGCGGCGAGGGCCTGCAGCGCCCCGACCTCGCCACCGGCGACGGCATCTATCGCTCCGGCGACGCCGGTAAGACATGGACGCATTACGGCCTCCGCGACGGCCAGCAGATCCCGATGATCGCCGTCGATCCGCGCGACGCCAACCGCCTCTTCGTTGCCGTCCTCGGCCACCCGTACGGCCCGAACGCCGAGCGCGGCATCTTCCGTTCGACGGACGGCGGCAAGACGTTCGACAAAGTCCTTTACCGCGACGAGAACACAGGCGCCATCGACGTCGTCATCGATCCGTCGAACTCCAACGTCGTCTACGCCGCGCTGTGGGAGCAGCGCATGGGCCCGTGGGAGAACGGCGTCTTCACCGGTCCCGGCAGCGGCGTCTACAAGTCGACCGACGGCGGCACGACGTGGAAGCAGCTCACGAAGGGTCTGCCCGGCGCCGCGGAGAAGCTCGGCCGCGTCGGCCTAGAGGTCTGCGCCGCCGATCCGCAGCGGCTCTACGCCATCGTCGACGCCAAGAACGGCGGCCTTTACGGCTCGCGCGACGGCGGCGAGAGCTGGACGCTCATCAACAACAAGCCGGAGATCTGGGAGCGCGGCGGCGACTTCAACGAAGTGCGCGCCGATCCGAAGTACCCCGACGTCCTCTACGTCGCCGACGTCGTCACCTGGAAGTCCGTCGACGGCGGCAGGAGCTGGCTGTCGTTCCGCGGCGCGCCCGGCGGCGACGACTATCACCGCGTCTGGATCAACCCGAACGATACGCGGATCATCCTCATCGCCTCCGATCAGGGCGCGATCGTCACGCTCAACGGCGGCCAGTCGTGGAGCTCCTGGTACAACCAGCCGACCGCGCAGATGTTTCACGTCAACGCCGACAACGCCTTCCCCTACCGCGTCTGCGGCGGCCAGCAGGAGAGCGGCTCCGCGTGCGTCGAGACGCGCGGCGACGACGGCCGCATCACCGACCGCGAGTGGCATCCCGCCGCGGTCGAAGAATATGGATACGCCGTCCCCGACCCGCTCGACCCCGACCTCGTCTACGGCGGCAAGATCACGCGCTGGGACCGCCGCACGCAGCAGGTGCAGCAGGTCGGCCCGCTGGCGCTACGCCGCGGGAGCTACCGCACCGTGCGCACGCAGCCGGCCGTCTTCTCCCCCGCCGATCCGCACGTCCTCTTCTTCGCCGCGAACACGGTCTGGCGGACGAGCGACGGCGCGCAGACGTGGACCGAGATCAGCCCCGACCTCACGCGCAAGGATTGGCCGGTGCCGGCGAACGTCGGCATCTACGCGAAGGACGTGAAGGTCACGCAGCGCGGCGTCGTCTACGCGCTCGCGCCGTCGCCGCTCGACGTCAACCGGCTCTGGGCCGGCACCGACGACGGCCTCATTCACCTGACCACGGACGGCGGCAAGACGTGGACGAACGTCACGCCGCCGTCGCTCGTGCCGTGGGCCAAGGTCTCGATCCTCGAGGCCTCGCACTTCGACGCGAACGAAGCGTACGCGGCGATCAACACATTCCGCCTCGACGACCTCCGCCCGCACATCCTCCGCACGCGCGACGGCGGCAGGACGTGGAGCGAGATCGTCAGCGGCATTCCGAACAGCGGCATCGTCAACGTCGTCCGCGAAGACGCGAAGAAGCGCGGCCTGCTCTTCGCCGGCAGCGAGACGAACGTCTACGTCTCGTTCGACGACGGCGACCACTGGCAGTCGCTGCGCCTGAACATGCCGGCGACGTCGATCCGCGACCTCACCCTGCACGGCGACGACCTCATCGCCGGCACGCACGGCCGCGGCTTCTGGGTGCTCGACGACGTCGAGCCGCTGCGGCAGATCGGCGCGGCGTCGCTGCTCAAGCCGCAGACCGCGATCCGCTATCGCTGGAACAAGAACACCGACACGCCGCTCCCGCCCGACGAGCCGGCCGGCGAGAACCCACCCGACGGCGCCGTCATCGACTACGTGCTCCCGAGCCCCGCGAGCGCTGTCGAGCTGGCGATTCTCGACGGCAGCGGCAACGTCCTCCGCCGCTACTCGAGCCGCGACAAGGCCGAGCCGCCGAAGGACGAGGGGAACATCCCGTGGTACTGGATCCGCCCGCCGCACGTCCTCTCGACTGCGGCCGGGATGCACCGCTTCACGTGGGACCTGCACCTGACGCCGGTGCCGACGCCGCGGCCGCAGTTCCCGATCGCGGCGACGCCGCACGACACCGCGCCGGTGCTGCTCTCGCCGTGGGTCGCGCCCGGAACGTACACGGTGGAGCTCACCGTCGACGGCGCGAAGTCGGCGCAGCCGCTGACCGTGGTGATGGATCCGCGCGTGAAGACGCCGGCGGACGATCTGCAGCGGCAGTACGCGCTGTCGCGCCAGGTCTATGACGAGCTGATGGCGCTCAACACCGCCACGCGCGACCTCCGCGCCATGCGCGCCGCGCACCGCGACGCGTCGAAGACGCCGGCGGCCGGCGCGTCGGGCGAGAGCGCGAAGGCGCCCGAGGGGCAGCTCGACTTCGAGAAGCGCGCCGCGGCACTCGAAGGGGAGGCGGGCGGCGACTTCGGTCCGCCGCGCGTCGGACCGGGGCAGCCGGAGACGCTGAACGGCATCGCCGCCGCGCTGAGGACGCTGCTCAACATCCTGCAGAGCGCCGACGCGCTGCCGAACGCCGCCGCACTGGCCGCGGTGCAGGATCGGCACGCCGCATTTCTCGACGTGATGAAGCGCTTCGGAGAGCTGAAACAGGGGCGGTGACGTCTGTTCGACTTCCACCGCCGCCTTCTCGCCGACGACGCGCGCACGAGCGCGTATCGCGCGGCGATCCGGCAGGTGGTGCGCCCCGGCGACGTCGTGCTCGACGCCGGCGCCGGCACCGGCATCCTCTCGTTCTTCGCGTGCGAGGCCGGCGCCCGGCGCGTCTACGCGGTCGAGCAGCAGCACTCCGCTGACGTCGCGGCGATGCTCGCGCGCCAGCTCGGCCTCGACGACCGCATCACCGTGATCCACGCGCGCTCGATCGACATCGACCTCCCCGAGCGCGCCGGCGTCCTCGTCACCGAGACGCTCGGCGCGCTGGTCTTCAACGAAGGCATCCTGACGACGATAGCCGACGCCCGCCGACGCCTGCTCACGCACGACGCACGACTGATCCCGTCGCAAATCGACGTCTGGATAGCGCCCGCGGAGCTGCCCGAGTTTTACGCGCGCGTCATCGACTGGTGGCGCACGCCGCGCCACGGCTTCGACGTTTCGGCCATGCAGACGTTCGCGGCGAACTACGCCTACAACGCGAAGGTCGCCGCCGAGGCGCTGCTCGCGTCGCCGGCGACGGCGATGTCGCTGCGCACGGCAGAGATCGACGACACCGTGCAGCGCGGCGCCGCCTCGTTCCGCGCCGCGCGCGGCGGCATCGTCCACGGCTTCGCCCTCGGCTTCACCGCCACGCTCGCCGACGGCATCACCTGGACGAACGCCACGCCGGCGTGGGACCAGGGCTTTCTCCCGCTCGAGACACCGGTGCCGCTCGCGGCCGGGATGCCGGTCGCCGTCGACGTGCGCACCGACGACGGCCGTCTCTGGCACTGGCGCGGCGCGATCGGCGACGCCGCGTTCGAGCAGACGACGCTCCTCTCCCGCCCGCCGTGCGTTGAGGTACATTGAGCGGCCCGATGCGACGCCCCTTTCTGATCCTCGCCGCGCTCGCCGCGCTGCCGCTCGCGGCGGCGACGCGTTACACGATCGGCATCGAGACGACCGGGCCGACGGCGAGCATCGCCGCATCGACGTCTAGCGGAAGGAGATCCGTAACTTGAAGGTGAGCGCGTCGGAAGAGCCGTCCGAGCCGTTGCTCGGTTACGCGGCGCAGAAGCACGTGGTGAGGACGTCATTCGCCGCGCGGCAGGGGCGCGGCGCCGCGCGCGTCGACATCGATCCCGCACCGCCTCACGCGTTCGAGCGGCCCGGCGGCTACGTTTATCAGGAACCGGTCATCGCCGCGCCGGGAAAACATTGATGGACGACAAGCGCAACGTCATCGCCCAGTGGGCCTTCGACACCCGTCCGGTGCTCCTCCGCTTTCACCTCTGGCTCGAGGACGTCGAGGTCGAGCGCAAGCAGCCCGGCCCCGTCTCCGCCGTCACCTTCACGCCGCGCGGCATCGCCCGCTGTCTGGCCATGACCTCCGCCGCCACCGCGCTCGGCACGCGGCTCTTCGGCAACTTCGGCGAAGGCAAGGGGAAAGACAAGGCCGCGTACAACCAGGTCAAGAAGTCCGCCGACGCCATCAGCGCCTACGTCATGAGCGAAGGGCTGTGGCACCTCACGCGCACGCTGCCGGAGAACCACGCCATCATGGTCTCGCTCGGCGAGGGCCTCATGCCGAAAGCGGGCGAGACGCCGGAGATGGGCGCGAACCCGCTCCTCGGCTTCGGCCGCGTCTACGCGCGCCCCGAGGTCGCGCGCATCGTCGACCGCCGCGTGCGCCGCCTGCTCAACGAGCCGGGACATACCTTCGAGCAGTTCTACGGCTGGCTGCAGGACCGCGGCATCACGCTGTGGGGCGCCGCGGTCGACACGCTCGAGAACACCTCGCGCTTCGCCGAGGGGAAGACCACCGGACCGATGGCCGTCTTCCATCTCTTCGATTCGCCGCTGAAAATGGCCCGGCCGTACGAGTCGTACATGGGATGCTTGACCGTGCCCCGCCGCGTCACCGAGGCGGCCGCGCGGCAGTCGATTCTCCTCGACTACCGCACGCCGCGCCGGCGCGTCGTTGAATGCATCGAGGCGGCGTACCCCGGCATCCGCCGCGAGCACATCCACGTCTGGACTCTTCGCGGCAAGAGCCGCGCCGCGCGACTCGGCAATCTCTGGACGGAGTGGACCGAGCTCGGCGCGCATCTCGTCGACGACGGCTGGCGCGCCCCGAGCGGCTTCGAAGTCTTCACCGACTCCGGCACGTACGCGCCGACGTTCCTCGTCGGGAGCTGGAACGACGCCGACGGCGCGGCGCACGTCTTCCTCTGCGACGGCTACGCCGCGTCCGCCGAGGCGATGCAGGCCGCCAGTCTCTGCGAAGTCCTCGACGTCGACTCCAGCATGGAAGCGTTCTCCTCGATCTTCGAGTTGCCGTGCGACAAAGAAGGCGCGCTGATGCGCCTCGACCGCCGCGCTCCCGACTTCGCGCAGAAAGTCAGCGCGCTGTTCGGGCGCGAGCTCGACGCGGCGCAGGTGCGCACGTACGCCGCGGCCATCGAAGAGCTGGAGACCTCGAACATCCCCACCGGCAGGCGCGTCCTCCGCGCCGACGACTTCCTGCCGCAGAAGGACTGGAGCGTCCTCGCCAGCATCGGCTACATGTGCGACGACCCGTACACCGGCGCGCCCGGCATCACCGAGGTACGCGACGGCGTCTACCGCGTTACGACGTGCCTGGCGACGCGCCAGGCCTCGTCGCGGATCACCTTCACGCTGAGGCTGATGGAGCCGATGCCGGTGGCGCGGCAGGTGTTCAGCCCGCTTCTCGTCCGGTTCCTCTCCGGCGTCGACCACACCACGCGGGCCGTGAAGATCTCCGACTCCGGCCGCATCCGCAACGAGCTGCAGACGATGTTCTCGCAGGCCCTCGAGCACGACGGCGAGCGCATCCGCGTGCACTTCGAGCGCGTCGATGAGCGCGTCATGCCGCGCGAGAGCCAGGCCGCCGTGCGCAACGTCCTGCAGTGGTACAAGCGGGCGCATCCGGTGTGGTTCGAGTGGCTGGAGATGTAACAAGGGCATGGTTCCTGCTCCGAATAACTGTTCGGAGGACCGAAGCTATGCACAAAACAAAAGTCTTTGCAGCAGCAGTTTTCGCCCTGCTGCTGGCCGCCGCCTGCGGGTCGTCAGGCAACTATCCCGTCTTCGGCGGCGGCAATCAGGCGTATGACATCCACGGCACGGTCGACTCGATCGACCTGAACAGCCAGTCGATCTACCTGACGAACGTGAGCGGCTACAACAACTCGCTCGCCGGCACCGGCGGCTACGGCAACACGGTGCGCGTCTACTACGACAACCGCACATCCATCAATTATCAGGGACGTAACTACCGCCCTGAGGACCTCGAGCGCGGGGACCAGGTGACGGTGCACGTCAACTCCTCGGGCAACCAGCTGATGGCGCAGTCGATGGACGTGACGTACGACTCGCGCGGCGGCATGGCCTCATCGTCGTCGATCCCGAGCTACGGCAACGGTTCCATACTGACCGGTACGGTGCGCTCCATCGACGCGTACCGGCACACCATGTCGATCGATCCCGGCTACGGCTCGTACGTGACGGTGGACTGGGCCGGCAACACGCCCGTCTACTACAACGGCCGGACCTACGCGCCGGGCGACATCGAAGTCGGCGACCAGGTGAACGTCCGCATCGGCAGCGGCGGCAGCGGTCGCGTCAGCGCCCAGGACATCACCGTGACGCGCTCGATCAGCGGCAACGACAATGGCGCGTACTCGTCCACGAACATGCAGACGGTGCGCGGCACGGTGCGCAGCATCGACACGTACAACCACACGATCGAGCTCGAGTCGACGCAGTGGATGAACGGGTTCCAGACCAGCACGGGCGGGAACACGCTGATCATCCACTACGACACGACCTCGCGCGTGAACGTGAGCGGGCAGCTCTATCCGCTCTCGAACCTCGAGCGCGGCGACGTGATCGACGTGCAGCTCCAGCCGAACGGCTCGACGAATTACCTCGCGCAGACGATCACGCTCGTGCGCGACGTCCGTTCGCGGTAGTCACTCTTCGACGGCGCGCGGCCGGCTGCCCATCCACAGGAGGAGGGCGCCGGCTGCGCACGCCGCCGGACACACCAGCAGCGCGTTGCGCAATCCCCACACATCGCTGAGCTTCCCGATGAGCGGCGAGCCGACGCCGTACGCGGTGATGTTGACGATGGAGAAGAAGACGCCGATGGCGAGGCCGCGCAGGCGCGGTCCGGCGACTTCGGTGATGTCCGCGGTCGCGGGGCCGACCCAGAGAATCGCCAACCCATAGAGCATGACGTTGACGGCGACGGCGGCGATGAGATCGTCGAGGCGCAGCAGGGCGATCCAGAGCGGCACCGACGCCAGCGCAGCCGCGGCGGTGAAGGCCATGCGCCGTTTGACGCGGTCGGAGAACCAGCCGCCGAGGATCATCGACGGCATGCCGATGACGAGGGCCATGAGGCCGCCGGCCATGCCGATGGTCTTCAAGCTCACCGCGTGCAGGCGCGCGTAGAAGGTCGGACCCCAGATGCCGAGGTTGTTCGACGCCAGGCCGACGAGCGCGTAGCCGGCGAAGAGCCAGCCGAGCGGCGCGAGGCTGCGCCAGTCGGCCGAGGGCCGCGGCGCGACGTCGGTGCGGCCGCGCGGCGGCTCGCGCAGCGCGAAGACGAGCAGCGCGAGGAGCAGGCCGGGAAAACCGAGGAAGTAGAAGGCCGTGCGCCAGCCGTGTGTCTGCCCGATCCAGCCGCCGAGAAAGAACGCGAGGCCGCCGCCGATGGCGATGCCCGACGAGTAGATCGACTGCGAGGTGGCGCGCAGCCGCGGCGGGAAGTAGTCGCTGAGCATCGAAAGCGCGGCCGGGCCGAGGGTGGCCTCGCCGACGCCGACCATCATCCGGCAGAAGAAAATCGACCAGAAGCTGTGCGCGAAACCGGTCAGTCCCGAGAAGAGACTCCATACCGCGAGGCCGCCGCCGATGAGGATCTTGCGCGGCACACGGTCGGCGAGAAATCCGAACGGCACGCCGAGAAGCGTGTAGAAGATGACGAACGACGTGGTCCCCAGCAACGCGAGCTGCAGGTCGCTGAAGGCCATCTCTTTCTTGATCGGCGTGAAGAGGATGTAGATCAGCGTGCGGTCGAGGAAGTTGAGGACGTAGACGGCGGTGAGGAGATAGAGGGCGTACCACGAGTACGCGGGCACTCGCTGCGATTCGGACGACACGGGCGCGGAGTTTATACAATCGCGCCGTGAACGAGTACCGACTGAAGCAGCTCATGGTGCGCGTGGCGCGCCGCCTCGACGCAAAAGGAATCCTGACGTCGACGGACGGCAACCTCTCCGCGCTGCTCGACGACGGCGGCACGCTGATCACGCCGAGCGGCTCGTGCAAGGGCGAGCTGGAGCCGGAGCAGATCGTCCGCCTCTTCCGCGACGGCTCGCCGCGGCACGGCCGTCCGTCATCGGAGATCGCGCTGCACCGGATGATCTACGCGCGCCGCCCCGACGTGAAGGCGATCGTGCACGCGCATCCGCCCTACGCGACGGCGTACGCGGTGGCCGGCATCGCGCTCGACCAGCCGATCCTCTCCGAGGCGATCCTGACGCTCGGCCGCGTGCCGGTGGCGTCGTACGCGATGCCGACGGCGGAGGAGCTTGCGCGCAGCGTGGAGCCGCTCGTCGCGAATCACGACGCGGTGCTGCTGCGCTTTCACGGGGTGGTCTGCTTCGCGCGCGACATCGAACAGGCCGGCTATCTGATGGAGACGCTGGAACACGTCGCGCGCATCGACTACATCCGCCGCGCCCTCGGCTCGAACGAGCTGATTCCGGCGAACGAGGTAGCGCGCCTCGAGGAGCTACGCGCCGCGATGCGCGCCCGCTGACGACTGCAGCGAGCCGATGACCGTGCCGGCCGCGCGGTCGACGACGTCGATCCACTCGGCGGTCAAGTCCTCGACGCGCGAGTCGAGGCCGTCGTCGTGCATGGGATGAAGGACGGGCGTCCGCCCCCGCGCAATCTCCTCGCGCAGCTCGAAGAGCCGCTGGACGCCGCGCAGACCCAGCGCCTCCGCCGCACCGGCCAGCCGCAGAACGGACTGCTCCTCGTCCTCCTCGCCGCGCGAGAGATGGAGGAGCTGAAAGAGCGCCACAGCCTGGGCCGTGGTGGCGATCTGCTGGGTGCCGATGCCCAACGCGTCGTACCACGCGAGGACGTCCCCCACCGCCACCCGCCCCAGCCCCGCCGCGACATAGCCGAAGACGCGCGCGCTGAGAGCGACGTCGCGAACGCGCAGCTCGCCCCCGGCCATGGAGATGATGCCGCCGAAGGAGCCCGGCGTCGAAAGGTTCAGGATGAGGAAGACGTCATGAAAAAAGAGCTCGACGTAGGCCCCCGCATCGCGCCGGTCGAAGTCGCCGCTGACGTCCACCCCCACCCGAATCTCGGGCGTCGCGAGATCGACAGGCCACTCGGCCACCACCCGCACGCCGCCATACACGCGCTCGCGGACGACGTCCCGAGGCACGGCCGCTTCGTCGCGCAAGATCTCCACTTCGAATCGCATGTGGCTCATGATCGCACCTCCGAGGGAAAGGATGGCGCGAAGTCGGCGCGATCGGGCAAATGTCTACAGGGTGGGCAGAGGGGTGCGGTGGGCGCCCTCGGTGCAGTTCGAAAGGGCGTTGCAACGTTCTACGGGGGGTGGACGCTGTTTGAGAATTGGCGCCGTTGGCCGGATTTGACGCGAGTCGCCACCTCGCTTGTAACGCGAAGAATGGCGGCCACGAACTCCTTGTCGATGTCAGCGAGCCCTCCGTACTCGACATTGTTCCTCTTAGCGTGTGCGGTCGCGAGCACGCGCCATTGCTCCGCCGGAAGGTCAATCGTGTGCGCCAGCGTCTGGAAAACAACGAAGCGGTTGGCCGGCCGGTATCCCCGCAAACGCAGGGCAGCCAACGCAAGCGCATGTGCAGCGTTGTAGGCGAGATCGAAACGGCTGCTGATCGATAGATCCGTTCGTTCCGCATCGCGCAGGCGCTCTTCTCCCGAGCAAACGAGGCCGGCGATCTCTCGCTCGTCCGGAGCCTCCGGTTGGAGTTGTCCGGATCGGGCGAGATTTTCAAGCTGCTCGGACGGCATCAACGCTTCCGATCAATGGGATCATCTCCCGTGAGAGCACCTTGCTCAAGAACGCGTTCCCGCTGTCACAACGCTTTCGGAACTCCGCGAGAGTGAACAGCGTCGGGCTGATCTTGCGGCGCAGCATGACTTCAGCCGGCACGAGCTGCGTGAACAATTCTTCGAGAGTGAGGTCGTCCGCGACGACGAGCAGGTCGATGTCGCTGTCGGCGCGGTCTTCGCCTGACGCGACGGAACCGTAAATGAACGCGAGGTCAATCTGTTCGGCGAGCGGCGCGAGTGCATCGCGAAGCGGCTCCGCGAGTCCGACGGTCTTCAGCATGAGCGCGCGGAGCTCGGAGAAGATGGGCGCATCGCGATTCGCGCGGTAGTGCGTTTGGTTGCCGATGCGTGTACGGAGAACGAGACCGCTCTCGACGAGGCGCGCGAGCTCTCGCTGCGCGGCTCCCGAACCGGAGCCGGATTGCGCAATGATTTCACGAAGGAAGAAACTTCGATTGGGCTGCGCGAACAACAGCGCGAGAACGCGTTGCTGCGTCTTAGAAAAGAGCGCGTCCGCTATCGAGATTCGGCGACGCCGCGTGCCCATATCGGGCACTATAGCGCCCAGACTGGGCGCGCAGCAAGATTGGAGCCGTTGGCCGGATTTGAACCGGCGACCTGCTGATTACGAATAACCCGTAACCCTCAGGGACGCTTAGGGATGCTCGCAGATCAGGGTAGGCACCGGCACTCCCCAAGCGTTCCTGACCATCCCCAAGGGTCCGTAGTTGGACCCGATGGAACCCCGGTGGAACCCCGGTCAGTGGTTCCGGCCTCCCTTCCCCGCCGCCCTCCCGCCGCCCGTCTCAGGATCGTAGACGAGTTCACCGCGAACCCCTCTGAACGCGTCCACATCGATTCCCGCGTGTTCGTGAAGCATGACAGCGGCAAGGTCCGATTCCTCAAACCACGCACCATCCACCCGGCACCTGATCTCCCACCGCCCGGCCGCGTTCTTCCGTTCCTCAACCTTCTTCATCGCTCGAAAGGAAGCCTAACCCATGCGAATTGAAATCTGCATCAACCCGGACTGCCGTATCCCCGTCGAGACTCCGAATAGCTTCTGCTGTGCCAACTGCCGTCACGCACACATCAACGATGCGGCACGGATCGCAGCCAACTTGGACCGTCACACGATGCCCTGCTACGAACGCCAGCGCGAAATGCAGGCATGTGCGGAGGCTGCCGTGCTCCGGCTACAATCTCGCGCAGGAGGACACTCATGAAGGCAGCCGTCATCGCAGCAGTGCTCACCATCGCCACGCTGCTAGCAGCCGGTGCGGAGCTGCCGAAGTGGGAACGGGAGCCGGAGACGTATCGAGGCGTGCCGTTCGGAGCATCGATCGCCACGGCCCGGCAGAAGGTCACCGGCCTAGCCTGCCACGACGACAAAGACGCCGGGACGATCTGCGCATCCATCTTCGACCTGACCCCGCAACTGAAGGGCGTACGTGACGCATGGTTGTTCGTTGATGGCAAGTTCACCGGGGCTGCCATGCTGTTCCCGGTGAATGCTGATCTCGATTTCACGGAAGTTCTGATTGAGCGTTACGGCAGGCCAACGACACCGGACTACACGACTAGCACCGTTTGGGTTTGGCGTGGCGATCACCTGATTGCTTCGTGCGACCTTCAGGAACGCACCTTTACCCTTGCTACTCCCGCGTTCTCCGATCGAATGGGGCGCGCTATGCAGCAACAGAAGAAGGATGCTGCGAGCAAGTTCTAGGAAGTGCACGAACGTGCGGAGGCTGCCGTGCTCCCGGAGGACGCTCATGAAGGCAGCCGTTATCTGAATGGTTGACTAAGCCAGTCAGTGACGGTTCTCGGGCCGGAAAGGGATCACTTCTCCCTCTGCTTCTTCGCGAGGAGCCTGCACCTCGGCGCGTGCGCGGCTCAGTTCACCAACAACCGCCGCAAAGGTGTCAACGTCGAACGGCTTTCGCATGATCATCGTGACCACGGTCGGGTCCAGGGGCCGCCCTGCACTCGGTAGTCCGGCCGTGAGAACGATTACGGCGGGGCTGGGTTTGATCTCACTCAGCGATTCGATCAAGTCATAACCGCTCATCACCGGCATGTTCAGATCGCAGACGATCACGGCATAAGGTCGGACTCGCAGCAAGTCCAACGCCTCACGACCGTTCGATGCATGGTCCGCTTCGATTCCTGCGCGGCGCAAGATGATCTTCAGCAACTTGCCGATCTCTTCCTCATCCTCGGCGACGAGCACACGTCCAGACATGGCGAGTGGTCGGATGCGAATCCCACGCCAGAGCGTGATCTCAACTAATCCACAGGACGGCAAATCATTACCGGGCCGGGCATTGCGCCCGGCCTTTTTGTTTACGCAAGTAGCTGATTTACCGGCTTTGGTTCCAAGTGCGTTCTATTAGGGGCATCAGTATGGTAGCACGTGGCGAAGGACGCAACGTGACATCAACTTAAGGACTCACAGTGACAAAAACAGTATTCAGTAAACGAGTCCACTCAAGCCTAGAGGATTATCCGCACCTTAAAGCACTCAGGGCCAGTGAAGTGGAACAGATCGTAGACGTTCTATTCGCAGAACTCCGCGAGCTAATCAGAGAGGGGGACGAACTGACGATTAGCGGACTCGGTAAGTTCTATCCAAAACACATGCGACCGCGCAAGGTGTGGCCCGGCCTCGAAAAAGACGGACGGCCACCGTACACCATCCCCGCTAAGATCAAATTGGGCTTTTCTTCATACAACGCGTGTGACCGCTACGTGTCTACGCCACTACCTTCGCGCAGACGCGGCTTCAGCATCGAGGCGCTAGAAAGGATGCTGTCATGAGAACGCCGGAACAACTACCGCATGTGCGGCATTCGGACACGTCGGCAGCGGCAGCGACAAAGGCAGCCAAGAGCAGTGTGAGCCGCACGCTAATCCTTCAGGAGTTGTTATTGAAGCATGGCGCTACAGGGGCCACGTCCTTCGATGCTGAGGGAGAATTAGGCTGGTCACATCAGATTACCTCTAGCCGTCTGTCTCAGATGGAAGAGAACGCGCTAGTCTGCCGAAACGGGAACACCCGCGTCACCCCGTCCGGCAATCGCGCCTATGTCTACTACCTTCCAGAATTTGTGCCGGTTGAGGAACGTCTAACAGTCATCCGCAAGGGATGCCCCGTCTTCAATTGGCTTGAGATAGAGCTAGGTATTCAGCCGGAATAATGGCGTGTGTCTGGACCCGTACCCACGGGGCCATATCCCCACGTAGGGAACGCTTCGTTTCTGTCACTCCTCTTGGTACGAGGCGCCGTGCGCACGGCCTTCCAATTAAACAGTCCCCTGAGAGGGACATGGAGGGTCTATGCGTACTGTGACTGCCGTTCTGGTGTGTGTCTTTCTGTCCGCCCCGGCGTTCGCCGGTAATCAACGACCTGCGCCGAACTCGCGTAATGATGATTCGCCAATCACGCGAGTCGAGCGGGCCATTAGGCAGGTCGTCGAGCGACTCAACCACCTGCTCCCCGTACAGCCGCTCGATGATCCGTCAATTACATGGCCGAAGCCGTAAAGGGCAAGATCATCGATCAACCCATGTGGCGGGGTTTCGACCCCGCCACGTTCCTACGCCTCCGTTGGCCCTTCAAACGGCGCACTTGGATCGCGCCGCAGGCGAGTGAGGAATGTCTTCACATGAGCAATAGCGCGGCTGATGTCCTCCGTGACGGCCTTTCGCTGCTGACGGTTCGATGATTCCTCTTGTAGATAAGCAAGTGCTCTTTGCCCTTCCGCCTCTAGGCCCGCATCGGCCAACACTACGATAGCCTCGTTGCATAGTTGCGGTATCCATGCCCCTCTGCCCGCAAGTAACAGCGCACCCGTTATATCCACTGCGATTTCGGCCGCGATGATTGGCATGCCTAATCTAATGTATTCGTCGCGACTGGCCTTAAGTCTAGTGATGCCTTCGTCATAGTTGCCGCGAAGAAGAAAGCCCTTCGCTATGGTCCACCTTACGTGGGCTGCTTCCAAAGATAGCCCTAGACTTTCGAACATTGTAATAGCGTGATCTTGGCAGTTTCTGGCACGTTCAAACTTAATCGCCGCTTGATCCTCGCTCTTGATTCGGTCAATATTTGCTTGCTCTTGTAGCGCATACCCTGTTGAGGCCACGATGTGCGCGAGCAACTCGGTGTTATCGTCTTCCTTCGCAATCTGCGCGGCCTTATCGAATGCTCTCAGCGCCTCTTTGTAGCGCGAAGCCGCCATCAGGATATTTGCGTAGAAGAGGCGAGCTGTGACGTATCTCGCGTGATCTTCGTAAAGCAGGAATATCTGAGCTGCGTCTTCCGCGAAGAGCAATGCGCTCTCATTCTCGCCCATTGCCGAAAGAATGCGCGCCCGGATTAGCTTTAAACTTGGCATCCCTTCGGGGCGCACAGTACCGCTTGAGTTGTAAAGCCGTTCCGCCGTAATAGTGGCATCCAAAGCACGTCGGTAATCCTCCATTTCGGCAAGCGCTGAAGCATACGCTTGCCAAGCCTCCCCTTTTCTGTGAGCCGCCTCCCTCTGATCGGTTTCTTCCTCGCGTTGCGCCTCGGCTACGCGAATCGCCGCCTCAGCGATGATTATCGATTTCAGTGGCTCACGGCTTAAGAACCAGCGCACATGACGTATGAGATCACCAATCGTGGCGGGGCTTCTTAACGCCGGTCTGTGAGACTGTTGGCGGGACCATTCGTTATCTGGCAGAACCGCGTGCTGCAGGACAATATCGTAAGCAGCATCGTCCAGAAACGGACGCTCGATCGCAACGGTGAGCGGGTCAATAGGTTTATCGATGTCAATCCGCCGCACCATCGGGAGTCAGGTCACTTTCTATGGTCGATTCTTTTGCGCTTCGCTTTACTGTGAGTCTGTTGCTCAGTCGTAGACGGCTCATTAGGCGTGACTTCTTCCTCAATAGCTCCGCGAACTAACTCCAGTGCCTTAGCATTCAGAGCCGCAGCAGACGCTATGTTGCCCTGCCCGTACGCCCGCAGCATGGCGATAAGGTCGATCACTGGCGTGACAGACTTCTCCATAGCATCGGCGATCATCAAGAGCACTTCAGGTCTTACGCCTTCGCCTGAACTTGAACCCACACCTTCACCTAGCCGGATGCTCTCCATTTGAAGTGCCGCCATGAGAGCCTTCACGATTTTCAGCGTGACGTTGCTACCGCGCTTCACCTCGCGAAGATGACGGGGGCTGATCCCCGCCAACCTTGCTAGCTTCAGATCGGATAGGTGATGTGCCTCTTGAGCCGCGATGATGTCGGCCGCGACCTCGGGATGCAGGGGAGTCGCATCCATCTTCGTTGCCATGCCAGTCCTCCTCTTTTGTGGAGAGAAGTATAGCAACGTTGACGAATCTAGCCCTACCCGGCTAGTATCTATTTCCCCATGTCCAAAACCGGGCTTCAGGCGTTCATGGATGCCTACGACATCGAACCTCAGCAGCTTGCTACCGAATCCGGCGTGACGCGTCAGGCTCTCCGGCTTATTCGCCTCGACATGGAAGAACCTCGCCTGACAACACTTGCGGCTATCGTGAGAGCATGCCGCCGCCTGTCTTCCAAGGACGTTCGTGCTGCCGACCTGTTCAACCTCGGCGAACGCTCGCGCGCACCTCATCTCATCCAAGGAGTGACGGAAAGGCACCAATCCCTACCCCCTCCCGTACCAAGCGAATCCGGAAGCCGCCTCGCGGCCTTCATGGCTGCCCATGGGCTCAGCCCGGCGAAGGTTGCCAAGGCATCAGGCAGCTCGAAGACTCAGATCACCCGCTACATGCGGGGCGTAGGGCCGCGTCTCGACACCATCAGGAAGATTTGCGCCGGTCTCGGGCGCCTCGTTGGTAGACCCGTGCGGGCTCACGAGGTATTCGACCTAGGCGAAGACGAACGCGATCCGCGCGTGCTGAGGAAACGAAAGGACAAGTCGTGACATCGCGGAAAGGTAGGTCCAACGTCGTGGACTTAAAGCGCCGCCGCGCGTCGTCAGCTCCAAAGTTCCGGCGTCTCTCACAGGATGAGGCGGACGTGCTAGGCGTGCTCACGTCGAGAGCGCGCCGCCTAACACGTGTTCATCCTGACGAAGACCTGAACGCCACCCGGCGCATGATGGCACTCATCCGTGAATGGTGGTCACGTATAAAGACTCGTGACGAACTACTAGAGCGCATCACAATAAAACCGACCGTCTCAAACGGTTACCCGGTTGTCTATGGCACCAAGATAAGGGTATGGGTCATCCTTGACGCGCTCGTGGACGGCGACATCGACAAAGTGTTGCGTCAGTACCCTGTGCTTTCCTATAACGACATACGGGCAGCTATCGCGTTCGCCTGTGAAGTCCTGAAAGCCGAATTCGATTATGAAGAGGAAGGGCAAGAGACCAATCCGAAGGGTGACGCATAATGCCAAAGCCAATGCCGCCATTAACGGACACGCACATTCCGCAACGGCAACGCGGGCGCACTACCGGCCCGCGCATGCCACGCCGCTATTCCTGCGCCTGCAAGGTTGCGAAATGCTTCTGCCTTTCGTCCTTCACAACACCTCACACGGTATGCGACAAGTGTAAATCGGGGCAGCATCTAATCTACAAGTGAAAAAGGATCGACGCATGAATGCTCGCGCAACGTCCCTCCTTCCACCAACACCGTACCCGGTGAAGACCGTACGCGCGAAGGAGCAGCGTCACTATTGCAGTTGTCACGAACCGGGCTGCGTTTGTCTTCGGGCGGTAGAAATGGCAAACATCAAGTGCCTCAAGTGTGACGCCGGAAATCACCGGAAGAGCGGTCTGACATCGCTCTAAACTCGGAGAGGGAATTGCGCTTCGTGGGTAATTCTATGACGCATTTTGAGGCGCTTAAGAGCGAAGCTGTCGAACGCTACCTGCTGGACGAAATGAGCGATGCTGAAGAACGTGCATTTGAACAACATTACGCCGACTGCCCTATCTGTTTCCGCAGTCTTCGGTCAGGGATCGTAGTAATGAAAATGCTGTTGCAGCTATCAAACGGGAATATCAACAATTGAAAGCACGGACTACCAGAAACCGCCGAACAAAGGCACGTCCACGCAAGCAACGTATAGGCATTTATTGGTGCCGCTGTAGAAACGGCAATTGTGTTTGCCTAGTCGAGGTAACCACGCCGGAACCGTGCCAAGCGTGTAGAGACGGAAACCATCAGTTGGACTAAGTGGGAGGAGTTCCGCGCACCTATCCGTGACCTTGCGGGAATCTGATCCGATGAAGGCTAGCCCTATTCGTTCTTACGTCGGAGTCTTGACGATTGATGATCCTACGACCGTCTACGGCGTTAACTGCAAGGTCTGTCACTGTCCGTTCATCAATCACATTGTCATAGACGAAGCGGAGAAGGCTAGCAAGGAAGGCCCGTGCATATGTGGTTGCCGAACACCTAAGTTCAATATCAAGAAGCTAATGAAGTTCGCTAGCTCAAACCGTCTCTATCGCATTGGTCAGGCTTAGGTGCTATGTCATGCACTTTGCTGTCAATAGACTAATCCCGGCTCTCTCTCGCAATAACGAAAAACTAACGGCACCATTTACCTGCCACAATGGCAAGTCTTACATAGCGCTGCAACTATTACACTGCTCTCTGTGGACCGGCCTGACTTACCAGCGCATATGACTTCTGATCATCTACCCTCCGGTTCACACCTTTCATAAGGTGCTCCACAGCAGGCACTTAGTGACAGTGCCATAGCGCCACATGGCGCTAGGGTTCCAACGGGGTTCCATTGAGCCGCTGTTGGGGCCATACCGCCCCTCTTCCGATCGCAGCTCCAACCGGCTTATTACCGGCGCGTTAAACGCGCCGTGACAGCCACACAGCCGGGCGTAGAGCCACGATCTACAGACACCGCGCCTGTTATCCCTCTCACGCATAGCGTGTCTCTAATGGCCTCTAATTGGCTCTTTGAAAATCGGCAATAAAGGGGTGCAACTCTTACAAGGGTGACTGTAAGGATTTCCGATTCTTGTAAGACTTACCGGTCCCCCTTTTTGCGTCTGTGCCGGGCGCGGGCAGTGTCTCTAAATTTTCAGCATAGAAAGTCGGATGGAACCATTGACACCATGACGCTTATTGCAACTGCATTGAAGTATGACTCTTAATGAGAGCAGTTATATCCGGCCGGGCCGGAGTGATCACCTCATCGAAGATCGCTTGTATGAATGGCGCAACCCAAAGCTGTGAATCTTCTTCCGGCGTCATGCCACACTCCAGTGCGTCCACATAGTCGCTAGACATCATGTAATGACTGTTCATAAAGAGGATGTACCCCACGTGCAGGATGAAGAGATCACGAATATCTCTCCTGAGTCTCTCTAACCACTTCCCCCGGCTCTCTATGGACACCTCGTTGTCATTCAGCATCACGTGATGGAAGAAGTTGTAATGCAAGTGATCATCGCACCTATCACGCAAGGCTATGTATTTATTGTCACCGAGAAAGGCGTCATTCACCGGCTTAAGGCGGGCAGAGTTACGAATGTACTTGGTCATGCTGCGGTAGCCCGGCAGCCGCTCTCTTCCTTGCAACCAATCATTTATCTTAGCCACGACGAAGCTGTCAGGACCAACGTTATCTAGTCGAGTCAAGAGATTGTCGATGCTGAAGTGATCGTTCAGATACAGGTTTGAATAAATGTTGATCACTACTGAGTCGTAATACTTGCGAAGGAGCGCATATCCGTCGTTGAGCCGCCCGGCCAACAAGACGGCCTTGATAGATTCAATCGTGCCCTTAATGGACCCGTAAACATAGGTGTCTATGTTGCAAATGGACTTGGTGCCCATAGTCATGAAGCCAAATACTGCCATCGCAAGGCTGTCATAGAAGCTCGCATATCGGTCCAGTTCTGAAAAGACCTGATGCTTCTGGTATGCCTCGTCTGTAACTTGCATCCGCGCCATTCTACACCTCCATCCGGTTATTCAGCCTTCATAGCACCTTAGCACCGTCCACCGTATAGGTATAGATGAGTGCAGGCACGATTTACCGCCATTGACGTGCCTCCTTAGAACTGGTCCAAGTCGCTCGCTGGTCCTCTGTGTTCCTCCTGCACATGACCGGTTTGAGCGCAGTGGTTGAGTGGCGGGTGACAAGTTAGGGCGATCTCCGTCTAGTTGCGACTCCTTGGTTGATGCCTCTTAGCCCGGCTTGTCACCCGCCGTTCCCATTTCAGGGTACGGATGGATTACATAGACGACGAAACACGCGTGTGGTCTGTCCGTCAGGAAGAACTTCGCCTTCAGTCGGGAACAGATAGCGGCCGTCAGCACCGCAGGGTATTGTGCATGCTGCGCATAGCTCTATTACCAACACGGCGCTTTTCGAGCGCTCAGCGCAGACGCAGAATGGCTCTCTAACTGCCGCACGCGTGCTAGCCACAAAGACCACCGACATGACGGACGGCTTTGGACCGGCCCTATCCTTCAATATCCAAGACGATGCAGGCGTAATCAACCCGATCGGTAAGATTGGCGCGGTCAGAGACGGCGCGGACAACACAGGAGCTGTTACTTTACACAGCAGCGTCGCGGGTACATTCTTTGAGCGAATGCGCATTGCCTCTGGTGGCAATGTCGGAATCGGCACAGCTACCCCTAGCGCATTGCTGCACATCAACGGTAATGCGCTCTTCGGCGGGACTCTTACTGAGCGCGGACGCTCGACACCGCTTGGCGAATGGATTGACGTTGCCTTCAACGCTTCCGATTTCAGCGCTACTAGCGGCAGCACATGGAACATCACGTCAGGCTCGATACTCTCGAACTCATACACCGTCATTGGCAAAACAATGATTTGGGTGTTTGCCGCCACGAATTGCACCGTGACGGGAACTGCGCCAACGTTAACAATCGCTCTTCCGGGCGGCTTTACCTGTTCGCGGTGGATTAATACTACCGTAATCCACAATAACGGCGGAAGCGGCTTTGCCAACTTTAACGACGGCTACGTATCCTGCAACCCCGGCTCAATAGCCGTCACCATTTCACGCCTGAATGGTTCCGCTTGGAGCAGCGTACTTTATGGCATGACGTTTACCGCTGTCATTCCGGTTCAGTAATCGCCCCACATCTCAACGCCTTTGGCACCGTCCCTCCTTTTCCGGCCTTAGTACCTGATGAGGAGGGACATTCATGTCCAACACACCTGAGCGGATTCCGCTCTCAGCACCGCTCATCAAAGGCATTGCGGACTATCTGATGGAGCGGCCTTATCGAGAGGTTGCGCCACTGATTACCGCCCTCAGTAACGAAGTTGACGAACACCAGAAGACAAACAATGAAAATCAGACTGAAACGAATCAATCGTGAGGAGCTACATATGCAGGCCGAAGTGCGACGCCTCGCAAAAGACCCTGCTGCATTTGCACAGCTCCTAGGTTACGAAATTCGGCCGGAACAGCTAGCACTCGTCACGGCCTCAAAGGACAAGAAATGACTTACAACGCGACGGGAGAATTCCCGCTGAACACTTGGACGACTGCAAATGTAAGCACGAGCTGTTGCGTTTCAGGATGCGCGCTGTGCCGTCCCCTGCCCGATCAGCGGCTAGGGTGGACCTGTCCCGGCTGTGGCTCATGCTACGGCCCTCACATCGCCAAGTGCTTCACGTGCGGCGGCTCGTGGCGGCAGACGCCATACACGTACACCATCACCACGACAGGCACCGGCTTTCAACCGAGCACGAATACCTCGGAGGGCAAATGACTCGCGAAGATGCCCTCTGGAGCCTCGTGGAACGGCTCAGAGCCGCCGTTCCTGCTGACGCGGCTATCAGCACCTCCGATCGATCCGGCGCGCTAGAGGACGTTATACGGGCCGAATTGGAGGCTGCGGTTCCTTGCACGTGCCACGGCCTTCCAGCGGCAACCATCGTTATGCCTGACGGCACGAAGCAGACGTGCGCCTGCCCGTGCCACGTTCCGGCCGTCGTCGAGCCTCAGCCACTTCCCGCTTAGGATTCATGATGGAAGACATTGTTCCCAAGCCGTTGATGTACGCCATGCCTGAGCGCGTTAAGCAATGCGCCCGCTGTGAACACTGGTTCGTCTCTCTCCGATCGGATCACATCTTCTGCTCGACGCGGTGCCGCGCTCGCGATTACCGCGAACGGGGGATGACGGGCCGGGGCGTTCGGAAGCTGCGAAAGAATACCGTTAATAATGACGGCAACAACTAGCCCGAACCGCCCCTAACTCATTGAAAGTACGTTCAGCGTTTTACCACTGGTATATTCAATGAGTTACGTTCACATCTTGTGAACGGAAAACTGAAGATTCCCCTTGACAGGTAGGCACACCTTGCCGTATTCTGCGCCCCGTCATTCAGTATCGGTCATTGACAACTGAAGGCGAAGGCAGGGTTCACCGGCTCAGCGAGGGTGCGTGAGGCGTGAAAAGCCGGTAAACCTATAGAAGTTCAACAACTCCGATGCATAGTATGGACAGATACCCCCTCACGGAACGGGTAGGTAACGGGTGGCGTGAGGATAAGGGATGACACCTCAGACACGGCTAGTCTGAGGAGACGTAACCACCGGGACACGCACGAGTCAAAAGCCGTAGGCGCTGCACAGCGAGGAAGCCTATTCGTGCCGGGAGGATGCACCTTTCCGTGAAGTAGCTCGCACCTTGTGACGTGCATTGTTTGCAGGGGGCTGACGATCTCACACGAAGTCAAGAGAGATTGTCTGAGATCAAAGCAGAGGACGGCGTTCCTGTACAGAATAGGACACGTGTTCCTGCTTTGGCCTCTGATCTTCACGAAGTCTAGGAGAGTCAGCGGGAGGAGAACAGAGGTACACTCTAGGTCAATCTCAACCTCTCCTCTCCACGAAAGAGAAGAAAGGACAACTGATTGCCTGCCGGACCTGACCTGAAGATGACACGAGTTGGTTTTTATCCTGAGCACACTCGCTTCCTTGAGCAATTCCCTGACGGAGACCGAAGTGAGGTAGTCAGACTTGCTCTTGAGAATCTTCAACGCTTGCTAGGCGATCGAAAGGCAAGAGTTGCCACGGCTGATGATCTCCGGCAGTGGTTGGGCCTGTAAGTTTGGCTCCTTAGCTCCTTTGGTTCCATCGGTGGCCTTTGTAGTGGTGAATGCCTCACGAAGGCAAACTCTGAATCAAAGGAATCTCTCCTAATGTACGAAGTACCCACCTCAAAGAAGAACCCCCACAAAATCTATCTCAGCGAAAAGCACGAAGAGTTCCTAGCACGCTTCGGCTCTAGGTCAAACACGCGTGTTATCGCGCATGCTCTCGATGAGTTGATGAAACAAGTAGCCGACAACGAACAGGCGATCTTTGAAATCAGCAGGACGTGAACAAACACAACAAAGGAGGACACCGCATTGCAGCACGGAGTGTGGAGGCAGAACACATTCCGCCTAAGCGTGCCGGGGTGAGCCCGGCAGGGCGGGACAGGACACAATGGCGAATCAAGATCATCAAGGTTGGATGCAGTCACCGGCAGTAGCAAAGATGTTCGGCGTCAAGACAGGCACCTTGAACAAGTGGAGACAGCAGGGCAAGGGGCCAAAGGGGTGGAAGCGAGTCTCACCTACTGTCGTCGTTTACCCCATTTCAGAAGTTATGAAGTTTCACGAGCAGTGGAAGCAGAGTCACTAACAACGAAGAAAGGAGGTCACCGTTGGCTTACCGTCTACCGGGGAAACCAAGTGATTGGAAACCGCAGATGCCCGGTTTGAAGTGGAACAAGCGTTTGCAGCTAGCCGCTTTCGACTTCCGCGACTCGACAGGCAAGCGTCACAAGCCAATCAAGGAGTATGAGTCAGTCGAGAAAGCGCGTGAGGGTTTCGTTGAGTTCCGCGACAGGCTGAGAGCACCTGACGCCATTCCGGCCGAAGTCAAGCAGTTCGGCCCGTACGTTGCCAAGTATTGGCAGGGCATGCGTGGCAAGGCCAAGGAGAAGACGTTCAAGAAGGACACCGCCTCTGTCAATCATCACCTCGTACCGTTCTTCAAGGATGACGACCTCGTGAACATCACGGAGCTGCGCATCATGGAGTACATCTCCGCGTCGCTCAGCCGGAAGGACAAGAACGGGGAGCACGATCCGGTTTCCGCGCCGACTCTCAACTACTCCCTCCGCATGCTCCGCAAGATTCTCCACAACGCGCGCAAGCGGAAGATGCTCACCGATGTCCCCTCATTCAAGGAGCTGTTCCTTCGTGAGGTCACCCTTCACAACGAGTTGAACGATGAAGAGCGGGCAGCCTACCTCGCCGCGTTCGATGACGAAGACGGGTTCATGGCCTATCTCGCACAGCATCGCGTCTACGGGCCGCAGAAGGTCAGCGAGAGGTATCAGACGGCCCGCCGTCAGGGCGCGTCCCTGAAGCCCGGCAGCGACGCTGCGAAGGTGTATTTCGAGCGGTTCCGCGACGCGAAAGCGTGGTTCATCGGTGCCCTGCATACCGGCCTCCGTCGCGGCGACGTGTCTAACCTCCGGTGGTCGTTGATCAACCTGAAAGAGGGCTTCATCCGCGTGACCGTCGAGAAGACGAACAAGGAAGCACTCGTCCCGATCAGCGCCACGCTTCGCGCCGTCCTGATGGAGCGGAGAGCGCGTCCGGTCGTTTCGGAATACGTCTTCGTCAACCCGGAAGGCCACCGCTACCCGGAGAGCGTCATCAATCGCTACCACCGCATCGCGAAGGCAATCGCCGGAATCACCCGACGCGTCAGAATCCACGACCTCCGGCACACCTTCGGCTCTACGCTCGCGTCAGGTGGTGCGAGTGAGTTGCAGTTGCAGAGCTTCTTCGGTCACGCAAGCACGGCGATGGTGAAGCGGTACAGCCGCCCCTCGGCTGCTTCGATGGCGCTCGTTGCCTCGGCTCTCGATCGGACCGAAGTCCGACCGGATGGAACCCCTTTTGGAACCCCAACCCCAAAACAGGCAGTGCAGTTGATTCATGCGCAGCAGGACAACAACGGCGAACCCATTGAAATCTCTGACGCTTACATGCTGAGGGGATTGGAGCCGTTGGCCGGATTTGAACCGGCGACCTGCTGATTACGAATCAGCTGCTCTGCCAACTGAGCTACAACGGCTTTCTGGCGAGGGCCCTGCAGAACAGGGCGGCGCGCGATTCTATTCGCCTCGCTCCCCGGTGTAAACTCCCGCCGCCCTGGCGCCCTTAGCTCAACTGGACAGAGCAGCGGACTTCGGATCCGCCGGTTGGGGGTTCGAATCCCTCAGGGCGCGCCATGTCCTCTTCTACCTCCTCGTCGCCGCCAGCGCCGTCCTGCGCGCCCTCGCCTTCTTCCGCTATCGCTTCGACTCTGACGAGCCGCAGCACCTCCACGTCGCCTGGGGGTGGGCGGTGGGGCTTCTCCCCTACCGCGACTTCTTCGACAACCATGCCCCGCTCTTTCACATCGTCACCGCGCCGATTCTGCGCGTCGTCGGCGAGCGGGAAGATGCCCTGCTCTTCATGCGCGCGCCGATGCTCGTGCTGTTCGGCGTCGTCGTCTACGCCACGTACGTGCTGGGGAAGCGCCTCTACGACGCGGAGGTCGGGCGGTGGGCGGGGGTCATGCTCTCGCTGCTGCCTCCGTTCTTTCTGAAGTCGCTCGAGTATCGGACGGACAACCTTTGGGTGGCGTTGTGGATGGTCGCGGTGCTCGTGATCACCGGCGGGGAGATGACTGTTGCGCGCGGATTCGGGGCCGGGGTGATCCTTGGGTTTGCGATGGCGACCTCGATGAAGACCTCGCTGCTGTTGATTACGTTGGCGATTGCGGGAGTCACGACGATGGTCATGAAGGGGCGCCGGGACGGCGCCCGGCCGGCCGCCGGGACGGCGGCGTTACTTGCCGGCACTTGCATCGTTCCGGCGATCGTCGCTCTCTACTTTGTGTGGCAGGGTGCTTGGCGCGACCTTGTCTACTGCAACTTCGTGTTTAACGAGGGCATCGGCGCTACGCGCAGCACCGCGGCGGTTTGGGGGCCGCGCATCGCCTGGGTCCCGCTCATGATCATTGCCTTGCGCATCGCCTGGCGGAAACGCGATGCGCGCGCGGACCGGTTCTTCTGGGCGATGGCGACGGCGGCGTTCTTCCTCACCCTCGGCGGATTCTGGATCCTCATCTCGCCGCGCGACTACCTGCCGTTCCTGCCGATGATCAGCATCTTCGCCGTCGCCGCAATCGGGAAGCGGACGTGGATCTACGCGGCGCTCGCCGTCGTCTTCGTCGCCTTCATTGCCAGGGAGACGCGCGGCTTCACGAACCAGACCCACGAAGAGATCACCATGATCCGGCAGGTGCTCGGGCTCACCCGGCCCGGCGAGTACCTCATGGACATCAAGGGCGAGACCATCTTTCGCCGGCGGCCGAGCTACCACATCTACGAATTCATCACGCGCAACCAGATGCTGCGCGGCATGATCAAGGACACCGTCGCCGAGGACGTCGTGGCGAAGAAATGCTACGTCGCGCAGGCCGACGGCGAGTTCTGGCCGCCGCGCGCCCGCGCCTTTCTCAGCGCCAACTTCCTCGACCTCGGACGGCTGCGCGCGGCCGGGCAGTGGATCAAAGACGATGGATCGTTTACCATCGCCGTTCCTGGAAAATATGCGATCGTTTCACGGGAAGGAATCGTTCAACAGCCGGTCGAGCTCGCCGCCGGCGCGCACCGCGTCGCGCGGCCGAATAGCGGCGAGCGCCTCGCCGTTCTCTGGGCACCGGCCGTCGAGCGCGGCTATTCGCCGTTCCATCTGCGGGACCGGGACTTTTGATGAGTGATCCATCGACGCTCGCGCGGACGCTGATCGTGGCGCCGCATCCGGACGACGACGCCATCGGCGCCGGCGGTCTGATCCAGCGCGCCGTCGCCGGCGGCGCGCGCGTGCGCGTCGTCTTCGCCACCGACGGCGAGAGCAACGCCTGGCCGCAGCGCTTCATGCACAGGAAGCTCGTCATCCGCAAGGACGACCGCGCGCGCTGGGGGGCGATGCGCCGCGGGGAAGCGCTCGAGGCGCTGGCCCGCCTCGGCGTCGAGCGCGACGCCGCCTGCTTCCTCGGATTCCCCGATCAGAAGATCGCCGTCCTCGCGCGCGCCGGATGCCCGAAGCTCCTCGAGGCCTTGCGCGCCATCGTCGACGACTTCCAGCCCACCCTCATCGTCTCGCCGTCATCGCGCGACCTGCACGCCGACCACCGCGCCCTGGCCTGGTTCGTCCATCGCGCCGCGGGCGAGTCGACGCCGATCGTCACCTACGTCGTCCACGGCGATCCGCGCGAAGACCGCACCGCCGTCAGCCTCGGCCTCACGCCGCGCGAGCAGCTCTGGAAGCGGCAGGCCATCGAGTGCCACAAGTCGCAGCTCCTGCTCAGCCGCGAGCGATTCCTCTCGTACGCGCGGCCGGTCGAGGCCTTCTACGCCGCCGAGCACGACACCGTACGCGTCGACACGCGGCCGCAGGAGTGGATGGCCGCGCTGCGCCACGCCGGGCGCGTGCTCTTCGGCAGCTACGACGCCGGCGACTCAGGTGTACAGCCCGCCGCTGACGTTCAGGACGGTGCCGGTGATGTAGCCGGCCTGCTCTGAGGCGAGGAACACCACCGCGTACGCGACGTCGTCGGTCGTGCCGAGGCGCCGGAGGGCGATCCGGTCTTCGAGGGCCTTCTGCGCCTCCGCCGTCATCGCGTTCGTCATCGCCGTGGAGATGAAGCCGGGCGCGATCGCGTTCACCGTCACGTTGCGCGAGCCGATCTCGAGCGCCAGCGCCTTCGTGAAGCCGATCAGCGCCGCCTTCGACGCCGCGTAGTTCGCCTGGCCGACGTTGCCCATCAGTCCGACGACCGAGGAGATGTTGATCACGCGGCCCCAGCGCGCGCGGATCATCTTCTTCACCACTTCCTGAGTGATGTGGAACGCCGAGTCGAGGTTCGTGCGCAGCACGCTCGTCCACGCATCGGGCTTCATGCGGATGAAGAGGTCGTCGGCGGTGATGCCGGCGTTGTTGACGAGGATGTCGATCGGCTGCGCGTCGAGCAGCGCCTTGATGCGCTCGCGGACGTCGGCGGCGGTGATGTCGAGCTCGATGCCGGTGGCGAGGCCGCCGTTGTCGACGATGGTCTTGGCGACGGCGTTGACGGCATCAACGCTGCGCGCGGCCGCGAGCACGTTCGCGCCCGCCTCGGCGAGGCGCAGCGCGATCGACGCGCCGATGCCGCGCGAAGCGCCGGTGACGAGGGCGGTTTTGCCGGTGAGATCAATACGCATGGCGAGGCCTTTCGAAGGGGGCAGGGCGCAGGGGGCGGGGCGCAGGTGATGTCCTCGAAGCCGCACGATCGCCGGTCAGGGGCTGCGATCGCGCGGCGGGCGACGCAACCACCTGCGCCCCGCCCCCTGTGACCTGTCCCCTCATTTGACGAACGCCTCGATCGACGCCACGTCGGAGACGTTGACCAGCTCCACCGACGCGTCGATCCGTTTGATCAGTCCCGTGAGCACGTTGCCGGGGCCGACTTCGACGAAGCGCTTCACGCCCATCGAGATCATCTTCTGCACCGACTCCACCCAGCGCACCGGCGAGGCCACCTGCCGCAGCAGCGCGTTGCGCACGGCCGTGGCGGTACCGATCGGCGAGGCGTCGACGTTCGAGACGAGCGCGAACCAGAGATCCTTGAAATTTGCGTCGTCGAGGATCGGCCGCAGCCGCTCCGCGGCCGGCTCCATCAGCGCGCAGTGGAACGGCGCGGAGACTTCGAGCAGGCGCGCGCGGACACGGCGCTGCTTGGCGACGTCGATGGCGCGATCGATCGCGCTCTTCGTCCCGGCGATGACGATCTGTCCCGGCGCGTTGATGTTCGCGACCGACAGGACGTCGCCTTGCGCCGCTTCCTCGCAGATCGCACGGGCGTCGTCGACGGACGGGCCGAGGAGCGCGGCCATGCCGCCGCTGCCGACCGGCACGGCGTCCTGCATGAAGCGCCCGCGCATGCGCACGATCTTCGCGGCCTCGGCCGGCGTGAGGCCGCCGACGCTGACGATCGCGCTGTACTCGCCGAGGGAGTGCCCGGCCACCACGTCGCGCCGCGTGGCGCCGAGCTCCTCGAGCACCGCGTGGATCGCCGACGACACCGCCAGGATCGCCGGCTGCGTGTTCTCCGTCAGCTTCAGCTGCTCGGCCGGACCTTCGAAGCAGAGTTTGGAGATCTCGAAGCCGAGCGCTTCGTCGACGTCGTGAAAGACTTTGCGCGCGGCGGGGTAGGCCTCGTAGACGTCCTTCCCCATGCCGGCGTACTGGCTCCCCTGGCCGGGAAAGACGAACGCGGTTTCGTGCTCCATGCGGGGGCGAATCATACAATCGCTGCCGATGTCGCTCGAAAAACTCGTCCGCCAGCTGCAGGGCGCCTACTCCGGCGAGCTCGCCGCCGGCTACGCGTACCGCGGCCACTGGCACAGCGTGCGCGACGCGGCGGAGCGCGAGCGCATCCGCGCAATCGAGGCGGAGGAGTGGCATCACCGCGAGCTCGTCGGCGCGATGCTGCGCGACCTCGGCGCGCGACCGAACCGGCGCCGCGAGGTCGTCTTCTATTGCATCGGCAAGTGCATCGCCGGGATCTGCCACGTCGGCGGCTGGTTCGTCCCGATGTACGGCGCGGGACGGCTGGAGCGGCACAACATCGTCGAGTACGAGGACGCCGCGGTCTACGCCGCCGCGTGCGGGCACGAGGAGCTCGTCGACTGCCTCCTGGCGATGGCCGAGGTCGAGTGGGAGCACGAGAAGTTCTTCCGCGAGCGCATCGCCGGGCATTGGATGCTGCGCTGGTTTCGCGTCTGGCCTCCGCCGCCGGCGAAGGAAACGATCCGGAGCGGGCGTGCGCTCGCCGCGGCCGGCCGCTGATAAAATATTCGATTCATGCGCCCCTCCGTCTTTCTTGCGCTCGCGCTTTTCTCCTCGTCCCTCGCCGCCGCGGAGATCGTCAGCAGCGAGCTCGCCGTCTCCACGAAGGTCTACGAAGGATCGTACGCCGCGTGGCCGCGGACCGCGGTCGGCGCGACGAAGTCGTACTCCGCGTGGTCGCAATTTCCGGAGGTCTACGGCGCGGAACTGACGGCGAACGGACGTCCGGCGCTCGAGACGAAGGCGCACCTCGCCACGGTCACGTCATTCACGGGCGTCTTTGCCGCCGGCGACCTCTTTTACCTCGCCGCCGCCGACAAAGACGGCGATTACGTGCGCCGCATCGACAACGGCGCCACGGCGCGCGGCCTCTACCGCTCGTTCGCCTACAACGGCTCGCGCATTCTGCTCGCCGGCACGCAGACGGAGCTTCGCGACACCGGCTTGAACCTCGTCGTGCCGCAGGTCGGCGCGTCCGCGAACGTATGGACTGCCGCCGGCGGCAAGTTCTTCGGCCTCGTCAACGATCCCGCCGGGGCACGGCTGATCTCCGTCGACAACGACGGCCACGTGCAGACGCTGACGTCGAGCGCGACGCCGGCCTTCTCGGCGACGCTCGCCAGCAACGGCGCGGAGCTCCTGCACGTCTGGATGCAGGCCGACAAGCTCCTCCTCCACGCGCAGCGCTACTCGTTGAACGGCACGGCGCTGTCGGGTGTGTTCGACGTCGGCCCATCCCCAATAAACCCGATCGCGCGCTTCGACGTCGCCTCCGCCGGCAGCGACTTCTTCGTCTCCTGGAGCGAGGACCTCGGGACGAATCTTCCGATGTACTACCGCCGCGTCAGCGGCTCCAGCGCCGCGGCACCGGTGCTCATCGACCATGCGTTTCGCTACGAGAGCTGGCAAACCGAGTCCGTTCCGGTCATGACCGGCGGCGCGGCCGGTGTCTTCATGAGCTGGATCTCGCCCGTGGCGAAGATCCGCCGCCTCGACGTCGCCTCCGACACGCAGCCGCTCTACCTCTCGCTGCCGGACCAGCAAAATCTGAAAGTCGCGAGCGACGGCGTCGTCGCGCTGGCCGGCTGGTCCGAGAGCGGCTTCGTGCGCGTCGGCCGCATCGACCCCGGCGGCGCATTGCTCGACGGCGCCGGCATCGTCGTCGCGCCCGACCTCGCGCCTCAGCAAATCCTCGCCGCGCTGCTCTTCGACGGCGTCAACTACTTCGTCCTCATCCACGAGCTCGAGTTCAACGTGCAGGACGCGCTCTACGCACGCATCGTGCACCGCGACGGCACGTTCGCCACGGGCCTCATCCCGGTGACGACGCCGGGCCAGCAGATCGGGCAGCCGACGGCATTCTGGACAGGCTCGGCGTATCGCGTGATGTGGGTGGACCAGCAATTCCCTGGGTCAGGAAAGCCGTACAAGATCGTGGCCGTCGACGTCATGACGAACGGCGTCGCCTCCGCTCCGGTCGCGACCGCTCTCTCGACCTTCTCACCCGACGATTCATTCTCCATTCTCTGGAGCGCGCGGCCGCTCTACGTCGAAGCCAACGGCTACACCGCCCGGTTCCTCGACGATCTGAGCACGATCACGATCCCGAACGATCCGACGAAGACCGGCGGCGTGACGACCGGTCCGGCCGTCACGAACGGCACGAACATCCTCATCCCCTGGACGACGTTCAGCCCGCCGACGGCGAGCCCGTTCGGCGCGAACTTCTGGATCGCGCGGTGGGACCTCAAAGGCAAAGTCCTCGATTTTCCGTGGCTCGTAGGGTCGACGGCGTCGTCGGTCTCCATCGGCCTTGGCAATCGCATGACGCCGAGGGGTCTCGCCGTGCTGCCCGACGGCGCCGGCTACAAGCTCGTCATCGGCGGCGACACGATCGAGGTCGCGCGCATCGACGACCGCGCCTTCGCCTGCCGCTGCCTCGACGACGTGACGGACCTCGGCACGAGCGGCGCCGTCCTCGCCTCCGCCGCGGCCGTCGGCACGGACGTCACCGCCATCGCGTACCTGCACCCGGTCAGCGATCCGGGGACCAGCTCGGCCTATCGCGCGTTCATCCGCTTCACGCGCGTCGGGCCGCCGCCGAAGCGCCGCGCCGCGGGCCGCTAGATCGTCGTCGCCAGCACGCCCGACTCATGCTCGCGCGCGTGGAGGTCGTTGATCCGCTCCTGGATCTTCTCGTCGATGTGATTGAGCGCGAAGCTTCGGGCCACGCGCAGCGCGTTCTTGATCGCCTTCGCGTTCGAGCGGCCGTGGCAGACGATGCAGCCGCCTTTCACGCCGAGGAGCGGGGCGCCGCCGTATTCGGAGTAATCCATGCGCGCCTTGAGCTCCGTGAAGGCGCTCTTCGCCAGAAGCCCGCCGATCTTGCGCCGCCAGTTGCGCATCAGCTCCTCGCGGATCGTGCGCGTGATCATCTCGCCGAGCGCCTCCGAGGCCTTGAGGACCACGTTGCCGATGAAGCCGTCGCAGACGATGACGTCGGCGTTGCCGTTGTAGACGTCGCGTCCCTCCGCGTTGCCGATGAAGTTCAGCCCCGTCTCCTTGAGCACGCGGAAGACCTCTTTCGTCAGCTCGTTGCCCTTGCCCTCTTCCTCGCCGATCGACAGCAGCCCGACGCGCGGCGACTCGATGCCGAAGACCATCTGCGCGTAGAAGTGCCCCATCACGGCGAACTCGCGCAGGTGGTTCGGCTTCGCGTCGACGTTCGCGCCGACGTCGAGCAGCAGCGTGTGGCGTTTGGCGTTCGGGAGGATCGCGGCGAGGGCGGGGCGGCTGACGCCTTCGATCATCCCCATCACCACGCGCGCCGAGGTCCACGTCGCGCCGGTGTTGCCGGCGGAGACGAACGCGTCGGCGCGCCCCTCGGACACCAGGTTCGCGCAGATGCGGATCGACGAGTTGCGCTTGCGGCGCAGCGGCGCGATCGCGGTGTCGTCCATCTCCACGACCTCGCGCGCGTCGACCACTTCGATGTTGCGCGGCGTCGACTCGCCGGCCGCGGCGAGCTCCTTCCGCACCACTTCTTCCTGCCCGACCAGCAGCACCTCGATCGGGTACTCGGCCGCGGCCAGGAGCGCGCCCTTGACGACCTCCTGCGGCGCGTGGTCGCCGCCCATGGCGTCGAGGGCGATGCGCACCACGGTCATGGCATCAGAGCGCGTCTTTGACGGCGATGACTTCGCGGCCCTTGTAGTAGCCGCACTTCGGGCAGACCCGGTGCGGCAGCTTGGCTTCGTGGCACTGCGGGCACGTCGACGTCGACTTCGCCTCGAGGAAGTCGTGCGCGCGGCGCGAGCGGGTGCGGGCCTTCGAATGGCGGCGTTTGGGATTTGGCATCTCGAGCTCCCTATACGTTTTTCTTTTTCGCCAACTGCTCCCGGATGTCCTGCAGCGCGCCCCAGCGCTCGTCGACCACCGAGCCCTGGCACGAGCACGCCTCCCGGTTCCGGTTCGCGCCGCATTGCGGACAGAGGCCGAGACAGCTCTCGTCGCACAACGGCTTCATCGGGACCGAGAGCTGAATCTGCTCCGCCGCCAGCTGCTTCAGCGGAACCGACCGCTCCGAGTAAAACTCCACGTCGAGCTCGTCCGGGCCGACCTCGATCTCTTCATCTTCCTCGGATGCTTCTGGACGAGGCGCGAATGTTAGATGAAACGCGCTCGTATTCGCAATCGGATACGGCTCCAGGCAGCGCGCGCACTGGTAGTCGGCGGTGAAGCTGACGGTGCCGTCGACGCGGTACGTCCCCGCGCGGTCGCCCTGCTCGGCGTGGGCGTCGATGGTCGCGGGGCCGACGCCGGCGATCTCGTCGCGCGCGAGCTCCGCGGGCGGGATCTCGAACACGGCGTGATACGACCGCGGTCCATTTTCGTCGATGTCGTCGAAGTCGATGACTGGCGGGGTGTTCTGCATGACAGCCTCGGCCCAAACCTGGGGTGGGCGGATTCTATTTCGGCGCTTCTCTGGGTCCGCCCGCTGCAATTTCGACGCTCAGCTGCTCGGCGGTGCCGTCGGTGGTGTCGGTTGCCTCGATCGACGCGGCCCTGCCGAGGGCGGAGATCCAGCGGTCGGCATCCTTCGCGCCGCGAAAAATCCGCGGCGAGGCGATGCGCAATCCGATGTTATTGCTGAGCTGGCTGAGGATCGGCGCCAATCTGCCCGGATCCACCCGCAGCGTCCAGCGCGCCGAGGGGAGCTGCCGCGCCTCGAACGTATCCTTTATATATGTGTCGAGCGAGCGGTCGAAGGAGAGGAGGAGCTGATTGCCGCGCTCGGCCGTGTGGACTTCGTAGCCGAGCGCCTCTCCCTGCCTCGTCAAATCGACCAAATTTGTAAACTCCGCGCGACGCTCCGCCGGCACGCCGAAGACGCCGATCGGCCGCGGCATCAGCTTGCCGACCTCGACGTCGTACAGCGCGATCGAGCCGCCGTTCGCCAGAAGCTCCGCGACCTTCGCGCCGGTGAGGCGGTCGAGATCGCCGACGAGCCGCGGCGGCTCGGTGAACGCGGCGGCGAGCATCGCCGACTTCGGGAAGCTCGCCGCGAGCGGCGGCGACGGCGGGTCACTGCTGCCGGCGCGCGAGACGATGTCGATGATGTCGGGCTTGACGGCGACGGAGCTGACGGCCGGCCGCGCGATCGGCGGGAACGCGCCGCGCCCCGACTCGCGCTGCACGACGAGGGCGTCGCCGTTCGGCAGCTTCGCCGCGAGCGCCTCGATGCGCTGCAGCTCGTCCGCGCCGATGGCCGCCTCGGCCGGCGCGTTGATGACGACGGTGTCGCCGATGTCGCCCGCGACCATGATGTACATCCGCACGAGCAGCGCGCGCAGCGGATCGAGGCGGAGGAAGTAGCGCGTCTTCCCCTCGCTGCGCCAGGCCAGGAGGTCGGCGCCGCCGATCATCCACGGCTCCGGCAGCTTCTGCTTCGCCGACCACTCGTCGACGACGTCGCGCGTGATCGGATTCGCGCGCAGCTTCGCGGTGAGGGCGGCGGCGGTGGGGACGAGCGCGAAGGCCTCGGCGGACGCCGGCACGTGCGACAGCATCTCCTGCTCGCGCGCGCCGAGCGGAAACGCGACGCCGCGCGACTGCGACGGCGTCGTCGCGTTCAGGTAAAGCGCGACGCCGCCGGCGATGATGGCCAGGACGACGATGATGAGGAGAAGCTTTTTCACGCTACGATCCGCGCGCCGATGTTCCGCGTCATTCTTCACACTCTGGGCCACGCCCTCGCCGACGCGCTTCGCCGCGTCCGCGACGCCGCGCTGCGCCGCGAGCGGCCGCTGCGCATCGGCGTCGACATCCGCCCGTTCTACGAGCCGCTCACCGGCGTCGGTTGGTATCTGTATCACCTGCTGCACGAAATCGGGAAGCGCGACGACGTCGAGCTCCTGCTCTTCGGCGACGCCCGCGTGACCGACGAAGGCCCGCGCCTCCACGCCGACGTCCCGCCGAACGCGCGCCTCTGCTGGTTCGATCTGCGCGGTCTGCCGAAGACGCGCTTCCTCCGCCCGATCACCGCCGCCGCGTACGTGCTCTGGATGAAGCTCGCCGCGGTCGACGTGATGTTCGGCGCGAACTACTTCCTCCCCCGCCTCCTCGGCGCGGTGGCACGCCGCCGCGTGATCACGATCCACGACCTGACGTACAAGCGCTTCCCCGAGCTGCTGCAGGCGGAGACGCTGGCAGACCTCGAGCGCCACATGCAGCGCGAGATCGCCGTCGCCGACGCGGTGATCTGCGTCTCCGAGTCGACGCGGCGCGACGTGCTGCACTACTACGAGGCCGACCCGCGCCGCATCGTCGCCATCCGTTCGGGGGTCACTGTCATTCCGAGCCGCGAAGACGGCGAGGAATCCCCTGCCGCCGGGGGATCCCTCGCTGCGCTCGGGATGACACTGCCCGATCGCTACATCCTCTTCGTCTCCACGATCGAGCCGCGCAAGAACCTGCCGGTGCTGCTCGACGCCTTCCAGCAGATCGACTACGACGGCGCGCTGGTGATCGTCGGCAAGATCGGCTGGAAGTCCGCGTCGATCGCGCCGCGCCTCCGCGAGCCGGGCGTGGTCCACCTCGACTATCTCGACCCGGCCCGCCTCGCCGCCGTCTACCACGGCGCGGAGCTCTTCGTCTTCCCGTCGATCTACGAAGGCTTCGGCTTCCCCCTCGGCGAGGCGATGGCGCATGGCGTGCCGGCGATCGCGGCGCGCTCGTCGTCGCTCCCCGAGATCGGCGGCGACGCGGCGCTCTACTTCGAGCCGCACGACGCGCGCGAGCTCGGCCGCCTCATGCAGCGCGTCCTCGGCGACCCGACGCTGCGCGAGGAGCTCATCGCCCGCGGCCGCAAGCGCGCCGCGGAATTGCGATGGGACGTCACGGCGGAGCGTACATTAGAGGTGCTGAGGCAAGCGGCATCGTGAACGTCACCATCGACGCCCGTCCCCTAGTGGGCAACCGGACGGGCATCGGCGTCCACACCGCGGAGATCGCGCGGCGCCTCGGCGTCGATCCGCCGCCGCTGCTCGCCTCGCACGCGGAGATCGCCGACAAGTCGGGCCTCGAGGCGTGCCGCTTCCGCGTCGACGCCGTGCCGCTCGGCGTCGTGTGGCAGCAGCTCGTGCTGCCCCGCATCGCCGCCGACGGCGTGGTGTGGGGGCCGCACGGAACGCTGCCGCTGGCGCTGCGCGTGCCGGCTGTCGTGACGCTGCACGACTTCACGTCGCTGACCGCGCCGCGGCGGCACAGGCTGAAGACGATCGCGTCGTTCAACCTCTTCATCGGCCGCAGCCTGGAGAAGGCCGCGCGCATCGCCGCGGTTTCGCGCGCGACGGCGGACGAGGCCATGCGCTGGTTCGGCGTGCCGTCGACGAAGATCGCGATCGTGCCGAACGGCGTCGACGACTTTTTCTCGCCCGGCGGCGAGGAAGAGGACTACATCCTCTTCGCCGGCACGCTCGAGCCGCGCAAGGGAATCGACGATCTGATCGCCGTCTACGCGACGCTGCCGGAGCCGCGGCCGCGATTGATCTTGTGCGGCGATCGCGGGTGGAAGACGAACTTCGCGAACGTCGAGACGACCGGCTTCGTCCCGCGCGAGCGCCTGCGCGAGCTCTATCGCGGCGCGATGCTCTTCGTCTATCCGTCGCACGCCGAGGGGTTCGGGATCCCGCCGCTCGAAGCGATGGCGTGCGGCGCGCCGGTCGTGGCCACGCGCGTCGGCGCGATTCCGGAGTTCGCCGGCGACGCCGCGCTGCTCGTCGATCCCGGCGACCGCGGCGCGCTGCGCGACGCGATGCTGCGCCTGCTGCGCGATCCCGCTCTCCGCCGCGAATTGCGCGCGCGCGGGCCGGAGCGCGCCCGCCGCTACCGCTGGGAGGCGAGCGCGGTGACGATGACGCGGCTGCTCGAGGACGCGGCGCGTGAATAGTCCATCCCGCGTGAAGACGCGCGATCAGCAGCGGACCTGCGACGCTCGCGTCAATGCTCAGTTTATCCCGCGTCTGCGCGCGGGATAAACTGAGACATGAGGATCGGCATCGACGCCCGCAAGATCTCGGACTACGGCATCGGCACGTACATCCGCGGTCTCCTCGGCGCGCTCGCCGCGGCGGGCCGGGACGACCTCGTCGCCTTCGCCCCCGCCGGCACGCCGCTGCCCGGCGGTGTCGCGCACGTCGCCGTCGACGCGCCGCACTACTCGCTGCGCGAGCTCGTCGCCGTCGGCCGCGCCGCCGACCGCGCCCGCCTCGACCTCTTCCACGCCCCGCACTATGTCGTTCCCTTCACGCGCGTGCCGGTCGTCGTCACGATCCACGACCTCATCCACCTCACCCAGCCGCCTTCGAACCCGTTCGCGCCGTTCTATGCGCGGGCGATGCTCGGCCGGGCCGTGCGCAAGGCGCGGCGCGTGCTGACGGTGAGCGAGGCCTCGAAGCGCGCCATCGTCGAGCGGCTGCTCGTCGCGCCGGAGAGCGTCGCCGTCACGCCGAACGGCATCGACGCGCGCTTCTTCGAGGACGGGCCGAGGGCCGAGGGGGCGTACTTCCTCTTCGTCGGCAACGACAAACCGCACAAGAATTTGGGCACGTTAGTTGAAGCGGTCGCGCGCATGGAAGGAAACGCACGACTGCGGATCGCCGGCGGCGCGCACTTCGTCGGCGCCGACGAGCTCGCGGCGCTCTACCGCGGCGCGATCGCGCTGGTGATGCCGAGCGCGGAAGAAGGATTCGGACTTCCCGCCGCCGAGGCGATGGCCTGCGGCACGCCGGTCATCACCTCGCGCGACGCCGCGCTCGTCGAGATCACCGGCGACGCGGCGCTGCACGTCGACGCGGAGCCGCGCGCGCTCGCCGAGGCCATGCAACGCCTGATCGATGACGAGGCGCTGCGCCGCGCGATGTCGATTCGCGGCCGCGAACGCGCGCGATCGATGACCTGGACGCGCTGCGCGGAGCTCACGCGCGCCGCGTATCGGGCCGCCACCGCGTGAAACGGCCGTGGAACACCGGCTCTCAATTTCATCTTTTTAAAGAAGAATGCTTGACAATGTCTTTTATCGATAGCATATTTACATGCAAGAAAACGATGACCGCCAAATGCTGGATTAAAACTTCGGTTGCTGTTGAAGGTCGTCGTCACCCCTCTCGCCAAATTCTCCGCACCCAAAACGATTTCAATTTGCCGGAGCGATCCGGCACGTCTTGCCAAGTAAGCGCGACCGGGAGGTCCCGTACGGCATGAAAGGTGGTGAGTTGAATGGCAGCCAAGAAGGGCGGTAAGTCTTCCTCGAAGAAGGGCGGCAGCAAGAAGTCCTCGTCGAAGAAGAAATAAACCACCATCATCGACTTTGGGGAGTCGTACTCGAGGGGGCCGGCAACGGTCCCCTCGCTTTTTTCGTCAACTTTTCTCCCGCTCCAACGTTCTAGGACGGCGGAGGCAAACATGCGAACCGTTCTTCTCGCCGCCGCGGCGCTCCTCGCCGCCGGCAGCGTTCTCGCCGACGACTACGTCACGCACAACTTCAGCTCCGGCGCGCCCCTCGGCGCCGTGCGCCGCCTCGTCATCGACATCCCCGCCGGCGACGTCAACTTGCGCAACGGCGCCGCCGGACGCATCAACGTCACCGGCTCCGTGCGCCGCGACTACGACGACGACCGCGAGAAGCAGCAGCGCGTCGTCGACGACATCAGCGTCGAGATCTACACGAGCCCGACCGACGCGGTGGTGCGGCGCAAGCTCGGCCCGAACGGGCGGAACTGGAGCGCGCGCAACAACAGCGACTACCGCGTCACCATCGAGGTGCCGCCCGGCCTCGACGTCGACGTCGAGACGAAGTACGGCGACGTCGACATCGACGGCGTCTTCGGCTCGGTGCTGATCGACCTCCGCGCCGGCGAGATCCACGCGGTCTTCCCGCGCGAGATGGTCAAGGACCTCTCCGCCTCGGTGCGCGTCGGCGAGGTGCACGCCGCCGTCGGCGACCGCCGCATCGACAACGAGGGCGTCTTCCCCCGCGCCGCGAAGTGGACGAATCCCTCGGGCGGCCGGTCGTCGGTGAACCTGCACACGACGGCGGGGGAAGTGCACGTCACGCTGAAGCCGTGACGAGCTTCTCCGCGTCGCCGCGCGTCTTCACGTCGCCGCGCAACTGCGCCTCGACGAGCACGCGCTTGAGCGCGCCGACGCGCGGCCCCGGCTCGATCTTCGCCAGCCGCGCGATGTCGTCGCCGGTCAGCAGCGGCTTCACCGAGAAATCCGGCATCTCCACCGCGCCGTCGTGGCCAAGGGCGCGGAGCAGCGGGGGGAGCTGCGCGGCGAGGCGCTCGCCGGCGTCGTAGAGCGCGAGCGGCGGGTGCTCGCTGGCGAGGCGCTGCAGCGCCACGACATCGCGCAGCAGCGCGTCGCTCCACTTCCACCGCTCCGCGAAGGCCGGCGGATCGTCGACGAGGATCGCGAACGCGGCGGCGAGCGGCACGTCGTCCGCGTGAAACCGCGCGGCGTCGAGCTCGCGGCCGAAGAGCGGGACGTCGAGCGCGGTCTCGCGAAGCAGCGCCACGGCGCGGCGGAAGGCATCGGCGGAAAAGATCGTCGAGAGCTCGTACGCGACGCGCTCGGCGGCGACGCCGGCGATCGCGCCGGCGCGCGGACGGATCGCCGCGACGGTGCCGTCGTCGATCGCGAAGCCGAGGCGCACGGCCATGCGGATGGCCTTGAGCATCCGCAGCGGGTCGTCGTCGAAATTTCGCGCGTCGACCATGCGCACGATGCGCGCGGCCAGGTCGGCGCGGCCGCCGTGCGGATCGAGCAGCGCGCCGCCGGCGAGGTCGACGGCCATGGCGTTGACGGTGAAGTCGCGGCGGCGGAGGTCGGCGTCGATGGAGCCGTCGAGGAGGGCGGCGAAGTCGTAGACGTGCGCGCCGTCGACGACGCGGTAGGCGCTGATGTGCTCCTCGCGTCCGAGGCGGATCACCTTGCGGCGCAGCGTCTTCGCACAGGCGAGCGGATCGAGGCAGGCGACGTCGGCGTCCGCGGGATGCGCGCCGCGGAGGAGGTCGCGGATCGCGCCGCCGACGACGTAGGCGTCCGGCGAGAGCTTGCGCAACGCGGGGAAGAGCGCCAGCAGCTCGTCACGCATGTGTCATCCCGAGCGGCGCGAGGGATCCCCTGCATCGAGGGGATTCCTCGCGCTCTGCGGCGCTCGGAATGACACTACCGCACCGCATTGCGCAGCGTGCCGATCCCCTCGATCTCCACTTCCACGACGTCGCCTGCCGCGAGCGGCCCGACGCCCGCGGGCGTGCCGGTGAAGATGACGTCGCCCGGCAGCATGGTCATGACCGAGGTGACGAACTCGACGAGGACGCCGCAGTCGAAGATCATCTGCGCGGTGTTGCCATCCTGTTTCGTGGCGCCGTTCACGCGCGTGGCGATGGCCAGGCGCGCCGGGTCGAGCTCGGTCTCGATGCACGGCCCGATGGGGCAAAACGTATCGAAGCCCTTGCCGCGCGTGAACTGGACGTCCTTCTTCTGCAGGTCGCGCGCGGTGACGTCGTTGCCGCAGGCGAAGCCGAAGACGACGCCGCGCCACGCATCGCGCGCGACGTTCTTCGCCTCCCTGCCGAAGACGAGGACGAGCTCCCCCTCGTGGTCGACGCGCTGCGACTGCGGCGGCCGGACGATGGTCCCGTTCGGCGGCAGCAGCGCGCTCGGCGGCTTGAGAAAGATGATCGGCTCCGGCGGCGCTTCGTTGCCGAGCTCCTTGGCGTGCTCCGCGTAGTTGCGCCCGACGCAGACGATCTTCGACGGCAGGACGGGCGGGAGGAGGGTGGCGGCGGCGATGAGAGTTCTTTCGTCGGTGGCGTCGCCGAGGTGGAGGGCATCGTGGCCGGAGTAACGGATCAGGTGTTCGCCGTCGGCGACGCCGATTGCGGGAGAGCCGTTGTGGACGTAGCGGTAGATTTTCATGTCGATGGACCACGGAAATTCAGAACGCAGAATGCGAATGCAGAAGTTAGAAACGGGGGACGGTGGCTTTCTTCATTCTGCATTCGCATTC
>Ga0070717_10000174_pt1 | contig 48067 bp, 35 predicted proteins | sample LARL113metaG_FD_71366 | JGI IMG/M metagenome (GOLD analysis project Ga0070717, IMG submission 71366) | Corn, switchgrass and miscanthus rhizosphere microbial communities from Kellogg Biological Station, Michigan, USA - LAR L11-3 metaG | ecosystem: Host-associated > Plants > Roots > Rhizosphere ...
CCGGTGCTGAAGTTTTTTGCCGCGGCTATCACCTTCTATGGGATGGCAACCTTCGAGGGCCCCTTGCTCTCGATCAAGTCGGTCAGCGCGCTGGCCCACTACACCGATTGGATCATCGCGCACGTCCACGCCGGCGCCCTGGGCTGGAATGGTTTCATGGCCGCGGGCATGATCTACTGGCTGATTCCACGGCTTTGGAGCAAGCCTCTGCACAGCACGTCGCTGGCCAATCTTCACTTCTGGTTGGGGACCTTCGGCATTCTCCTCTACGTCTCGGCGATGTGGACCAGCGGAGTGACTCAGGGCGTGATGCTCAACGCCACCACCGAGGGCGGGACGGTCCTGGCGTATCCAAACTTTCTCGACACCCTCGCCGCCATTCACTGGATGATGCTGATGCGGGTGGTCGGCGGAGGCATGTACCTGGTGGGTTGGTTCATGCTCGCCTACAATCTGTACCGCACGGTTCGGGGCGCCGAGCCGGTTAACGGTCGGATCGAGGTGTTCGTCGAGCAGCCCGCCGAGAACACCGCCCTGGGTGTGCGCGGAACGATCTTCAATGCCCCGGTGGTCTTTAGCACGCTCGCCCTGGTCTGCGCGGTGAGCTGGTTGTTCGGAGGCGACGTGCTCCGGCTGGTCGGCCTGTTCGGCACCGCGCTCTTTGTCATTCTGGGCTTCGTGCACTTTGAAGCGCGGAGCAAAGGGTGGGGCGACTGGTACGATAAACTCCTGGTCAATTGCGCGCCGTTTACCGTCCTGACTTTCCTCGCGGTGGTCGTCGGGGGACTGATTCAGATCATCCCCACGATGATCATGAACAAAGCCTCCAATGTCGAAGATCGTATCCAAGTGCCTTATACGCCTCTGGAGCTGGCCGGCCGGGATATCTATGTGCGGGAAGGGTGTTACAATTGTCACTCGCAGATGATCCGCACGCTTGCCTCGGACGTGCTCCGGTACGGCGACTACTCCCGCCTGGGAGAATCGATTTACGATCACCCATTTCAGTGGGGATCGAAGCGCACCGGTCCGGACCTCGCGCGGGTCGGAGGAAAGTATCCAAATCTCTGGCACTTCCGGCACATGGAAGATCCGAGGTCGGTGTCGCAGGGGTCCAACATGCCCAACTACACTTGGCTCTATAAAAACAAGACCGATGTGGCGGCGCTCAACTCCAAGATCGCGGTCATGCGCCAACTTGGCGTGCCGTATCCAGAATGGTCGGCGCAGGACATCGTCGCTCAAGTCGAGACTCAGGCGAAGGGCATCGTGACCGATTTGCGAACGAGCGGTGCCTACACCGCGCCCGACCGAGAAATCGTGGCCTTGATTGCTTATCTCCAGAAGCTCGGAAAATCCGAGCCCGTCGGACCGCGCACCGCCTCGCTCCCTGTGCCTCTTCGCTAGTTTTCCACCTTTTTATCGACCCATGTTTCACCGCGTTCTCCTCGATCATTGGATGGCCATCTTCCCATTGGTGGCCTTCCTCACCGCTGCGACGGTTTGTGCGTTTATCGTCATGAAGGCGCTACGCATGCGGCAGCCCCAAGTCGATCACTTCGCTTCTCTTCCTTTCAACGATGAGCCAGTCACCATCCATGAAACCAAACTCTGATCCGTCGTCCGAAGACACCCTTCGGCCGCATTCCTACGACGGTATCCAAGAATATGATAAGCGCCTGCCCAATTGGTGGCTCGCGACTTTTTATGGGGCGATCGTTTTTGCGGTCGCTTACTGGATGTATTATGCGCAGTCGGGCTTGGTTCCGAGCGACGGAGCGAAGGTCGACGCGCAGATCAGTGCGATCCAGGCGGTGAAGTTGTCGTCCGCTGCTGGCTCGCTCGACGATGAGGGACTTTGGACCATGAGCCAAAATCCTGTGGTGATCAGCGCTGGCCAGAAGACCTTCAACACCACGTGTGCGAGTTGTCACAACGAGCAGATGACCGGTGGAATCGGGCCGAACTTGGTCGACCGCACGTGGCTGCACGGCGGACGCCCGACCCAGATTTTTTCAACCGTGACCAGTGGCGTCGCGGCCAAGGGCATGCCCTCGTGGGGACCGATTCTAGGACCGAAAAAGATTTCGGAAGCGGTGGCGTACATTCTCAGTAAACACGATCGCAAGGAGCCGGAAATGAACGCGAGCGCCGCCCCGCTCGCCGTGGTCCAACCCGCTGCGCACTAAACGACCGCGAAAGCGTGCCCTCCTTGATGCCGATCCGTCCGCTCACTCCTCCTCCCACTCCGCCGCCGCCGGCGAACAGCCCTGGATCGGCTCAGGTCAGACGGACGCTGTCTCCGAATCGAAATACCGTCACCACCATCCGGGAAGATGGTTCGCGCCGATTCCTTCATCCGGCGGACGCGAAAGGTGTATTCACGCTGGCCCGACGAGCCTCCGCCTGGGTGCTGATTGGGGTTTATTTGCTCCTCCCTTGGGTCCGAGTGGGCCAGTACCCTGCGGTCTTTTTCGATGTGGGCGCGCGACGCTTCCATCTCTTTGGCGCCACCCTCGCGGTGCAGGACCTGTGGTTGATGTTTTTTGTCATCAGCGGACTCGGTTTTTCGCTTTTCCTCGTCACCTCGTTGCTCGGCCGGGTTTGGTGCGGCTGGGCCTGCCCTCAAACGGTTTTTCTCGACCATGTTTTTCGTCGGTTCGAGCGCTTGATCGAGGGCGACGCGCCCCAGCGCCGCGCGCTCGACACCGCGCCCTGGACGTTGAACAAAATTCTCCGCCGCAGTATCAAGCACGCGGGCTTTATTCTTTTCTCCGCCGGAATCGCGCACCTCTTTCTGGCCTATTTTGTATCCATTCCGGACCTCTGGCACATGATGCGCACGGCGCCCGGGTTGCACTGGAGTTCCTTCGTTTTCGTTTTTGTCGCGACCGGAATCCTCTATTTCAATTTTGCCTGGTTTCGCGAGCAGCTCTGCATTGTGGTCTGTCCGTATGGCCGACTCCAGTCAGCCTTGATCGACGACCACTCGCTGGTCATCGGTTACGACGTGAATCGAGGCGAGCCGCGCGGAAAACTTCACACTCCAAACGCGGGCGCCTGCATCGACTGCAACCGCTGTGTCCAAGTTTGCCCTACGGGAATCGATATTCGCCAAGGGCTGCAGATCGAGTGTATCGGCTGCGCCGCCTGTATTGATGCCTGTGATCAGGTGATGGTAAAAGTCAACCGTCCCACCGGACTGATTCGCTACGATTCGGCCGAAGGCTTTGCCGGCCGGCGCACGCGGTTGTTGCGGGCGCGCACCATCGTCTATTCGGTCCTGCTTCTGGTCGGGGCGGGAGTCGGAAGCTGGGCGTTTTCCACCCTGCGACCGGCGGAGATGAGCGTCACCCGGATGCGCGCCGCGCCGTACATCGTGGACCAGCAGTATGTGAGAAACCAATACCTGGTGCGCTTGATCAATAAACGGGACCAGCCCACGCGCTTCATCCTTCGTCCTCGGCAGCTTAAGCCGGGCATTATAACCCGTGGCTTCGAGACCACCGTCGAGGTGGGTCCGCTGGGCGAAGAGGTGCGCCCGTACATCGTGCAAGTGCCGCGCGGGCAGTATGCCGGGACGTTCACTCTCATGCTCCAGGTGACGGACGAGCCCCGGACCTTCACCCTAAATGGAGAAGTCGAGTTTCTCGGGCCCGATCCCGAGCTGTTGAAGGAGGACGGAGCGAAATGAAGCCGAAACCGAACAACGCGATTCTCTGGTATGCCTTGCTCGGCTTCGCGCTCATGCTCAGCGCCTGGACCGTGCTCTTCGTGGCCGCCGGACGCCACCGGGTTCCCGAGGTGCCGCTCGCGACCCAGGACCGTCACTAAAAAAGGGATACCGATGGACTTTACCCGGATTGATTCACCCACAGCGGCGCTGATCGCCGGCCTTGTCACCAGCCTGCACTGCGCGGGCATGTGTGGGCCGCTGGCTTGCTGGCTCAGTCCGGTCAAGCCAGGGGAGGACGCCACCACGCTCTTCACGACCTATCAGGCGGCCCGCCTGACGAGCTACGGCTTGCTCGGCGCGGCTGCGGGGGGCCTTGGCGGACTGCCCTTGGCCTGGCTCGACACCGGCCTCCTCCGCTATCTGCCCTGGGCGCTGGTCGGATTTTTTCTCGTCACGGGATTGCGGATACACCGCCGGGTACGCAAACCGCTCTTCCTCGTTCGCCTCGGTTTCAAAGTGCAGGGCTGGGCGCGCGGTCGGTCCCGGCTTTCGGCCGCTCTGATCCTGGGTGCAGGCACCCCGCTCTTGCCCTGCGGTCCGCTCTATTTTGTCGCGGCCCTGGCCTCGCTCTCCGGCTCAGCCTTGAAAGGCGCGACCTTTATGCTCGCGTTCGGATTGGGCACCTTGCCGCTGCTCTGGTTCACGCAAGTCCAGTTCGGTGCGCTGCGCGCGAAGATTCCTGCGATCTGGATTGGACGCCTCCAAACCACCTTAGCGCTCGTTGCGGCGGCGGTGATCACCTGGAGATTGCGAGGCACGTTCGGCGGCGCGGGCCCGAGCGCGTCGAACTGGGTTTGTTTTTAAATTTAGGTGAAGCCCAGGAGTATTATGCCCACGATCGACGCTCCCTCCCCGGCAAAATCGAGTGCAACGCAAACGCCGCGAGCCTCCAAAGCCACGGCCAAGGTCAATGCTCGCGCCTGCCGCCACTGTGGAGTGCCGACCGGTCATCCCGAGGAAGAGTTTTGCTGCAGTGGTTGCGCGTACGTTTACCGGTTGATCGGCGAAGCGGGCTTGGGGGCGTATTATCAAATCAAGGACAAGGTCATCGCTCCGGCCGATGCGGCGCTGCTGCCCTTGCGCGACTATGCCTGGCTCACGACGGCGCAAACGGAAGCGGAACAGGCGGCGGGAAGCGGCACACCGGAGCTGCCTCTCGACGTGCAAGGGATTTCCTGCGCCGGCTGTGTTTGGTTGATCGAACGGATCTTCAGCAAACAGCCCGGTGCGGGCCGCATCGAAATCAATGCGCCAGCCGGGCAGATGCGCTTGCTCTGGCAGGCCGGTCGATTCGACGCGGCGGAGTTCGCTCGAACCCTGCAAGGTTTTAACTACCTCGTCGGCCCTGCGTCGGCCACCCGCAGCGCGCCGCCGGAGAGTCGCGCCTTGGTCAAACGCATCGGACTCTGCGCCGCGTTTTCGATGAACGTGATGCTCTTCACTCTGCCGACTTATTTCGGGATGGAGGCCACGTTCGCCTACGCTCCGCTTTTCGGCACGCTCTCGATGGGCTTCGCGACCTTGAGCCTCTTGGCCGGTGGAGGTTATTTTTTGGGCAAAGCGGCGAAGAGCCTGCAGCTCGGTGCGATCTCGATCGATCTCCCGATCGCCTTGGGCATCGTGGGGGCGTACGGCGGATCTTTCTTCGGGTGGATCGCGCACAATGAGGTCTTCGTTTACTTCGATTTTGTATCCACCTTCATCTTACTCATGCTCGTCGGCCGCTGGGCCCAGCTCGCCGCCGTCGAGCGCAACCAGCGGCGTTTGCTGGCCGAGCAGCCGATTCCGTCGCGCCTGCGATGCTGGACCGCCGACGGAGCGAGGGTGGACCTTTCGCCGGAGCAGCTGACCGTGGGGGTGAAATTCACGGTCGGGCCGGGCCAGACCGTTCCGGTGGAGGCACGGCTCAACTCACCCGAGGCTTCCGTGAGCTTGGCTTGGATTAACGGCGAGGCGGCACCGCGCGCTTTTCAGAGTGGACAGAGAATTCCCTCCGGAGCGGTCAACCTAGCGCGGAGCGAAATCGTGCTCGTGGCGGTGCAGGGCTGGCGCGAGTCCCTCCTCGCCGAGCTCACTCGACCGGTGAGCCGTGCGCCCTACCGGCATCGCTTCATCGAACGTGTCATCAAAGGCTATCTCGTCGGCATCATCGGCATCGCTTTGCTTTCCGGCCTCGCCTGGTTCTGGGCCACCGGGAATGGACTGCGTAGTTGTGCGGTGGTGACGGCCGTGCTGGTCGTTTCCTGTCCCTGTGCGATCGGGCTGGCCTTTCCGTTGGCGGATGAAATTGCGGCGGTGGCGCTGCGGAAACGCGGCGTCTTTGTCCGGGTCGCGGACCTCTGGCCGCGGCTAGCCAAGGTGCAGAAGATCGTTTTTGATAAAACTGGAACCCTGACGCTAGAGACGCCGAAACTGCGGGAGACGGCGCACTTTGCCCGCTTGGGGGAAGAGGAACGCCGCGTCTTGACCCGCCTGGTGGAAGATAATCCGCATCCGGTGGCGCGCAGTCTCCACGACGCGCTGCTCGCCGGACCGCGGCCTGCCGCCCTAGAAGGCGAAGTGACAGAAGTGATCGGTCAAGGTGTGGCCCTCAGGCTCGGCGAAGCGGAGTGGCGTTTGGGCCGGCCGGCCTGGGCGCTGGAGCGAAGCGAGACTGCGGCCGGCGGATTGGGGGAGGAGGAAGTGGAAACGATCTTTGCCAAATCCGGGGAGCCGATCGCGCGTTTTTCTTTTATCGAAGCCGCGCGAACCGACGCCTCCGAGGAACTCCGGCTCCTGCGGGCCCGCTCCTTGCAGGTGGTGATCCTCAGCGGAGATCGTATTCAAAAGGTGGAGCGGTTGAGCAAGGAGTTGGGACTCGACCCGGATGCGGCCCACGGAGAAATGTCGCCGCGCGCAAAAGCGGACTGGCTCGAGACCAGCGGCGCGGACGACGCGCTGATGCTGGGCGATGGAGCGAACGACAGCCTGGCCTTCGATCACGCGCTCTGCCGTGGCACGCCCGTGGTGCACCGCGGGGTCCTGACGGAGAAAGCGGACTTTTATTATCTCGGTCGGGGAATCGCAGGCGTTCGGGCGCTTTTTGAAGTGAACGATGCACGGCGGAGGACTCAGATCTTCCTCCTCGTGTTTTCGATTCTATATAATTTTGCCGCGGTCGGCCTCGCCGCCGCCGGCAAAATGAATCCGCTCATCGCCGCCATCCTGATGCCGGTCAGTTCGCTCCTTACCCTTGCAATCGTGGCATTTGGAATGCGGTCCGTCTGGAGTCGTCCTAGGCCGCAGACTCGGTCGAGGTAAATTGTTCGAGAGCGAACGGGATTTGGCGGCACGGCCGTTTCGCGCCTCATAATCTCGAATCACGCTCACGGCGGCGGAGGGCAGAGGTGTGGTTGAAAGCTCACTACAGGGGAATTTCATGCCGTGGTGCGGCAGAGCCAGACGCTGAGGGGAGTGCACCCTAGAAAAAGTTGAGAGCGGTGCTGGCGAGGGGGATTCACTATCTGCTGGTCAAACCTCGAGAGCTCTGTGTTTACTCCATCAGGTCAAGCGAACGCTGCGGGAGCGGGGATGCGCCCGTGGCTCGTCTTTGCTATTAAAAATATATATTCCTTCTTATGCGTTCGACCCATGTCATCATTGCACTGCTTTGCTTCACCGGAATGCTCCGTGCGGAACCGGAGGAGCAGGCCAGTGAGGATATTATTGAGCTGAGTCCTTTCACCATCAATACGGAGGGCGACGCGGCCTACAAAGCCCAAGGTTCCTATGTTCGCACGCGAATGGGTAATCAACTGGTCGATCCGAACGCAGCGATTCTTCCGAGTGCGGTCGCGGTGAGTGTCTTGAAGCATGCCGATGCGGTGGCGATCCAGTTTGTGCTCTCTCATTCCGGCGATAAACAGGAGGTGAGAAACCAGGAACTCTATTCGTCGGTGGAAGCGATCCAAACCGCGATCAAGAAGTCTCCCGGATTGCGGGTGGAACAACGCGAAGTTCGCTTCACCGGTGGAGACCGAAAGTTGTTTTCGTCCTCGCGCGGAGGACCGACAAACTCGTTCGTCAGCATCCTGGTTCTCGCGGATCTCCCGCCCGAAACGCGGGTGGCGGATAAGGTCAAACAAGTCCGGGATATTCTCGGAGCGACCAAATTGGTTGGCCAGACAAAGTATAATGACGGATCGGTCGGGCTTTATCTCAAGAGCCCGGATCAATATCGCCGGGAGATCCTGCAGAAAATTTTTGATGACGTGGAATTCTTGAAAAAAGGATTCGGCGGCGACTTCGAAGTTTTACCCAGCGGCTTGAATGGGAAGGTGAAAACACGAGTCGCTTCCGAGGCAGAAATCGAACTCTGGATCGACTATGGAATCACCTTCCGGTCGATCCGTGAATTGGAAGCGGCAAAAAAGAAATGACTTGGGTTCCGTCGTTCGACGGAACCTCTGGGGCTGCGGGTGGGACTCAGATCTTTCCGATCGCCGGGTCGATGGTCTCCCTGCAGCGAAGGTATAAGTTAGGATGAAGCTGGTCTAGGGGCCCGCTGATCTCTATCTGGTTCGTAGCAAATTTCTCTTATGAAACTGTCTGGGTGTATCCTCGTTTCCACCGCTTTGGTTTCGGTCTGCAGCGCTTCGTCCTTCGATTTCGGAATCCCGGAGCTCTCCTATAAAGCCACGGCGCCGCTTTCGCAGTCGTCTTCGGTCGATCTCGTCGCTCCGCAACTTCCCCGATTGCCCTCCCTCGTGACCGTCGTGCCGCGAAGCAGGGCAGAGTGGCGTCCCGGCAGGAACGGGTTCGCGACCATGCCTGTGATCAGTCCTAAGGCAGGGGTCGACTACAAGCTGACGATCGTCGAGGCCGATCCGGCGATTGATCCTCACATGCTGGTCCCTGCACTCCAGGGCAGCGCCAAAACCCCGTCCCGGCGGGGGAAGGCGAAATGAGGCGGCGCATTTTTCCGGCGGCGAACGCGATCGCGCCGAGCTCGGGCGGCGTGAGCGATGCGAGACGTTAACTCCACGTTATGATGACCGAAATCACCCGCAGAGATTTTTTTCGTGTGCTGGTTCCGTCGTGGTGCACCCGGCGAAACCTCAAGCTCGAAGCCGCGCTGGTCGGTGTGGCGATCGGCGCGATGGTGGTGAGCTCAATTATTTCGAAGGTTGGTTTCGTCGCTATTCTCAAGCTGAGTGGGCTGACGGTGGCCGCCGTCCTTGTTCTCTGGTTGGTGATCGAACTTGGCGTAGTGCTTCAATCGATACTGGATCGAGCTCCCCGGTGGATCCAGGCGCCGGTCTTCGTCACCTGCGAATTTATTCCTGTCGCCCTTGCGGCGGCAGGTGGGGCCTACCTCTATGCCAAGTGGCAGCGCGGGGAGGATTTGAGGGGCGTATGGATTACGCTGGCGGTGATGTTCATCCATCAAGTGATGGCCAAAGCCCGCGAGAAGGTGTGATGGGTAGGAGCGGAGTTTAATCCTGCGCCGCGGGGACGCGTCGCTCCACCTGTCTGCTTTGGGTCTAAACAGAGAAGGAGCGACTGAACCGAGGTGTTGGAGGGCCCGGCTTGTCCGGGCTCATTGAGCTTAGCAGCCCGGACGGAGCCGGGCCCTCCATAAAATCGATTCAGGTGAGCAGACGGGGCTCGCGTGCCATCGTCATGGGAAAACGAATACGATGCCGGCGTTAATACAGTTGCCGGGCCAGGTCGGATTGCAGGTCTCTGATTGAGCCGGTTGGAATTTTCATGGTTCGGCCGCGATCGCGTCCGCGGGAAGAATCGGAGTAGATGTCGACCGATCTGGGACCGCAGCGGAGGTAGAGCGTGGCGGTATCGGGCTGGTTGACCAAGTTCAGGGCCAGGACGTTGCTGGGAGAACTGGATACGTTCCAACCGCGGGCGAGTGCTGCGCCCCGGATGACATTCACAATATAGTCGACACGGGTGTGGCCCGATAGACTGATCGTTCCGACGAGTTGGGCCAATTCCGGAATGGTTCCGGTCCACGTCGTCGTGGCCGACGGCGCGGCGATCTCGGCGAAGGGATCCGCAGTTCTGACTGGAGGCGGTGGCGAGGGAGAGACGATGGTCCGCGACGACGAGCTGGAAAGTCTCGATGAAGCTCCGCCGGTCGCCGACGTTGGCGAAGAAAGTGGCGGGGCACTGGCGAATAGAGGAGAGGCGCTTTCCGCCACCGCGACGGTGCGCGGGGGTTCGGGGGTCAGTGGGACCGGTCCGATCTTCAGTTCTTCGCCCGCGCCGACGACCACGTCTTGACGGTGCGGGCTGTATCCAGATTTCTGGACACGGACGGTGTAACGGCCGGGAGCCACCTCGCCAAACGTGATCGGCGTTTCCCTCGGGCCGACGTCGTTTAACCACACCAGCGCGCCCGCGGGCTCGCTGGAGATCGAAACTTGGGCCGGAAGCGCTTCGAGCATGACCCGGTGGGTGCGCGTATCCGACGGATCGATCATGATCGAATTTTCTCGAAAACCCTCGGCTTGGATTTTCAGGAGATGCTCCGCGCCGGAATCAAAACGCATTTCCACCACCGAACCGAAGCTCGAGCGCGGAACCTCCGGCGTACCGTCGATCAGGTAGGCGACCTTGCGCCCGCGCAGCTTTTCCCAGGGCTGCACGTCGACCCGAGCGTACATGTACTCCGGTTTCAGTTTATCGAAAAACAGGGTTGAGCGTTCGTGGGGGCGCAACGTGACGGTCAGGGCCTGCGCGACCCGACCGCGCTGCCTGAGCTCGACGGTCAGCGGTTTCTCCGCAGGCAGGCCGTCGATCAACGCCGGGGTCGTGCCTTGTTTGACTCCCTGTATCCAGATCTCGACGTCAGGCGGTTCCGAGCGGATGTCGAGCGAGCCGGGAACGGGTACTTGGTGGGCGGATACGTAAGCGGGATGAGCGCGATCAACCTCAATCTCGACTGGCGCGGTCGGCTCGCAATCCGGATGTTCGAAGGTCAACGTCCAGCGACCCTGGGTCAGAAGCCGAGGATAAGTTTCCTCGCCCGAGCGACCGACAGTTCCCAGGTCGAGGTCGGTCTGGCCCGATCGACGGGCCGTGAGCCGGGTCCCAGGGCGGGCCGTGACGGTCACGTCGCCCTTGATCGGTTGGAGATGGAAAACGAAGTCGCGGTGCTCGCGCGGTTTGAAGGTGTAGCTTTGAGGTTTTCCTTCGTAGCCCGGGAGCCGAGCCTCGATTAAGGTTTCCGTTTCAGCCTTCAAATCGGTTAACTCCACCGGCCCGTTGCCACGAGATTGCCCGTCGACGAAAATCTCCGCGCCCTCGGGTTCGGTCGCGAGCGAAAGACTGGCGGGGTACACTTTCTGGTCGGCATGGATGCGACTGGTTTGACCGGCGGTGACGGTGAAACGGCGGATGTCAGTCGGAAAACAATCGGGGTGTTCTAGGCGAATGGTCGCGTCACCCAAGCGCACGCGTTCGGTAAAAGTGGCGATGCCCGACGGCCCCACTTCGCCCAAGACAATTTCCGATCCCTCGCTCTCACGCATGATGACGCGGGAACCCGGACGCGCGGTGACCTCGATCAATCCGCGTTGAAAAACCAAGCCGATATCGAATTCACCGGTGTGGTTCCGGAGAACGGTGCGGGCTTTGAACGGTTCAAAACCCGGAGCCTGGACCGAAATGACGTGATCGCCGTCCGGAAGGTCGGGGACGAGCAGGCGACCATTCGCCGGCACGATCATGGGGAGCTGGTCATCGACCTGGACCTGGGCGTTTGCGTCGATCGGATCGACTTTGAGCGTGAGCCCAGCCGGTGGGGGCGGCGCCGCCGGGCGAGGTGGCGCGGCGGCGGCGACTTCCTGGTGCTGAGGGCCGTAACGCCAAAACAAATACAACGAGGCCAGCAACAGCACCATGAGCGTGACCGACATGAAGACGGACCGCGGGCCTCCTCCCGCGGGAGCCGGGTGCGGGTGAGCGGAGCGCGAGAACGCCGGCTGCCCCTTGGCGGGGCCTTTGTGAATCGGAGATCGGGAAAGGAGAGGGTCGGCCGCGGCGCGTCCTGATTTATAGAGAGGCGGCATCTGCATGACCGTCTTGTCGTGGTCGACCGGAGACGGAACGCTCTCCGCTGCCGGAACGGGGGAATCGCTCGGCCGTGCATCGCCCTCGATCAGGGCGAGCAACGCGGTTCCCGATTTCGGGCGAGCCGACGCGTCTTTTGAGAGACAGGCCATGATCGCTTGCTCCCACGAGGGTGGGACGCGGATTTCCGTTACGCCCATCTCGGCTTGGCGTTGCGCGAGAGGAACCGGCGGGTTGGCCATGACCTGAAGCATCAAGGCGTGAGGATCGCCGCGAAAAAAAGGCGGCTTGCCGGTAAAGAGCTCGTAGAGGAGTGCGCCGACTGAATACCAATCGTCCGCCGGCGTCGGTTTGTCCCCGCTCAGCTGCTGGGGACTCATGTAGGTCAGCGTGCCGGAGCGACTCAGACGGGCTTCTTGAAAGACATGCGAGGTCGATTCGCGCACGACCATGGCCACGCCGAAATCCACAATTTTAAGCGCGCCCTGATCATCGATAAAAATATTGCCCGGCTTGAGGTCGCGGTGAACCACACCCGCGGTTTGGTGAGCGTAGTCCAGCGCCGAACAAATTTGCCGGAGCCAGGGGAGCACCTTTTCCGGAGTAAAGACCCACTTCGGTTGTTGGAGCTTGAGGGCTTGTAGACTCTGGCCGGTCAGCAACTCCATGCTGATGCCAACGACCTGGAAATCATGGTCTTCAACATAGTCGTAGACCCGCACTATATTGGGATGAGTGAGCTCCAGGCTCCGACGCGTCTCGCGCTGAAGATCACTCACCGCCTCGAGGTCGGAGGCAATCTCAGTGCCGAGAAATTTCAGCGCGACGGTGCGCCCTAATTTTTTATCCTGGACTTCCCAGACCACGCCCATTCCGCCTTTGCCCAGCAAGCGCTTCAATGCGAAGCGATGCGCTACCACGACCCCGGCGAAAAGGGTGTCCCGTGTACTATTACGGGCCAGGCCCAAGGGGGAGCCGATATTTATACTATTTTCATGAGCAGGAGAGTCGGAGGGAAAAGAACGCGAAGAAGGATTACTGTCGGGCGCTGACATAAGATAACAAAAAGCTCGTCGAGGTGAGAGGGCCGGGTGCAGCGTTAGACGGAAAAGCGGACGAAAATGCGTAATAAAAAATCTTTTTTCGACGCAGTTCCCGTACTGCTTGAAGCGCACTAGCTACAAACAAAGTTGATCGCCCGCAGCCGGAGTGAACCGAGACGCGCGGGACGCTACAATGATCGGCGTGGAAATGGGCGACTCAATAAAAAATAAACAGCTGTCAGCTCGAATTTTCCGTCCGTCGTGTATGAGCGAAACGAAGTATTAGATAATTATATAGTGGAGGGACAAAACGCCGACGATTGAAATTCGAAGCCCAAAAGCCGCGCGCGCTTCACGCCGATCCTTTGCCCTTTGATATCCCTCACTATATAATTAAGTCGGTCGGGATTGTCCGAGTGAACAGCTCGAGACCTGCCGCCGCGAGGTGTGGGCGCGCCAAGCAATTTGACTTACTTGCGCAAACGGACTGTTACCTTATAGCAACTCGCGGTTCGACGTCGCTTGGACCAACTGGAGAGCGAGGATGGTGGTGGTGGTGAAGTGCGCGCGATCGCTTCGCACCACAAATTCCAAATTGCCGCCGCAGAAAAGGCGGTCGGGCTTGATCGTAGCCGAGGCGCCGTAAGTACATCCATTTAATTGGACGGGCCCACATGGACGGTCGGGGCGGTTGGTCGAGAGTTCAGCCTGAGGCGAGGCGGTTATCTCTAGTATATAACAGGTCTTCGCGGTGAAGACGGAGAGACGATCGCCTGGCTTGAGCTCCGCGAGATTCACTTCCGGCAAACTGGAATGCACCGCCGCTCGGAGGAAGGCTTCCCAATCTAGAACGGCGGTGGGCATAAAGACACTCTGCGGATTAAAGCAGCTTGATAGTATAGAAAGAATTACCGAGCTGCAGCTCCTGGCCAGAGTGGAGCGGCTGAGCCGCGCCGGGCGTGAGGGTCTTTCCGGCCAATTGCACCGTGGCGCCGGCTCGGAGCACTTCGATCCAAAAGGATTTTTTCCAAAAGTGAATTCGAGCTTCCTCCGGCCCCATTCCGGACTGGGGGAGGGTCACCGCGCATTTGGCATGGGCACCGATCGTCGCGTCGGTGAAGAGCCACACCGCCGTCACGGGCAAGCGGTCCTCTCCCTGCGGCCGGAGGCGCAACGCTCCGGTGATGGGCGGAACCACTACGGTTGTATTGTGATTGTGGTTATGCTCGTCGTCGAAGGGAGGACCGTACGGGGTCGAACTGGGGAGCAGCTGTGCCCGAAGGGTGAATACACCGGTCAAGTCGATCCTCCGTTCGTTTTCGAAACTCACCGCGACGGGCGTCGTGCCGAGCGGCGTCTCGTCGAGTAGGGCTGGATTGGTGCTGGGTTTTCCTTCATCGCCCGACAAGGCGTGGATTTGTCGCTGCCGGGCCAAAAACGTCACGTGCACGCGCGAGACCCGCAGCTCCGCGCTGGGTGTAAGCAAGTCCGCGCGAGGCGGCTCGTTTTCTGGTTTGCGCCCGATCGAGAATCGATCGCGGGCCACGAAAATCATCGGGCGCGACGAGGGAACGGCTCGGCCCTTGATCGGCTCGAGCTGAAGCACGACGGCCGTCTGAGGGGGTTTGGGCGCGGATTTTTTTTTCAGAGCCGCCACCGCGTCGCGGGCCTCGCGTATCCGGTTTTCCAGTTCGCTGCGGCTGGAGCTCGCCGGTAGTTTCTGCAGACGGCTGGCTAGCTCGTTCAGCTCGGCTCGAAGGGCGGGCGATGAAGCGTCGGCGGCGCGCGATGCTTCCATCAGTTCGGTCAGCGAGGTAGCGATCTCCGCTTCTTGGCGCCTCAGGGTGATTGTTTTTCGAAGCGATTCGCTGCGCTCAGAAAAGGTGGCTCGGGCCTTCGCATCCGTGAGTTGCCCGATCCGTTGGACCACGGTTTTGAGTCGAGCTTCACCTGCTGTGCCGTGGGGATCTTTTTCCAGCTCGGTCGCGCATTGCTGCAGTGCCGTTTCGATCTCTCCCGTTTCCCGGCGGCCGGCGAGCGTGGCTTTCACTCGGCCGAGCCTTTGTCGCAGGGCTTCGGTTTCCGGTTCCGAATCCAACGGGGCGAGCGCGGTGGCGAGACGCTCGTGCTCTGCGGAAAGCGAGAAGAGTTCGCTCTCGGGGCGAGTGGCCGATTGTTCCAAATGGGTCACGGCCTCGCCGAGGCGTTGACGGTTCGCCTCTTGGTCCAACGTCGTAGTGATGAAATCGATACTCGCCTGCAGTTTCGTGCGAATCTGGCTGGCACTCAAGGCCTCGACTCGTCGGACGAGGATCTGAAGTTCTTCCCTGATCCTCGCTGGTTCGACGATTGGCCGGGCTTTGGCTCGTGTTTCCAAAAGCGCGAGCGCGGCTTGAATCTCCGGAGTCGGGTCGGGCAGGGGTGGCGGTATTGCCGGTGCCTCCAGTTCGACGACCGATGCGGCGGACGGTGGAGCTAGGGTGGGGGCGGGCGCGGCTGGGGCCGGGAAGGCTGAGGTCGCGGCCGAACCAGGAGGCGTGCTGGCCAAGGAGGGAATGATTTCCGCCAGCCATTGCTGAAAAAGTTCCTTTTCCTCGCTCGGCGCCAATGCGGCGATCTGGGCCGCCAGCTTCTGCGCCTGCACTCGCGCGGCGGCGCGCTGCGCACCGGTTTTGTTTTGATCGAGAGACTGCTCGAGTTGGACCAGTCCAACTTCGATTTCCATCTTGGCTATCAGCGGCTCCAACTCGGTTAACTTTTTCCGCGCGCCGTTGCGTTGAAGGACGTTTTTCGCGTTTTGAACCAAGTGGGCCAGGCGCGCCAATTCCTCCTGCGCAGACTTCAAGATTTCGGCGGGCGGCGTTTCGGCCGCCTGGCACAATAGACCCCGAACTGCTTCCAACGTGCTCATGTCAAAACGACGACGTATCCTCCGCGTATCGAGGCGATCGATACGCCTGGGTGGCGAAAAATAGGCTCCGCGGGCGGAGGCCGCTGATCAAAGAAGAAAAGGAATTCGTCGGAATAAGAAGATCTCGAATAGGTAGCGGTTCTGTTACGTTGCCGTGTCTCTCCGCTCGAAAGGCCGAACAGGTTCTGGGAAGAGCGACGATCAAGGAAGAACGAGCACCGGCTCGAGGAAAGAAATGCTGGTGGCCGCGCCGTGGCTGCCAGGCGACGACGCGAGTTGCGGGCAAAGTGTATTTCGGCTCGTTGAGCAGATTCTTGTGCGCTTCGTGGGTGGGAATAACCTGCACTCAGCGGTAAATTCCGCTCTTGCCGGTAATACGGAAGGGACTGCCCCAGCCGGTCTCGCCCGAGACGGAGATTTCATAGTCGCCGTCTTGGGTGAACGACGCGGTCCCCTCGTTTGGTTTCTCGGGGCTCGCGGTGATTGAAGCGTGCGCACCGGTCGTGCTGATCGCGTCCCAATTTTTCACCGTGAAGTCGGTCAGGCCGCCGGCGTCGGTCAAGGTCAGCGTGATTTGCACCGCGCCGTTCGCGGTGTGGGTTTCCCCCGTGGCAATGGAAAGTCTCCACGTGCGACTTTCGCCCGGGACAACATTGACCACGAATTGATTGCCCGAGACCTGAGCGATCTTGCGAATCACTTTGGTCTCGCTGACCAAGCGGGCGCCTTTGCCGCCGAGATATTCGCGCCGCACGCCGCGCTGTTCTCCGTTCTCCCAATCCGGATCGACGGTGATAGGATTACCATGTTCGTCGACAAACGTCATATTAGGAGAGGCTCGTCCAGTGAAGTTGCGACTCATTCCGCTCGCACCGCCCTCGCGCAGGCGCCCGTCGCTATCGAGACGTTTATTGTCTCCGGTCATGAGATCTCCACTGGAAAGATCGCGGTGTAGATTGTTTAGCGAGACGCTGCCGCCATTAGCGAGATTCGCGCTGCCGTCGGGATTGAGTTTCGCGCCCGGTATAAAGTTCTGCGAACCATCCGGATTGATCACGAGCACGCCTTTGCTGGTTTGAAAAGCGACCGAGCCGTCGGACAATTTCGTTCCACTCGCGAGATCAATTCGCCCATATTGCGGCGAGTCGATTCCCTGGCCATCCGACGTGCGGGTGCCCGCGATCGCGACATGCGGCAGACCCGGAATATCGAGGCCCACGCGATTGGGTCCATCGTTGGAAATGGTGGTGCCGGGAAGCGCCGGTATATTAATATTACTTCCTTGGCCGGTAGGCGAGGAGGACGAACCCGGGCCCGAAGACGAGCTGTCCCCGCTGTCCGAGCTAATCGCACCCAAACCCTGCGCGGCTTTATCTTGTAACACCCGTGTTACATTTCCGTGCTCCGCTTCCATCAAGGAAGTTTGTAATGACGTGTCTCCTTTGGCTGCGAATTGGCCGGCGATATTTTCTAAACGCTCCTGAAGCCGAAAGTAACGAGGATCAATATTATCTTTTAGATTCCTGCGCAGGTCTTCGCGCGTCATTCCCCCGAAGATGCCTCGCACCAATTCGATCCGTTCGGGATGATGATCGAGTTTGGCTTTGGCGCGGGCCAGCAACTCCACGGCATGAAACCCGTTTTCTTTACTCGCCTTGATCCGGCCGTCGGCCAATTCGTCGCGAGACCGAGTCAAATAGGCTTCGCCCCGAATGATATAAGCATTTAAAATAATTCGTTGCTCTTCCCTGACTTCACGAGCCGTCGGCGGCTCCGCAGCCGGGGCGGCGTGCAGGGCAGGATGCAATACTTCTACGAGTAAACATCCGACAGAGATCAGGATAAAGAAGCGGAACAGACGGGGTGATATAGTCATCGTATACAGATTAAATTCTAAAGCGATTCCCTCGCTATGGGCATAAATTCAAGCTGCGGCACTGGCGCTCGACGCACCCATGCTCAAGTTGTGGCAGCTCTCCATAGCCAAAGTTCCCCACCTTAGCCCTCCATGGTCCAAGATTCAAATCGAGTAAGTAACAAAGTTTCAGTTCAACAGGTGCTGGCGCATGACCTTGTAGAATGGTACTGGACCGACGGATGCCGCCGATCCGAGCGTCCCGCGGGAGCGGCGGAATGGGAGGGCGACTATGAACAGTTTGCTTTATCAACTGGTTCATGGCTGCGGCAGTTATACAAAGTTCGCGATCGCTTGGCGGTGATTATAAAAGCGGTGGAAACGGAGCGTCCCGCAGTCGCGCTCTGGGGCATGTCGCAAACCGGCAAATCGACTTCGGTGTCCGCTTTCGTCGACGAAAAGGTGCAAGTTTCGGAAACGAATCCACAAATCGACGGCACATTGGGCGGTTTGCACTGGCCGGGCGGTTTGCCTTTTTTCTTCGTCGCTCCGCATCGCGATACAGAACAGGGCGATGTGTATCCGCTTCACTGGTACGAACGTTCGCTCAATCCGTTTAACAGCGGTCTGGACGCCTCGAGTTGCCTCAGCCGTTTTGTCGCCGGCTCGCTCACGCCTCAAACCGGTTGTGTGCGGGTGAAAGATCCGTTGCATCCCGTGCAGGTGAATCTGGTCCCGCCCGGAGATTTGCTTCACGCCCTCGCGCGCGGCTTCGATTCGGAGTGCCTGGGTCCGGCGCTCAAAGGCAAGCAGGAGGAGTGGACGGTGGAGCGGTTCGATCGCATGCTCGCGCTTTTTCGCGAAAAGCGCCGCACCGAAAATCCCCCCGCGCCCCATCGCCTCGCTTATGAAAGAATGCTGGCCTGCGTGACCACGCTGAACGACTTGGTCAGCGCGCGGGTGGAGACGTTTGCCGGGCTACGGACAAATGACGTCGATTGGCAAAGTCGCTTGGAAGCGCTCCTTTCCGACCCGATTTTGATTGGCGATCCTCAAGCGGCCGACGACTTCGCGGCCGAGGTCTTTTGGTGCTCGAGTCCGATTTTCACCGCGCGTTTCAAGGCCATGCGGGCTTTGCACGACCAGTTGGTTCGCGAGTGGGGCGATCGCCCGGTCTTCGCCTCTCTTCCCGCTGCCGCACTCTTGCTCGACATGGCGGCGAGCGTGAATGCCTTCAAACCGCGCCATTTGCCTGAAACTCGGGAGGGCAAACAGCAACGCCTGATCGATGCCCTCGGTTTTCGTGTAGTGGACGACCACATACAGTTGGGCTGCGGTCCGGAGTATTCGTCCCGGCTCGGTTCGTCCGCGGAACAATTTTCGAATTTTCAAGGCCTGGTCTGGGAGCTGATTATTCCGGTGAACGTCGGCAATCTGTCGCCCAGTCCGTTTCTCGATTTGATTGCCGAAGCCGATTTGCTCGATTTTCCGGGAGTGGGGCGCGACGAGAAAAACGAGACCAATCGCCTGAACGCGGATCCGAAACGGCTTGGGGCGAGCAGCGGACAACCCTGCACGGTGGAAAGTTTTTATAGCGAAATCGTGAAGCGCGGGAAGACCGCTTCGATCGTGGCCACCTATTCTCGCCGGCTTTCGATCGATGCGTTTTCCATCCTGCAAAACATCGATAAGGACGAGCCGAGCAATCACGCGACCGATCAGATCGCCAACGGTATTCGAACCTGGCTGCGCAACATGGCGCCGGAATTCGTGGAAGGCGCGGGCGAGCGTCCCTCCGGTGTTTTTCTCAATCTGGGACTGACCTTCTGGGGTGAATTTGTCGACCAATCGAAACCAGATCGGGCCCTCAACTTCGAGATGCGGAAAAAGTTTTATGGGAAACTCGGCGTGCTAGCCGATCCGGCGGTGACCACGATTTTCGCGCTGAATTATCACTGGATGAAGGGCCCGCGGGTGAAGTTCACCCAGCCTTTTCGCAAAGGCGCACCCCTCTACGAACGGGTGACGAGCGAACAGGAATTCCAGCGGATGTTTCGAAATCCGGTCAGCCGGCAGTCGCTGGAGGAGATGACGGAAGATGTGGCGGGCAATGAATCCGGCGGCGCGGACTTTCTCTTCCGCCAGCTCGGCGAACAGGTCCGCACCCTGGGCGCGGAGGCGAGGTCGGCGCGTTTCACCGCGGCAGTCGAACAATTGCGGCAGACCCTGCAGTCACTTCTCGCTTGGCGTCACCTCCGTAAGCCTGTGGCGGATACAGATAATCGGATCGAGGAGATCGACGCCTTTCTGACTCGGTCCCGCATCGCGATCGAGAATCGGACCGAAGCCGGGGTGCGCCGGGCCAGTTATGCCTTGAGCGAGCTGCTCGGGGTCAACCCAGAGTCGATCGTGCTTCCGCCGCTGGGGCGTCCGGGCCTGACCGCTGACTATGTCGGAAAACTTTTCAACGAGTGGCGGAATCGCCAGGTGCGGCGCTACGACGAAGGAATGCTCGGGGGAAAATCGAACGAGCCGGAGTGGTCCGGGCTCGGCTTCACCCGCCGGGACCAGATCGAACGGTTTCTCGAGGCCTTGATCAATTGCCTGCCGCGTGCCGTCCTGCAGGCGATTGCTACGATGGCGATTCGAGCGTGGGACACCATCCCGGGACCCGACTCTCACCGTCAGCAGCACCTCCGTCGTTACCTCGCGTTGGAGATGACGAACCGCTTGGTTTATAAAAGCCCGGGAGAGCGACCGCCGCCCGCGATCCGTCCGCCCGCTTCTCCGCTCGCGCGGGGCTCGGCCACCGCGGCCTACGCGGCATTTATCGGGCCTTTTCTCGACGGCCAACTCGTCGCGACCAAGAAGCACCTGACTCCGGTGGTCCTTCGTCCGCCGCTGGTGGGTGACGACACTTTAGAAAAAATTCTCAGCGGAGTGGAGCTCTAGTCCCAGGGGGTAACTCATGAAAACGCTCCGCATTTTTCCCAACACCGGCCACGAGATCTTTTCCATCGATTTGGAAGAACTGCTCTCCCAGCGACGCGACGTTCGCGGGATGGTGCAGCCTCCGCCGTCGATGGAGGACTTGATGCGTTTTGTGAACCTTCAGCATCCGACCAATCTCGGTGCTCAACACCGGGAGAAATTCGCCGGCTGGCAGCGCTGGGCGGAGGAGGTGCCGTGGTTGCTTTATCAATACGACATGCTCTTCGATCCCGATCGCGGCGAGGACCGCCCGATCTTATTGCTCGCGATCGAATCGAATCTCGGAGACCTCGGACGCGGCTCGATCTTGAAACTCGAGCGCACGGCCGACGGCGCGCCTCCCACGGGCAATCCGTTTTCCGCAGTGCGCGAATTGGCCAAGGCGGCCGAACCGACCAGCACGGTCAACCCGTATCTCAGCCGGGACGAGAACCAGCTCTACGCGGATTACCCCAGCGGCGAAATGTTTTTGGAAGACCCGTTCGGCGGAGGGCGAGTGAGACTGCCGTCGAAGTTGGACCCACGGGTGGCGAAAGACCTGAACTTTGAATTGCCGCCGGAAACGGTAAGAATCCAATGGGTCAAATCCGCCGGCGATAAACCGGTCGATGTGGATCTGGTGGTGGACCTGGGCAACACCCGGACGATCGCGCTGATGTTGGAGGATCACGGCGCAGCGGCGCACGCGACCGAGTTCAGCGCGCGCGCACACGCGGTGCGCTTTTTGCCCGGACGGCTTTCCTTCAGTTCGCGCGATGCGCGCGAGAATGTCGACGAGTACTCGATGATCGACTCGTGGATCTTGGTTCACCGCGCCAGCTTCGCCAATCTCGAGCCGCCGGCTAGCGACGAGAAAATCCGCAATTTCGTCGCACGGTCGGGCGGAGACCAGATTCGCGCCCGACTGCTCGACCAACGCTTTGTATCCACCTGCCCAGTACTGATCGGCGGAGGCCGCGCGCCGACCGGGGCGGCTAAGACGCTCGCGCGGGCGGTGCTTTCGGATGACCAGCAAGCGCCGCGTTTTTACTTGAGCAGTCCGAAGCGGTACGCCTGGGACGACGCGTCGATCGGGAGCGTGGACCAGTTTTGGGAGCAGATTCCCAACGAGTACGACGTCGACGCCGGCCAGTTCAAACCGATGGACGGCCTGATCCGCATCTTGATGCATCCGGACGGCCCGGAGTTTGATTTGCCGTTGGCGACCTTGGACAGCGATGCGGTGGTGCCCCTCGATAACGTGACCATCCCGGCCAAGTATCCGCGTCGTGATACAGTGTGCTGGTTTGCTCTGGGCATTTTCGAGGCTGCGTACCGCCAGATGAACGCTTGCGATTTCCTCGACGGAAAAGCTCGGCCTAAGGTCGTGCGCCGCCTGCGGAATGTGCGGGTGACGTATCCGTCGGGCTGGACCGGGCAGGAGAGGGAAACGTACTTCGCGCAGTGGCGTCGCGCCGCGCGGCTCTTTGCCCAGGCCCACTGCGCGAATCCGTTGTCCGTCCAGGACGGCGGAGAGGGCCCAGCGGTCGCTTCGCGTCAACTCGACGAGGCGGTCTGTTCGCAGCTGCCGATTCTCAACACCGAACTGACCAACCTCGGCCACGACGCCAATACCTGGTTCGATCTCTTCGGTCCTCAAGGGCACGTCACGGTGATGAACATCGACATCGGCGGTGGTACGACCGACGTCGCGGTGATCCGATATACGCCGTCCGAGCATGGCAGCCGCGCCGGAACGGCGTTGAAGCCTGAGTTGTTGTTCAAAGATGGATACACCGTGGCCGGCGATTCGTTGGTCAAGCGTCTGATCGAATACGTCGTCCTGCCAAACTGGCTGGGATTCCGCGGCGGGAATAATTTCGTGGCGAACCGCGAGGCCCGCGAGATCGTGGTCAAGCTGTTGACCAGCGCGCATCAGAATCCAGTGAACAACTACACGCCGGGTGCGACGAGCCGGCTGGGCCGGATTGTCCGGCTGGTTTTCGTTCCTCTGGCCAATTTTATTTTGAAGCGGTTGACCGAGACCGAGCGCGACGGCGGCGCGGGCATTCGGCCGTTCCGGGTCGACGAGGTCGCGGATAGCACCGCGATCCGCGAGCTGAACAGCATTGTGATGCAACTGATCGTCCGGCACTGCGACCTGAATGGCTGGGGCCGACACAAACCGACTGACCTGCGCCGACTGCGCAATCCCGGCGTGTTTCGTCGCTGGTTCGATGGTATTTGGAGCAAGACGGAAAACTGGAACGATCTTCCCTTCCGGCCCGACGCGGAAATCCAAGCCCACGTCGATCCCTTGAACACGCATGTCGATGCGGTGTTCGGCGGGATGATCGCCGATCTCGCCGAAGTGATCGCGGAAAACGAATGCAATCTGGTCATTGTGTCGGGCAAACCCTCCGAACTGCCGGAGATTCGCCGACTCGTTTCCCGCGAGCTTCCGCTTCCGGCCCAGCGGATCATTCAGGTCAAAGATTATCCGGTGGGGGCAGGTTATCCGGCGGACTTTGTGGACAGCGGACGTATCCGTGACGCCAAGACAGTGACGGCGGCGGGCGCGGCGATTTTCCAGGATATCTTGAACGGCAACAACGGCGGCTTCCACCTGGTCGAAACCACCCAGCGGCAAACCGCGGCGTTATACAACTGGGGTGTGCTGCTCCCGAGCCGCGATCCGATCGCCTTCCGCTCCGGAGTGTTGTTTGAAGCGGGCACGCCGTCGGGACGGCGGCGCGAGGTCCAACTTCGCTTGGGTGATCGTCTCGGGCGGAGCATGCGACTTTCCGACCGGATTCGGCCCGAACCGGTTTATCGACTCGAGCTGCGTTCAGACGTGCCCAACCTCGAGAACTGGTTGCCGCGAGATTTCAACCGCGCGGAGACGACGGCTCGGTTTAGTCTCGAATTTAACATTAGGCCGGACGTGGGAGAATGTTTGGAAATCGTGCCGGGTACACTCGTCCTCTCGTCCAACGGCATTCCGCTTCCCTCCACGTCCGCTCAATTGGTTCGGCTCAAGCTCTGCACCATGGTGGACGACACGTTTTGGCTTGATGCCCCGACCTTCGAAGTCGACGCGGCTCAGCTCTTTTCCGGCGCGGTGAGACATGAAACTTGATGGTCACCGCTGGGCGGAAATGGTGTATTCAGTGGGAGGATTCGGACCCGGCGCCAAGTCCTTCGGTCCCTCCGTGATCGCGACTCTCACCTTCGACCGCTGGATCGACGCCTTGCCCTTGATCCTCTCCGGCGTGGCTCTGGTTGCTGGCGGAATCGCGATTTTTTTTGCGTTCCGCGCCCGCCAGCTCGCCCATTCTGCGCTGCAAGAGGCCGGTGAAGCCAAGGCTCGCGCGCAGGCCTCGGGACCGCCGCTCTCGACCGAAGCGTTGGCGGCGGCGGAGCGGGTTTGGACCGCCCGGCTGAACGCGATCGAAGCCCAGATCCAAAGCAATTTATCGCGGCCGCCGAAAAACCCGAACTCGCACGAAAGTCAGCAATTTATCGATCTGGCGGTCCGCATTGCCGAGATCGAACGCTCGGTTCACGGCCTGACCGTTTTGGTCGCTCAAGGTCGGCGCTCCGGTTCGACGACCGCGCCTCAGCCCGCGCTCGAGGTGAAATGGCCCGCCGCGCTCAACCTGGAAAAACCCGGAGTGAAGGAACTGCGCGATCTGCTCCAGGAAGGAGCGAAGAACGCACCGGGTGATCTGGAGAGACTCTTTCAAAAGTTGGATGCGGCCGATGGGTGGACCGCGAAACGCCGGCCCTCCACCGCCGAGCTGCTCTCGTTCCTTGCCGATGTTTCCCAGAGTTTCAATGCCGTGCTGCGCAACGGCGCTTTGCTGCCGGCGCATGAAGTGTCGCGCATGTCCGACCGATTTGCGGCCCTGCTTCGGCCGCTCTGGCAAAAGTTTCATCCCGAGATCGATTGCCGTATCTTTTATCCCGGGGCTCCGTTCGATCCCGAATGGATGGAAGACCTGAATTCCGGAGGGTTGCGACGCCCCACCATCTCGGATATCTATTCCTGGGCGGTGCACGAGAAAGACGCGTCCGGCCGCCGGCTCATCGCCAAGTCCCGCGTCACGACCGAATGAATACAGCCACCCTTTATCCTATGCCGGTTGCCAACGATACCCCTGCGCTTCCCCTGGTGCGCGATTGTCCTCCCGGAGGACTGCGTCCCTTGCTCGCCCCCGGCGGTCGGGAAAATTATTTTTTACCCGATCTCCAGCGGATCCTCTTCGACGCCAATGAACCGCTGGCGCGTTTTCTCCCGCCGGCCAAGTGGCAGGTGCCAGATCGGATGGACCGCTCGAAGAGCCCTCAGGTCTCGTATTCAATTCCCGACGACATCATCAAGACCGCACGCCCGCTGACCACCTTGCCCCGGGCGGAAATCGAGGCGTTCGTCGCGGCGGTGCATGCGTTTGTGGCCAAGGGCGAGTTGGACGCCAAGGGCGTTCCGCCGTTTATCCGCCAATGCCGGGCGGAATTTCGTCTGCCCAACCCCGCGGTCGATTCCTTGGCTTATTGGATCTACGGTCCGGAATTCGATCGGCGACTGCTCATTCTCTGGGGCTGCGAAACGCCGGGGGGGCCGTCGCTCACCATCGACAAGGCGGTCGAGTTCATTCGCGAACGCGAGATGGCCTGGGGCGATAAACAGGAGCTGGAGTTGAAGATGGCCAAGGCGGATCCGAAGCTCGGACGTTTTCTCGCGCCCCGAGGAATCGACGGCGCGTTGACCATCAACGGCACTGCCGTGCCGGCGCGCAAGTTGAAGCGGATGGGACGGATTACGCCGCGGGAATGGCGGGCCTTCGACGACGCCGCCCGCGGCTTCTACGCCCGGGCTCATCCCGAAGTCGCGGATGTCCCGCCTTTCGAGAAAGAGCTCCGGCGCGATTTCCGTCTCCCTGGACCGGATACAGTGCCGGGTGACTACTACCAGTGGGGCGCGCACTTTGTCATCGCGATCGATCGTTGGCCGAGGGAAGCGACGCTGCCGTTGACCGATGATCCGGTGCTCCGGTCGGCCAAGGATCCTGCGAAGCCGATGGAAACCACGGTCTCGGCGCAGCTGAAGGATCGCCAGCAACCCGCTTATCTCCGGTATGCCAAAGCCGCGGCGGCTTGCGCATTGCTGCTCGTGATCGGCATCATCGCTTGGCTTTCGCGTCCCGATCACACCAAGCCGACGCTGGCCCGGGAGAACGGAGCGGTGGTTCGAGATCCAAACACCGTGGTCTTGACCTTCTCCGAACCCGTGGCGCTCCGCACCGCCGAGCCGGCCGCTCCCGGACAGGACGTGCCTCCTGCGCTCTCGTTTTTTGGCAACGCCGCCACGATCAAAAGCGAAACCGTCGATCCCGCCGCGCCTCGGACGGTCTTGATCACAACCGAGGCCCCGCTGCAGGACGGCCAGAAATATGGGATCTCCATAACGGGCGTGGTGGATCGGGCGGGCAACATGATTGATCCCACCAGCGCCGAATTCACCTACTATGACACCCGTCCCCCCGAGTTGAAAGTCGACGAGATCACCGCGGATACGTTGAGCAACAAACGCCTGCTCTTCACCTTCACCAAGCCGATTTCCGAGAACTCGCTCAACCCGGCCAACTTCATGATCTACGACGCGGTCGACGGCGGACGACGCGTGCCGCTGGCCAACGTGTATTACGATCCGGATACAAAGGATCATACCGTGGTCGCGATCGAGGCGCAGGACGAGTGGACCGGGAACAAGTGGTACCGCTTCGATCTGGGCAACGTGACCGACGCGACCGCTCATCCCAACCGCGTCCGCGAGATTCCCGAGGCGAATCGACATTTTCAATACGTGGATAAACTGCCTCCGCGTATCCGGGAAGTCATTGCGAACGGAGGAGAACGACAGATCGAGCTGCAGTTCAGCAAGCCGATCAATCGTGACCTGGCTCTGGATCTCGCCAACTATGTCGTGTCCGATCCAGCCGGTGCGTCCCTCACCTTGCTCCCGGGTGGAAGCCAGCTGAACGAAACCGGCGATCGCCTGACGCTGCGCTTGCAGTCCGGAAAACTTTCAACCGGGCGCTATACGATCAAGGTCTTGAAATTGGCCGACGCCAAAGGACGCACTCCGCTCAATGGAGTGATGGAGCGTCCGTTTCAGTTTAACGACGCGATCAACCCCGCTCCGCCTAAGCCGTTGGACCGGCCGGACGCGGACAAGTTGGTCAAAGGAGCAACTCAACTCGAGGTTGTATTTGATCGCGGACTACCGCGCGACGGATCGGTCACCCCGGCTCGCTTCCGCCTCTGCGACCGCGACCGCCATCCTTTGCCCAACGAAGTCACGGCCGTCAATCAGCCGGAGGAAACCCCGACCCGCGTCAGCCTGACGCTGAGGGATCCGTTGGATATTCCCGGCGAATACTTGATCGAAACCAACGGGCTTTCCGACGTCTTCGGCACGGCGCAGACCGAACCGATTTATGCCCACTTCAAGGTGAAAGGCTTTGTGATTCTGAGATCGTCGATGATCGATTGGCGGCAGCCGCCGCTGCTCCAAGGAGGACGGCGCCTCGTGCTCACGTTTACGGAAAGAGTGACGAAAGAATCGGCGCTGGATCTTTCCCATTATCATCTCCAACCAGCCGTCCCGATCACGCAAGTTGAAGAGTACAAACCGGGCAACGAAGACAATCCTACGACGGTGGTGGTTCTGCAGCTGGCCCAGCCCGCGAAAGAAACGATCACGGTTTCGGTCGACGGGTTAATCTTGTCCGCCATGCCGAGCGACGGCCCGCAGACCCTTCCTCCTGCGACCGTGCAGGCAAATATGTGATGGTACTTTGCCTTCAAGATGAGCCGGTCCCCCGTTGTAGCCGGGGGCGCTGACCCCGGTGTATGGGATTCCGGATACGTCGAGCCCCGGGGTCGGCGCCCCCCGGCTACAACCGGAACGAATCCTATTCTCGGCGGTTTAATATCGGCGGGCCAATCGGTCGGGAGAGAACATCCCCACGATTTTTTCGCCGTCCATCACGACGGCGTGATTGGCGCCATGTTCCTTGACTCGCGAGGCTTCCATTTCCGCTTCGGCTTCGGAGTCGACCACCAGAGCCGGCACGGTCATGGCTTCGCGCACTTTTCGCACCGTGTGCTCCGGTCCCTGGCGTTCCATCCATTCGGAAAGAGAGGCCTTGGTCAGCAAACCGACAGGGCGGCCATGGGAGCAAACCGGAATCGCCTCGGAATCGCCCAGCACCATGATGGCTGTCGCCAGTGTATCCGTCAGCCCAACACACACGCAGTTGGTGTCCATCGCATCGCGGATCTTCATAGAGCAGGGTAGTCGAATTTTGAGGGTGTCTAGGAACGCATAACGATCTTAACTTGATTTTATAGGAAGAGCCGAGGACGGCAACCTCCGCTTATGGATTACGCTTAAAAAGCAGCGGCCGCTCTTTTCCGAGGTTCGGCAGAGAAATCGCGAAAAGTCGGGAAACTGCGGTGGCTCGATCGAGAATCTTTGCACCGGGTGAATTCGGATTGGCTCCAAGCGAGCTTTGTCCGTAATGCCCACAAACCTACATGATTCCGCTCATCCTCACTCTGGGGCTTCCCCTCGCGACAAAATGGGTGGAAGAACAGCAGGAGCGAATTTTGCGCGAAGGAATTCCGCTCACGCTGCAGCAAGCCTTCGATGCCCATCTTGTTGGCGTGAAAGAGACCACGCGCGTACGACTCTTGCAGGTGGACTTCATTCCCACCCCCGAGGACCCGATTTTACGTCGAGCCAACGAGCAGTTCGGACTGGTCTCGCCCGTGACGGCCGGAATCACTTTTGGATACGGAATATATATTCGCGAAGATTTGTGGGATGATCGACCTCTGGTGGTACACGAACTGGTGCACGTTGGGCCGTACGAACGTTACGGCAGCTTTCAGGCCTTTCTCCGCGATTACCTGGAGGAATGTCTTACGATCGGTTACCCCAACGGTCCACTCGAGCGCGAGGCAATCACTCGCTCGAAGGAAGTCTGCGGGTAGATCCGGAGAGAGGGCGCCTGAGGCGGCTGGGCCGTCGCGGAACAGAAATAATATCCACTCCTGGTGGTAATATAAATATAGTGTCCTAAGTGGGCTTGCGGAAAGACAAGCCGCCGTATGCCACTGGACAGGAGGCGAAAGAGCTTTAGGTTCTGTTCCGGTACTGCCGGTCGGGGACGTTTGGCGAAACGGCATCACCTGGTTTACGGCATCTCTACCGCTCCGAAACGCAGTCGCCGTGCGTTCCGTTCTCAGGCCCGAACTTTTTACCGCGAAGGTTGAATCGATGATTTTATGAAAACGCATATTTGTCTATTAATATTATTGGGAGCCACCACGACGTTGTGGAATGGATACGCGCAAGCGGCTGGAGAGCCGATCGAAGGGAAGCCGACGAACCTCGATCAGCACGGAGACGTGGTTCACCAGCATGAAGCGCCTGCGGGGGTCGACCGAGCCACGGCCAAGCAAGGATTTGTCCCGACGAAGGACGAAACTGAACCCGCCGTTCCGTCCGTGGAAAATAATCAAGTCGTCCCGCTCGCGGGCGGCCTGCAGGCGATCAGCTGGGCAAAGGGCGTCGTGCCGGTGGTGACGCGGAGTTTTGATAACCTTCGCTCCGGTGCAAATGTGAAAGAAAAGGTGATCGGTCCCAACAATGTCGCACGGCTAAAAAAGGCTTTCAGTTTAGTGATAAAAGACGATCCGCGCGGTTGCGAAGCTCAGCCTCTGTTCGTTTCTAATTTAAAATTGGCGGATGGTTCGGTGCACGACCTTTGCCTGGTTTGTTCGATGGCGAATACGGTTTTCGCCTTCGACGCGAATAACGGCGCTCTGCTCTGGGAAAAGCATCTGGGCAAACCGATCAATGGGAATCGAGATATAGATGGCTGGCTGATCAATAAGAACTGGGGCATTCTCAGCACGCCGGTGATCGACCTGGATAATAAAACTCTCTATTGTGTGACTTGGTCAGATCCCGCGGGTGACTGGAAAACAGGAGTGCACCAATTCCATTCTCTGCGGTTAACCGACGGTGCAGAGGCTGCTCCGGCGATCGATCTGAGCAGCGCCACCTTTGATCCGGGCCATGGCCTTCCGATTCAGAAATTCAAAGACTCAGAACGAAAACAACGCTCGGCCCTCACGCTCGCGACGGTGAAGGGGCGCAAGACCGTCTTTATTCCCTTTGGCACGATCAAGGAAACCTCGGGAGCGGCCCGAGGGTGGATGGTGGCGATCGACGTGGCCTCCAATTCTATCGGAGCGAGTTGGTGCTCGACCGCACGTTTTAGCGGAGGGGGAATCTGGATGGCGGGCCAAGGACCCGCAGTGGATGGCGAGGGCAATTTATATTTTCTGACCGGCAACGGTTCGTTCGACGGAGTGACGGAATTCGGCGAATCATTCGTCCACCTTTCTTATACGGCGCCGAAGGAAGGAACGCCGGGTGCCTTTGGCGTAGCGGATTGGTTTTCTCCCTTCTCCGATTCCGGGCGCGCGGGCGGTCCGCAAGACGGGGTGCATATCACGGTCGACAACGGTGGCGGCTGGGATGACATGGACCTCGGTGCGGGCGGGGTGGTGTTGATCCCGGCGAAGAAATTCGTGGGAGGAGCGGGGAAGGACGGTATCTGGTATTCGCTCTCGACGAATAAAATGGGGAAGACGCTTCCCGCCGACTTCAACAATCCAGCGACCAACTACGCCAAAGCCAAGTGGATCGGCTGGTTCACGTATTATAATCCGGATACACCGCCGACGCCGCAGCGCTTCACCGATCTCAATCAATTGTACGCGGGACGCACCCACCACGAGCACTCCAGCCCGGTGGTCTTCAAAAGCGCCAACCACGGCATGATGATTTTCTGTGGAGGTGAAAACGGAAACCTCCGCGCGTGGAGTGTGAACGATGATCTATCGCTCAAGTACCTCGGCAATGGGGCGGAGGTGGCCTCTTCGCAAAGCCCTGTGCCGCCCGGCGGAATGCCCGGAATGATGCTGGCGATATCCGCGAATGGAACGAAGAACGGAATCGTGTGGGCAACGTGTCCGATGACCGACGCCAATCGCCAAATCTCGAAAGGCGTCCTCTTCGCCTACGATGCGACGAACTTCGGAAAATACGCCGATGGAACCGGCGCGATCAAACTGCTGTGGACCAGCCCCCAATATATCTATAATAAATTCAATCCCCCGGTTGTAAGTGGAGGCAAAGTTTACGTTCCCACTTACGACGGTAAAGTCGACGTTTACGCGGTGTTTTAAACCCGCCGCAAAGTGCTTCTGCCGTAGCAGCACGATTTAGGTGCCGCATTTGCACCGACAAGAAAGGGATGCCTTTTCACCTCATTCAATATGAAATCGGTCTCTGATTTGTCGCTTCTCCTTGCCTCGATTCATCCCGTCCTCGTCGAGGGCGAGTTTGTTTTTGTGACGACAATACGAGTGAGGGATCTTGAGTCCCAGGACGTGCTCGGGATCTTTCATGAAGGCGAGGGCACGACCCTGATTTGTTCGAAGAATTATGCCGATCGGGCCGGACTGAACTATGAAGGGACCTACCGCCAGATAACGTTAACCGTCTATTCCTCCCTGCAGGCGGTCGGTTTCCTCGCGGAGGTTTCCCGCGCCTTGGCTCGGGCGGGAATATCTTGCAACGTCATGTCCGCTTTTTACCACGACCATCTCTTCGTTCCTGCTCCTTGCGCGCCGTCAGCCATGGACGTCCTTTTGGCCCTCTCCGCTCAAAAGCCGGCCGAACCTAGGGACAATAGAATGAATGGATAACAATCATTGTGCTTGGGAACATCTGTGACCATGAACGTCGAGTTCCTAGAATACACATAACGCTTATGGCCACCTTGAGACTATATAGAAATCCCGATTGTGAACGTTGTGCGAAGATTGCGCGCTTTCACAAACGCTGGGATTGGCGGCATCGACTGGAATTTTCTGTCCTCGAGCCGCGGAGTGGACCCTTGGTTCCGGGGGAAGTGGTCGTCGAAGAGATTGCTACGGGTCGGTTTTTATCCGGCTTTCCGGCCTTTGCCGCCCTCTGTCGAGCGATCCCGGCTTATTTACCGTTTCGTCTGTTTTTTGTTTTTCCCGGTTTTCGAAGGTACGTTGCGCGCGAAATCAGCGCCGGAAAAATTACCGCCGCCTGAGGATCGCTCGGCGTTTCGTGCCGGGCGATCTCGCCGTCTACTTTCGAACCCGTTTCGATTCAGATCTAAACTGAATGCGTTTGGGGTTGCGCGGTGGCTTCAGCGGCGTCGATTTCGTGTTCTCGCTCTTGAATCGTCTGAATCAATTGCTCGGCCGTGGTGGCCTGCAGCAGTTTTTGCAACGTAGGTCCGCGGAGGATACGGGTCAGGCGCGCGAGGGCGTAGAGGTGAGCGCGGTCGTCGATTGCCGCGATCAAGAAGAAGAGGCGGGTGGGCTGGCCATCTTCTGCGCCGAAAGCGATGGGATCCGAAGTTCTCAGCACGGCGAGCAAGGTGCGGCGGAGAATATGCGGCGCAGGGCGTCTCGGATGACAAATCGCAAATCCGCCGGGCAGCGCGGTGCTACAGAGGCGCTCGCGTTCCGCCAGCGAGGCGTAGAGATGCGCGGTGCTGATCACCAGGCCAGTTTTGTTCGCCAAATTGACGAGCTGCTTGAGCACATCGGTGCGATCGGTCGGCTTGAAGGTGAGATCGACAAACTCGGGTTTCAGCCGCTCCGCGATGCGGATATTGCGCGACGACGCCTGCAGTTCCGCCTCGAGTTTTTGTTCGAGGCCCGCGACCTGCACGGGATCGAGCGTCTGGATTTTTCGATCGAGCCACTCCAGCAAATCTTCGCGCCGGAATTGCCACTGACCATTCACTTCCGTGCCGGGCAGTTGGTCGACCGCGGCGAGCCGCTCGACGAAACGCGTGGTCCACCCGAAGGTGGCCGCAACATCACCCAAGGTGAGAAATTCTGAGTTTTGCATGTGTTGAAATCGGGAAAAAGGGGAGTGGGAACAGAGGCGGGGAACGGAACCGGCGAGAATACTCTACCAAAACAGTGTGCTAACGCAAAGGTTCCTTTCGCAATTCAAAATTAAATCCTGGCCGCTAAGAAATCTGGCGGAGAAGAGGGGAAAGAAAGCGACTTTGATTCAAGACCTTGGGCAAACCGCATGATTGCTCCCCCACGCATTGGGGTTTTGAGATAGAGGCAGCTTAACTGAGCAACTTATCTATCGTGATGGGGAGATCTCGCGCGCGTTTTCCGGTGGCGTGATAAATCGCGTTCGCGATCGCTGCCGGGAGGCCGGTGATGCCGAGTTCACCGATGCCACGTGCCCCGAAGTCGCCGATGTGTGGGTCGGGATGGTCCAGGAAGACCACGTCCATTTCTGGGGTGTCGGCGTGCGACGGGATATGGTAGTCCGCGAAGTTGTCGTTCACCACTCGGCCGGTGCGGGGATCATAAATTGACTCCTCCATCAGCGCCATGCCCATCCCCATGAGCAACGCTCCGTGGATCTGGTTGCGCGCTGTCTTCAGATTGATGATACGGCCGGCGTCGAGCACGCTGACCATGCGCGCGACCTTGAGTCGGGCGATGCCCGGATCCCAGCGCACTTCGACCAGATGCACCCCAAAACAGCGAAAGGAATACTTTTGCGCCTCGGGGCTTGGTGCGGTCTTTCCTTCCGCATCAACGCTGCCCAGGCGGCAGGCGGTCAAGGTATCCGAAATAAGGATGCGCACGGTGGGATCTTCTTCAGACACAATGAAACCCTCGCGCAGCGAAAGTTTTTTCGGTTCGCGGCCGGCGAGCGGTGCGCCTGGGCGGGTCGCGACGCGGAAGAGGGTTTGCAGCGCGTTGCGCGCGGCTTCGGCCACGGCGGGCACGACGGTGGCCGTGACTTGAGAGCCGCCGGAGTTCGGTCCTTGCGGGAGGGTGGTGTCGCCGAGCACGACCGTGATTTTTTCCACCGGCACGGTCGTGATCTCGGCCGCGACTTGAGCGATCACAGTGTAGGTGCCGGTGCCGATGTCCTGCGTACCACAACTGACACGAACCGTCCCGTCGGCCCGCAACTCCACCCGCGCGGCGCACGGGCTGCGATGCGCACCCCAGCTCGCCGCCGCCACGCCCCAGCCGAGAATTTCCGCGCCGTCGCGCATCGAACCGGGCTCGGGATTGCGCCGCTCCCAACCGAAGCGCGATGCGGCGACCGCGAAGCATTCGCGGAGGTGGTTGCTCGACCAGGGCAGCTTTTTATCTGGATCTCGATCGGCAAAGTTCCGCAGCCGAAACTCGATTGGATCCAGCTTCAGTGCGATCGCCAGTTCGTCCATCGCGCTCTCCAGCGCAAAAAGTCCGGGCGCTGCGCCGGGCGCGCGAAACGCGGTAGGCGTGCCGATGTGGGCCGGCACGATGCGGTGGGTCACCCCGAGATCGGCCACCTCATAAAACGCGCGCGTGGCTTGGCCACACCCTTCGAGAAATTCGTCGACCGTTGAGGTGAGCGCATGGGTATCGTGGCGCACGGAAATCAATTTCCCTTCCAAAGTCGCACCGAGTCGCAGCCGTTGCCGGGTGAACGGCCGATGGCCGACCGTGGTCGACTGATTCCGACGTTCGACCACCAGCTTGACCGGTCGTCCGAGTTCGCGGGCGAGCGCACCGGCGATGACGGGGTGGTGCCAGAGAAATAATTTTCCTCCAAAACCTCCACCGATGTAGGGCGCCTTGATCGTCACGCGGTCGAGCGGCACTCCAAGCATTTTGGCCACGCCATTGCGTTCGCCGTTGATCGATTGGGTCGAGTCGTGCAGCTCGAGCGCGTCGCCTTTCCACACCGCCACGGTGGCGTGCAACTCCATCGGATGATGAATTTCGGGAGCGGTGGTGTAGGTCGTATCCACTTTGACCGCAGCCAATTCCCAGGTCGCCTCCGGATCTCCGCGCCGGGCATCGGCATCTCGCGGACGTTCGCCGTGCGCGGCGAGCGCGTCCTCCATCGTCACCGCGGGCGCGCGCTCGTCGGCGTAACGTACCCGGACGAGCCGAGCGGCCGCCCGTGCTTGCTCGAAGGTCGTGGCCACCACGATCGCGATGTATTGGCCGGCATAGTACACGCCACCGTCCTCGAAAGGCGGGCGGGCCTCGGCGACCTTCGTGCCGGAGGCGAAATCGTTCGGGCTGCGGTAGAGGCGAGGGAAATTTCCGTGATGCCACACGCCGAGCACACCGGGCAAGGCGCGGGCCTCGTCGTCTTCGATCGCCGCGACCCGTCCTGCCGCGATCGTGCTGAAAACCCCGAAGGCATGGACGAGGTGGGGAAAATGGTTGTCGGCCGCGTAGTTCGCGCGACCGGTGACCTTGGCCCGGCCTTCAACGCGGTTAATGCCTTTTCCAATCACGGCAAATGAGGAGGACATACGTCAGGTGGTGCGAACCGGTGGTTGCCCCTCGGCCACAAGGGAAAGAGCGCGAACGATCACGCGCTTCGCCAGCTCGACTTTGAAGGCGTTGTGCTGCCGTGGATACGCGTCGCGCAGTGCCTCGTCCGCCGCGGCGCGAAACGTCACTGGATCGAGCGGAGCACCCTTCAACTGATCCTCCGCTTCCCGCGCGCGCCACGGTTTGGTCGCGACACCGCCCAAGGCGATTCTCACCTCGCGCAGGTTTTTCCCGTCTGCCTCGGGCACAATCAGCACCGCGGCCGAAGCCACCGCGAAGGAGAAGCTTTCACGGTCGCGCAGCTTCACATACCAGGACCGAGCGTTTTTCTTCGGCGGCGGCAGCGTGACGGCGAGGATGATTTCTCCTGGGCGCAACGCGGTTTCCTGCGATGGGGTGTCGCCGGGCAGCAAATGAAAATCCGAAAAGGGGATACTCCGTTCGCCATCCGGACCTAGGACCAAGACCTCGGCCTCGAGCACCGCCAGACTCACGCACAGGTCCGAGGGATGCGTAGCGATGCAGCTCTCGCTCCCGCCGAGGATCGCGTGATTCCGGTTGTAGCCGTCAATCGCGGCGCAGCCGCTGTCCGGCTCGCGTTTGTTACAGGGGGAAACGTTATCGCGGAAATACGGGCAACGGGTGCGTTGCAAAAGGTTTCCCCCGGTCGTCGCCCGGTTGCGCAACTGCGCTGAGGCGCCCGTCAGTAGGGCCTCGGCCACTACGGGGTAGCTCTCCCGGACCAGAGGATGGCGGGCAAGATCGCTATTTCGGACCAGCGCGCCGACCTTCACGCCGCCGTCGGCCAGCAACTCGATTCGGTCGTGACCGATCCGGTTGAGGTCGACCACCTGACCCGGGCGCATCACGTCGAGTTTGACCAGGTCGACCAGCGAGGTGCCGCCTGCGAGGTAAGCGGCGTCGGGTTCGGCGTCGTGACGATCGATCGCGTCGGAGAGCGATTGAGCGCGGTAGTAAGCAAAAGCACGCATCAGAGGATTAGAGAGTGGGTGTTCCCGTGCGACGAGCGGCGGAGGCGTGCGACGCGGTCCGGCGCACACGCTGAAGGTCGGCGGGGCTTCGGTAATGCAGTGCCCGCCACCCAGCGCGTTCAGCGGCGGCAACATTGCGCAGAGAGTCGTCGACCAGCAAAAGATTGTTTGAGCCGGCTCTTCGTTCCACCGCGGTGTAGAAATCCGGGGAAGGTTTGGCGTGGCCCAGAAATCCGGAGGCGAAGATCGCGTCGAACTCCCGGGCAAGGCTCATCTCCTCGGCGACGTAGCGGGCACGATGGGGCTCCTGATTCGTCCCCAGGTAACAACGATGGCCCTGGGCGCGGAGTTCGCGCACGCAGATTAACGCCTCGCTGCAGACGGCGCTTTCTCGGCTAAACCAGAACGCGAGCAGCTCGTCCACGGAGCCAGACCAACCAATCCGAGGCAGGTAGGGGAGGAGCACCGTTTTCAAGTCTCGGCGTCCGACGATGCAGTCGAGAAATTCGCCCTTGAAGAAGTCACCCCAAAGGGCCGGTGCGATTCCGTATTCCCGCTCGAGTGCGACTCCAAAATGCGGGCCGCGGCAAAGGACTCCATCAAGGTCGAAAACGTAGGCGATCATTGGTGTTTGTTCGAATTTTATTTCGAGACTGACGCGGGCAACTCCGCGTATTTTTGACGCACCGACTGCATGGCGTCCAAGATTCCTGGATACGCTCCGCAGCGACAGAGATTGCCGCTCATCGAATCGCGCACCGAGGCATCATCGGGTCCGACCGGCTCGGCCAGCAGTCCGACCGCGGACATGATTTGCCCGGCGGTGCAACCTCCGCATTGAAAACCATCGCAGGCGATGAACGCCGCCTGCATCGGGTGCAGTTCACCGTTTTGCTCCAAGCCCTCGATCGTGGTGATCTCATCGCCGTCGTGCATCGCGGCCAGCGAGAGACAGGACACGGCGCGTCGACCGTTGATCAAGACGGTGCAGGCGCCGCATTGCCCGTGGTCGCAGCCTTTCTTCGTGCCGGTGAGATGGAGGTGTTCCCGAAGCAGATCGAGCAGAACCACGCGGGGCTCGACCATCACGGTCCGCGGGACACCGTTGATTCTCAACGAAACGATCACGCTGTCCAACGGCGCGAGGGGTTCAGCCCTGACTTCCGGGTGAGAGGAAGCGGTGTGGGTGTGAGGGGAAAGGACGACGGACGAAATCATGGGCGGGAGGGTGGAAAAAAGAGCTTTACGCGGCGGAAGCCGGTTGCGCGGGAAGAACCGAAGCCTCGGCGCGTTCCTCTCCGGCGAGACCGGCAAAAACGAACTCGCGGTAGAGCGCGTAGTATTTACCGCGCCGTGCGAGCAGACCGTGATGCGTGCCGCGCTCGACGATCTGTCCTTGGTCGAGCACTACGATCTGATCGGCGTGAACCACCGTGCTCAAGCGGTGCGCAACCACGAAGCTGGTGCGGCCCGCGAGCAAGGTGCGGAGAGCGCGCTGCAGACGATGCTCGGTCACCGGATCGACTGCGCTGGTCGCCTCGTCGAGGATCAGGAGGCGCGGATTGGCCAGCAAGGCGCGGGCGAAACAGACCAGCTGACGCTGGCCGAGCGAAAGACTGGCTCCGCCTTCGCCGACCTCGGTGGAGAGGCCTTGCGGGAGATTTTCCAAAAGATCGAGGCAATCGAGCCGTCGTGCGGCGTCGATCACCTCGGCGTCGGTGGCGTCAGGGCGACCAAAGCGGATATTTTCAAGCACGGTGCCGGTGAAGAGAAAATTCGTCTGCAACACCATGCCCATCTGCTGCCGGAGCGAGTCGGAGCGCAGGGTGCGAATCTCGCGACCATCGATCAAGACTTCGCCGCGGGTCGGTAGGTAAAACTTCGCTACCAGATTCACGATCGAACTTTTGCCGCTGCCGGTGTGACCGACCAGCGCCACGGTTTGGCCCGGCTTGGCGAGGAGCGAGAGGTTGTGCAGGACGAGGCGCTCCGGTTCGTATCCGAAAAAGACCGACTTCAACTCGACCCGCGCGCCGGTGAAGTCGCCCGCTCCGCGCGGATCGGGCAGATCGACGGCCTCCGGCGCGTCCTGCCATTCGGGTCGGAGGTCCAGCATCTGGAAAACCCGTTCGGCCCCAGTCATCGAGGCGATGCTCTGGGTGTAGAGGTTGCCGAGCTGTTGGAGCGACTGGAAAAAGAGATTCGGAAGGAAAAAGAAAGCGATCAGACTGCCGATCCGCATTCCGGCGAAGCCATGCAAAGCGCCGTATCCACCGACCAATAACATCGAGGCGATGAAGAGCTGGCTGTTCAGGTCGAGGAGAGGGACATAGAGCGCGGACTCCGAAGCGAGGGTGACGTTGTCCTGGGCGAGTTTTTCCACGAAGCCGTCGAAAATTTCTTCGCCGCGCTGTTGCCGGGTGAAACCTTGGATGATCCGGATGCCGCGGACCGACTCCGCAAGATTTCCGGTCAAGCGGCTGCTGCTTTCCGCCGCGGCTCGGGAGAAGCGACTGAGGCGGGGGTGGAACCGGCGGTTGATCAACCAGACCAGCGGACCGATCCCGAGCAGCACGCAGAAGAGCGCCCAGTTGTAATAGAGCATTAACGCCATCGCTCCCGTCATCTGCAGCACGAGCAAGAGGCTGAAGAAAAACACCTGTTGCACGCCTCGCCGCACCGCCTCGATGTCGGTGATCATCCGGCTGAGGATCCGGCCGAGTTTCGTTTTGTGAAAATAACCGAGCGGCATCCGCTGGAGATTTTGAAACAGATCGTTGCGCAGGTCGTGGACCACGGCCTCGCCGAGTTCGAGTTGGTTGCGCTGGCGCAGGTGGAACACGACCGCGGTGAAGAGGAGCAGGGCAGTGAACCCGGCGGTGTCGATCACCGTGCCGCGATAGTCGCCTCGGCTGATCGGTCCGTTGATGATCGCGGCCAGAGCCCAGGCGAGCGCCGGTTTTTGCAGCGCGCGGATGATGGTCAAAGCGAAGCAGGCATTGCGCTTCGCCGCGTGCGCGCGGGTGTAGGCCAGCAGGCGCTTGACGATTTTCCAATCGAGCGAACGACCCGAGGGCCGCTCCTCGCCCAGACCGCGTAAGGGCGAGCCTCGCAGAGCGCTATTTCCGAAGGCGCTCATGATGGGACGAGTTCGCCTTCCTCGTCGGCGGAAAGGGCGGCGACGCCTTCGGCTCGCAGCGGCGCGATTTCATTCGCCAGCATCTGCCGGCTCTCGTCGTCGATCATCTGGTGCAGGGCGGCGTCGCGGTACGGTCCTTCCTCGTGCATCAACTCCGCATGCGTACCCGTTTGGACGATACGCCCGCGCTCGAGCACGATGATGCGGTTGGCCCGGCGCAGCGTGCTCAACCGGTGAGCGACCACGAAGGTCGTTCGCCCGGCGAGCGCGCGGTCGATTGCGGTCAAAATCTCGTGTTCGGTTTCCGGATCGATCGCCGCGGTCGGATCGTCGAGGAGCAGGATCGAGGGATTCGCCAGCAGAGCGCGGGCGATGGTGAGCCGCTGGCGTTGGCCACCGGAGAGATCAACTCCGCTTTCGCCCAGCACCGTGTCGTAGCCCTCGGGCAACGCCTCCACGAAGTCGTGGGCGCAGGCGGCTTTGGCCGCGGCGATGATCGCCTCGCGCGAGGCGTCCGGCTGGCCGAAAGCGATGTTGGCCGCGACGGTGTCGCTGAAGAGGAAACTTTCCTGGAAAACCACTCCGACGCGCTGGCGCAGCGATTGCAAATCGAGGGTGCGAACGTCGTATCCGTCCACCACTACGCGTCCGGCGGTGGGATCGTAGAAACGCGGGATCAAGTTCAAGAGCGCACTCTTGCCCGAGCCCGTCTCGCCTACCACCGCGACGCATTCACCCGGAGCGACCACCAGATTGATGTCGCGGAGGACGACCGGCGCGGTGTCGGCATGGCTGAACGAAACCCCTTCGAAGCGGACCTCCCCCGCGCTCTCGCGCAAGATCGTGGGGTCGCGCGGCACGGGCAGCCCGGCGGGGGCGTCGAGGATATCGAAGACCCGCCGCGCGCCGGTCAGGCTTTCCTGAACTCCGTTCGCGATCTGAGCAATGTTGGTGATCTGATTGGAGAACTGCTGTAATAGGCCCGCAAATACAACCAAACCGGTACCGAGCGGCAGCACACCCTCGATCACGAGTTTTCCCCCGTAAACCAAGAGCACGATCAAACTGACCTGGGTGAGCGTATCGATTCCGGGGGTGAACAAACTGTTGCGCCAAAAGATCCGGTGCTGCTGGGTGCGGACCTCGCTGTTGTGGGCGCGAAAGCGCCGGGTGATTTCGGGCTCGCGCGCGAAACCCTTGATCACGCCCACGCCCTCGATCGACTCGGCCAGCGTCAGCACCATGCGATCGACCAACGCGCGATTGCGGAGGTAGAGCGGATGAACCGCGCGGGAAAAAAGCACGCACAACCAGCCCAGCAGCGGCAGGATCGCGAGGCAGGCGAGGGTCAGGCCGACGTGAATCGTCACCATGTACGAAACGTAAACCCCGACGGTGAGGACGGTGACTAAGGCCTGAAGCAGGACTGTATCCACGAAGGTGCGGATGGCCTGGATGTCGCCGGTGGCGCGGTTGATGATTTCGCCGCGGCTGTGCTGATCGAAGAAACGAAAGTCGAGGTGTTGAAGTTTCGCGAAGACTGCCGACTGCAAGCCTGAGATGACGCGCCGGTGAACCAGGCGAGCGAGCAGGGCGCCGGACAGCCAAGTGAGCGCGCCGCGGAGGAAAGCGGCGGCGATGACGAAGGTCGAAATCGCGAGAAGCACGAGCATGGGAGCCCAACTCGAAGGCGGAGCGAAGTGAAAGGGCCAGCGCACCGCCGGCGCATTGGGCTGGAGGATCGAGCGCAAGTAGTCGATCCCCAGCCCGGTCGAACTCAGTCCCGCGAGCCCGAGGGTGAGCAGCGCGATCTGGCAAAAAATCACCTGCAAGCAACGCGCCCGCTCGCGCCAGCACAGACCGAGCAGCCGAAGCAGAACGGAGCCGGAAGGTGAGACGGTGGAAGCAGACGAGGCGGGCAATGTGACGGCGGAGCTCATGAAGGTAGGGCGGGGACTCCGCTCCCCGCCGAATGGGAATGCGGCGGAACGCGGAGGGTAAAAAGGCGCTCCTGCGTCGACGCGTCAGAGACCGTGGCTAACGAGAAAGTGTCCCTTTAACAGCGGACCGCGAGGGGTCGCGCCACTTTGAGTAAGACGCGTAGTCGCGAACCTAACTCGGAAGGACAGCTAAAACGAATCCCGAGCAAACGGGTAGAGTAAGACAGCGCAAGCCTACAATTCGGATTGAACCCCCATGACGACGCCCGAGGTAGGGCGGTCATTTCGCTGACCGCCGAGATCGAGGGATCGGGATTAGCGGATGTTAGAGAAAACCGACGATCCTCGAACGGCGGGGAGCGGAGTCCCCGCCCTACCTCAAGCCATTTTTACAGAAGAGAACAAAGGAAACAAAGAGGTGAGCGCAGGCAGTGGTTGGAAGCCATGGCGTTGGTTTGGGATATGAGTTTGGAATCCAAGGCGAAGAAGACCGGTGGCGCTTTGTTCTCTTCAGTTCCAAGGGTAGGGCGAACCGTCCCTGGTGAGCTGCGTTCAATACGGCTCGGCAGGGACGCCTCGCCCTACCTTCGATCCACTTCGCCACAGATTATGCACCCGTAAGCGGCGGACGAATACGCGAGGGCAGGTCGGCACGGAAGCCGTGCCGCTACGCGTAGCGGAAGCGCTCGCTTCGGCGCACCGACGGAAGATTCGACAGTTGACTTCTCCCTGGCCTGTTCAGACTCCCAACCTCGGCGACCAGGCATCTGGAGCATAGAGATTGAGCAGCGTTCTTCCGGTTTTGGGAATTTCACCTCGGTTCATGCCGCATACGAATGCGGCCAGTGACGAGACTAGGCGACCGGACGAGTGCCCACTTTCCAGAGATGAGCCACGTCGTTGTAATCCTCCGTCTTTTCGCGCCCTCGGACGCGCGCTGCCCGAATTTCTTTTTCCGGGAGAGCCGACCATGCCGGTTGCTGTGCACGTGGAGCAAGCCGTGGCGCCAATCCCTCCTCCTTTTGGCGGGGGCAAACGACGCCCGCACGTATTTTTAGTTCAACTACACGGCGTGATCTTTCCTACCTATGAAAAATGAGTTCCCCTTTCGTCGCGGCAACTTCGGAGACTCGTCCGAGTCCTCGGGTTCTCCGAATCCGCAGCATTTCACGCAGGTTCCGCAGGTCTTCACCCAAGGGCTCAGCCCAGAACAGTGGAAGGCGCTGCAGGAAACGTATCGCGTGGCGTGGGAGCGTGCGCGCCAGCAACTGAGGGAAGAATCCGGCGAGGCGAGTGGATCGAGTTACGAGATATGATCACGCTTCATCTGCTCGTCGGCTCCGAGCACAAAAAAAACCATGGGCTGCGCGCGCAACCCACGGTTCTTAGAATCACCGGTAGACCGGAAGAAAAAGCTTCGCTCAGCAGGTGCCGCAGCACATCGGCATGCCGTTCATGCAAACGCAGCAGGTGCAACCGCTCGCCATCATCGCCATCATGCTGTCGCAGCAGGCTTGGATCATCTTACAGCAGGCCTCGTCGCCAGAGGTGCAGGTGATGCACATCCCGGACTCGGTCATCTCGCACTTGCACATGCCCATGGTGAGATTGCAGGTCATCATGGCCGCGCCGTTCATCATCATGCAGCAGCTGATCATTCCGCCGCTCATCATCTGACAGAGGTTCTGCATCATGCCCGTCGCCATCGCGCTGTCGGCGGTGCAGGTCATCATCATACCGCCTTTGCACTTTTCCATTTCGATGGTGCAGCGGGGCATCATCATCATGTTCATCGCCGGCGCAGCAGGCATCGTCGGCATCATCGAGGTCATGCCCATCATCGGGCGTTCCATGGTCGTCATATATTTCAGGGTGTTGATTTCAATCCGGTGATTCGGGAGCTGGCCCTAGCCAGTCTTAATAGTTGGGGACCCCGGGGCCTTACTCGAGGTTGAGCAAGCTAATATTTATCTTAAGTCGTTTATTTTCAATGACTTGAATTCCACATATCCTATCGGGATAGTAGGAGACTGGAAGACGGGGGGAGCATGATCATCCGTCGATCCAAGTACGCGATACGCGCGTTGCTGGCGGTGGTGCGGCAAGGGCCGGGCCAGTCGCTTTCGGTCGAGGCGATTGCGCGTACGGAGCAGCTCCCGCGAAAGTATCTCGAAGCGATCATGCTCGATTTAAAAGTCGCCGGCTTGGTCCAATCGGCTCGAGGCAAAGGCGGCGGATATACTCTGTTGAAGTCGCCTTCGCGGATCACGATGGGACAAATCATTCGGGCGGTGCAGGGGCCGATGTCGCCGGCGCGGTGTGTGAGTGCGACCGCGTATTCATCTTGTGAAGACTGCCCGAGCGAGGAACTCTGTTGCGTGCGTCCCCTGATGCGAGATTTGCGCGAAGCGCTCAGTCGGGTGATCGATTTGAAAACCCTCGCCGCACTCGCGGCCGAGACGGAGTCGCTGACCGCGTCTCGCTCGGCCGAGTTTCATATTTAGGGGTAGGGCGGTCACTCCGATGAGCGACGGGATTGATGGATTGTGATTAGTCGATATTTACGACGACCACGGATCTTCTGAACGGCGGTCAACGGAGTGACCGCCCTACCTCGGACGCGATTATCGAACTGGGAGCCACTGATTCCGAGAGCGGCGGGAGCGGAGTCCCCGCGCCCTAACCGTCGCCGGTTGGGCCGTAAGATGATTTCAAACGTAGGGGCGGTACGAATACACGGCCGTGACCGCGGCTGGAGCCCGGTAGCGCAGTCGCTCCGCTGACCGCCGAGACCGGCTGCGCGCAGGGAACAGCGCTACGAAACTGCACGGGTTGGATTGCGAAAGCGTTGTGTTTTTTTGAACGGCGAGGGGTCTTGTCGCGAGAGAACCGAAAGCCGTTGAGTAGAAGAGACGGCTTTTGGTGCGGCTCGGTGAGGTGCACCGAGCGCGGAGCTCCCTCGACCGCTATTCTTCCTGACCATGAGATCCTTAAGCTCACTTCGCCGAAAATTTTGTGCGAGTCTACGCCGCGTTTGGGGTGGAGCGCAGTGTGTCTGGAATTGGATCCGTCCCTTGCCTCTTCCCGTGGCGGACGAATTGCGCCGCTGTGAATTGCACGCCTATTTTGCCGAAGGCTGCGGGCCACCCAAGCCACGAAACCCCGCCGCTCAACGGGATTGTGGCTCGAGGTAGGGCGGTCACTCCGCTGACCGCCGGGGTCGATGAGTTGGAATGTGAAATTTGAGATCTGAGATTTGAGAGCAGATCGGCACGGGAAGCCTTGCCGCTACGTAGCGGAAGCGCTTCCGCTTCCGCAAATGCCGAACGGCGGAGAGCGCAGTCCCGCGCCCTACCTTGCTGGAGGAACGACGTTTGTGTAACAACATGCCAACTACAGCAAACCGAGTGGTCTCGTGAAGAATACGAAGGATGCGAAGGTCGATCCGGCGTCCGAAGCTTTGAACGAATGCGCAAGCGCCCCCCGAGCTTTGTTTGCTTTGTTCGTTTCGTTGAAAAGGGATCGAGGGGTTCCCCATTTTGACTTCGCGTCCTTCGATCCTTCGCGAGACACATTTCTGCAAAAACAGCGGTGAGGAACGGAAGTCCCGCCCGTCCCTACTTTGCGCTCAGACTTCGATTCCCGTATTCGAACGCTAGTTACGACGTCCATCGTCATTGGGCTAGGCTAGCGTGCGGAACTCGTATCGGCTAGGGTTGAGGTTGTTTGCGGGTTTGCAGGGATAGACCCATCAGAATGACGTCGTCATATTCTCCGTCGACCAGCAGACCGCGCTTCTTCACGCCTTCGATCTCAAATCCGGTTTTTCGATACAGCGTCACTGCTGGTGTATTCGAGGCGTGGACCACCAGCTCGATCTTCTCCAAATCGCGCAGGCGAGTTGCAACGATTACCGCATCGAGTAGCCGCGAGCCAATCTTTCGACCACGATAATCCCGAAGGATGCCCATGCCCAAGATAGCAACGTGCGCTCGGCCGAATTTCTCGTGATCAGGCAACGCATCGCACCACCCGACGACCCTTCCATCTTCCTCCGCAACGAATTGCGGATGCCCTGCCCGCACATTTGCCTCAATAAACGCTCGCACGTTTTGCAGCGGCGGCGCTTCAGACCGCGCCAAATATTTTCGCTCCCGACACACGGCGTCCAAGGTCTCTCGGAAACTTTCGACATCTGACTCACGAATTGGGCGAATGCAGATCATTTTTGCTCCACATGAAATGAAGCCGGTGATTCTCCGGCCACCGTAATTTATTCCTTAAGAGAGCACCCTTTTGACCTCTTCACCGGCTGGAGTTATCTAGCCACGCGGCCGTGAGCAGGGGCGTATTGTGCACGGTTTCAAATAGGAGGCCGTGCAGCTCGCGGCGATAGACGATGACGTGGTGGCTGTCGTGTAGGGGAACGACGGGTACAAGTTCGGTGAGCAGGCGTTGGATCTCACGATACAGGACGTGACGTTCGTCAAGATCGAGGGATTGTCGGGCGCGGAGGAGAAGATCGTCGAGCTTAGGGTCGGCAAGGTTGCCGGTGTCTTGGCCGAAGGTGTTCTGCCGCGAAATCTGACTGCTGTGATAGAGTAAATATAAGACGTCCGGTGTGGTGGCGGTCCACCAGCCGCCGGTCAACACATCGTAGTTCCCCGACCGAACCCTTTCGTTCAGCCGTGGGGATGTCACAAACGTGAGACGAAGCTCGAAACCGATTTTCCTGAGATCGCTCTGAATCGCGAGGACCGAGGAAGGGGGAGTTCTTTCGTCACCGGTGGTCAGGAGCTCGGCGCTGAGGCGCTGGCCGGCTTTCATGCGAATCCCATCTGCACCTCGCTCACTCCATCCCGCCGAGTCGAGCAGAGCTTCCGCGCGAGGCGGATCGTAGGCTAGGGCATCGCGAAAGCCGCCATCATAGTCGGGTGTATTGGCGCTGAGAAAATCCGTTTTTGGCGAAAAAGTCTTGGAGCTCATTTGCCGTACGATCTCGTTGCGATTGATCGCGATTGCGATGGCGCGTCGGACCCGCACGTCGTCGAAAGGAACTCTGCGTGTATTGAACGCGAGACTACGCATAGGACTTCCCGGCCGCACTCGGTTGGAATAGACCAGATTTGGATCTGCTTGGAGTTCGGACAAATGCTCCAGAGGTGCTTCAAACGTGAGTTCAAATCGGCCGTCCAGCAGGGCGGCTGCCCGTTCGTTTTCATTGGGAATTGCTTCGAGAATTACGGTTTCCAAGTAGGCGGGACCCGTATGGTGCAGGGCGGCGGGCGCCCAGGCATAATCAGCCCGACGTTGGAAGACGGCCCGTTTACCAGGGGTGTATTCCCGCACGACAAATGGTCCGCTGCCGATCGGGCGATCCTTAATCGAATCTGGGTTCTGGCGGATTTGGCGCGGCGAGATCAGTCCGAGCCAACTTTGCGCAAGGTAATGCAGAAACGGATGGTAGGGCGCGTTGAGGTGGACTTCGAAGGTGAAGGTGTCGAGCGCCACCGCCTCGACCACGGGCGCGAGATAGGCTGCAGCGATGCGTGATCCAAGTCCGAGCTTCTTGATCCGTTCAAAGTTGGTTTTGACCGCTTCGGCATCGAAGCGCGTTCCGTCGCTGAAACTGACGTCGTCCCGCAGCAAGAACGTGTAGGTTTTGCCGTCGGGTGAGATCGTCCACGATTTCGCCAGCCAAGGAGAGGGCTCGCCGGCGGTATCCAAGTAAACCAGGTTATCGTAAATTAGTCTGGCCTCCCAAAGCATGTTTCCCGGGTGAATCGTGTGGATATCGAAAGAGCCCGACTCATAGGACGCGCTGGTGCGAAGCGTACCACCTGGTCGCCCGGGCAACCGCTCGATGTAGTCCGTTTCCGGGTACGTAAGGGCGGCCTTCCCTGGTGGTGGCATGGCACGGCTTGGATTGCCTGTGCCAACAGCCAACGTGAGAAGAAGGAAGGCGAAACGGCTCAAGCGTCGGGCGGTCATTTCAATAGACCGACGTGCCACGGGCGGGCCGCCCCTCGTCGAGTTCGATGTAGTCGAAGTTGGTCTGCGCGGCGTCCGGGGGCAGGCCGCTTTTCTCGAGCCATTTCGGGAGATTGGCCGAGGACTGGTCGCGCCAGCCGCGTTTGCTGAGAAAGCCATTAATCACCATGCGATCGATCTCCTCCAATCTGCGACCGTTGGCATAGGCCCATTCGAGGAGTTCCTCTTCCGTGGCCTGAGGATGTTCGAGGACGTGTTCGCGGAGACGTACATAGGCGATGCGGAGAAAAGCGCAGAGGACGCGATCGTGGCCGTTGCCGAGGGCGGTATGGTAGTCGGCCGGCAAATACCCGGCGGCGTTGAGGCGGATCTTGTCCACCATTCGGCCGAAGTGGACGAGACCGCCGACGAGATCGTAGGGACTGCGAAGACCGGGAATGTTAGGCATAAAAGGGAAGGGTGTGTATCTATCTTTCTCTTACTTCGTTCTCTTAATCTTTCTCGGTTTCGGCGTTTGGTCCTGATGGATTTGAAAGGATCGAAATCGTTCTCGTTCTCTTACTCCTACTCGTTCTCTCATGGTTTGTGGATCGAGGTAGGGCGGTCACTCCGCTGACCGCCGGGATTGATCCGAAAGCATTTCGGAGCGGCGGGGAGCCGTCTTCGCCAAGGCTGCGACGCGCCAAGGCTGTGCCCCATAGGTTACCAGCGGAACTGCGAGGGGCCGTGTTCGGCTTCGTAGAACGGTGAGACGTTCGTTCCGGGTGGGATGATTTCGTCGATTTGTCTTAGGTCTTCCGGGGTAAACGTGACCTCGAGCGCTTTGAGGGCATCTTCCAATTGCTCGAGGGTGCGCGGGCCGATGATGGGGCTGGTCACCCCCGGTTGCTGCACCACCCAGGCGAGGGAGAG
>Ga0070717_10000175_pt1 | contig 47981 bp, 43 predicted proteins | sample LARL113metaG_FD_71366 | JGI IMG/M metagenome (GOLD analysis project Ga0070717, IMG submission 71366) | Corn, switchgrass and miscanthus rhizosphere microbial communities from Kellogg Biological Station, Michigan, USA - LAR L11-3 metaG | ecosystem: Host-associated > Plants > Roots > Rhizosphere ...
CGCCGGCGTCCTCGCCGGCTGGCGCGCCGGCGTCCCGCCGGCGTTCATGAGAGGCGGCGAGGACGCCGCCTCGCCGGCCGCCGGGACGGCGGCGCTCCAATTGGCCCGCCGAGCGACGCTGACATAAGGCCATTGGCGGTTAATCGCTAATCGCTAATTGCCAATCGCTAAGCAGGCTTGGCACGCCTCCTCGGAGGTGCGCTCGCGGCAGAAGCCGAGCACGTCGTCGCGGGACATCGTTTTCAACGCGCCGCGCAACTCTCCGCACATCGCGCCTTTCTCGAAGTTCACCGGTTGCGGCGCATGGAACGCGACTCTCTTGTTCTGCATCGCGTGAATGCTCGGGCCGTCGTCGGGGTCGACGCGGAGGTCGATGAGCTGGCCGCTGTCCCACATCTTCAGCGCCGCCCCTCCCTGGGCGTCGGCGACGAAGAGCGCGGTCTGCTGCTTGCGGCTGTCGAGCGTCAGCGCGACCTGGCCGCCCGGCGAGAACGTGATGTAGCCGCCGCGCTCCTGCCCGGTGTCGTCGTAGAGCAGGAGGCCGGCGGCCTTCGCGCCGCGGTGCCTGACCTTGCCGTTGACGACGGAGTCCGGAAGATCGCCGCCGAGGCGGGCGCGGACGACGCCCTTTCCGTCGACGATATCGACCTCGGAGACGGTCAGGACCTGCGGCTTCTTCGGCGCGGCGGCAACGATGAGCACGACGACGTTGATGGCGACGAGCAAGCGAATCAGCGCATCTTTATTCATGATGCGCAGCTTACGGCGCGGCCGCCGGGTGAGTTTCTACTGGCCGCCGAGGCAGGCCTGACACGCCTCCTCGGACGCGCGCGCACGGCAGAGGTCGAGCGCCTTCTCGCGCGGCATTTTCTTCAAGCCGGCGCACATCTCCGTCTTGCTGATGTCCGTCATTGCCGGGGCGTGAAACGCAACGGTGTTCCCGCGCTTGACGTGCAGCGACGGCCCGAGCTCGTCGTCGACGCGCATCTCGACGGCGTCGCTCTCCCGGTTCAGCGTCAGCGCCGCGCCGCCGCCGGTCGGCGACGCTACGAGCGTGACCATCTGCACCGGCGGCTTGCGGGCGTCCATCGTCAGGAGGATGTAGCCGTTGGAAAGCGTGACGTAGCCGCCGCGCTCCTGGCCGATGTCGTCGTAGAGCATCAGGCCGGCGGCCTTGGCGCCGCGCTTCAAGGTCTTGCCCTCGGCGACGGCGTCCGGAAGATCGCTGCCGAGGCGGGCGCGGATGACTCCCTTCGCGTCGACGATGTCGACCTCGGAGACGGTCAGCACCTGCGGCTTCTTCGGCGCGGCGGCGACGACGAGCAGGGCGATGTTGGTGAGAACGAGCAGGCGGATCAGCGCATCTTTCATGCGCAGAAGTTATAAGCCGAGGACCGCCAGGACGCCGCCCGTCGTCAAAATCAGGCCGCCGGCGAGCGCGTCGCCGTAGCGGTCGAGGAAGGCGAAGCGCATCGTGCGCACGCCCGCCACGGCCGCGCCGACGAGCACGATCATCGCCGCGATCGTCGCCGCCTCGTAAACCAGCACCACGCCGCCGACCGCCGCCCACCCGCCCGCCGAGGCGGCCACGATCATCGGGATCACGGCGACGCAGGGGTCGAGCGAGAAGAGCGTGAAGAGCGACCACTCGGTGAGGCCGTGGTCGTGGTCGTTGTGGCCGCGCGCGTGGTGGTGATGGCGGTGGTGCAGGACCGCGAGCGGGTCGCGGCGGAAGCTGCGCCAGAGGCCCCACGTCATGTAGACGATGCCGAAGGCCATGAGCAGGAGCGTGGCGTGCTCCTCGAGGCGGATGCCGATCGCGTGAACCGCTTTGAGGCCGGTGATCAGCGCGATGACGCCGAGGATCGCGGAGACGGTGACGTGGCCGAGGCCGCAGAGGATCGTGATGCGCGCGGTGTGGCCGAGCGGCCAGCGGCGCGCGCGGGCCAGCGCGGCGAACGGCACCCAATGGTCGGGCGCGACGGAGTGCAGCGCGCCGACGGCGGCCGCGGTGAGCGCGATGACGGAGACGCCGGTCATGCGAGCTCCGGCACCTGCAATTCGGCGCGCCGGGCCTCGAGCCACGCCAGCCACTCGGCGAGGCCGGCGTCGTCGAGCGACGAGAGCGCGAGGACGTTCGGCTCCGGCATCACGCGCGCCAGCGCGTCGTAGATCTTCTCGACCTTGACGTGCGGTAGATGGCGCAGCAGGTCGGTCTTGGTCAGGAGGACGAGGTCGGCCTTCTGGAACATCGTCGGGTACTTGAGCGGCTTGTCCTCGCCTTCCGTCACCGACAACGCGACGACGTTGACGGCCTGGCCGAGGTCGTAGACCGCGGGGCAGACGAGGTTGCCGACGTTCTCGATGAAGAGGTAGTCGACGCCGCCGAGGTCGAAGTGGTGGAGCGAGCGGTGGACGAGCGCGGCGTCGAGGTGGCAGGCCTGCCCGGTGGTGATGGCGCGCGAGCGGATGCCGGCGACGCGGAGGCGCTCGGCGTCGTGGTCGGTGGCGAGGTCGCCGGCCAGCGCGGCGAAGCGGCGCGCGTCGCCGCAGGCGCGCGCGGTGGCCTCGAGCACGGCGGTCTTGCCGGCGCCGGGCGAGCCCATGAGGTTGACGCAGAGGATGCCGTCGTCGGTGAAGTGCTCGCGGTTGTGCGACGCGGTGGCGTCGTTCTTGGCGAGGATTCGATGCTGCACGTCGATCGGCACGACGTCCGGATCGCCGCAACCACAGTCCTGGCACATCAGGGGACCTCCATTTCAATGCGCTGGAGAAGGATTTCGTCGCCCGCGGCGAGCCTCGCCGGCTCATCACAATTGCTGCAGCGGAGAATGGCGCCCGTCGTGAGAGAGAGATCGCAGACCGGACACACCCAACGCGGCGGCACACGCTCGATGGTGAGACACGCACCATCACATCCACTTCCCGTGCGGAATGTCTCGTATGCCGTCTGCAGCAGATCGGAGTCGACGCCGGCGAGGTCGCCGAGCTTGACGTAAATGTGGTGGACCGTGCCGCCGCCGTTGCGCGCGGCAACGGCTTCGACCTGGTCGAGGAGCGCCTGGACGATGGAGTACTCGTGCATCACTTCGCTCCGAACGCCGGCGCGCGTTTCTCGAAGAACGCGCTGATCCCCTCGGCGAAGTCGTCGCCGTCGGCGATGCGCGCGAGGTGGTCGAGCTCGCGGTCGAGGTGGTGATCGAGCCGGTCCATCATCGCGGCATCGTTGATGAGGTTCTTGGCGATGCCGAGGGCCTCGGCCGGACCGCTAGCCAGGCGCTGGGCGAGGGCGAACACCGCATCGTCGAAGCCCGCTTCCGGCAGCACGCTCGTCACCAGCCCGTACTCGAGCGCGCGCTGCGCATCGAGGCGCGGGTTCAGGAAGAGGATCTCCATGGCGCGGCGGAGGCCGACGAGGCGCGGGAGGAAAAACGTCGAGCTCTCCGCGCCGGTGAGCCCGGTCTTCGCGTAGGCCCACTCGAAGACGGCGCGCTCGGAGGCGACGACGAGGTCGCACGACATGGCCAGGCCGAAGCCGCCGGCGGCGGCGATGCCGTCGACCGCGGCGATGAACGGCTTCGGCGCGCGGCGGACCTCGGAGATGGTCGAGTGGATGTATTCGAGGATTTGTTTGAAGCCTTCGCCGTAGCCGGGTGTCATGCTGAGCCGCGAAGACGGCGAAGCATCCCCTTCGGCGGGGGATCCCTCGCTGCGCTCGGGATGACGGCGGGCGCGGATCTCCTTCAAATCCGCGCCGCTGCAGAAGACGCCGCCGTCGCCGCGGATGATGGCGGCGCGGACGTTCGCGTCGCGGGCGAGCTGCAGGCCGGCCTTGCGGAGGTCGCGCGCGGTCTCGACGTCGAGCGAGTTGAAGCGCTCGCGGCGCGCGATCGTGAGGATGCCGATGCCTTCGCGGATTTGGGTGTGGATGTGGGTCATAGCGTCGCTCCCGAGGCGAGGCGGGACGCCTCGCGGCCGGCCGCCGGGACGGCGGCGCTACAGGCCAGTTTCTCGAGCTCGGCGACGACCATCGGGCCCCAGCAGCGCCGCATCATCCACTCGCGATGGGCGTAGGCGTAGGCGCGGATCATGTCGAGCGCCCCGCAGGCGAGGGCGTCGGCCACGAGCGGGGCCACCGGAAACGGCTCGCTCACGGCCAGGATCGGGCCGGCGTCGACCTCCTCGGTCACCACGTGCAGCGTGCTGCGCGTCTCGCGCTCGCCGGCGAGGATCGCGTCGCGCGTGGAATGCAGGCCGGTGTAGCGGCGGCGGCCGTCGCTGCCGAGGAGCGTGAGGTCGGCGTCATGGACGTTGAGGATGCGGCCGGGGAACGCGTCGAGCATCGGCGCGGTGAGGATGTAGATGTAGCCGAGGAGCACGACCGCGTCGACGTCGAACTGCTGGAGCATCTGCACGGTGATGGCGTCGAACTCGGCGCGGACGTCGAACGCGCGCGGCGAGTGGTGGATCACCGGCACGCCGGAGTCTTCGAGGACGGCCGTGTTCTCCGTCGTCACGACGCAGGCGACGTCGTACATCGTCCGGAAATCGGGATGGCTGAGCAGATCGTCGAGGCCCGGCGCGCGCTTCGAGCAGAGCACGGCGACGCGGGGCGTGCGGAAGTCGATCAGCATATGCGCGGCAGCGGCTCGCCGTCGGGCTCGGCAAGCAGCCTCCTTCCAAAGCCGGTGTCGAGGATGATCGCGCCGGGGCGCTCGGCGACGCAGCTGCCGATGACGGCGGCGTTCGCGCCGAGCGGGTGCGCGCGCAGTGCGGCCACGAGCGCGTCGGCGAGCTCCGGCGCGACGCCGATGACGGCCTTCCCTTCGTTGGCGACGTGCAGAGGATCGATGCCCAGGATCTCGCCGGCGGCGCGGACGGCGTCGGTCAGCGGCACCTTCGCCTCGTGCAGCACCACGCCGACGCCGCTCTTCTTGGCCATCTCGTGCAGCGCGGACGAGAGCCCGCCGCGAGTCGGATCTTTCATCGCGTGCAGGCCGTCGCCGATTGCGTCGATGGCCGCGGCGATCAGCGCGTTGATCGGCGCGACGTCGGAGCGCAGATCGCCTTCGAGCTGCAGGCCGTGGCGCGCGGCCATCACGGCGAGGCCGTGGTCGCCGATCGTGCCGGTGAGGACGATGCGGTCGCCGGGGCGCAGCGCGTTGTCGCGCACGACGCGCTTCGTCAGGCCGACGCCGGCGGTGTTGATCACGATGCCGTCGATCTCGCCCTTCCCCATCACCTTCGTGTCGCCGGTGACGACGACGACGCCCGCTTCCTTGCACGTGGCCACGAGCGACTGCTGGATGGCCTCGAGGACGTCGACGTCGAAGCCTTCCTCGAGGATCACGGCGCAGGTGAGGCCGAGCGGGCGCGTGGCGCCCATCATGGCCAGGTCGTTCACGGTGCCGGCGACGGAGATGCGGCCGATGTCGCCGCCGGGAAAGACGATCGGCTTGATGACGTGCGAGTCGGTGGTGACGATGAGGAACTCGTCGCCGATGGGGATGGCGGCGCCGTCGTCCATGGCGCCGAGGCCGACGCCGTCGAACGGCATGGCCGCGAAGTCTTTGATGAAGAGCGACTCGATCAGCGAGCGCATGGCCCGGCCGCCGCCGCCCTGCTTGAGGGTGATGCGGCCCATCGACTTCATGCGGCCCCCTTGAATGCCGAGGGGGCAGGGCGCAGGGCGCGGGGCGCAGATGGTCTTCTCGCAACGACCAGCACCTGCGCCCTGCCCCCTGCGCCCTGCCACCTGTTTTTTTTCATGCCGGCACCTCGATGTCGCTCAAGTCCGGCACGCCGCCGTAGAGATGCCAGATCTTGCACGTCCCTTCGTTCGAGACCATGCAGGCGCCGACCGGCGTCTCCGGCACGCACTCCTTGTTGAAGAGCTTGCAGTCGTACGGATTGCGGATGCCGGCCATGATGTCGCCGCAGATGCACTGCTGGCCGAGGTGCGGAGGGGCGAAGTCCCACAACCGCTGCACGTCGATCTTGAAGCGCTTGCGCGCGTCGACGTGCGCGAACTCGTCGCGCAATCTGAGGTTGCCGTTCGGCACGTGGGCGATGCCGCGCCAGCGTCCGCCGATGGGACGGAAGACGCGCCACAGCTCGCGCTGCGCGGCGAGGTTGCCCTCGCGCGAGACGCAGCGCGGGAAGGTGTTGACGACGCGCGGCGTGCCGTCCTTGATCAGCGCCACGAGCTCGACGAGGCCGGCCAAAATGTCGAGCGGCTCGAAGCCGGCCACGACGACGGGAAGCTTGTGCCGCTCCACGAACGGCTCGAAGACCGCGGAGCCGGTGATCGTCGCGGCGTGGCCGGCGGCGAGGAAGCCCTCCACGCGCGACTCCGGCATCTCCGCGACGATCTCCATCACCGGCGGGATGTACTTGTGCGCGGAGAGGACGGAGAAGTTCTTCGGCGGATCGTCGACGATGACGGCGGCGGTGGCGACGGCGGTCGTTTCGAAGCCGGTGGCGAAGAAGACGACCTCTTCGTCCGGATGCTGGCGCGCGATCTCGACGGCCTGCGACGGGCTGTAGACGATGCTGATTTTTCCGCCGCTGTCCGCGAGCGACTTCACCGTGCCCGGCACTTTCAGCATGTCGCCGTACGTGGCGATGCGCACGCCGTCCTCGGCGAGCACGACGCCCTCATCGACTTCCGGCACGTCCGTCACGCAGACCGGGCACCCCGGACCCATGATGACTTCGAGCGACTTCGGGAAGAGCGAGCGCAGGCCGAACTTGGCGATGGCCTGCTCGTGGCTGCCGCAGACGTGCATGACCGCGACCGGCCGCGCGATCTCGTCCATGAGCCGCGCCAGCGTCGCCGCGAGCGCGCGCGCCATGGCCGGGTCGCGGAACTTGAGCGGCTCGGTCATCCGATGCCCGCCTCGATCTCGCCGCGGACGTCCGCGGCCATGGCATCCTCTTCCGCTTCCTTCATCAAAATCTCGTAGAGCGACAGCGTCTCCGCGATCGACTCCTCGGGGATACGCCGGATGGCGAAGCCGACGTGATTGAGGATGTAGTCGCCCGGCTGCACCGGCTCGTCGACGATGTCGAGGTTGACCTGCCGGCGCACGCCCCAGAAGTCGACCGTGGCCATGCTGCCGTGGATGTCGATGATTTTTCCGGGGACGCCTAGACACATGCGAGATCACCTTTCTCCATGGAGGACAGGCACTCTTGCCTGTCGCCCTTCGTAGCGTTGCGCGCGATCGCGTCGGCAATCAGCGCCTGTCCTAGGGCGATGCCGCCATCGCCCGGCGGCACGTCGTGGTTCATGAAGACGCGCGCCGACGGGCGCAGCGCGGCGACGACTCCCTCGGCCAGCCGCGCGTTCTGGAAGCAGCCGCCGGAGAGGACGACGGGCATGTCGCCGCGCAGCGCCAGCGCGGCGCGCGCGAGCTCGGCGGTGACGTCGACGAGCGTGTTGTGAAAGCGCGCGGAGACGATCGACGGCGCGCGGCCGTCGACGAGATCGAGCACGGCCGCTTTGATCACGGAGCGGAAGTCGACTTCCCACGGCGTGACGCCGTCGTGGATCACGACCTCGTAGCGCCCGCGCTCGGACGGCTCGGCAATCATGTTCCACTGGAACGCGACTTCGCCCTCGTAGCGCGCGTCGGGCATCTTGAGCGCGATCGCGCCGAGGGCGTCGAAGTAACGGCCGACGCCGCGCGCGAGCGGCGCATTGAGGCGCGTGGCGATCATCCGCCGCACCGACTCGATGCCGCGGCGCGGAATCGGGCGGAAGAGCTCGAGCGCGTGCAGCGGCGGCGCGCCGTCGAACGCTTCGTCGAGCAGCGCCAGGGCGATGCGCCAGACCTGGCGGATGGCCTGGTCGCCGCCGGCCAGCGGGATCGGGCGAAACGTGGCGAAGCGCTCGAAGCCTTCGTACGACGCGAGCAAAATCTCGCCGCCCCAGGCCGTGCCGTCGGTGCCGTAGCCGGTGCCGTCGTAGGCGATGCCGACGACGTCGCCGCTCAGCCGATGCTCGGCCATCGCCGAGGCGATGTGGGCGTGGTGGTGCTGCACGCCGATCGTCTCGACGCCCTCCTGCGCCAGCGCGTAGCGCGTGGAGAAGTAGTCGGGATGGAGGTCGTGCGCGAGGAGCCGTGGCTCGGCGCCGACGAAATTCTTCATCTTAATGATTGCTGTTTCGTAGGCGGTCAGCGTCTCCACGGTCTCCAGATCGCCGATGTGCGGCCCGAGGAACGCGGCGTTGCCGCTGCCGATGCAGACGGTGTTCTTGAGGTGCGCGCCGCACGCGAGGACCGGCTCGGCGAACGCGCGCGTCACCGGCACGCCGCGCGGCACGTAGCCGCGGGCGCGGCGGAAAACGGTGGGCACGCCGTCGATGACGCGGGTGACGGAGTCGTCGATGCGCGACTCGATGAGGCGATCGTTCGTGATGAAGAGGTCGGCGACGTCGGCGAGCTTCTCGAGCGCATCAGCGTCGCGATGGATCATCGGCTCCTCGGCGAAGTTCGCCGACGTCATCACCAGCGGCGTCGAGACTTCGCGCATCAGGAGGTGATGCAGCGGGGTGTACGGCAGGAAGAGCCCGACGAGCGGGTTGTCGCCGGTGACCTCGGCGGCGAGCTTCGCGCCGGGGCGCTTGCGCAACAGGACGATCGGCCGCTCGATTCCGGTCAGGAGCCGCTCTTCTTCGCCGCCGATGAAGGCGAGCTGCGACGCGGCGGCGAGGTCGCGCACCATGACCGCGAGCGGCTTGACCTCGCGGCGCTTCCGCTCGCGCAGGCGCTGCACGGAGACCGGCGCGGTGGCGTCGCAGGCGAGGTGATAGCCGCCGAGGCCTTTGAGGGCGACGGTCATGCCGGCGCGGAGAGCGCGCGCGGCGAAGCCGATCGGGTCGGGCGTGTCGATCTCGCGCCCGTTCGGCGCGAGCGCGGCGAGCCGCGGGCCGCACGCCGGACAGGCGTTCGGCTGGGCGTGGAAGCGGCGATTCGACGGGTCGTCGTACTCGGCGCGGCAGCGCGCGCACATCGCGAACGGCGCCATCGTCGTCTTCTCGCGGTCGTACGGCGCGCCGCGGACGATGGAGTAGCGCGGCCCGCACTTCGTGCAGTTCGTGAAGGCGTAGCGGTAGCGGCGGTCGGTCGGATCGAAGAGCTCGGCGAGGCAGTCGCCGCACGTGGCCAGGTCGGGCGGGATCGTCGTGCGCGGCGCGGCGGCGTCCTCGCTGGCGACGATGTCGAAGCGCTCGCTGTCATCGGCCGGGATCGGCCGCCACTCGATCTCGCGCACGCGCGCGGCCGGCGGCACGTCCTTCGCCAGCACCTCGGTGAAATGCTCGAGGATCTGCTCGTCGGCGTAGGCGTCGATCCGCACGCCGAGGGCGTCGTTCCAGACGCGCCCGGTGACGCGATACCGATCCGCGAGCTGCCAGACCCAGGGACGAAAACCGACGCCCTGGACGACGCCGCGAATCTCGATGTGGCGGCCGTGAAGTGCCATGCCTGCTCCGCAGGGAGCAAGGTACGCGGCGGGGTCAGGCGGACCGATGCCGCTGCTCACACGGGGATGTGAGCGTGGTCACGCCGAGCCGAGCTCGCGCTCGTACTCCGCCGCATAGCGCTCGGCCATGACGCGGTAGTGAAACTCGGTCATGGCCCGCTTGCGGCACGCGGCCGGCGAGATCTCGCCGATGCGCTCCGCCGCCGCGACGTACTGGTCGAGCGTGTCGCACGTGAAGCCGACGTCGGGCGTGACGAGCTCGGGGACGGAGCCGTTGTTGCTGCCGATCACCGGCGTCCCCGACATCAGCGCCTCGGCCACGACGAGGCCGAACGGCTCCGCGATCTGCACCGGAAAGAACATCGCCTTCGCGCCCGCCAGCAGCGCGGCCTTCCGCTTGCCGTTGACGTAGCCGGTGTAGGTGACGTTCGGCGCCGGCGGCAGGAAGACGTCGCGCTGCCCGGCGACGACGAGCCGCAAGCCGAGGCGGTGGGCGACGGCGAGGGCGATCGGAAGCCCCTTGTGCATGCGGCTCAGGCAGCTGACGATGTAGAGGAAGTAGTCGTCCTTCGTCTCGGAGTAGATGAAGTCGCCGGGATCGATGCCGTTCCAGACGTAGCGCGTGCCGCCGAACTTCGCCGCGTGCCCGCGCGACGACCAGATGAAATGCTTCGCCAGGTCGGGCGGGAAGACGCCCTCGTCCGGGCCGTGGCACGTGTGCACCCACGGCATGCCGGGCGGCGGTCCGGGCGGCCGTTTGCCGTCGACGTCGGCCGGGTAATCGTTGAAGTGATAGATGTCGACCTTGCGCCGGCGCCGGCTGCTCTTGACGATACCGTCCGGCAGCGGCTTCGCGAACCCTTCGTCGACGGAGTAGTAGACGGTGTGCCCGAGCTCCGCGAGACCGAGGGCAAGCGCGTCGTGAATGCGCGACGAGCCGTTGCCGCCGATCTTGGCCGGGTAACGACTATACGACGTGAGGAGAATCCGCATGCGAGCCGATGTCTTAAAACGTACGAGGCGCTTCAAATGTGATTCCGGCGCTCGTCGGATTCAGGAGCGCTCTCGTCGAGCGAGAGAAAATTCATGTTGCACGGATCGAGGTCTTTGTTGCACGGATCGAGGTCTTCGTTGCACGGATCGAGGTCTTCGTTGCATGGATCGAGGTCTTCGTTGCACGGATCAAGATCTTTGTTGCACGGATCAAGAGGCTTGTTCGACGCAACGACATTGGTGATGGAAGAATCAGCGCTCTTCTCCTTCACGACGACGTCGAGGATGCGCGCAACGAGAAAATCGATGACTTTGACGCGTCGCTGACGCCGCGCGTATCGCGAACGGCCGCACGAGGAGCGATTCCGATCGAACTCGACGCGATGATTCGTTGACTGCAAGAAGAAGCTTGATGCGTGCAACAAGACGTTGAAACGGCGCCACTCGGGCTACGCAGCCCACCAGAGATCGGCGTCACGCGCGTCATCGCGGCGGCGCGCGGCAACGCCGAGCTTCGCGACCTCGGCGACGACGGCCTCAGCCGCGGCAGGCAGCGCGGCCGTGACGGCGGGCGACATGCCGATGCCCATGTCCGTCACCTCGGGCACGACGCCGACGAGCATCACGATGCGCGGGCTTTCGTTCGTGAGATCGAGCATCAGCAGCGTCTCGCGCAACGCCGGGTCGTGCGGGGAGACGCGCAGGCCCGGCGAGTATTTGAGGATCTCGCCGCGGTCGTAGATGCGCAGCGTGCCGGGAGGGAGGGTGGCGGAGACGGCGTCGACGAGGACGATGGCGTCGAAGCCGGCGAGATGCGTCGGCAGTTCGATGGCCGGCGTGCCGAGGTCTTCGACCGTGACGTCGCCATCGAACTGCCACCCGGCGTCGACGAGGCGCACGACGGACGGGCCGACCGCGTCGTCGTGCGCGAGAACGTTGCCGATGCCGTAGACGCCGATGCGCATGGGTTCTCCGTAGGTCGCAGAGCGCAGGGGGCAGGGCGCAGGTGGTGGTCGTCGCGAGGACACCACCTGCGCCCTGCGCCCCGCGCCCTGCCCCCTGCTTTACTGCACCTTCACCCTCGCCAAGTTCTTCCCCTCCGCATCGAACGTGTGGACCGCGCACGCCATGCAGGGGTCGAACGAGTGGATCGTGCGGACGACCTCGAGCGGATGCTCGGGCTGCGCGACGGGGTTCTTCAGCAGCGCGGCTTCGTACGGGCCGATCTTGCCGTCCTTGTCGCGCGGCGAGGCGTTCCACGTCGTCGGCACGACGGCCTGGTAGTTCTTGATCTTGCCGTTGTCGACCACGACCCAGTGCGACAGCGCGCCGCGCGGCGCCTCGTGGAAGCCGACGCCTTCGATCTGTCCTTTCGGGAACGTGGGCGGGTTGTAGATCTTCGTGTCGCCTTTGAGGATGTTGTCGGTGAGGAGCTGCCACTGCTCGAGCGCGTGCTCGGAGAGCACCGCGGTGCGTACGGCGCGGGCGCCGTGGCGGCCGAGCGTCGAGTGCAGCATCGCCGGCGTGGCCTGCACCTTGGCGATCGCCGAGATCTTGCCGAGCGCCGCGTCGGTCCACTTCTTCACCAGCGGGTCGCCGGCCGCGTAGCCGCACAGCACGTTCGCCAGCGGGCCGACCTGCGCGGGCTCGCCGAGGAAGCGCGGCGCCTTCACCCACGAGTACTTGCCGTCTTCCTTCCAGTCGGTGAAGTCGGGATTGGTCGTCCCTTCGAACGGATGCACCGGTCCGGAGCCGGTGTAGTACGCGTGCGTGTTGTCCTCGGTCACGCCCTTGCGCCAGAGCTCGTCCTTCTGTCCCGTGATCGCCCTGAACTTCGCGAGGTCGCCGTTCGGGATGTAGCCGCCCGCCATCGCGTACTTCGTCGACTTCCCGTCGAGCGGCAGGTCGGGCACGGAGAGGTAATTCGTCACGCCCTTGCCGTAGCCGAACCACTCGGGGTACAGGCCGGCCACCGCGCAGACGTCGGGGACGTAGACGTTCTGCACGAACGGGATGACCTTGTCGAGCAGCGCCTTCATCGAATACAGCCGGTCGAGGTTGAGCGTGGCCTCGCTGTCGAGGTTGATGGCGTTGGCGACGCCGCCGACGGCGACGTTCTGGATGTGCGGCGTCTTGCCGCCGAGCATGGCCACGACCTGGTTCGCATAGCGCTGGTACTCGAGCGCCTGCAGGTAATGCGAGACGGCGATGAGGTTGATCTCCGGCGGCAGCTTCATCGCCGGATGGCCCCAGTAGCCGTGCGCGAAGATGCCGAGCTGGCCGCTGTCGACGAGAGCTTTGATCTTCTGCTTGACCGCGGCCATCTCCTTGGCGGAGTTGCCGGGCCAGTCGCTGAGGCTCTCGGCGATCTGCGAGGCCTTCACCGGATCGGCCTTCAGCACCTGCGTGACGTCGACCCAGTCGAGCGCCGACAGTTGATAGAAGTGAACGACGTGGTCGTGCAGCGCGTGCGCGATCATGATGAGGTTGCGGATGTACTGCGCGTTCAGCGGGATCTCCAGGTTCAGCGCGTCTTCGACGGCGCGGACGGAGGTGAGGGCGTGCACGGTCGTGCAGACGCCGCAGAAGCGCTGCGTGAAGAGCCAGGCGTCGCGGGGGTCGCGGCCGACGAGGATCCGCTCGATGCCGCGCCACATCGTCGACGACGCCCACGCTTTCTGCACCTCGTTGTTGTCGACTTCGACGTCGATGCGGAGGTGCCCCTCGATGCGGGTGATCGGATCAATCGTGATGCGCTTTGTCATTGCTGTCTCCTAGTGGGCGGGCTCCGCCGCGACGATGGGGAACTTCTTGACGACGAAGACGTAGACCGCGATCTCCGCGGCGACCAGGCCGACGGTGACGACGATCTCCGGCACCGACGGGAAGTAGTACCAGCCCGGCCCGGGCTGGAACGCGAGCAGGTAGGCGTCGAAGCGGTACAGCGCGCCGCCCACCGCGAGCAGGATGGCCTGCCGGAAGATGTTGCCGAGCGAGTAATGCTTCGTCTTCGTCAGCAGGATGATCACCGGCGCGATGAAGCAGAAAAACTCGACCCAGAACATGAACGCGTATTTGTCCGCGCCGAAGGCGTAGGCGAGGTTGCCGCGCACGCTGAGATCGAGGAAGCGGATCACGACGAAGAGGAGGCTGCACCACGCCGAGACCTTGGCGAGCTGGCGCAGCATCGGCGTGTCGGGCTTGTGGCCGAACGCCTTCGACGAGAACGTGGCCTCGAAGACGACGATGGCGAAGCCCATCATCACGCAGCCGATGAGGAAGAGCAGCGGCAGCAGCGGCGAGAACCACAGCGGATGCATGCGCGGCCCGGTCAGCATCATCAACGACCCGAGCGACGACTGGTGCATCGTCGGCAGCAGCATGCCGAGGGCGACGATGAAGATCAGCGCCTTGTCGAAGACCGGCAGCAGCGCATCGGCGATGCGGTGGCCTTTGTATTTCTCGAGGATCGCCGGCATCAGCTCGAGGTAGAGCACGACGCAGTACGCCATGATGCAGAGCGCGACTTCGAGCAGCGCGGAGTTGAGGTTCCAGTGGTTGATGAAGAGCGGGAGCTTCCACGCCATCCACGGACGGCCGATGTCGATGACGACGGAGAAGCCGGCGATGGAGTAGCCGAGGGCGCTGGTGAGGATGGCCGGGCGGATCAGCGGGTGGTACTTGCCCTTGTTGAAGATGTAGACGAGGAGCGCCATCGCGTAGCCGCCGCAGGCGAGCGCGGTGCCGGTGACGACGTCGAAGGCGATCCAGAGGCCCCACGGGTAGCCGTCGTTGAGCGCGGTGGTGGCGCCGAGGCCGGCGGCGAAGCGCCAGACGATGGTGAGGCCGGCCAGCGCGGCGAGGGCGACGAGGACGAGGAAGGAGCGGGTCAGCACCGGCCCGCCGACGGGTGTCATGCTGAGCCGCGGAGACGGCGAAGCATCCCCTGCCGGCAGGGGGTCCCTCGCTGCGCTCGGGACGACACGCGGTGTCTTAGCTTGCGTCATGCTCGCCCTCCGTTGATTTCTTGCGGTTGCGGAACATCACCGCGCCGAGGAGCGCGTAGAGCGCGATCGGTCCGACGAAGCCTTTGTAGATGCCGTGCTGCACGGTCTGCTGCACCTCGGGCACCGGCTGGTCGGTGTTGAAGCGGAATCCGAGGTCCTCGAACGGAATGCTCGAGAGGTACAGCACCTGCGTGCCGCCGAGCTCTTTCTCGCCGTAGACCTTCTGCACGTACGTGTTCGGCGCCGCTTTCAGGCGCGAGTGCGCTTCGTCGAGCAACGCGTCGTACTGGCCGAAGATGACGGCCTTGCGCGGGCAGACCTCCGTGCACGCGGGCTGCTTCCCCTCGGCGAGCCGGTCTTTGCAGAGCTCGCACTTGACGAGCTTCGGCGCGACCTTGCTCCACTCGAACTTCGGGACGTTGAAGGCGCACGCCATCTGGCAGTAGCGGCAGCCGACGCAGAGGCTCGCGTCCCAGCTGACGATGCCGTACTTCCCCTTGTGCAGCGCGCCGAGCATGCAGGCGCCGACGCACGCCGGATCGACGCAGTGCATGCACTGCTTCTTGACGTACGAGGTCTGGCCTTCGCTGCTCTTGGCGAGCTGGATGACGTTCTTCGTGGTTTCGTTGAGTCCCTCGGGCGCGTCGTAGAGCTTCGAGGCGCGCGTGTCGGCCGGCAGGCTCGCGTTTTCCTTGCACGCGACGACGCAGGCCTTGCAGCCGACGCACTTGGTGGCGTCGTAGAGCAGGCCGACGGCGTCCGCGGGCGCGGTCTTGCGCGCGCGCGCCAGCGCCGGCGTCGACACGACGGTCATCGACGCGGCCGCGGCGGCGAATCCTTTCAGGAGCGTTCGACGATCGGTGGCCATCGCCTACTCCTTCTCGACGTCGTCGTTGAGCTTCCGCGAGGCGATGATCCCGCCGCCGACCAGCGCGCCGCCGATGATGCCGGCGACGCCCGTGGCAATCGGGCTGATGCCCTTGTGCTCCGCCCAGACCGGCGGATAGGCGTCGGGCGGCAGGGCACGCTGGATGTTGACGGTCTCGTGGATCGGCGTGGTGAAGACGACGCCCTGCTCGGTGCAGCCGACGCAGGGGTGTCCGATGCCGATCGGCCAGGCGTCGACGACCTCGTTGAAGTGCCGCGTCGAGCACGCCGCGTGCGTGACCGGGCCCTTGCATCCGAGCTTGTAGAGGCAGTAGCCGGCGCGGTGGTTGTCGTCGCCGAACTGCGTGGCGAAGCGCCCGGCGTCGAAGTGCGGGCGCCGCGGGCAGTGGTCGTGGATCAGGCGGTCGTACGCGAACTTCGGCCGGTTCTGCTCGTCGAGCGCCGGGATCTTGCCGGTGCGCGCGTATTCGAGAACGGTGGCGAGGAGGACGTACGGATTCGGCGGGCAGCCGGGAAGGTTGACGACCGGCTTGTTCTTGATGAGCGAGATGACGCCGGTCGAGCCGGTGGGGTTCTCGCCGGTCGAGGCGACGCCGCCCCACGACGCGCACGAGCCCATGGAGATGACGGCGGCGGCGCGGCCGGTGACCTCTTTCAGCACGTCGATGCCCGGCCGGCCGGCGAGGTAGAGGTACTTGCCCTCGTCCTTGGTCGGGATCGCGCCCTCGACGACGACGACGTACTTGCCGTCGTTCTGCTTCATCGCATCCTGCAGCGCCAGCTCGGCGTCGTGGCCCGAGGCGGCCATGACGGTCTCGTGGTAGTCGAGAGAGATGACGTTGAGGATGAGGTCCGCGAGGTCGGGCTGCGAGGTGCGCAACAGCGTTTCCGTGCAGCCGGTGCAGTCCTGCATTTGAAGCCAGATGACCGAGGGGCGTTTTGCCTTGCCGATTTCGGCGGCGACGAGCTCGGGGCTGAGGTGGTTGGTGATCGCCAATCCGACCGGGGCTACGACCATCAACTTGCCGCAGAAGGTGATGAAGTGACGGCGACTCACGCCGGCGCGTTCGAGACGTGCGGCAATGGAGTCGTCCGCGGGGATGCGTGACGCGCTCATGCGGGGGCTCTCCTTCCGAGGCGCCACGTTAGAAGAGCGTCACAACGGCCGGTGCACGATCCGCTACCGTTCGACGTGCGAACGATCACGTCACCTGAGTGATAATCGCCGGAGATGTCCGAGCTCTCCGACGACGACCGGCTCTACAAGATCGGCGAAGTCTGCCGCATCGCCGACGTGCAGCCGTACGTGCTGCGCTACTGGGAGACGGAGTTCCCCTCGCTCGCGCCGAACAAGAGCGGCGGCGGCCAGCGGCTCTACACGCGGCGCGAGATCGACGTGATTTTGCGGATCAAGCAGCTGCTGTATTCGGAAGGCTTCACGATCGCCGGCGCGAAGAAGAAATTGGAGACGGAGGAGCCGTCGCCGGCCGCGAAGAGCGTGAATCAGACGCTTCAAAGGGTGAAGGCAGAGCTGAGCGAGATTTTGAAGATGCTGGATGAAGGCGATTAGCGGTTGGCGATTCGCGATTTGCGATTCGCGATTCGCGATTCGCGATTCGGATGGGCGGGCCGAATCCGCGAATCGCGAATCCCGAATCGCTAACCCCGAAACAGCCCCACGATCCGCTCCAGCCCCGCACGATCGTCATCGTCGAAGGCATCGACGCGATCCGAGTCGACGTCGAGCACCGCGATCAACGCTCCGCCGGCATCGAACACCGGCACGACGATCTCCGACTTCGAGTTCGCATCGCAGGCGATGTGCCCGGGGAACGCGCTGACGTCCGGCACGACGATCGTCTCCCGCCGCTCGGCAGCCGTGCCGCAGACGCCGCGGCCGAACTCGATCTGAAGGCAGCCGACGGTGCCGATGTACGGGCCGACGACGAGGCGGTCGCCGCAGACGCGGTAGAAGCCGGTCCAGAAGAAGGCCTCGAAGCGATGCGCGAGGACGGAGTTGATCGTGGCCATGAGCGCGATGTCGTCGAGCGTCGCGCCGCCTTCGTCGCGCCAGACGGCGGCGATGGCGTCGTAGCATTCGTCGTAGGCCGCACGCTTCACGTTCGTTCTCCGTGGAGGACAGGCACTCTTGCCTGTCCTCGGGTGGCGGGCGAGAAGACGACAGGCAAGAGTGCCTGTCCCCCACCGTCAAGCATGCGCGCTCCGATAGACGCGGTCGTACTGCTCGGCCGAGCGGTCCCACGAGAAGTCGGCGCTCATGCCGTTCTCCTGGAGCTGCTTCCACGTCTTCGACTCGCGGAAGTTCAACGCGGCGATCCACATCGTCGTGTAGAAGTCGCCGTCGCGGCGGCCCTCGAAGCCGAAGCCGTTCGCGGCGTCGAGGTTCGTCCCGTCGAACGGGATCACGGTGTCGGCGAGGCCGCCGGTGAGCCGCACGACCGGCACCGTGCCGTAGCGCAGCGCGTACATCTGATTCAGCCCGCATGGCTCGTAGATCGACGGCATCAGCAGGAGGTCGCAGCCGGCGTAGATGCGGTGCGCCAGGCCGTTGTCGAAGCCGACGATGACGCGGCAGCGCTCGGCGTGCTCCTGGCCGATCCGCCGCAGCGCGTCCTCGTAGCGCGGCTCGCCGCTGCCGAGGATGATCGCCTGCGCGCCGGCGTGCAGGATGCGCGGCAGCGCGGCGATCAGGAGGTCGATGCCTTTCTGGTCGACGAGGCGCGAGACGAAGCCGAAGAGCGGCGTCTTCGCCGCGTAGCGCAGCTTCAGCTCCTTCAGCAGCGCGCGCTTCGAGAGCGCTTTGCCGTTCAGGCGCTCGCGGCTGAAGTTCGACGGGATCTGCGCGTCGGTCTCCGGATCCCACTCCTCGACGTCGATGCCGTTGACGATCCCGCTGAGCTTGAACGAGAGGCTGCGCAGGATGCCGTCGAGCCCCGCGCCGTGCGCCGGCATCTGGATCTCCCGCGCGTAGTTCGGCGAGACGGTGGTGACCTGGTCGGCGAAGATGATCCCGCCCTTCATCAGGTTCACGTCGCCCCAATGCTCGACGCCGTCGGGCGCCCAGTAGCGGCTGTGCAGGCCGAGCGCGGCGAAGCGGTCGGCCGCGGCGACGCCCTGATAGTTGAGGTTGTGGATCGTGTAGACGGAGCGCGCGTTCGCGAAGTTGTCGCTGCCGCCGCGCAGCCCGGAGTCGAGGTAAACCGGCAGCAGCGCGGTGTGCCAGTCGTGGGCGTGGACGATGTCGGGAGCGATGCCGAGGAGCTCGCAGCCGCGGATGACGGCGCGGCAGAAGAAGGCGTAGCGCTCGACGCCGTCGTCGTAGCCGTCGTGGCGCGGCGCGTAGATCTGGTCGCGGTTGAAGAAGCGGTCGTTCTCGACGAGGACGATCGGAATCTCCGTCCCCGGCAGCACGGCGCGCCGGTACGTCGCCTCGGCCGCCCAATTCGCCCAGAGGATGTGCGTGGTGGGGAGGATGACGGCGGGCTCGCCGCCGTCGCGCGCGAACCACTCGCGCGCCTGGCGGTAGTAGGGCATGAAGAGGACGACGTCGTGGCCGAGCTTCGCCAGCGCCTTCGGCAGCGAGCCGCAGACGTCGCCGAGGCCGCCGGTCTTGGCGATCGGCGAGACTTCGGCGGTGGCGAAGAGGATTTTCATTCTGTCTTCATCCTGAGCGCAGCGAAGAATCAACCAAGGCGCCGCGAATGTCGTGCCACGACCGTCGCTGCGCTCAGGATATGGTCAAGGCCGCGTACCCCACAACGTGCCCGTAGTCGCCGTTGACGTCGCCCGACGTCGCGTGCTTCAGCAGCCGCGCCCGCGCGGCGCCGAGCTCTTTGGCGGCGATCAGCATGACGGTCGCCGGGATGAAGCCGCACATCGAGACGTCGTGCTCCTCGACCGCGTCCCACAGCCCGCGCGGATCGAGCTCGACGACTTCGTCGATCGCGAGCTGGTCCTTGCGCAGCGTGGTCCGCTGGTCCTCGTAATGATTGAGGTCGGAGCTGGCAAGGATGCCGACGCCGTCCTGCCCGCGCACGACGTCGGCGATCGCGCTCCCGATCTCCTCGCACAGCGCGTAATTGTGCGTGGCGAGGCAGAGCGGGACGAAGGTGAAGTCGCCGGCGAGCGCTTGCAGGAACGGGAGCTGGACCTCGAGCGAGTGCTCGCGCGCGTGGGCTTTCGAATCTTCCGCGAGCATCGGCGCGCGCTTCATCAGCTCCTCGGCGAGCGGCGCGTCGATCCGCGCGTCGCCGAGCGGCGTCCGCCACGCCCCCTCGCGGTTGATCGCGGCGAAGTGGCCGAGGCCGGTGTGATTCGGGCAGAGGATCACGTAGCGCTTCGGCAGCGCCGCCGATTTGTAGAACGCGCCGGCCACGTGGCCGCTGTACATCAGCCCCGCATGCGGCACGACCGCGCCGATGAACGGCTCCTTGTTTGGCGCCGCGGGATTCTCATCGAGACACTGCGCGACTTGCGCGCGGAGGCGGTCGGGGGTGGGCTCGTAGAAAGAACCGGCAACCGCGGGGGCGCGTACGCTCATCCTACGGAACTTTAGCGTATTCGCGATTCGGGATTCGCGATTCGCGATTCGGTGGGACCGAGGTAGGATGTGCGTCCCACACGGCTGGCCCGGCAGCGCATTCCCTCGCGCCGACAGCATGATGAGTAAAAGCGGATTTCTTGGTTTAGACGTTTGGCAGAAGGCCCGTCTCCTAGCGAAAGACATTTATGTGTTGACGCGGTCATTTCCGCGCGAAGAACTGTTCGGATTAACGCAGCAAATGCGACGCGCGGCGGTCTCCGTTTTGTGCAACATCGCGGAAGGTCGAGGGCGCGGCTCGCGCGCCGAGTATCGTCGCTTCGTATTGATCGCGCGCGGATCCGTGTTTGAACTGCAAGCGCAAATCATCATCGCCTGCGACGTGGGCTACCTCGCGGAGTCAACGGCAGAATCGCTGGGGAAACGCACTGCCGCCATCGCACAGATGCTCAGCGGCGTGGTGCGATCCATCGATCGCTCCCCGAATCGCGAATCGCGAATCCCGAATCGCTAACCGCTAGTCATGTGGAAACGACGGCGCGTACAACACCGTGTTCAAAAACAACGGCAACGTACCCCGCCAGAACAACCGGAAGTGCGGCTCGTCGGCGAACGTGACGACGTAGCCGCGGCCGTAGCGCTCCGCGACCATGTACGCGGAGCCCTTCAATCGCTCGAGCGACTCCGGCCAGGCCACGCCGGCGGCGAGCGGGTTGTCCTTGTCGATGGTGACGATGTTGTCGACGCGGTGCGCGACCGGCAGCAGCGCGTCCGAGCCCTCCATCAGCACGAACGGCGGCCGCGGCACGCCGAAGGTGAAGAAGCTGCGGTCGTTGATCTTCGTCCGGAACGCCGACCCCGGAACGCTGAACTCGTGGTACCGCTCCTCGGCCGGCGGATTCTTCTCGTCGTCCTTCTTCTTCGCCGGCTCCCACAGCTTCACCTTCGAGATGTCGGTGTCCTTCTCGCGGAGGAAGCCGGCGGCGTTCTGGATGGCCACGAGCGTGCCGCCGCCGTTGATCCACGACTTCAGCTTGTCGATGCCGCTCTTGCCGAGGCGGTCGTGGTAGCTGCCGCCGTTGGGGAGGACGAGGACGCGGTAGTGCGAGAAGTCGGTGCCGCGCAGCGCGTCCGTCGAGATCGTCGTGTGCGGAATCGGCGTGTCGATGTCGAGCGTGTGCCAGAGCATCCCGTACGACGTCGGGTCGGTGCCGTTGCCGCCGACGAGGCCGATCTTCGGGTCGCGGATGAAGTGGATGCGCTCGGAGCCGAACGCGGTGCCGCCGATCCAGCCGGTCTCGATCGGGAAGAACGAGACCATCTCGTCGTGGCCGATACGCTCGAGCACGGCGTCGACGTCGGCCTTGTTGTTGCCCTTGAGCACGACGATCGTGCCGCGGCCGAAGTTGCGGTCGCCGACGGTGATGGCGTCCTCGCTGACGCTGAACTTGACGTCGTCGCGCAGCATGCGCCCGGCGGCGCGATAGACGTTCGGCTCGTCGCCGTCGAGCAGGTACCCGTACGAGGCGGCGCGGAACGCCGGCGCCGACGGCATCGCCAGCGGCTTCGCGCCGGCGACCGGCGCCGCGGTCGACCACGCCTCGACGTTCATCGCCAGCGGCAGCGACCACGCGGTGAGGTCGTAGAACTGGTCGGGCTCGTCCTCCTGCGTCCGCTGGCGCTGCTCCTCGAGGAAGCCTTTCGTGAAGACCGGCGTCCGCTCGAGCAGCGTCTGCACGAGGCCGCCGTTGGCCTGGCGCGTGGAGACGACGGCGGTGCCGGCGGGGAAGGTGCGCGTGTCATCTTTGGCGCTGTCGATGCGCGTGGCCTTCACGGTGACGGGGGCGGAGAGCGCGCCGATCTCGACGCCCTGCCGCTGCAGCATCTCGACGAGCGGCTGGAATCCCGGCGAGCCGGGCGCGAGGAGGAACGTCGTCTCCGGCGCGGCCATCTGCGTGCGCGCGGCCTCGTACGAGTAGCGCAGCAGCGCCTCGCGGTTCGCCGCCGCGGTGCGCAGCGTGGTGAGGCCGCTGGTGGTGTGGCGGGCCACGCGGTCGGCGAGGGTGTAGACGCCGCCGTCGTCGCGCATCACCGCGAGGCCGGCGCGGCTGTGCCCCGCGACTTCGTACGTCATGCCGATCGCGCCGTGCAGCGACGGCCAGGAATCGCCGTAGCCGGGATAGAAGAGGTCGAAGGTCTCACCGACGAAGAAGGCCCAATGGTTCCGCGTGAAGGCCTCGGCGTTCGCGCGGCCGAAGACCTCGAGCCAGCGGTTGACATCCTTCGGCAGGTTGACGTTGATCGGCTTGGCGTCGGGCGGGAAGAAGTACGTGGAGTTGTAGAACATCTCGTGGAAGTCGACGAAGACCTGCGGCATCCACTGGCGATACTGGGCGATGCGCGCGCGCGTCTCGCGCTGCGACGACCACGCCCAGTCGCGATTCATATCGATCAAATAGTGGTTGAAGCGCCCGCCCGGCCACGGCTCGGTGTGCTCGAAGGCGTCGACGTTCGGGTTCGCCTCGGCGCCGCGCGTGCGCGCGTACCATTGGATGTAGCGCTCGCGGCCGTCGGGGTTCAGCATCGGATCGATGACGACGACGAGGTTGTCGAGCATCTGCGCGGACGCGGGGTCGTTGACGAGCGTGCTGGCGACGGCCATGGCAGCCTCGGACGACGACGCCTCGTTGCCGTGCACGTTGAAGGCGAGCCAGGCGACGGCGGGGTTGGTCTTGGCGATGTCGCCGGCGCGGTCCGCGCTGACGGCGCCGTTGGCGAGCGAGACGACGTTCGCACGGATGGTCTCGAGGTTCGCGCGGTTCTTCGGCGAGGTGATGACCGCGAGGATCAACGGCCGGTGCTCGTACGTCTCGCCGAATTGCTGGACGGTGATGAGGTTCGAGCTCTTCGCCAGGGCGTTGAAGTAGTCGACGATGCGCGGCCACGGCGTGAAGCGGTCGCCGAGCTTGTATCCGAGGAATTGCTCGGGGGTGGGGGCCTGGGCGAAGGCGGCGGTGGCGAAAAGAAGGAGGGCGAGTGCGATTCGTCGCGTCATGCGGGCGCCAATTTATGCTGAGCGAAGCGAAGCATCAACCAAGGCGCCGCGATGCACGTGCTACGCGGCGCCTTGGTTGATCCTTCGCTTCGCTCAGGATGAGGTTCCCGCGACTACCTCATCGTCCTCGACGTTCGCGCTGGCGCGCGTCCCGATCCCCAGCCGCTTCATCATCTCGTTCAGCGTCGACGGCTTGAGCTGCAGGAGCTCGGCGGCTTTTTTCTGCACGCCGTTGGCCATCTCCAGCGACTGCAGGATCATCGTCCGCTCGTAGCGGGAGACCGCGTCCTTCAGCGACAGGCCGTCGGTGGGGACGATCATCGCCGGCTGCTCGGTCTGCACGGGGAAACGGAGATAGTCGGGGAGCAGCTCGGGGCCGATGCGCTCGCTGGTGCAGAGGACGACGGCGCGCTCGATGGTGTTCTCGAGCTCGCGCACGTTGCCGGGCCACGAATGGTCCATGAGGATGCGCATCGCCTCCGGCGTGATCTCCTTCACCTTCCGCTTGTTCTCCTCGGCGTATTTCTCGAGGAAGTGCGCGGTGAGGAGCGGGATGTCCTCGCGGCGGCGGCGCAGCGGCGGGAGCGAGACGGTGATGACGTTGAGGCGGTAGAACAGATCCTCGCGGAACTTCGACTCCGCCATGAGCTTGGCGAGGTCGGCGTTCGTGGCGGCGATGATGCGCACGTCGACCTTGACCGTCTCCACCGAGCCGAGGCGCATGAACTCCTTTTCCTGGATCACGCGCAGGAGCTTCGCCTGCGTCTCCAGGTTGATGTTGCCGATCTCGTCGAGGAAGATCGAGCCGCCGTCGGCGACCTCGAAGAGGCCGCGTTTCGTGGCGATGGCGCCGGTGAACGCGCCCTTCATGTGCCCGAAGAGCGACGACTCCAGGAGCTCGGGCGGCAGCGAGCCGGAGTTGACGGTGACGAAGGCGTTGCGCGCGCGCGGCGAGGCGTGGTGGATGGCCTTGGCCACGAGCTCCTTGCCGGTGCCGGACTCGCCGAAGATGAGGATGTTCGAGCGCGACGGCGCGGCCAGGCGGATGAGGTCGAAGATCTTCCGCATCGACTCCGACTTGCCGATGATGTTCGAGTAGGCGTACTTCTCGGAGAGCTCGGCCTTGAGCCGCTCGTTCTCGCGCGAGAGGCGCCGCTGCTCGAGGGCCTTGTTGACGGTGAGGATGACTTCCTCGTTCTTGAACGGCTTGGGGATGTAGTGGAAGGCGCCGTGCTTCATCGCCTCGATGGCGCCGTCGATCGACGAGAAGGCGGTGATGACGATGACCGGCAGCTGCGGGTTGGAGATGCGGATGGCCCGCAGCGTGTCGATGCCGCTGATGCCGGGGAGCATGACGTCGAGGATGACGAGGTCGATGGCGTCGTCGCCGTCGAGGACGCTGAGGGCCTCTTCGCCCGAGGCCGCGAGGACGACGTCGAAGTCCTCGCGCTGGAGGACGGTCTCGAGGACGTCTCGCAGGACTTCTTCGTCGTCGACGATGAGAACTCGCATATTCGTTTAGAACCACGCTCCGTCGCCACGGAAATTCAGAACGCAGAATGCGAATGCAGAATGAAGAATGCGGGAGCCCACGCGCCGACGGTCTTCCGTTTTCTCAATTCTGCATTCGCATTCTGCGTTCTGAATTTCTTTGGCCACGCAGCGCCTCATTCCTTCGCGGGCAACGTCACCACAAACTCCGCCCCCGCCCCCGGCACGCTCGCCACCGCAATCTCTCCGTTCGACGCGTGCAGAATCCGGCGGGTGATCGCCAGGCCCAGCCCCGTGCCGCCCTGCCCTCGCTTCGTCGTCACCAGCGGCTCGAAGATCCGGCCCTGCAGCTCGGCGGGGATGCCTTTGCCATCATCTTTGATCTTGATCCGGACCTGCCCGTCGTTCTCTTCCACGGCGATCCAGATGTTGCCATGTTCGGCGACCGCGTCGCGGGCATTGAGGAGAACATTCGTCAACACTTGCTGCAGGTCGTGGAAGTTCCCGTGCACGGCGACGTCGGACATCGGCGCGACGTGGACGTCGATCTGCTTCTTGGCCAGGAGGTCCTCGTGCAGCGCGAGCGTCGCGCTCACCAGCTGCGGCACGTTGACGATCTCGCGCGTGCGGGGGCGGCTGGCGATGAGGTCGAGGAGGTTGTTGACGAGGTTCGAGGCGCGGAACGACTGCTGCTCCATTTTCTTCAGCAGGCGGTACTTCGGATCGTCGGGCGCGGTCTCCGCGAGGAGCAGCTGCGCGTACGAGGAGATGCCGGTCAGCGGCGTGTTGACCTCGTGCGCGACGCCGGCGGCGAGGAGGCCGAGGGAGGCCAGGCGCTCCTTGTCCTGCAGCTCGCGCTCGAGGCGGACGCGCTCGGTGACGTCGCCGATCACGAGCACGCGCGCGCCGTCGGCGACGTCGCCGGCGCTGAGAGGGCTCGACGTCACCGTCACTTCCTTCTCCACGCCGGCGCGGTTGACGAAGTTCGTGGAGATCGAGCGCGCGCCGCTCTTGCGCAGCATGTCGTACGGCGGGAAGAGCGCGTCGATGGAGTCGTCGGCGTTCTCGTCGCCGTCGACGAGCTCCCAGAAGGCCTTGTTCGCCGTCAGCACCGTGCCGTCGTTCGCCACGACGGCGATCGCCGACGACGACGACTCGATGATGTTCTCGTTGTACTCCTTGAGCGAGCGGATCTCCTCGAGCTGCCGGCGCAGGCGGCCGTAGAGCCGCGAGTTCTCGATGGCCAGCGCCACCGGCGCGGTGAGGGAGCCGACGAGGTGGATGTCGTCGCGCGAGAGCGGCTCCTCGCCGCGGCGCGTGCCGAGGAGCAGCAGGCCTTGCAGCTCGCCGCGGTTGCGCAGCGGGAAGAGGTAGCGGTAGCCGGCGCGGAGGAGCAGCCACGGTTTTTCGGTGGCGTCGGGAAGGCGCGGCTCGCTGAGCACGAGCGGGCCGTCGTCGGGCATCGGTCCGAAGTCGGCGGCGCTGGCGCGGCGCGGCACGCCGTCCTCCGGCTGATAGATGAGGAGCGAGCCGCCTTCGTGCGTGTAGAGGTTCATCCGCTCCACGCCGAGCGCGGCGCGCAGGCGGTCGCGCATCATCGAGATCAGCTCGTGCACGTCGTGGAACGTGGCCAGCTCCTGCGCGAACTCGGTCATGGCCCGGCGGTGGCGGTAGCTCTCGCGGTAGACGAACATCTCGATGACCGACTCGATGCGGCCCTTGACCGGGATCAGCACGCCGGCGATGACGAGCCCCGAGGTGAAGGCGAGGAAGTTGCGCTCCAGCGCGGAGCGCTCCTCGATGGCGTGCGAGAGGATCAGGTTCACCGTCGAGAACGCGATCATGCCGAAGGCGAAGACGACGGCGTACGCCAGCGCCTCCTTGATCACCACCTCGACGTCCCACAGCTTGTATTTGAGGATGGAGACGGCGAAGGCGAGCGGGATCAGCGCCAGCGGCAGGATGGCGATGGTCGTGTAGATCGGCTGCACGGTGCCGATGACGAGATACGGCACGAGGTAGACGGCCAGGAACGGCAGAAACCCGGCGATCATGCCGAGGTAGATCCACTTGATCTGCTTCCGCCCGACCGCGGCGGCGGTGCGGTAGGTGTAGGCGAGGGCGACGACGGCGAGGGTGAAGTAGATCGCGAAGTGCGTCAGCTCCCAGCGGTGGATGACCTCGAGCGACTTGAGCGGCGCGGCGATGGCCAGGCGGTTCGAGAAGACGAGGAGGTCGGCGTCCCACAGCGCCAGCAGCAGCGGCGGGAGGTAGAGCGCGGTCAGGAGCGACGTTTTCTGGGTGATCGGACGCGGGAAGACGAGGAAGAAGTTCAGCGTGATCGGCGGCAGGAGGATCATCGCCAGCTCTTCGATGACCTCGAGGACCTTGTAGCTGAAGTCGATGTCGCCCGCCGGCGTGTAGACGTAGACGATGAACGACAGCAGCGTGACGAGGTAGAAGAGCGTCGACTCGCCGCGGCCCCCTCGGAATAACGTAAAGAGGCCGATGGCGAGGTAGAGGAAGCCGATGAAGCTGAGGATGAGGTACGAGTAGTCGATCTTCAGCTCGGGGACGCGATAGGTGAGGTTGAAGGTGCGCCCGCCGCGCTCGACGATCATCGGCACTTTCTGGCCGATGCGGCGGAGGCTCTTCTGGAGGCCTTCGATCTCGGTGGTGGGCTGGTCGCCGATGACCCAGATCTCGTCGCCCGGCTTGAGGCCCGCCGCGGCGGCGTTGCTGCCGGGGTCGACGGATTTGACGACGATGACGCCGTTATGCCGGCTGAAGGTGAAGTCGATGCGCTCGAAGGAGGAGCGCTTCCGCTGGAACGAGGCGAAGGCGCCGGCCACGATCGCCAGCGTCAGCAGGACGATGACGAGGTTCAGAAGAGCGGAGCGTCGCATGGCCGAGGTGGACGAAGGGCATTCAACGGGGGTGCCGCGCCAGTTGTCGATCTAAATCGTTGAATGCAAACGTCCGGTCGGTTGAATCGCTTCCGCGATGCACCGGTTTTTGTTCAATGCGCCGGATTTGGGGCGCGGTTTATTGAACCGGGAAGCGGCAGACGTCCCTCAGCAGGCAGACGTCGCAGTTCTCCTTCCGCCGCTTGCGGCTGCAGAGGTCGAGGATGCCGAGGCGGCAGAGGGCGAAGTCGTAGCGGATGGGGTCGGCGGCGTCGAAGCGGGAGAGGGTGGTGGTCAGGGCGCGGGCGGTTTTCCAGTCGGCGCTCTTGCGGCGGTTCAGGCCGAGGAACGTGGCGATGCGATGGATGTGCGTATCGACCGGCATGATGAGCTTGGCGGGGTCGACGAACGTCCAGAGGCCGAGGTCGGGCGGGGTGCGGCGGACCATCCAGCGGAGGAAGAGGTTCATGCGTTTGCAGGCGGAGCCGTCTGCGGGCGACGTGAGGAGGTACTGGAGCGATTCGCGATTCGGGATTCGGGATTCGCGATTCGGGGAGCGCAGTTCTTCGACGAAGCGGGCGAGTGACGGGCCGATATCTGAATCGCGATGGTCGTAGCACTTGCGGAACAGTTCGCCGAGGGAGCCGTGCTTCTCGACTGCTGCCGAGATGCATTCGAGAAGCGCGAGGAGATCGGCCGTTTTGTGAAAGCGGTGCGTGAAGTCCCCGAATCGCGAATCGCGAATCGCGAATCGCTTCACATACGCGAACGGCGACGATCCCATCTTCTCCAGCACCGCGCCGATGTTCGCCACGATGATCTCCGCCCGCCCGTACGCGAATGCGGCGGCGATCAGGCCGGCCACCTCCTGGTCGAGCGGATCGCTGTAGCGGCGCGCGAGCTCGAGCGGGTCGGGGGAGATCGTCGAGACGTCGAACGTCGCCACGAGTTCGTCGAGGCGCTCGCGCAGGAGCGCCTGGCGCAGCGGGCGGGTCCTCACTTCGTCTCCGCGACCGTGTTGCCGTCCTGGTCGACCCAGCGCGCGGCGGTCACGCGCGCGTTGACGGCGATCACCGCGTACGGCGAGGTCAGCGCCTGCGTCACCATCGAGCCGGCGGCGGGAGAGTTGATCTGCGTCTTCACCACGAGCACGCCGCCGTCCGAGGTCACGCCGAGCGGCTCGATCGACCAGCCGCCGGTCGTGCGCCGGCCGAGGTCGAGGCGGACGATCGATTCCGTGTCGCCGGGCGTCACCGTCACCGCCGCCTTCGGCGTCTCGGCCGGGCCGTACGCTCCCTTGTCGATTACGCGAAATTGCATGGCCGTCGTACACGCAGCGAACAACAGAGCGACAATGGCGGGTCTCATGGTCCGCGCAACAGCAGAACCTCCATGTGAATTTTCCGTCTAACCGCCAAACGCTGATCCCTCCGGAGGAACGTATGCGTCACGCTGTACGGTCCGTACTTCCGCTTTTCATCCTACTCTTCGCCTGGCCGTCGCTGGCCGCGATCTCCGGCACCGTCATGAACGCCGACGGCGCGGCGATCTCCGGCGCGAAGATCTCGATTTATGCCTTCGAGAACGCCGACGCCCGCCGCGCCCGCCTGGCTTCGCCGGCGCCGCAGCGCACGGCGCTGGCCACCGCCACCACCGACGCGAACGGCGCGTTCCGCGTCGAGGCGCCGAAAGAGCAGCGCTTCGTCGACCTCCGCGTCGACGCGGCCGGCTACGCGCCCGACGCGGTCTGGACGGCGGCCGACGACGAAGCCGGCGCGCTCGTGCTGACGAAGGCGGCGGCGAAGACGGGGACGATCACCGCGGGCGGCAAGCCGGTGGCGAACGCCACGGTGCTCTGGACTGGGAGCGGCGTCGACTGGGTCGCCGTTACCGACGAGAAGGGCCGCTACAGCGTTCCCGATCCGTCGAAGTGGGCGGTGCGCGTCGTCGTCCTCCATCCCGACTTCGCTCCGCTCAACGACGTCATGCTGCGCGACACTACGCGCATGTCGCCCGACCGCGCGCTCCAGCCGGGCGTCAGGATCGCCGGCAAGGTCGCGAACGATGACGGCACGCCGGCCGCCAGCGCGGAGATCTTCATCGACAACTGGCCGGCCGGCAAAACGGCCGACGACGGCACGTTTACGATCGCGCACGCAAAGAAGGACTGGCAGGAGCTCCACGCCGTTCTCGGCGCGAAAGTGGTGCGCCGCCCGCACGGCGACGCCGCGGTCGCGCTCAAGCTCGCCAAGGGATCGGCGCTCGCCGGCACGATCGCCGACGCGAAGACGAAGCAGCCGGTCGCCGACGCCATCGTCATGCTGATGCCGGGCGGCTTCGGCCTCCCCGGCGGCGAGACGTCGCACAGCACCATCACCGACGCCAAGGGCAACTACTCCTTCACGAACGTCGTTTCCGGCAACTTCCAACTGCTCGTCGAGCGTCCCGGCTACAGCGTGCCGCGCGCGGAAGCCGCGCTGCTCCCCGGCCGCGCCGCGCAGAAGTCGCTCTACGGCACGCCGCTCGGAACGATCGCCGGCACCGTCGTCGACGAGGACAAGCGTCCCGTCGCGGCCGCGCACGTCAGCACGCGCGCCGGCTCGCGGGACGGCACCTTCATGGTGACGTTCGGGCGCATGGGCGGACGCACCACCTACAGCGGTCCGGACGGCCGCTTCGTGGCGCGCAACGTCGGCACCGAGGCCGACGTCATCGTCGATGCGGTGAAGAAGGGGTTTCCGCCGGCGCACACGTCGGCGTTCCGCGTGAACCCGGGCGAGAAGAAGAGCGGCGTCACACTCACCATCCCGCGCGGCGTCGCCTTCAGCGGCCGCGTCCTGGACAAGAACAACAAGCCGGTCTCCGGCGCCGCCGTCGAGCTCGCGGAGTCGACGAACGACGCGATGGGCGGCATGCGCCGGCTCATGGCCTTCGGCGCGAACCGCGCGGGCGACGACGTCGTCCGCTCGGCCGCCGACGGCACGTTCACGGTGCGGGCGAAGGAAGGGCGCTACGACGTCGTCGTCAAGGCCGAGGGCTACGCGGCGAAGACGCTGCGGGCGCAGACGATCGCCGCGGCGACGAAGCCGGTCGACATCGTCCTCGAGCCGGGCGTGGAAGTGTCGGGCCGCGTGACGCGCGGCGGCGTCGGGCTCGACAACGTCATCATCGCCACGATGTCGATGACCGAGGGGCCGCAGACGACGACGACCGGCGCGGACGGCAGCTTCCGCCTGACCGACCTCACGCCGGGGCAGATGATGCTGATCATCAACAAGCAGGACGCCTTCATCCAGGAGATGCGCAACGTCACCGCGCCGGCGAAGGACGTCCTCATCGACTTGCCGCCGGGCGGCCGCATCACCGGGCACGTCGTCGACAAGGCCTCGCACCAGCCGGTGACGCAGTTCCAGGCCGGCGTCTCCACGGCGCGCGGCGGCGGCGGCATGGTCATCCAGACGCCGCCGATGCTGAAGTCGTTCAACAGCGACGACGGCTCGTTCACGCTCGACAACGTGAAGCCGGGATCGACGCAGGTCGTCGTCAACGCGCCCGGCTACACGACCGGCCGCGCCTCGAACATCGAAGTCGAGGAAGGGAAGACCGCGCCCGAGGTGACGGTGGAGCTCGACACCGGCGTGAAGCTGACCGGCAAGGTGACGGGGCCGGACGGCACGCCGCTCTCCGGCGTGACCGTGGCGCAGGACCAGAGCATGCGCGGCGGGCGGGTGATGCGCTTCGACGGGATGAACTCGACGGTCGTCACCGATCCGAACGGCGACTACACGATCGAGGCGCTGGAGCCGGGCGAGAAGACGTTCAACTACACGCGCAGCGGCTATGTGACGGAGTCGCGCACGGTGAACCTCACCGGCAAGGAAGTGCGCACCGACGTGCAGCTCTCGTCGGGGCTGCGCATCTCCGGCCAGGTCGTGACGGACGGCGGCGCGCCGGTGCCCGACGCCGTGGTGCGGGCGTCGTCGGCGAGCGACAGCGGCTTCGGGCGCGACACGCGCAGCGACAGCAACGGCGGCTTCTCGTTCGAAGGGCTCGCGCCGGGGCACTACACGTTCACCGCCTCGAAGAACGGCTACGCGACCGGGATCTCGCGCGACGTCGACGTGGCCAGCGGCGCGCTCGTGCGCGTGACGATGAAGAGCGGCGGCGTGATCAGCGGCCACGTCACCGGCCTCACCGCCGACGAGCTGCAGCAGACGACGGTGTCGGCCTTCGCATCGGGCGGCGGCGGAGCGTCGGCGCCGGTCGACGCCGGCGGCAACTACCGTATCGACGGCGCGCCGACCGGCTCGGTGCGCGTCTCCGCGCGCGTCGGCGGGCCGATGTTCGCCGGCTCGTCGAAGAACTCCGAGCCGAAAACCGTCGTGCTCGACCCCGGCGGCAGCGCCACGGCGGACATCGAGTTCAAGTCGAACACGGTGGTCCGCGGCCGCATCACCCGCGGCGGCGTAGCCATGCACAACGCCTCCGTGATGTTCTTCCCGAAAGGCGGACGGACGCAGACGAGCGCCACGACGACGGCCGACGCGAACGGCGTCTACGAGATCACCGGCCTCGCCGACGGCCCGTACAACGTGCAGGTCGTCGACTTCGACCGCCTCTCGCCCTACGCCACGACGTACGACGTGAGCGGCTCGGGGACGTTCGACATCGACATCCGCGTCAACTCGGTGCGCGGGAAGGTGCTCGACGCCACGACGAGCCAGCCGCTCGAGAACGCGCGCGTGGAGATCCGCGGCAAGGACAACTCGATGATGAACGCGCGCGCGGCCATGACGGACCCGAACGGCACGTTCTACATCGACTCGGTGCCGAACGGCTCGTACACGCTCTCGGCGGACAAGGAAGGCTTCGGCAACACGCTGCGCGACCTCCAGGTGGCCGACGCGGTGTCCGATCTGGAGCTCAAGCTCTCCCCCTCGGCCGGCATCACGCTGAACGTGGTCGACGGCCGCGACGGCCGGCTGCTCTCCGCGTCGTCGTCGGTCGTCGACATGCAAGGGAACTCGGTCAGCGGCATGGGCGGCTTCCGCTTCGGCGGGACGCCCGAGCCGATCAAGCTCGACCTCTCGCCCGGCTCGTACCGCGTCACGCTGACGGCAAACGGCTACGCGCTCAAGACCGTGACGGTGACGTCGCCGTCGACGCAGACCGTGCCGATGACGCCGGGCGGAACGCTGCTGATCCAGTCGAAGAGCAGCTCGCAGCTCCGCGCCCGCCTCGTCACCGGCGACGGCACGTTCTACGGCCGCCTCGGCATGGGCGACGGGACGTTCCAGCTGCTGCCGTCCCCCGCGGTGACGACGCTGCAGAACATCGCCCCCGGCACGTTCCGCCTCGAAGTGCTCGACGCCGGCGACCACGTGCTGAGCGCGACGAGCGTGACGGTCAACGAAGGAGTGCAGACGACGGTCTCGATCTGAACGTCATCCTGAGCCGCGGAGACGGCGAAGGATCTCAAAATGCGCAACTTGAGATCCTTCGCCGCGCGCTGCCGGCTCAGGATGACGGTGGACGGGCCTCAGTCCTCGTCTTCCATCGGCGGCGGCTCCGGGATCTCCGCCACCGCCTCGAGCGGCACGCGCTCTGCGCGGGGGGCGATGGGGCCGCCGAAGTTCTTGCGGTATTTCTCCAGCCGCTTGAACAGGTGGTGCAGGTCGTAGGTCAAGCGCATCACCGTCCGCCGCAGCTTGTACTTCACCCGCTTGAACGCCTCGAGGTCGTCGCCGCGCAGCGTCGGCAGGAAGGCCTGGATCTCGGCGATGCGCTTCCGCACCTTCTCGAGGTCCTTGTCCTGGACGTTGAGGAAGACTTCCTCGCCGTCGACGAGCAGCGGCTCGATGCCGCTCATCTGGTCGTCGAACCACTTCCAGAGCTGGATCAGATCGATGCGGCGTCCCTTCGAGAGGAAGCGCGTCTCGAGCAGGTCCTGGCGGAAGTAGCCGTAGAGCCGGCGGTCGTCGGCGCGGTTGAACTCGTCGTCGGTGAGGTTGCGGACGTTCCAGACGCCGTAGCGGATGATGTCGTTGCGCGTGCTGCGCAACTGGCGGAGCGTCTCCTCCAGCAGCTTGAACGGAAGTTGGGCCAGGGTCTGCGGTTCGCTCATCGGGCTCGCACGAAATACGCATCCTGGGAGCCGTTGTCAACCACGGAGGCGTAGCCGGCGATCTTTCCCGACCCGCCGATGACCTCGAAATGCACGCGGCCGTCGACGGCCGGAACGCCCAGCGCAGCCTGCACCAGACCCCGCGCCGGGACGTCGAAGTCGCGCGAGGAGAGCGCGGTTCCGGCGGCGTCGAAGACGGTGACGCGCACCGTCACCGGGGCGCCGGAGAGCTCGCTGATGCCGACGTTCGTGCGGAACGCGGCGTCGTTCTCGACCGGCATGGCGTCGCCGGCGGAGATCGGGACGGCGGCGAGGATCGTGTCGCCGCGCCGGGCCGGCGCACTATAAAGAAAGGATGCGGCGAAGACGGCGGGCGGGAGGTTGAGCTCGAGCTGGCCGGCGGACGGCGTCCCGCCGGTGAGCGTGGCCACGACGTTCTCGAAGTACGAACGGCCGAACGGCGGCACGGTAAACCCCGACGAGCCGTAGCGGATGGTGGCCAGCGCCTCCCCGGTCGAGGTGAAGGCGCGGTCGATCCAGAGGTCGGTCTGCCACGTCGTTCCGAACGCACCGGGGACGAAGGCGGCCACGGGGATCACCTCGCCGTGCGCGCCGGCGTCGCGACGGCCGAGGATGTAGACCGCGTCGCTGCCGATCGTCGACGCGTACGCAACGATCTGCGCGCCGCCGCTCGCCCGTACTTCCGCGGGGTACGAAGTCCGCGGCAGCGCGATCTGCACGTGCGAGAACGGCGGCAGCGGTACGACGATGGTGGATGAAGGGAAGGCCGAGACCGTCGCGGTGCCGCTCGCGCCCGCGGTCTCGACGATGCCGAGGTTCGTCCGCCCGCCGAGCTGCGGGAGCGTCTGCACGTACAGCGGCCCGGCGCTCCCGTCGCTCGCCGGCACCGGCTCGATCGATTGCCCGATGCGCGCGACCGCGTCGTATGTCGCGCTCCACGCCTGCACGTCGCCTTGGATCTCGAGCGTCCCGCCGCCGCCCTGCCCGAACAGCTGGCCCAAGACGTCGCGGAAGGCCACGACCTGCTGCGGCGCCACGGTCACGTTCACGGCGCCGAAGTTCGTGGTGCCGTCGGCGCCGCTCGGCGTGAAGACCAGCGTCGCCTTCGCGCTGCTCGCGTTGCGGTTGAAGAGGAAGACGTCGCTGCGCCACGCCGCGCCGGCGACGCCGTTCGTGTGCGCGACGGCCGTGATGATCTGCCGCTGCGGCGACGACGGCCGCGTCGCCAGCGGCTCGTCGCCGGCGAACTTCGCGATGAGCGCGAAGTCAAGCAGACGCCCCGTGCTGCCGCGGACGACGAGCGTCCACGTTCCGGCGATCGTCTTGCCGTTGAAGACCGCGAGCGATTCCGCCGGCTCGGCGTCCAGGCCGAACGTCGCGTGCACGTCCGGGACTTTGTCGAGCGACGGCGCGAGCAGCGTGCGCGTCGTGCCGTCGGGCGCGATCAGCGTGATCTGCAGGTCGCCGCGCGACGGAGTCTCGACGTCGACGCGCACCAGGAGCTTGTCGGCCGGCCGCGCGTCGCTGACCGTCACGGTCGCCGACGCCGGCAGCGCCGCGCCGCGCGCGCCGCTTTCGATCACCGTCAGCTCGCCGCGCGGCATCACGCCGCAGTCGGCCGCCGCGAGGATCCCGCGCGACGTCATCGCCGCGCAGATCGCCGCGCCGTGCGCGCCGCCCCACAGCGCGCGGTCGGCGTCGAGGAGCTTGCGGGCCATGACGTGGAACGTCGGCGACGGCGGGACGCCGAACGTCCCTTCGATCACGTCGCTGTCGATCATCCGCTTGCCCTGCTCGACGCCGTGCTGCTTCACGAAGGCCATGAAAATCTCGCGCAGCGCCGACGCCCAGATCTCGCCGTTGGCGTGCTCGGTGCCGGGCAACTCGGCGGTCACGTAGTCGGCCATCGTCTTCGGCGAGTCGACGCGGCGGAGGCAGTCGGCGCCGTCGGGATAGCCGCACTGCTGTCCGGAGTCGTCGCCGAAGCAGCGCGCGTCCCAGTCGGCGATGCAGAACGGATCGCGCCCGCTCGCCGTCGTCAGCACATACGTCGACGAGAACGCCCAATAGAACCCGAAGCCCTCGGCCATGGCGCGCGACTGCGACGCCGACGTGCCGCCGAATGTTCCCGGCGCGATCCAGTCCTGAATCGCATGCGCGTACTCGTGCATGATCACGTCGGAGTCCTCGGCGTCGTCCGTGCCGCCGTCGCCGAAGTAGATCTGCCCCCGCCCGTCCGCGTTGCCGCCCGCGTAGAACGAGTTGTCCGAGCCGCCCAACGCGTGCGGGTCGACCGGAATCGAGTACGCCACGAGGCGCCGCGCGCCGGTGTAGCCAAGGGACTGCAGGTAGCGCTGCGAGGCGTCGATGTGGAAGTACACGTTCACTTCCTCGAACTGCGGCTGCGAGCGGTCGAACATCAGCGATTGCGACGCGTCGGCGTGCTCGGTGAACGGCGGATCGGTATCGACGATCGTCACGTTCGGCCCGGACAGCATGCCGCTCGGCGCGAGGTCCGGCAGCTCGACGATCGAGTACGCGCTCTCCGGCACCGCGCTCGCGGCGTTGTTGTGGTCGCGCAGCGAGGGGTCGTTGAGCTTGGCGACGGGATTGACCTCGAAGACGCGGCCCTTCGCGTTCCAGATGATCGGCCCCGCGCGCCTGGGGACAGGCAAGAGTGCCTGTCCTCCACGAAATACTTCGTGTACGGTGCCGTCGTGGTCGACGCGCTCGATCACCACGCCGCCTTCGACCTCGTACGTTCGCCACGTCGCGGTCAGCGACGTCCGCTCGAGCACGAGCCGCATCTCTTCCGCGGCGGATGCGGTTTGCGCGAACAGCAGCAGCAGGAGAAGCAGCCGTTTCATCCGGCTCTTGATACGGCTGGCTCCTTCTCCTCCGTCGCGGCGACGTTCACTACGGGCAGAGAAAAATAGAATGTCGTCCCCGACTTTTCCTTGCTGTCGACCCAGATCGTACCGCCGTGGCGCTCGACGATCTGCTTGGTGATGTAGAGGCCGAGGCCGAGGCCGCCGTAGTTCGTCGACGAAACCTGGCGGCCGCGGTGGAAGCGCTCGAACACCTGCCCCAGCTCGTCGGCGGGGATGCCGATGCCGCGGTCGCACACCGCCGTCACGAGCTGGTCGCCGCGGTCCTCGACGTTGACGTGGATGTCGCTGCCGTCGGGCGAGTACTTCGCCGCGTTCTCCAGCAGGTTGCCGAGCACCTGCTCGAGGCGGTCGCGGTCGCCGGAGATCTCCTTGTCGATGTCGGGCGCGGAGACGTGCAGCTTGCGCTCGCTGCCGGCCGGATGGTGGTGGACGACGTCGCGCACGAAGGCGGTCCACTTGATCGGCTCGCGGCGGATCTCCAGGCGCCCGGTCTCGATGCGCGACACGTCGAGCAGCTCGAGGATCAGGCGGGACATGCGGTCGATCTGGTCGAGGGCGATGTCGAGGTACTCCTCCGACGTGGCCAGGTCGTTCTCGCGGATCAGCGTCTTGGCCAGCTGCGTGTAGCCCTTGATCGACGTCACCGGCGTGCGCAGCTCGTGCGAGGCGATGGACAGGAACTCGTCCTTGAGGCGCGAGAGGTCCTCGACCTTGCGCCGGGCGTCGACCTGTTCGGTGTAGAGCTTGGCGTTCTCGATGGCCAGCGACGCGCGCTCCGCCAGCACCTCGGCCAGCGGAAGGTTGTCGTCCGTCATGGCCCGCTCCGGATCGTTCGCCGCGATCACCAGCGCGCCGAGCATCTCGCGCCGCGTGCGCAGCGGGAGGATCAGCAGCGAGGCCAGCTTCATGGGCGGGAGGTGGTACGACGTGACGTCGGCCGTCACCGTCGCGGCGCCGACGTTCTGCGTCAGCGACGGATAGCCGGTGGCGACGACCTGGCCGATGATCCCCTCGGCGACGACGAGCGGCTGGCGGTAGATGTACGACCAGGCCAGGCCGAGCGAGGCCATGTCGCGGTGATAGATCGACGCCACGCGCAGCTCGTTCGACTCCGGCGCCTTGAGGATGACGGCGGCCCAGTCGCCGAGGACCTCGGCCACGCGCTCGGCGATGGCCTGCGTGACCCAGTTCGGATCGATGTTGCTGGAGAAGAACGCGCCGGCGTCGGCGAGGATCTGCGCGCGCTCGGCCTGCACCTGCATCTCTTCCTCGAGCAGGCGGCGCTCGGTGATGTCGCGGAACGTCACGATGACGCCGGTGATCCGCCCCTCTTCGTGCAGCGGCGTGGCGTTCATCGACACGGCCACGTCGCGGTCGTCGCGGGCGATCATCACGGTGCGGTCCTGCACGGTCTTGCCGGTGGAGAGGGCCTGCGCGGCGGGGACCTCTTTGGCGTCGAGCGGCGCGCCGTTTTCATCGCGCAGCCGGTAGACCTCGGCCTGCTTGAAGATCGGGACGCTGACCTCGGACGCGCCGAGGAGGGACTGCCCGGCGGGGTTGATGAAGACCGTCTTGCCTTCGCCGTCGACGAGCATGACTCCGTCGGACATCCCGGCGATCATCGTCTCGGTGCGCTGGATCTGGCGGGCGATGGAGTTCTTGAGCGACTGCTCGATGCGCCAGACCGTGTAGGCGGCGACGATGAGGATGATCAGCGTGACGCCGACCATGAGCATCGAAAAGCCGAGGCGCATCGACGTCATGCGATCGAGCTCGGCGGCCTGGCGGCGGCGGTGCTCGTCGAGCAGCGTGCCGCTGAAGTCGCGCGCGGAGCGGTGCAGGCGCGCGGTCTCGAGCATCATCTGCGTGGCCTCGGGGAGGCGGCCCTGCTGCTGGGCGATCTGCATCTCCGCCTGCGTGCGCGCCTTCATGTCGACGAAGTGCCGGCGCTGATCGCCGATGAGCTGCACGTCGTGCGGATCGGTGGCCAGCTGCAGGGCGCTGGCGTTGGCCTTCTCGAAGTCGCGCACCGCGTCGTCGTACTGCTGCTGGAACTGCGGGTTCCGCGTCTGATCGAAGCCGCGCGCTGCGGAGAGGAGCATGTCGGTGTCCTCGTCCATGTTGTTGACCGCGTCGAGCAGCGGCTCGGAGCCGTGCACGATGCGGTACTCCTGGCGCTTCCCGCTCTGCAAAACGGTCAGCGTCAGCGCCAGACCGATGAGCGCGAGAGTCGCCAGGGCGGCGAAGGCGCCCCAGAGCGTCCGGCGAATGGAGGAATCCACGACGAGCGCAGCCATGCAAGATCCAAGCCGCTCCTAACTGCGGAAGCCGCTGAATCTAAATCAGTTGCGGCGGGCACCGCGGATGCAGTGTTTCTTCGCGGGAGGACCTATGGCTCTCAGACCGCTCCGAAATGCCACGATTTCGTTCGGCCTCGTTTCGATCCCCGTCCGTTTCTACACGGCCACGAAATCGGAAGACGTTCACTTCAACCTCTTGCACGCAAGCTGCGGCACCCGCGTCAATCGCAAGTGGTGGTGCCCGCATCACGAGAAGATCGTGGAGTCCGACGAGCTGATCCGCGGCTACGCGATCTCGAAGAACAAGTACGTCACGTTCGAGGACGAGGAGATCGAGGCGCTCGAGACGGACGGCAACCGCGCGCTCGACATCACCGAGTTCGTCGACCTCCGCGAAGTCGATCCGATCTTCTTCGAGAAAGCCTACTTCCTCGGCCCGGCACCCGGCGGCGGCAAGACGTACAAGCTGCTGGCAACGGCGATGAAGAAGGAGAATCGCGTGGCCGTGGCGCGCTGGGTGGCGGCCGGCAAGGAGCACCTCGTCGTGATCCGCCCGTTCGAGCACGGCCTGGTGCTGCACACGATGTTCTATGCCGACGAGGTGCGCGACTTCGACGCCATCGACCTCGAGGACGCGCCGGTGCGCGAGAAAGAGATCCAGCTCGCCGAGACGCTGATCAACGAGCTGACGGAGAAGAAGTTCAACCCGATGCAGTACAAAGACGAGTACCGCGAACGGCTGCTCGAGCGGATCCGCGAGAAGTCGCGCGGCAAGGCCATCGAGATCGAATCGCACGAGGAGCCGAAAGGCGGCGGCGAAGTCATCGACATCATGGAAGCGCTGCGCCGCAGCCTCGGCAGCGGCCGCGCGCCCGCCAAGCGCGCCCCCGCGAAACGCACGGCGAGAAAGCGGACCGCGACGGCGTCCTCATCGCGTAAACGCACGCCGGCCAAGAGGAGGAAAGCATCGTAGACCTGCTCAAAAAATACCGCGCCATGCGCGACTTCCAAGCCACGCCCGAGCCGTCGGGCGGGAAGCCGCGCAAGGCGAAGCTGCCGCTCTTCGTGATCCAGAAGCACCACGCTTCGCACCTCCACTACGACTTCCGCCTGGAGATGGAGGGGGTGCTGAAGTCGTGGGCGGTGCCGAAAGGGCCGTCGTACGACCCGGCGGTCAAGCGCCTGGCGATGATGACGGAGGACCACCCGTACGACTACGCATCGTTCGAAGGGGTGATCCCCGCCGGCAACTACGGCGCGGGGAAGGTGATCGTCTGGGACAACGGCGGATGGGAGTTCATCGAGCCGGGCGACGATCCGGTGAAGGCGCTGAAATCGGGGAAGCTGACGTTCCGGCTGTACGGGAAGAAGATGTTCGGCGAGTGGGCGCTGGTGAAGATCAAGGGGCGCTACGGCGACAAGGGAAACGAGTGGCTCCTGCTCAAGCACCGCGACGAGTTCGCGAGCGAGACCGTCGACATCACGGAGGTCGCGCCGAGATCGATCGTCTCGAACAAGGACGTCGACGAGATCGGCGGCGAGAACACCTGGGAGAGCAATCGCAAAGCGTCGCCGCGCCGCGCGCCGACGCTGGCGGACAAGCTGGCGCCCGCAAAAGGCGCGAAGCGCCGGGTGAGGGGCGACGCTACGAAAGCTCCCGCGCCGCGAGCTCGAGCAGCTTCTTCTCGGAGTCGAAGCTCGCCCGCGCGGCCGACTCGGAAAGCGGCACCCACTCGACGTCGTCGACCTCGCTGAGCTGCGGCGCGAGCGCGCCGCCGGTGTGCTGCATGAGGTAGAAGTCGACGCGCTTCTGGATCAGCGCCTCGCCGACGCGGAAGAAGTACTCGATGGTGTCGAGCGGCTTGACAATCTTTGCCTCCAGCCCCGTCTCCTCGAGCACCTCGCGCAGCGCCGCCTCCTCGGAGGTCTCGCCCCTGGCCACCGCGCCCTTCGGCAAGCCCCATCGCGTGCGGCCGCGCGTGGCGATCATGGCGACGTACGGCCGGCCGCCGCGGACCGCGACCACGGCCCCGCCCGCGGAGTGCTCGTGACGCACGTTTCCCCGCCTGCCGGCCGCCATGGGGCGCGATTCTACGGCCTTTCCCATCGTGACGTTTCTGTGAAATAGGCGTACGATTCCGTCACGAACACAAGGAAATAAGGAGGAGGCCGCCCATGCCGTGGCTCGAAACGCTGACCGTCGTTGGACTCGTCGTTCTCGCGGTTTTGGTATGGGTGTTTCTGCGGATGCGCGCGAAGGACCACATCGACGAGATGCTGGCGAAGCGCCGCGGAAGTTCCCGCCTCGTCTGCCGCGCCGACCTTCTCGAAGGGATGGAGAGGATCCCCGTGGCTCTCGCCCTTTCGGACGACACGCTGTACTACGAGAACGCCGATCTGCAGGCGACGCTGGAACTGCAGCACATCGACGAGATCGAATACGACGACGAGACCGCGACCGGGCACACGGTGGCGGGAAAAGCGCTCCGCCTCCGCGCGCACGGCCACGCCTTCGAGTTCCTCATCGACCAGGCGACGGCGAGACAGTGGGAAGCGGCGCTGCCGCCGCGGCGCTACGACGCCGTGCCGGCCCGCGCCGTCTGAAATGGGCGCACGGCAGCTCCTGTTGAGTGAGAGCCGCAAGCGTCGGGGTGTAGCGCAGTCTGGTAGCGCACCTGCTTTGGGAGCAGGGGGTCGGAGGTTCGAATCCTCTCGCCCCGACCAAATTTCCTCCTCATCTCCCCGTAGCTCAGGTGGATAGAGCAACAGCCTTCTAAGCTGTGGGTCGCAGGTTCGAGCCCTGCCGGGGAGGCCAGGCCCGCCGCCTGAAACGTTTTCGTGCGCTGCGTCACTACTTTCCCGAGGTAGCGCACCGTGACCACCGTCCCCGACCAAAGGTATGGAATTCCGAGCAGCAGCCACTCCATAATCGAGGGCAATCTCGTTTCCATCAACGCTCCACCAGGTCCTGCCGGGAGGCTCCACTTGGATCGCTACTCATTCGACGCGGAGTATCTGCGCCGTCTTCGGGAAGGCGATCCGGAGACTACCGCGCACTTCGTCGGCTATTTCACGGAGAAGCTGACGTTCCTGCTGTGGCAGCGCAACGCGCCGAAATCGTACGTCGACGACATCATCCAGGAGACGTTCGCGCGCGTGTTCGTGAAGCTGCAGTCGGCGAACGGCATCCTCTCGCCGGCGAGCTTCGCCGCGTTCGTCTTCGGCGTCTGCAAGAACCACGCGTTCGAGCGCTACCGCGACATGGCCCGGCAGGACCAGCTCGACGACGACAGCCTGAACCTCCCCTCGCCCGAGCTCGACGGCGAACAGCGGATGCTCGCCGGCGAGAAGGGCGAAGCGGTGCGCAGGACGCTGCGGCTGATGAAGCAGCGCGAGCGCGAGATCCTCGTGGCCATCCTCATCGACCGCCGGCCGAAGGCCGAGGTCTGCACGAAATTCAACATCACCCGCGCCAACCTGCGCGTGGTGCTGCACCGCGCCATCGCGCGATTCCGATTCCTATTTCCAAAGGACAAAAGGTAAATCCAGATGGAACATGAAGAGGCCATTCGATTGCACGCCGCCGAGGGCTATCTCCTCGGCGACCTGACCGCCGCCGAGCGCAATGCGTTCGAGGACCACTACGCCGACTGCGACACGTGCTTTGCCGACCTCCGCGACGGCCGCACCGTCATCGCCGGCGTGGCCGCGTACGCCGAGGAGGAGCGCGCGCGGCGCGGCGGGCGCAGCTGGTTCGCGCCGTTCGCCGCCGCCGCGGCGGGGGCGATCATCGTGGTCGGCGGTGCGATCGGCTATCAGCAAGTCATGGTCGTGAACCCGCTGCGGGCGCAACTGACGAAGGAGCGCGAGCGCGTGCTCGTCCTGGCGTCGCAGCTGCCGCGCACGACGTACGAGCTGCCGCTGGCGGAAACCCGCTCGCCGGTTTCGAAGGAGATGACGACCAAAGTCCCGCAGGGGAAGCCGTTCACGCTGCATCTCTTCGCTTCGGACGTCCTCACGCCGCCGGTCACGTACTCGATCGTCGATGCGCGCGGGCGGACGGTGTACGGCCCCCGCCCGGCCCGCGCGGACGGGCGCGACGTCGACTTCGACGTGCTCGATCCCGACAGCCTTCCCCCTGGCGATTACACCCTCACTTGGACGGACGCGCAGAGGTCCGCTCCTCAATCAGTGGGGTTCAAGGTGGTGCAATGAAGTAGAAAGAGAGGAAGCTATGTCGTACGAACATGTCAACCATGTATTTCTGTATCACGCGTATGCGCTCGCGCTGGGCGGCTGGGTGAAGAGCGGCGGGCGGGTGACGCCGATCGAAGGCATCGCGCCGTCGGTGCTCTCGATCACGGGCGGCTTCGGCTCGGCGTCGGCGCGCTGCGTCAACACGGGCGTTCGCAGCAAATACCCGTTCGGCGAGCGCGGCCCGAGCGACTTCTCCGTCTACGTGGGCCACGCGTACACCGAAGTGCGCGGCGTCGAAACCGACGGCGAGGACGCGTATCGGACGACGGTGCGCTCGGTGCTGGACGACGTTCGCATCAACGACGTTCTGGCCGTCGAGCACGCCGAGGCGATCCTGTCGTCGACGCATAAGAAACCGAAGGACGACGACACGCCGGCGCCCGAGGCGGAGATCTACATCGGCGACAGCAACATCTCGGGGCTGCGCGTGGCCGGCAAGACCGTGACGCTGACGCGGCACGATACCGTCGACAAGGCTCCGTCCTTCGGCGCGATGCAGAGCGAGATCGCCGTGCACAAGAATGAATTGCTGATCGGCGCCGGAAAGAGCGGCGCGGCTGACGATTCGTTGCTGGACGAGCTCTGCAACAGCGACGTTCCCGTCGGCACGCCCCTATTCGCGCGCGATCTCGCCACGATGGACAGCAAGGCGAATTCTCACCTGCGGTACTCGCTGTACAAGTCGGCCGACGTCGCCACCACGCCGGGCGTGCGGGCGCACAAGTCGGCGATCGAGGTCGACAACTTCGGCCGCATCTTCTTCGGCGAAATCTTCGCCTCGCACGGCACGAAGCAGGTGACGATGTTCCGCATCGACCTCGGATGCGACAATTGCGGAGGCATGGGCGGGAGCGGCGGCAGCACCAACGGCAGCACCTATCCTCCATGAAACGATTCTGGTCCGTTCTACTCCTGGTTGCCGCGGCGGCAAGTTGCCGCCGCGTGCAGCCGGAGGCGCTGTACGAGCAAGGCCGCGAGGCTCTGCAACGCGGCGAACTGACGGAGGCGGAGCGGATCGCGAAAGAAGGAGAGCGGAGCTTCGCGGCGCAACCGTATTGGCGTGAGCTCTTCGGACTGCTCGATGCGGAGGCCGTCTTTCGAACGGACCCCGAACGCGCACGCTCGATCTTCGAGGAGACGCCGGCCACGGGCGCTTCGCTGCCGACAGTCCGCCGATTGATGACGTGCGCGCTATTCGAGCCCGCGCACGCGGACGAGCTCTATGAGCGTGCCGATGCCCTGGCGGCGCGGGACGTTCCTCAGCTACGGCCGGAGATCGCAATGATGCGCATCCGGTTGGCCACGCGTGATGAGGATGCCGTGCGATTCGCGAGGCAGGCCATCGACGGCGCAACAGCGCTGAAGCAGACGTGGATCGTCGCCAATGCCTACCGTGGTCTCGGCTTCAAAGAGAGCAAACACAACTGGGAGGCGGCGATCGGCGCCTTCCAACACGCCCTGCAGGCGGCGCAGACGGCTCGCAACGCGTTACTCGAGGCGGCCTCCAGGACAACCCTCGGCTGGGCGTACATAGAAACCGGCGATTACGAGCAGGCTCTCCCGCATCTGAACCGAGCGCTCGAACTAGCCGAACGGCATGCCGATACGGAACACGAGCACATCGCTCTCGTGAAGATCGCCGACATCTACGAGCGCCGCAACGAGCTCGGCAAGGCCTTGCCCTACGCGAGACGAGGTCTTTTGGCCGCACATCAGCCGACGCAGCTCGCCAATGCGTACCATCAACTCGCGCAAATCGAGCTCGAGCTCGAGCACTACGACATCGCGGCACCGCTGAACGAGGAGGCTCGAAAGGCCCGCAAAGCCGCGGGCGAGAATGAGCTCCACGAGCGCTCCCTCGACGCGCGGCTGCTCGCGGAGAATGGCAATCCAGCAGGCGCGATCAACGTGCTCGACGACCTGCTGGCGTCGCATTACGGCACGCTCGATAACTCGGCCCGCTGCCGCGCCCAGGGATCGGAGGCCGGCATCTACTTCCGCCTCGGCCAGTTCGACAACGCCGAGCGGATGTTCAAAGAAACGCTCACCACTGCCGACAAGGTCCGCTCGCAGATCAAGGGCACGGCGTCGCTCGCCTTCGAGCGCAATCTCCTCGCCTTCTACGACAGCTACATCGACCTGCTCCTGAAACAGGATCGCCGCGCCGACGCGCTGCTCGTGGCGGAGAGCAGCCGCGCGCGTGTTTTGAAAGAGAAGATCAGCTACTCCTCAAATGTCGATCCGCGCGCGCTGGCCCGCCGCAAGAACGCCACGATCCTCTGTTACTGGCTGGGTGAAAAACGGTCGCTGGTTTGGAGCGTGACGGCGAACGGCATCGACGTCGCCACGCTCGAGGGCGCCGACGTCATCGACCGCGCCGCCGCCGACTATCAACGCGAGCTGCAGCTGCCGCGGCGTGAACCGCTGAAGAGCGAGCTCGGCGCGCCGCTTTACAAGATGCTCGTCGCCCCTGCGAAGGTTGCCACGCGGCGCGTGATCATCCTTCCCGACTCGCACCTCAACGCGCTCAGCTTCGAAGCGCTCATCGTCCCATCGGCCAAGCCGCACTTCTGGATCGAAGACGTCACCGTCAGCTACTCGCCGTCGCTGCTCCTCCTCGCCGGGACGCGGGAGTGGAAGCCTCGCGATGGCCTGCTCGTCATGGGCGCGGTCCCTGGCGCCGGACCCGATTTTCCAGAGCTCAAGCGCGCCGGCGAAGAGATCGACGACGTCGTGCAGTCCTTCGACCGGTCGCGGTGCGTCGACGTGCGCGGCACCGCCGCGACGCCCGCGGCGTATCTCGGCCTGCATCCCGAGAGGTTCCAGTTCATCCACTTCGCCGCGCATGGCACCGCGAACGAGACGGCGCCGTTCGATTCGTCCGTCATCCTCGCGGGCGGCGCGCTGCACGGATACGACATCATCAGGAACAACCACCCCCTCACGGCCGAGCTCGTGACGGTGTCGAGCTGCAACAGCGCCGGCGGACGCAGCTACGCCGGCGAAGGCATGGTCGGTCTGGCCTGGGCGTTCCTCGGCGCGGGCGCGCACCGCGTCGTCGCCGCGCAGTGGGACGTCAACGATCGCGCCGCGCCGCCGCTGATGAAGACGATGTATGCGGAGATCGCGAGCGGCGCGGAGCCGGCCGAGGCGTTGCGCACGGCGAAGCTCGCTCTGCTGAAGTCGGACGAGATGAACCGCCCCGCGTTCTGGGCGCCGTTCGTCATTTACGAAGCGATGTGAAACGTTTTCGTGTCTTGCGTCACTACTTCGGCGTATGGAACCGGAAACCGCGAACACTCCCCTCTTTCGCTACGTCGGCTATTCGTACATGACGTTCTACGGCCCCAGCGGACGCAAATACCGCTTCCGCAAGCACGGGCAGGAGATCACGGTCGACCCGCGCGACCGCGACTTCGTGCGCGACGTGCCGAACGTGCGCGAGGTCAAGCGCGAAGCTTAGCGAGCGCGCGGCGGATCGCGGCGTGCGCCACGGCCACGTCGACGTCGCGCTGGAGCAGCGGCACGTAGCGCTCGTTGAACGCGCCGTCGAAGAGCCGCTCCACGCGCGCGGCCACGTCGCGCGCCGCGTCCGCCTCGAAGTCGACGCGCGCCATCTCGTCGATCTCGACGATGAGCGACGTCATCGGCTTCAGCCAAGCGAAAAACGGATCGTCGGTGACGAGCTGAAGCAGTTGCGCGGGGCCGACGCTCCGCCCAGTCGCGAACATGTAGTCGTCGCGCGCCGCTTCGATGAGCGCGCGGTGCAGCGGCAGGAGAGCTTTCGACAACTCGCGCAGCGCCGCGCGCAGCTCGGCCCGCTCGGGAGAGTCGGGCGTGTGCATCGTGCGCGCGAAGAAGGCGTTCCGGTCGATGGGCATGCGCCTGGAAAAAATCACGCCTCCACGGTTGGCTGGGGAAGGGTGGGATAGGCAGTAGCCAACCGTAGAGGCCGTGAAGCTAACTTCTCTTCTGAGGCCGCCCAGTCTACCGCAATCGTCGTGCCTCGGACCAGCTTGCGTGCGCGCGGCGGGGGCGGCTAGAATCCGCTGCTTCGGAATTCAGACCGGCACGGTCCGGTTCATTTTTCGTGCTCGCACCCATAGCTTAATTGGATAGAGCATCTGACTACGGATCAGAAGGTTGGAGGTTCGAGTCCTCCTGGGTGCACCAAACGGAAACAGCTGACGGCGGGCGCGAGAGCCCGCCGTTGTACTCTTTGAAGATGGATCGAGCGCAGTGGATGGAAGAAGCGCTGGCGCTCGCGGAAGCGGCCGCCGCCGAGGGAGAGATCCCGGTCGGCGCGGTGGTCGTTGATCGGGAGGGACGGATCATCGGACGCGGGCGCAACCGCCGCGAGTCCGGCGATCCCCTCGGACACGCGGAGCTGATCGCCATTGGCGAAGCAGCCCGCGCGATCGGCGACTGGCGGCTCGAAGGAACGACGATGGTCGTGACCCTCGAGCCGTGCGCGATGTGCGCCGGGGCGCTGGTGAACGCGCGCGTGGAACGGCTGATCTTCGGAGCCTACGACCCGAAGGCCGGCTTCTGCGGCACGCTCGGAAACCTCGTCCAGGACCCGCGCCTGAATCACCGCCTGGACGTCGAAGGCGGATTCGAAGAAGAGCGCGCCCGCGAGCTCCTGCAGCGATTCTTTCAGCAACTGCGCCGGCGGCCGGAGAAAACGGAGAGGTGGCAGAGTGGTTGATTGCGGCGGTCTCGAAAACCGTTGTGCCTGAAAGGGTACCGGGGGTTCGAATCCCCCCCTCTCCGCCAGCCCGGCGTCGAACCCTGGAGAGATGGCCGAGTGGCTTAAGGCGCACGCTTGGAAAGCGTGTGTACGTTAACCGCGTACCGTGGGTTCGAATCCCACTCTCTCCGCCACATCAAAGTCGATAGGGTCCAGAACGGTCGATTTCAACTCTGAAATTCAGAGCTTTTCGTGCAACAGACGAACGTTCGGGTAGGGATCTTCCACACTTCATACCCTCCTTAAAG
>Ga0070717_10000176_pt1 | contig 47967 bp, 43 predicted proteins | sample LARL113metaG_FD_71366 | JGI IMG/M metagenome (GOLD analysis project Ga0070717, IMG submission 71366) | Corn, switchgrass and miscanthus rhizosphere microbial communities from Kellogg Biological Station, Michigan, USA - LAR L11-3 metaG | ecosystem: Host-associated > Plants > Roots > Rhizosphere ...
GCGCTGGCGCGCGGGGGAGTGGGATTTGAGATCCGAGATGTGAAATTTGAGAGGTTTGAAATCGTTCTCGTGATCGCGCTCTCGGAGGGATTGAGGTGGGGCTCGACGTCCCGGCGAGCCAGGTTTGGGTATGCGTAAGTATCAGGCGGACACGGCGATCGCTCCAAGAGCAAGCGCACTAATTTTTGGAGTTTGAACCTTTGGCATTTGGCGTTTTCCGGATCATTCGGCATTCGGATTTCAACCTTCGGCCTTTCTCCACTGGTCATTCCGCCGACGCGACAGCGGCGGCGGTTACTCGTATTCCCCTTCCAAATACCAAGCCTCTCCGATTTTCGCCACGCGATAGAGACCGCCGAGGGCGACCTCGATGTCCCATTCTTCGCGCGACCAGGTTTCTGGTTTCCACCACTCGCCCGAGCTCTGCCAGGGGCCGCGGGCCGCAGTGATCGGGCTGTGCAGTTCGGAGTTGGAGATAAAGACAGGCTGGCCGTTTTCCGTTAGCTCGACCTGCGCACGCAGGGGCGGACGGAAGCGGCGGAGGGGGAGGCCGAGCGAGGGCCAAACCGGGGGTTGGTCGAGGGCAGGGACGAGGGAGAGTGGCATGCTCAGTTTTACTGCGTCGGGCCGATGGGTATCCTCGAGGGTGGGCGTTCCGAGGCGATCGTTGCCCACGATCGCGGTGACGCGTGAAAGGGTTTCGGAAAAACCGTGGGGATCGCGCAGGCCGGTTTCGAAGAGGCCGGGTTGGCGCACCAAGGGTCGGACCGGGGACATCTGTAAGGACGCTCCCACTACGCAGGCGGCGGTCCGCACCGATTCCAGGTAGGTGTAGAGGGTACGGAACAAAATGTCTTCCTCGGCGGTGGGCTCGGGGAGGCGAAAACTGCGCTCGTGCGTGGTCTCGTCAGCCAGCTTGAGCACGAGGGCCATTTCGGCGGCCACGAAACCCGCCGTCCGCAACTCGAGCGCGAGGCGATCGACGAAGCGGCGAAGGATGAAGAGCACGCCTTCGGTCGTCTCGATTTCGTATTCAAGATCTAACGTCGCGAAAAACGGCCGAGGGGGCACATAGAGGTGAAGGGGACGCGTTTGCCCTCCGCGGGCTCGCTGCCAGAGGGCAAATCCTTCAGCGCCGAGGCGGCGAATGACCTCGGGTTGAGACAAGGTGGTGAATTGCCCGATGGTCGTGATGCCCCAACTCCTCAAAATCCCGGTGATTTCAGCGGTGGGTTCGGCCACGCTCAGCGGCAAAGCGTGGAGAAAGGCATTCGCGTTTTCCACCGTGCGCACCGAGGTGGTGTGTTGTGCGGCGTACCGCGCAAGCAAAGGCGTGGCAGCAATCCCAGCGGTGGCGCTGAGTCCGAGGTCGCGCAGCTCGCAGATGACATGGGCGAGCACGCGGGAACGTTCTTCGGAAACCACGCCACTGACGTCGATCGTGCAGACCCCCGGAGCCGTGTCCTCGACGGAAGGAGCGACGTTTAGCGCACAGGTGAGGAGAAGGGATTGGGCCTCGATTTCAGCGGTGGCCGACCGTTGGCGAAAGACGAGCGCGGCGCAGCGCGCCTGCGCCTGAGGCGCGGTCATGCCGGGTTCTACTCCGGCGGCGCGCGCTTGAGCATTGGTTTGGAGGACGAGGGATTTTTTGGTCTCGCTGGAAACAATCGCGACAGGAAGAGAAGGGGTGGGGTGCGGGGAATAAGAAGAAAGGCGTTGGGCAGCAGGATCGACGGATTGAGGTGGGTCGGCGCGTCCCTGCGACAACAGAGTCGCACGAGCGCCGCAGGGACGCGCCGCTCCAGCTCGATCCGATTTGTCAGGGTCTATCCCCAATGTCGGGTCGGTTCGCAGCACAGCTTGTAACCAGAAATCCGCTACGTTAATGACAGAAAACATGGACGGAGATCCTCGTTATAGCTGAAAGCAAACCCGGTTCGTCGGGGACGCCTCGCCCCACCTTCAGGCCAGTGGAATCCAGGTTCTTCATACCGCTTCTTGTTCGAGTTGACGGCGTTGGCGGCTGAGCTCGATGGGCAGGGCTTCGGCGAGCAGGGTCCGGGTGGTTTCCAGGTCGGCCAAGCCGAAGGACTGAGTGAGGATAAAGCGTAGTTGCGCGCTGGGTACAAGGGCACGGGAGGTTTCCACCAGCAGCGGCAGCTCGTTCTGTTCAGCGGCGCGTTGCAGTCGGTACCAGGAGGTCGGCGGCTCCTTGCGCAGCTCTCGTTCCAAGGAACGCCGGATGTCGATCATGACCAAACCGAAGTTGGCGTCGCGCGCGAGCAGGTCGGCCGCCTGCATGACTTGCCGAAAGTCGTGGCAGCGCACCCAGACGAGGTGGGCGAGGGCGTCTGGGGTGAAAGACTGAGGATCGAAGCTGTCGGTGCCGTCGATCAAGGCGACGCGCAGGCGTTGCGCGCGGCACATTTCCAGGACCCGCGCTTGGAGGAGCATGCCGCCGCAGCTCGGCGCAGAGCAAACGACCTCCGTGATGGCGCCAATCGGCAAGCCGCCGGTGGCCTCATCGATGGCCGAGATGCCGGTGGGGACGCAGCGTCCACGTCCCAGCGTACTGGCCTGCGGAAAACGCGCGGCGAGCAGTTCGCGAAGAGCGAGGATTTTGTCCGGCGCGGAAGACATGCGGAAAATAGCGAGCAGAGAGTAGAGAGGCGGCGGAGGGCGAAAAGTACCAAGGGCCAAGGATCAAGTAACAAGAGACACTGCGCCGGGGGCGCGAGGAGAGGCAGGGATGAAAAGATTTTGAGGGCAGAGTGAGAGGTGTCACAGGCTCGGCGGCGCGCTGTTTCTTGGTCCTTGTTACTTGTTACTTCTTCACCACGGCTCACCCGTGGACGGTTCGCCCTACCTGCATACCGGGTTACGTTTGCCGACGAAGGAGACCGATCATGACGCCTTGGATGAACAGTTCGTTCGCAGGCAGGAGATCGGGGTAGCGCGGGTTTTCCGCGCGCAAGTAAGGTTGTCCGCGTTGGACGAGGAAACGTTTGAGGGTGGATTCGCCGTCGATCAGCGCGGCCACGATGTCACGTGGGCGCGGCTCACGCGGGGTGAGGAAAACATAATCGCCCTCGACGATGTTCGCGCCGATCATCGAGTCGCCGCGCACGGTGAGGGCGTAAACCGTAGTGCCAGGTCGAATACCCAGAGTGGCGGGATCGATCCCGACGTAACTATCGGGTTCCTGCTCGTTGGCGGTGGGCAGACCGGCGGGGATCGTGCCGTAGAGTGGGACGCGCAGCCCGGGGGAGCTGAAGCCTTGCGGGGAAGTGAAGGAGCGGGATTTGCCGGGTTGCCGCTTGAGCACGCCCTTTTTTTCCAGCGCTTGGAGGTGACGGGTGACGGCGAAAGGGCTAGCAAAACCAAAATGCGCTTGGATCTCGCGCAACGTGGGAAAAGTCCCATGCTCGCTCTGCTGGCCCAGGATGAAATCAAGGATCTCTTGCTGGCGGGATGTGAGCATAGTGTTCAAATGAACACTTCATCGGCTCAAGGCAACTGCGAGTTAAGCGTGAAGGCGTAAATCGCGCGCGATGAGCGCTTAAAAAATGGGGGCGCGCGCAAACTCCGCGGAGGGGGCCGCTGAAAAGCGCAGAAGGCGCAAACGGACTCACTCCGGTGGATTAGGGATAATCCGCCCTACCTATGCTATTGCGTCTGAGGGTGGGGCTCGACGTCCCGGTGAGCCAGGTTTGAGATTGGCCGTAAATCGTTCTCTTAATCTTTCTCGGTGATGGCTGATTGGGCGTCATAGCCCGCACAAGGCGGGGCCTCCAACGGATGTTTTATGCCAATGACGTTAGCTCAGCTTCGCGGCGAACGCGGCGAAATCGGGGTAAAGCGGCAGATGGGGAAAATTGAATTTGGCCCAGGCGGTTGCATCCAGTTTCCCATTACACAGGCCGGCCACGCGAATCTTGGCGTTCAGCCCGGCTTCGATGTCGGTCTCGCGGTCGCCCACCATGATGCAGTGCGCGGGATCGAGCTGATGCGCCTCGATCATTTCCAGAATGAAACGGGGAGACGGTTTTCGGTAGACCGTGGGTTGCTCCGGCGTTTCCGGCGCAAGGCATTCGCCGGCAAAGAGGGGCCGCGGCAAGCCAATCATTTCCTCCATCCGCTCATTCACCCGGATCGCATCCTGCATTGTGTAGTAACCCCGACCGATCCCGGATTGATTGCTGAACAGGAATAATTTGTAGCCCAGGTTCTGCGCCCGCTCCAAACCCTCGACCACGCCAGGCAACAGCTCCACGCCGGCAGGATCAGCAAGGTAATGTTTGTCGACGATGAGGGTGCCGTCGCGGTCGAGGAAAAGGGCTTTCATTCGGGAAACGTTGCGGGCCGAAAAGAGGATAACGCAGAAGGACTTTAAATGGCAGGACCGGGGAAGGCGTAGTTAGCAGTTGGCAGTTGAAAGTTGGTAATACCTTTTGGATACGGAGGGCTGATGGATTGTTGTAGCCGGGGGCGCCGACCCCGGGTTTTCGGGTCGAAGCTCTCGATCCCCGGGGTCGGCGCCCCCGGCTACAATGGAGAAATGTCAGTAATTTAGTTTTGAATACGTAAGAATGCCTGCGGTATTACTACTAACGGCCAACTTCTAACTACCAACTACCCGCGGCGTTGCCGCGTATCACCCTTCTACATACTTCAACAGTTCTTGCGGCGTGACCGTCGCGGTACCGACTTTGGCTACGACGACACCGGAGGCGGCGTTGGCGAAGTGGGCTGCGGTTTCCAGATCGGCTCCGGCGCAGAGGGCGAGCACGAGAGAGGCGAGGGCGGTGTCGCCGGCGCCGGAGACGTCGAAGACTTCACGCGCCGCGGTTGGGATAGTTTTGCCGATTTTGCCGTTCTGCGAGAGGAGCATGCCGTCTTCGCTCAAGGTGATCACGAGGTTGCGCGTGCGGTAGAGCTCGTGCAGGCGTTGACAAACTTGCTCGGCGGGAAACGGCGCGTGGGGCTCGGGGGTGATGCCCGCGAGCATCAGGGCTTCGCGGCGATTGGGCGTGATCAGATCGAGATCGCGAAAAGCCAGAGGCCGTTTCGGTTTTGGATCGAGCGCGACGAACCGGTTGGATTTGCGTGCGATCGCACAGACCCGCGCCACGACCTCGTCGGTCAAGATGCCTTTGGCGTAATCGGAAAAAATCACCGCGTCGTGCGTCTGCACCGCCTCCGCCAACTGCCGCTCCGCGTGGGCCCAATCCACATGGTAAGCCCCGGGAGGCGACTCGCGGTCGAGGCGGCAGAGCTGCTGGCGCTGCACCATCACGCGGGTTTTGACGATGGTGGGGCCGCCGCCGGGCGTGGAGATCGTGCCGATTTTTTTCTCGGCGAGAATTTTGGAAAGCCGTTGGCCGGCCTCGTCCTGGCCAAAATAACCGGCAACGCTGCAGCTCGCGCCGAGCGAGGCGATGTTCAGCGCCACGTTAGCCGCGCCGCCCGCAGTGTAGGTGTCGCGCGAGATGTCGACCACCGGCACCGGCGCTTCTGGCGAGATCCGCGTGGCGTCGCCCCAGATGTAGTGGTCCAGCATGACATCCCCAATGACGAGGACCCGTACGCGGGAAATTTTATCCAAGAGGCTTTTGGCCGCGATCGTAGAAATCATTGAAAAGTGCGAAGGTGTGAGTGGAGAAAGTACCAAGGAACAAGGGACAAGTGGCAAGAGGGTGCGGCGGCGGAGCCGCGGTAGGATGGGTGAGCGCTCGAATCGTTCTCGTTCTCTGGTCTGAAAGGATTGGGACTCTGTTGTAGCCGGGGGCGGTGACCCCGGAGTTCGGAGGCGGCTCGCCGGGGATGTCTCGCCCTACCTCGATCCTGGCTTACTCCGTGACCTCTGTGTCAGCCCTCTGTGCTCTCTGTGTCACTTGTATTGGTTGTTTGGATGCTTAATGGAATATTTAGTGCCAGATGATCACTTCAATTCCCACTCGTAGTGAAATTTTGATAACAGCTTGGGTTTTGTATCCGTGACTTGGACAACATCCTCGATCCGGCAGCCGCCCAGACCCGGATAATAAAGTCCTGGTTCCACCGTTACGACCGAGCCGCGTTTTAACCGGTAATCGGTGCTGTTGATCCGGGGTGGTTCATGAATCTCCAACCCGAGGCCGTGTCCTGTACCGTGGAAAAAACCCACGGATCCTTGGTCGGTGCGTTTGGTTTCGTAGCCAGCGCGGGTGAAAATGGTCATGACTTCCTCGTGGACTTTTTTGCCGTTGATTCCGGCTTTGATGGTTTTCAAAGCGGCGAGTTGACCCTGGCGCACCGTCGCGACGAGTGCGCGTTGTGCGTCGCTGGCCTGGCCTTTCAGGAAAGTACGGGTCATGTCGCCGTAGAAACCGGTGGCGGTCACGCGCGGGAAAACGTCCACGATAATCAACTCGTTCGCGCGGAGCGGGCCGGTGCCGCGGTGGTGCGGGTCGCAGGCTTGATCGCCGCCCGCGGCGATGGTGTCGATCGAGACCGCGCCCGCCTCGATGCAGGCGATTTCGATCGCCATTTTTAGGCGCTCCGAGGTCAGCACCGCTCCGTCGTGATAGAGCTTCCCCGCTTTGATCGTGCTGGCGCGCAAAACTTTTTCGGCGGCGCCAATCCCGGCCGCGCTGCAGCGGTTGCCCTCGCGAATCGCGGCGGCTTCGGCCTCGGATTTGATTTCGCGCTGGGGAAAAATCGGACCGTCGGCCACCTCGATTTCCACGCCCAAGCGGGTGAGGCGCGTGGCGAGACCGGCGGGGAAATCTTCCGGCACCACGAATTGTTTGATGTCGTGTTGACGCGCCAGCGTAGCGATGACCTCGGCCGCGGTGATCTTGCGATCCTGGTAACGCTTTTTCGCTTCCTGCAGGAGGTCTTCGAGCGGGAAAACTTGGTCAAAAGCCGAGTCGCGTTTGACCCGCCCAAATTCCAGGCCGTTGACCACGGCGCATTTTTTGCGACCCGAGGTGAAGGCGATAAAAGCATCAGGCACGCTGACCTGGCCAAAGTAGAGTTGGTCGGCGTTGTGCGACGAAGCGGCGTAAAGAAGGATCGAAGGAGTGGCCACAGTGAGAGTTAGATTGATCTGAGTTGAAGTGAAGATTAGCCAGACTCTCTGTGAAAAGAGCAAAACAGTTCCGTTTCTGGTGTTATCTCTCCGCAAGTGTGCTCCTGGGCCTTACGTTTACGGGCTGTGGCGCAGATAAAACGGCTCACACCACGGAGGGAAAACCGCTCTCGACTTATTTTCCGATCAAGCTGGGCAACCAAGTGGTGCAACTCCAGGTGGCCGCGGTGCCAGCGGAGATGGAAATGGGGCTGATGTACCGTCGCGATCTCAAGCCGGACCAAGGCATGATCTTTATCTACCAGAGGCCGGATCGAATGAATTTTTATATGCGCAACACGCCTACGCCCCTCGATATCGGCTATTTCTCCGCCGATGGCGTGCTGCGCGAGAAGTACGCGATGTATCCCTACGACGAGAAGACGATCAGCTCCCGGAGCGACCGTATCCAGTTTTCCGTAGAAATGAATCAGGGGTGGTATGACCAAAACGGCGTCAAACCCGGTGCGCAGCTCGATGTGAAAGCGGTGGAGGAAGCACTGAAAGCGCGTGGCTTGGATCCGAAAGATTACGGACTGGGAAAATCAGAGGGGTGAGGTCAGCCGCGCGTGCTTTCCTGATCTTGGCTATTGAAACGTGCCCCTAGGCGCGAGTGGCTCAGGCGTTTGGTCCGTGTCACGTCATCGAGCGCTCTCCGCGACCAGATCGTCGTTAGTGAAGAGTTTTCGATCCGGGCCGGCAGAACGGATTTCAATCGAATTTTCGGATACAGGGCGGAAACGGTACGGCGTGCCCCAGCGGTCACAGAGGCGCCCCTGAAGATCGATCGTCGGATGGCTTTTCGGAAGGATAATTGTCCCGTTCGCATTCGGCTCGGTCAACACGCGGGTGACGTCTTTGTTGTCTTTCAGCGTGACCCGATCCGAGGCCGGGGTGGAGACCAGATAAAGCGCGATCAGATGGCCGATAATTTTGAGGTCGTTGCTTGGCGACCGCGCAGGAGAATTGAGTTCAACATACGCCGTCGCGTCGGCGGGCTCGGCACCGAGCGGCGAAGTCGAAGTAGAGGCAGGCGCCGCGGAGGCGCGGGTTGGGTTTTTGACTACAGGAGCGAAAGGCATGCCCGTCATATGCCGTGTCGGCTTCGCGCGCTGCGGCTGCTCAATCAGCCACCAGGTGGTCGAGAACACCAGGGCGGTCAGGACCACCCAGAGCCGGCGTCGACGTAACATATTATGAATACGAGAACGCCATTCGCCTTTGATGAGAGCGGGCACCCGAATCGCCGGGCCGACCGCTCCAAGTTGAAGTCCGGGAAACGAGCCTGAGCCAGGTCGAGACGCTCTGGCGAGCCAGCTGCGAGCAAGAGGTGAGCATAATCTGATTTTTAGGACGCTTTAAACCCACTGAGCCGCCAATCATCGTGCCTGGACTCACCTTGCTGGAAAAGGACCCACGCATCATTCCAAGGCGGAGAATGCACCGGAATCGGGCAGGGGCAGAAGAAAAAAATCCGAAATCTTCGCAGCCGATTGGCGCTAAATGCCTGGGTTGTAGTACATGGGCCGATACGTCCTAAGAATTATGATACAGGCGCTCGCTAGAATGGCGGTGCGGCGGGAGCGCCGCACCGCTAGGGAGTGAAAAATGCCATTGCGTCGCTCATCGGTGATTGGCGGAACCACTGTCCCAGGCGGTGAACAGAATAAACGCGGCGACAATGAAAAGAACCGGGATCATGACGGGTTTTCCTTTGCCGGAGACCACGTCCCCCCGAGGGCTTTGATCAAAGCGACGCAGCTTAACCAGCGGCGGCCAGCGATCTGGGTGGCGCCGCGGCGGGCGTCGAGGGCGGTGCGTTCGGCTTGGATCACGTCGAGATAACTTACGAGTCCAGCTTGATACCGGATGCGCGAAAGTTCGGCCGCCCGTCGTGCGCTCGCGACCGCGCGAGCCTGCGCTTCCTCTTGTTCGACCAGCAGGCGCGAGTCAGTCAAGGCGTCCTGGACTTCGCGAAACGCGATCAACACCCGTTCGCGGTAGACGGCCACCGCCTCGTCGTACGCGGCACGGCTGCGCTCGAGGTTCGCGCGATTCCGGCCTCCTTGAAAGATCGGCAAGTAGAGACTCGGGCCGATCGACCAGATGCGATGATCCCAACGAAAGAGGCGATCGAGATCTCCGCTGGCGTAACCTGCGCCCCCGGTCAGCGAGACGGCGGGAAAGAACGCGGCCTTGGCCACGCCGATTCGGGCATTGGCCGCGGCGAGGGCACGTTCCGCGGAAGCGATGTCGGGGCGGCGTTCGAGGAGATCAGCCGGTAGTCCTGCTGGCACTACGGGGAGCGCGCCGACCGACTGCTCGCGGGGCGAGAGAAGAAAACTCGGCGCAGCTTCACCGAGCAGCACAGCCAACGCGTTGTTGAGGGAAGCGCGCCGGCTGGCCAGCGCGGCGGACTCGGCTTCGGTCAAGGCGAGTTCCGCGTCGGCGCGAGTGACGTCCAACTCGTCGGCAGCTCCGATCTGGTACCGCGCGTGGGCGAGTTCACGGTTCTCCCGGCGCAGCGCCAGTCCGGCGGAGATCACCGCCAACTCGTTGTCGACCGTGCGGAGCGAGAAATAATACGCCGCCACATCGGCGCTGAGGGAAAGGCGAACCGCTTCATGCGCGGCCAGCGCAGCGTCGGCGTCGGCCCGCGCACTCTCAGAGAGACGGCGAATGCGCCCAAAGAGATCGAGCTCCCACGCAGCGTTGAGCGAAACTTGATCCGCGGACCCAGTCCGGCCGTTGTTGACCAGGGGATTGCCGTGGACGCGGGCGGCGTCGCCGTTGGCGCTGGCCGCCGGGCAGTAGGCGGAGCGGGCGATCCCTGCGGTCGCGCGCGCCTGCTCGACCCGCGCGACGCTGGCGCGCAGCGACTGGTTGCCGTCCAGCGCACGTGTTTCCAGGGCGTTGAGGTCTTCGTCCTGGAAGGCGCGCCACCAGTCGCCTTGCGCAGTAGCGTCGGAGGGCGTGGCGGTTTTCCAGGCTCCGTAATCAGAATCTCGATACGCCGCTGGCTTCGGCGCGTCGGGACGACGATAGTCCGGACCGACGGTCAAAACCGACGCGGAAACCAGGGAAGTGAACGCGGCAAAGAACGAAAGGAAAAGAGACGTTTTCATCGAAGGAGGATAAGCGGTGGATCAGACTGCGGAGGGAGCGGGAACGGTGGCGGCGGGGGCCGGAGCAGGCTGGGGCTTTTTCAGGCCGAGTTTTTCCAGCACCACGTAGAACACCGGAGTAAGAAAGAGGCCGAAGAGGGTGACGCCGATCATCCCGGAGAACACGGCCACGCCCATGGCCCGACGCATTTCGGAGCCGGCGCCGGTCGAGACCACGAGAGGAAACACCCCCGCGATGAAGGCGATACTGGTCATCAAGATCGGTCGCAGCCGGAGACGAGCGGCTTCGAGTGCGGCGTCCACGATGGACGCGCCTTCCTCGCGGCGCTTGAGCGCGAACTCGACGATCAAGATCGCATTCTTCGCCGCCAGGCCGATCAGCACGATGAGGCTGATCTGAGTGAAAACATTATTGTCCCCGTGCTTGAGCCAGACACCGACCAGGGCGGACAAGAGGGCGAGGGGCACGATCAGGATGACCGCGAACGGCAAACGAAAACTTTCGTATTGCGCGGCCAATACAAGAAAGACGAGCAAGACGCTGAGCGGGAAAACCAGGACGCCGGTGTTGCCGGCCAAGATTTTCTGGTAGGTCAATTCGGTCCAATCCATCACCATTCCCTTCGGCAGCGTTTCCGCGGCGAGCTTTTGCATCAGGGCTTCCGCTTGTCCGGAACTGTATCCAGGAGCTGGAGCGCCATTGATCTCTGCCGCAGGATAACCGTTGTAGCGCATGACCCGATCGGGCCCGTAGGTCTCGTGCACGCTGAGCAAGGAACCGAGCGGAACCATATTGCCGGCAGCGGTGCGGGTCTTCAGTCGAGTGATATCGTCGGCGTGGGCGCGGAATTCAGCGTCGGCTTGGGCGATCACCTGATAAGTGCGGCCGAAGCGGTTGAAATCATTGACGTAGAGCGAGCCGAGATAGACCTGCATGGTCTCGAAAAGATTGCCCAGCGGCACGCCGAGGGCCTTGGCTTTTTCGCGATCGATTTCCGCTTCGAGCTGGGGCGTATTGATGGTGAAGCTGGAGAACACGCCGGTCAGTCCGGGTGTCTGCCGCGCCTTCGCCATCAACTCCTGGGTGGAATTGTAGAGGGCATCGAGGCCCTGGTCGCCGCGGTCTTCGACGTAGAGTTTGAAACCACCAATCGTACCAAGTCCTTGGACGGGCGGAGGTGGAAAGATCGCGACAAAGGCTTCCTGGATTGAACCAAACTCCTGGTTGAGCTGCGCCGCGATCGCTTGGCCGGAGAGCTCTGCGGTCTTGCGTTCCTCGAAGGGCTTGAGGGCGACGAAGACGATGCCGCTGTTCGGGCTGTTGGTGAAACCGTTGATCGAGAGTCCGGGAAACGCGATCGCGTTGGCCACGCCGGGATGCTTGAGCGCGAGTTCGCTCATCCGGCGGATCACGCTATCCGTGCGATCGATCGAGGCCGCGTCCGGTAGTTGTGCGAACGCTACAAGGTACTGCTTGTCCTGGGTGGGTACGAAGCCGCTGGGCGTGTGCTTGAAGGTGACCACGGTCAAACCGAGCAGCCCGACGTAGAGCACGAGAGCGATGACGGAGAAGCGGATGGTGCGCGCCACGCCGCCGGCGTACTTGTGTGAAGCCCATTCGAAGAAGCGATTGAAGGGGCGGAAAAACCAACCCAACGCCGCGTCCATCGTGCGGGTCAAGCGATCCTTCGGCGCATGATGGCCGCGGAGCAGGAGCGCGCTCAAGGCGGGCGAGAGCGTGAGGGAGTTGAAGGCCGAGATCACGGTGGAAATCGCGATGGTGATGGCGAACTGTTTGTAGAATTGACCGGTGAGTCCGCTGATGAAGGCGGTGGGAATGAACACGGCCGAGAGCACGAGGGCCGTGGCCACGATGGGCCCGGTGACTTCGCGCATCGCCTTTTTGGTAGCCTCGACCGGCGAAAGGCCGAGCGAGATGTTTCGCTCGACGTTTTCCACCACGACGATGGCGTCGTCGACCACGATACCGATGGCCAGCACCAGACCAAAAAGGGAGAGCGCGTTGATCGAAAAACCGAAGGCGCTCATCAAGGCGAAGGTGCCGACGAGAGAAACGGGCACCGCGGCCAGCGGGATGATGGAGGCGCGCCAAGTTTGTAGGAAGATAATCACTACAAGCACGACGAGCAGAATGGCTTCGAGCAAAGTGTGGACCACTGCTTCGATTGAACTGCGCACGAAGATCGTCGGGTCGTAGACGATGTTATACTCCAGTCCCTCGGGAAAATCTTTCTTCAACTCCTTCATCGTGGCTCGCACCGCGTCCGAGGTGGCGATGGCGTTCGAGCCGGGGAGCTGAGCGATCGGAATAGCGACCGCCGCCTTGTTGTTGAGCAAGGAGCGTAGCGCATACTCCGAGGCGCCGAGCTCGATCCGAGCGACGTCGCGCAGCAGCACACGTTCGCCGTGCGGACCGGTCTTGATCACGATCGCGCCGAATTCTTCTTCCGAGGCGAGACGACCGTGGGTGTTGATTAAGAGCTCTGTATCCACCGGAGAAGACGTGGGCTGCTGGCCGACCGAGCCAGCGGCGATCTGGACATTTTGTTCGCGAATCGCCGCGACCACCTCCGACGCGGTCAGGCCCTTGCTCGCCACCTTGTTTGGATCGAGCCACACGCGCATCGCGTAGTCGCCCGAGCCGAAGATGCGAACTTGACCAACACCGTTCAGGCGAGCCAGGACGTCGCGCACCTGGAGTGTGGCGTAGTTGCGAACGTAGATGTCGTCGTAGCGTCCATCGGGCGAGAAAAGGTGAACGACCATCAACAGGTCGGGCGAGGCCTTGATGGTAGTGACGCCAAGCCTACGGACCTCTTCGGGCAATTTGGGGAGGGCTTGGGAGACGCGATTTTGGACCTGGACCTGGGCGTTGTCCAAATCGGTGCCGAGCTTGAAGGTGACGGTGAGGGTCATCACCCCGTCGCTCGTCGCCTGCGACGACAAGTAGAGCGCGTTTTCCACCCCGTTGATCGCCTGTTCGAGCGGAGCCGCGACCGTTTCGGAAATCGTTTTCGGATTGGCGCCCGGATAAACCGCGCGCACCACCACGGTGGGCGGAACGACCTCCGGGTATTCACTGATCGGCAGGCGAAAGAGGGCGATCGCGCCCACGAGGAAGATGAGGGTCGAAAGGACGCCGGCAAAAATAGGGCGCTTGATGAAAAAGTCTGAGATGTTCATGGCGAGCGAAGTGAATGGGCAAAGCAGTAGCTAGGAGGTGTTACCTGATCCTTCTTCCGAAGGAGGCTTTCTCTGGTTCGAGCGGTTGCGTTGTAGCCGGCCGCGCTGAGGCCGGGTTGACGTTATTGAATCAATCCCCGGGGTCGGCGCCCCCGGCTACAACGAACGGCTTTGGCGAGGAACTCCTCGTTTAGTACGAGGCGAGGGCGGGTTTTTCCGCAGGGGCGGTGGTCTGGACGATGGCGCCTTCGGGCGCGACCGTCATGCCAGGGCGGATACGACTGAGGCCGTTGATCACGACTTGGTCGCCGACTTGCAGGCCATCGCGAACGATGCGTTTACCGCTCACGATCGGGCCCAGCTTCACCGTGCGGTAGGCCACCTTTTTGTCTGCCGTGACGGTGAGGACGAACTTCTGGCTTTGGTCGGTGCCGATCGCGCGCTCGCTGATCAGCAACGTCTTTTGCGGAGCGCTGATGGGAAGACGGACGCGGGTGAAAAAGCCGGGGAGAAGCGCGCCTTCGCTGTCGGGAAAGACCATGCGAAGAACGAGCGAGCCGGTGGAGGAGCTGAGCCGGTTGTCGGAAGATTCGATGTAACCATGACGCGGATACCCCGTTTCATCGCTCAGCTGCATATCGACCGGCACTCGGCCGGATTCGGTCGCGATCCGACCTTCGCGCTGCAACCGGGCAAATTTTAAAACCGTGGCCTCATCGACGTCCGCATAGACGTACGCGTCGCCGATCGAGACGATGGTCGCCAGCACGGTCGCTGAAGCCGGAGCGCCGGAGACCAGATTGCCCGGGGTGACCAAGGCGCGGCTGATCCGGCCGGTGATCGGCGCGCGCACCTGAGTGTGCTCCACGTCGAGCTTGAGCGAGGCGAGATCGGCTTCGGCGGCGAGCGCGGCGGCTTGGGCTTCGCTGAAACGGGAACGACGCGCGTCGGCTTCTTCCGCAGAAATCGCGTGCGCGCCGAGGAGCTCGTTGGCACGCTTGGCTTCCCGCTCCGCGACGTCGGCGTGGGCCTTGGCCTGAGCGGCCCGCGCTTCGCCTGCGGCCAGCTGAGCGGCGTACCAGCGCGGGTCGATCACGAAGAGAACGTCGTCCTTGTGCACGATCTGGCCAGCTTCGAAACGAACCTCCTCGACGTGCCCGGAGACGCGAGGGCGGAGCTCCACGGTTTCCTTGGCTTCGACCCGGCCGACCAGCTCTTGAAATTCAGTCAGCAGCTTCTCCTCGACCGGAGCGACCGTGACCTTCGGGGCAGGCGGCACGGCAACGGAAGCGGTTTCGCCGCGCAGGGTGGAAAGCTCCAGCAAATTGCCGAGGGCAAAAAGAACCGCGCTCAATCCGAGAAGGCCGAGCCGGCGGACGAGATTCGAAGGGGGCGTGAGAGGAGACGAGTTCATGAGGTGAAGAGAGGAGTGAAGACGAAAGAGGAGGTGCGAGACATAGTTGACTATCTATCTAGTGATTTGGCTCTAAAAAACGCGCACTTGGCGTGTGCGCGTGGGAAGGAGGAAGCGGAGTTTAGCGCGCGGGAAGCGGCGACTTAGCGCGAAGAAAGTGGAGCACGACCTGCGGAAGGTTCTGCATCAACGAAGGATCGTTCATAATCCGGGCTTGGCTGACGACCCCCTCGACCAATCCCATCAAACTGGCGGCTTTTTCGGCGGGATCACAGGCTTCAACCGAACCTTCGGCCACGGCGTCGCGAATGGCCGATTCCCAGTAGCGGCGTTTGCGGGCCAGAATTTCCCGAGTCTTTTGAGCGACCTTTGATTCCTGCGTGCTCACTTCGGAACCAACTGAGCACAGGGGACATCCGAGAGTCTTACCGGTCCGCTGCTTGACCTCGCATTGTTTGAGGTAGGCGTGCTCAAGGTAAGAGGTGATCCGTTTCAAGGGGTCGACGGAAGGAGAAAACTTTTCATCCAGCGAAGGTTTCCATTCTGTCAGCCAAAGCCGTTCCAGGGCTTCGGCCGCGAGGTCGATCTTGGATTCGAAAAAGTAATAGAAGCTGCCTTTTTTGACCTTCGCCTCAGCGCAGATATCGTCGATCGTGACCGACCCGAAGCTATCTTCCCACATCAGCTTGAGGATAGCATCCAAGAGGCGTTCTTTGGCGTCGGATGTTCTGCTCATGGGAAAAACGGATAGTTGACTGTTTAGTCAAGTCAAGCGGGTTTTTGAATTTCCCTTCGTCGACGATAAGCGAGCGGGCGGCTTTAAGATCCGTAAACCTCGAGTGATCCGGTCCTGGACCGGCGAATAAATATCGGACGGAATTTTCCGCCTGCCGCGGGGTGTGGCCCGTTTTGAGCTGAAACAATCTTATGCGTTCTATCCATTTCCCCCTGCAGAAGAACGCCGTGACGCAGCTCAGGCAGCCCGACACGGATGGTTTGATAGGCGAAGCCGCCTCGGCGGCCGAGATGATCAAGTGTGCGATTGTGGACCGTGAGTTTGCTTTTCACGCGGCCCATTTAGGCGATGCCCGCACGTCCGCCCGCTATCGCGCGCGGATGCGGGAGATGGCACTTCGGGCCCGAGCCTACGCGCGCCAAATTCCGCCGGACGACCAGCGACTCGCCTCGCGGGAGGAGATGATGTAGTCGAAACCTCACTACGCCGAGCAAAGCAGCGTAGTGGATAAGCGGATATAGCACAGCCACGCTGAGGCAAGGCCTGCGTCGCAAGGCAAGACATCTCGGCCTAGCGGTAGACCGCGGGCCAAAAACCCTAAACGCATGATGCGTTTTTCGGGGGGGCCGAATCCATTCAATCGATTTTACCGAAGCAAACGAAGAGGACCAAGAGCGGGTGAAAAAGAAGAGTTTTTCCTCCACCGGACATGAAATGGAACTTAGACCTTTAGAAGTGGGCCCCTTCGTTTCCTCGGCTTTCTTCTATGAGTTTCTCGCAGCCAAATCAGAGCGCAACGCTGGGTCTTACTTTCGCCCTTTTACGGCCTCGTCTTTCGGAATCTCGTTGTCCGTTTTCAACATGAGCACGGGGGTTTTGTGTTTTACCCAGACTTCGGCTTCTTTGAAGTGCTTGGCCGGAATGTTCTCGATCGCTTCACCCACGGTTTTTGCGGGGTAGAGCCGGCCTTTTTTCGTGGCGTTGTAGTCGTAAGCGGCCCGGAAAATCCGCTCTTCGGTCGTGGCTGGGCTCTCATCCTCGGGAATTTGCATCGCCCAGCCGACAAAATCGTGTTTCGGCAGTTTACCGTCGGGGTCAGAGATTAGGATGACAAACTGCTTTTTGACCGCGGGCGGTTTCTCCTCCTCTGCCTCCGCCTGCGTGAGGGTGTTCATCTCTTCGACGATTTGACGCAGCAGTTTGGGATCGAGCTGGTTTCTCTTCAGGATTTCGGCGACTTGGTTGACCTCAATTTTTGGCATGGAGCAAGGAACGATTTTGGCTCACGAAAGGGCACGTTCCGGTGCCATCGACAAGCTAAACCATGCATCAGCCCTCCCATGCCCAGCGCGAAGATGAAATTTTCGACGTGGTGGACGCGCACGACCGCGTCGTCGGCCAGGCCACGCGGAAGGAGGTGCACGCTCGAAAACTGCTTCACCGGGCGGTCCATGTTTTGGTTTTTGACCAGCTTGGACGCGTCTTTCTCCAAAAACGATCGATGGCCAAGGATAGTTCGCCCGGTTGCTGGGATTCCTCCTGCTCCGGTCACCTCGACGCAGGCGAAACCTATATCAATGCCGCGGTACGCGAGCTCGCGGAGGAAATTGGAATAACGACGCTGCCTGAGCGGCTGGTTCATCGGCTGCGCTTGAGCGCGGCGTCGGATACAGGGTGGGAATTCGTATCCATTTATACCTTACGCTACGACGGCCCGATCGCGATCAATCCCGCGGAGATCGAACGCGGTGAGTGGTTCGCCCCGGCCGCAGTCACCCAAGCGATGAGCGAACGCCCACGCGATTTCACCAGCACGCTGCGCAAGCACTGGGGTGCGGTGAGCGGCGCAATGACGAGCGACCAATAACGCCGCATGCGGTGCGGAAGGACCAATGGACAGAGGTTTGGTTGTAGCCGGGGGCGCCGACCTCGGTGCCTTGGGTTCGTCGTGCGTCGATCAAAGACCGGGGTCGGCGCCCCCGGCTACAACTCGGTCCCCCTCCTTCCATTGGCCACTCCCTTACCCTCCGTTGTTCTGCGATCTCTCCCGGAGTTTTTTGATATCGTCGAACTGTTTGGGCGAAATCAGGCGGCGCGGGACGCGGCGTTCGGCTTCCGCGATGAGGCGGTCCCAATCGGCATCGGTCAGGGGCCCATAGGGCTCCCACGAGGAATGGTGGCCTTGCTTGCGCAGCCACTCGATATTCCCTCCGTGGATGGTGACGCTGATCTGGAATTTGCCTGCTTCGGTGTCTTTCGACCACCAACCGAACTCAATGCTCATGGGGAAGCGCTTAGCGACGAAGTGCCGGTGGGCGCGAGCGCAATCTCTGTCACGGTGGACCCGGGACGAAATTCCCCGCCTCGGCGCACGATGCGTCGAATGATGAGCCGGTCGGACATCACATCCACCAAACGTCCGCCGCGTGGTGGAGTGAACGATCCGGTGTTGATCAAGATTCGGCCGTCGGGCGCGCGCCATACTCCCGGATGATGGGTGTGACCGGTGATGATGACGCGAGCGGTGGCGCGTTGTTCTTTGGCCACTCTGAAGACGATCTCGGGAAAACTTCGCCAGGCCCGAAGCATCCCGAGCGTCTGATGAGGGGGAAAGAGGGCGTAGAACGCACGCTGCAGTTTGGCCCACGTGCCGCGCTGGTTTGGATCGTGTTCACGCGGCAGTTTTAAACAGATCTGTCGATACAGTCGAAAGCGGGTTTCCAGCTGCTGGATATCAGCCATCGGAAAGGCCGCAGCCTGGGTCCGTATTCGTCGTCGGATCTCCGGGACCAAGCGGCTCCAGGGCGCGATGTCGTCGAAAAAAACGTGGCCATGCGTCACCCAAATAAGACCACCGCCGAGACTGAGCTCGTCCGAAGCGGAGATATCCGGATCGTGGTTACCGGCAAGGAAACACGTGTCGGCCGAGTGCTGAGCAAAAAAGCGTTTCACTTCACCCACGATTTCCTGGGGATTGTCGCGCACCTGTGTATCCAGAGTGTCACCATTCATCACCACGCGCCCGACGCCGTCGAGCAGCGGTTTGACTTCGTCCAGGCGCTCAACCCAGCTCGCCGGGTCGGTGTAGTGGAAATCAGAGAGGATGCGAAGGGCGGGAGCGCTCACGGGTACCGAGGGAAATGAACCGGCCCCAGCGACTTGCGCAATCGTTTTGACGGACTGGCCGAGAATCGTGGGCGCCGAGGCGTTCCGAGCGAGTGCAGCGCGGCGGAGGGACAAGATCCAGCCTTCCGCGTCGGTCTCACCCTTTCGCGCTTTCGTTCTTTGGCACCTCCCCGCACTCACCACTCTCGTTCATTTCCCGTCTTGCCAGAGCGGGGCCTGGACCGGTTGAGTCCGTCCATGGCAATTTTTGGATCCCTCGCTACGGTGCGCGAACAACTCGGGCCTTCGAAATCGTTTGAAGCCGCCTTCGCCTATCTGGACGACTGCTTTCATCCCGGGAGTGCGGCGAATCTTCGCCTGCAACAGATTCCCGAGGGGAAATCCGAGCGGATCGAACTGGCCGGCGGCGCTTTTGCCCTGGAGCAAGTTTACCGGACGAAGACGCGGGCGGATGGATTTTTCGAGTCTCACCGGGCCTACATCGACGTTCAGGTGGTCGTCTCGGGCGAGGAATTTATCGAAGTGTTGGATACAGCGGGCCTGCAGGTCAAAGAAGACCGTACTCCGGCCAAAGACGTCTTGATCTACCACATGCCCGACACCGCTTCCGCGCTCCGCTTGCGCGCGGGCGAGGCCGCTGTGCTGTATCCGGTCGATGGGCACATGCCGTCCGTTTCCACCGGTCAACCGAGCTTGGTGCGGAAGATCGTGGTCAAGGTTCCGGTTAAATAAACCTGTCCGTTTGCTCGCTTCGCCCGCGTCTGAAAAAGGCGGCGCGAGGCGGGTGGCTCGATGAACTATCGACATCAGTTTCATGCCGGGAATTTTGCGGACGTTTGGAAACACGCGCTGCTTCTTCCTCTGATCCGTGGCCTGCAACGGAAGGAAAAAGGTTTTCTCTTCCTCGATACTCACGCGGGCCGGGGAAGCTATGACCTCGCCGCCGCGGCCCACGGCGAATCGCTGGAACGCACGCCTGAGCATCCCGAGGGAATCGGCCGGCTCGAGACGGCAAAGGACCTGAACGGCGACCTCGCCGCCTACCTGGCCCTCGTCCGGCAGTTCGATCGTTCCCGCGGCAATTTCGGGCAGTCACTGCGGTTCTATCCCGGTTCGCCCTGGTTGGCGCAGCTGAGTTTGCGTCCCCAAGATCGGCTGGCGCTCTGCGAGCTTCACCCCCAAGAGCACGACGCGCTGATCGCGGAATTCGCCTCCGAACGCCGAGTCTCGGTGCATGCGCTGGATGGATACAAAGCCGTTCGCGCCATGCTGCCTCCATTGGAGAAACGGGCGCTGGTCCTGATCGATCCGCCGTTCGAGGAAAAAGACGAGTTCACCCAAATTGTGTCTGCGATGGTGGACGGACTGCGGCGTTCTCCCGCCGCGACCTTTGCCGTCTGGTATCCGCTGACCGAACGCGCCCGGGCCGACGCGTTTTTAGACGACGTGCTCCGCCAAGCGTTTCCACCGTGTTTCACCGCGGAGTTGACCATCGCGGGCGAGTTTTCTCCCTTAAAAATGCGTGGCTGCGGCTTGTTGGTCGTCAATCCTCCGTGGCAAATCGAGGCGGAACTCGCTCCGATCATCGCCGACTTGGCGAAACGCCTCGCGCAGGAACCAGGCGGTGCCGGAGTATTGCGTTGGTTGATACGTGAAAAGTAAGGCAGCGGAAACCGCTCACGAACTTGAGAAGGAACCACTAATGAACACTCATATGCACTAATGGAATACCGCTTTGTAACCAAATGATGGTTACGTATTCATTAGTGTCTATGAGTGTTCATTAGTGGTTAATAAATCCGGGTTTGAATGAGCGAAGATGAGCGTTCACGAGCGGTTTAAAATCTTTCTTTAAATCGGCGGTCCTATCGATCGCGTTGAACGAAGGACTCGTGCCAGTGGCGGAGGCACAGCCAGTTTGCCAGGTTGACTAGCCCGGCGAGGGAGAATCCCAGCACGCAGCAAATGCCCGCGGTGGCGAAAAGGGCCGGTGTATCCAGATTTGAACTATAGATCACGGTCATGAAGCCGAGCCCACCAACCCCGCCCGCGGCGTTCCCCGCGAAAAAATCGCCGACGACGGCCCCGATTGGGGCCAAGATCGCGGAGATGCGCAGCCCGGTGAAAAAGTAGGGCAGCGCGGCGGGCAAGCGGAGATGCAGGATCTCCTGCCAGCGCGTGGCCCGACTCATCCGAAACAGATCGACCAGGTTTCGATCGGTTGAAATCAGCCCCTGCGTCGTGTTCACCACGAGGGGAAAGAAGCTGATTAAAAACGTGATGATCGCGACGCTGATTAGGCCTTGTCCGACCCAGATGAGGAGAATCGGAGCAACCACGATGATGGGGGTCAATTGAAGCACCATCAGATAAGGAAAGAGGCTGGCGCGAATCCAGGAGGAGACGGAGAGCAGCAGAGCCAGGCCCAGGCTCAGCGCGACGGAAGCGACGAATCCCGCGGCCGCCCCTTTTGCCGTGCTCAGGGTCGCGGGGATCAGCTCGTCGCGATGCTCCCAAACGGCGGTGACCACTTCGTGCGGATAGGGCAAAACGAATTTGCGACTGGGATAGGTCACGTCGATGTGCCAACGGATCGCATACACCACCGCGATGGCGAGCAGACCGAGCAACAGAGGCGATAGTATCCGTTTCATGGAGTCGCAGAGGCCGGCGCTTCGACTGAGCGCAGCGCACGAGAGACCTCGACCACGAGGTGGTGAAAAGCGTCGGACTGTCGGGTTTCCAAGGTGCGTGGATAAGCAAACGGAACGGTATACTCTCGGTGGATACGTCCGGGATTGGCGGAAAGGATAACAATGCGATTTGAAAGAAACACCGCTTCGGTCACGGAATGGGTCACGAAAAAAGCGGTCCATGCCTGCTGCTCTCGGATGGAGAGAAGCTCTTCATTCAGGTGATCGCGGGTCATCTCATCGAGCGCACCAAACGGTTCATCGAGGAGGAGAATCTGGGGTTCGAGCGAAAGCGCGCGAGCGATAGAGACGCGCATCTTTTGCCCGCCGGAGAGTTGGCGAGGAAAGGCCCGCTCCTTTTCCGAAAGCCGCACTTGCGCGAGCGCGCGTCGCCGACGCTCCTCGCGCACGGAGGGCAGCAGGCCGCGGAGAAGCAGCGACATTTCCACGTTTCGCGCGACGTTCAGCCAGGGCAAAAGGGTCGGTTCTTGAAAAACAAAAGCGAGGTTCTCCGTCGCCGTGCTCACGGGTTGACCGTTAATCGTCAACTCCCCGGCGTCGAACGGACTCAGACCAGCAATCAGCCGAAGCAGGGTGGATTTCCCGCAACCGCTCGGGCCGATGAAGCTGATGAAATCGCGTTCGTGGGCCGAAAACTCAATGCGATCGAGCACGAGCGGTCCATCGCCGTAACGTTTGGAAACAGCCTGAAATTGCACAATCGGCGAGGACTTCGTCATGCGGGCATTTCAGCTCGGCGATAAAACCGAGCGAGGTCGAGCTCGAGAATCTCTGATCCACAGGCCTCGATCCTTTTTCACCGAAGCTAACGAAGAGAACAAAGCGTTGCAGGTTTAGCTTTGCCTGTGTTTCCAAGCTACGAATTCAAAACCCGAAGCGATGGCAGAAAATGACGTGCCCGCGCTCGACGCTTCGTTTCCTTTGTTCTCTTCTGTAAAAACAATTCCCTCCTCGGGCAGGAATCCGTGATCTACGCCTTCGGCAGTGCCTCCAAACCGGTTTGAGCGTCCTTGTTTGTCGGCTCGAGTTGGAGGGCAGCCTCGAAGTGGCGACGCGCCTCGGCCGGCGCGTTCTTTTGGGCGTAGAGTTGGCCCAGCCGGACATGGGCGGCGGCGTATCCAGGAAAGCCCTCGGGCGCGGGCAAGGTGAGGCTTTTTTCCAACGCCGCGATGCCTTCGTCAAGGTGTGTCCCCGATGCGGCGGCGATTCTGCCGGTGACGTAGAGTAGGCCGTAGTCGTCGCCGTGTTCGCGCAAGGTGTCTTCGCACGCCGCGATCGCCTCGTCATAACGTTTTTCTCCTTCGTAGAGGGTGGCGAGGAGACGCGTGCCAGCGGGAGCGTCCAGTGCGCGCAGTTCTTTCGCTTGGTCGTAGGCCTTGGTCATTCCGCCGCCGACCAGGCTGGGCGCTTTTCGACAAAAGGTAATCAAGGCCGCGCGGGCCTCTTCGCTTTTCGGCGCGAGCTCGACCGCGCGTTCAAGAGCGGTGCAGGTTTGGCGAGCGGCAGTAAAAGAGCGCGTTTGATTGGCGATCGCACCGTAGGCGTCGCCCAAGGCAACAAAGTAGTCGGCGTTGTTCGGCGCGAGACGCGTCGCTTTCTCGAGGTACGTCACCGCGTCTTCACTCCGTTTTCGACGACGCGCGATGCAACCGAGGTAGTAGGCGATCTGCGGATCGTCGGGGCTCTGAGTTTCGAGTTGGGCAAACTGGAGAGCGGCGCCGTCGTAGTCCTTTTGCTTATACAGCGCGAGGGCGCGGGTGAGGTCTTCGGACTCTGTCGCGCCGACAGCGACAGGCGCGGCTAGCATTGCGGTCAACAGCGCGCACCGGAGGAGTGGTTTCACCATGGCTCGGCAAAGATGGCGCGTTGGCTATCTGTGTCCAGCGTGCCTCGCTCCTCAAATCATTTTACAGAAGAAAACAAAGGGAACGAAGAGACCGATGCAGGCTCAACTTTTCTAGCCACTGCTAAGGTGTAAGCAGGGGGATTGGAATATGAGGTAGGGAGAAACTGGTGACGCTTGGTTCTCTTCGTTCCCTTTTGTGAAAACGGATTGGCGCCCTCAATCCCTCAAGAGAACGAGTACGAGTAAGGAAGCTCTGAAAAACGTGCGAAGCGGCTCGAAGGTAGGGCGGGGCGTCCCTGCCGAGCCGTAGTCAACGCGGCTCACCAGGGACCCGCCGTCGCCAAGGCTATGGCGCGCCAAGCGGTTCGTCCCACCCTCGGACCGCACACAGAATCCCAGTACGTCTATCGTTTTCAGAGGCTCGGTAAGAGAACAAGAACGACGACGCACGGATCTCCGGAGCCGATCAATCCGTTCTTAAGGCGACCATCGGGTCCACCTGGGTTGCTCGGCGGGCGGGCACGAAACAGGCGGCGAGCGCGATGAGGCCGAGGAGGGCGACCACTCCGAAGTATATCAACGGGTCCTGGGGATTGACCTGAAAAAGGAAGTTCGCGATCGCGCCTTTCAAGACGCTGACGAGCGCGAAAGCGGCGACCGCGCCGAACGCGACTCCGATCGCGAGTTGTCCCATCCCTTGTTGCAAGACGGTCCGAAGAATCGTGCTGCCGTTTGCGCCCAGGGCCATGCGGATTCCGAACTCTTGAGTGCGTTGATTGACGGAGAAAGACATCACGCCGTACAAACCGACCGCGGAAAGCACCACGCCGACCAGACCGAAAATCGAGAAGAGGGTCGCGAGAATGCGGTTTTGCGCGAGGGTTTCGTTGAGCAGCGCTTTTGGGGTTCCGACGAAGTAGAGCGGCAGATTGCAGTCGAGTTTTGCGATCTGCTGCCGGAGCGTGTCGGTCAGCGTCTCAGGCCGGCCGCGCCCTCGAACGATGATGGTCACAAAAGAGGGAGGTTCGAATTCCAGGGGGACAAAATAACCCGCGTTGTCGGATACTCCGGGAATGGAAAAAGGTCCCTGCATCAGCGTGTCTGGGACCACTCCGACAATGGTGCGCCACGGCCCCTCTGGATTCACTCGGCGGATACGGTGGCCAACGGGTGAGTCGTTGCCAAAATGTTTTTTCGCAAACACCGTATTGACCAGGGCCACGGGCTGGCGCGTGTCGCTATCGGCCAACGTGAATTCATTCCCGGCGAGGGGTTTCAAGCCCAGGCTTTCGAAATAACCGTCCGAAATATTCTCGACCGTGGCCCGGGGCGCGTCGTTGGGATTGGCAAACGACTTTCCATCGAGCTCGTATTGCGACGGGCCATTGAAGGTCATGCGAAAACGTGAGGTGAGCGAGGCGTATTCGAAAGCTGGATTCGCACGTAGCTCGCGTTCCACCCGTTTAAAAAAGGCGAGGCGATCCGCCGGGGTTGGGTAATCGGCTTCAAAGAGACCCATCCGCGCGGTCAGGACGGAACCCGTGTCATAGCCAAAACTGACCGTCTGTTGATTGACGATGGAGCGAACCATCAGCGCGCATGAAACGAGCAATGCAAAGGTCAGGCCGATTTGGCCGATCACGAGAAGGCGGGTGATTTTGCCCACCAGCCGGCTGGTGTTTCCGCGTCCCGACTCCTTCATCACTTCCGCCGCATTGGCGTGAGCCGCGACCACCGCGGGCACGAAGCCAGAGACAAAAACGGTGGCGATCACAACCGCGACGACGCTGCCGACCACGGGCAAATCGACGGTGAAATGGACCCAGAACGGCATGGGAAAGGTGAGGCCTTGAATCGCCTGGGTGAGCAGGTCGATGGCCCAGAAGGCCAGAGCGACTCCCACGACTGCTCCGATCGTGGCGAGGACGAAACTCTCGGTCAGCATCTGGCGAATCATCCGAAATCGAGAAGCGCCGAGGGCTCCGCGGATCGCCAGTTCCTTGGCCCGCAGCGTCGCACGTGCGAGCTGCATGTTCATCACGTTGACGCAAGCGATGAGGAGAACCGCGAGTACGGCGGCGAACATGAGGTGGATCATGTTTTCAACCTGCGGCCCGATGAAGTTGCGCAGCATCGGTTGGATCTGCACATCGGTCAGCTGGCTATTGGTTTTTGGATACTCGAGCGCCAGGCGTTTGGCCATGGCGTCAAATTCCACCTTGGCTTGATCGATCGTAGTCCCTGGTTTGATACGGCCAAAGACCGCCGGAGCGATGGCCTGCGGATCGCCCCGCAGTTTCGGAGGGAATTCATTAAAGAGCGGGACCCACAGCTCCTCGTTGACCGGGAATTTGAACCCGGCCGGCATCACGCCAATCACGGTCGCGGTTCGGCCGTTCATCCGAAAGGTTTTTCCAATCACGTCGCGCGCGCCCCCAAACTCTCGTTGCCAAATCGCGTGGCCGATGATCGTGACTCGCTCCGCGCCGGGTTTGTCGTCGTCCGCTCGGAAGGTGCGTCCAATGACGGGCTGAACACCGAGGAGGGAAAAGAAGTTGTGGGTCACGTAGCCGCCGGTGAACCGGACTGCTTTGCCATCGATGGTGGCGTTGACCGTGGAGCCGTTGAGATAGGCGGCCAGTTCGGTGAAGGTGTGCTGGCCGGCGACAAACTCGGAAAAGTCAGGCATCGCCACTCCGCCGCCGAAACCTCCATTCGGCAGTTTGGGATCGCGCAGCTGCAGATCCATCAGGCGTTCAGACTCAGGGAAGGGCAAACCGCGCCAGAGCATGCCGCGAATGACGGAGAGCTGCGTAGTCACTCCACAAATACCGAGGGCCAGCACCACGACCGCGAGCAGGGTAAACGCCTTGTCCTTGATCAGACCGCGGGCGCCGATTCGAAGATCTTGATAGACGGTTTCGAAGAACATGGGAGTAGTGAGGGTTTGGAGACGCTAAAAATTTTTATTCGAAAGACCGACGGCAGTGGGGGCCGCCCACTCGGGACTGGTGGGCTTCCTCTCGAACGCTGGAATCGATCACCCCGGCGACAGTGGAAAGATTTTCTGTGAATTCACTCATAACGCAGGGCCGCGTTCGGATCGATCCGCGTGATGCGGCGAGAGGGCAGGTAACAGGCGAGAAGCGCCACCGCCACGAGCAGGACTGGAACCAGCGCAAAGGTCGGCGGGTCGTGCGGGGACACGCCGTAAAGTGTGCCCGAGAGAAGCGGGACGACGAGAAACGCGCCGACCAGCCCAAAGCCGAGGCCGGCGGCGATCAAAACCGTGCCGTGCCGGAGAACCATGCGAACGACCTCGCCCGGTTGTGCCCCCAGCGCCATGCGCATCCCGAGCTCTTGCCGACGCTGGCTGACGGTGTACGTCATGACGCCATAAATACCGATGCAGGCGAGGAAGAGGGCGATGCCGCCGGAAATGGTGAAAAGATAACTAAAGAAGCGGTGGACCCAGACTTGACGAAGCAGGATATCCTCGAGCGTAAACGTATCATAAAGCGGGATACGGCTATTTACCGCCAGGACTTCGTCTTTGACCAGGTCGACATAAGGGCCAGGATCGCCCGCGGTTCGCATCACGACAGTCATGAAGCTCGGGTCGTCTTGCGTGGCCGGCCGATAAAAGGTGGGTTGATGGCTTTCGACGTCGGTCTTGAACTGAACGTCTCCGACCACCCCGACGATTTCCATCAGCGGGTGGTGCGTTTTGCCGTCTACGGTCAGAAGACGAAAGCGGCGTCCGATCGCACTTTTTGCGTCGCCGAAGTTTTTCGTGGCAAACGCGAGGTCGACCACGGCGACAGCCGGGGCCTTCGATCCATCGGCTTCGGTGAAGAAACGTCCGGTGAGCAGAGGAATTTGCAGCGTGCGAAAATATCCCGAACTGACCAGTTCCATGGCGCCAACCGGTGCTTCAGTATAAGAGGTAGGCTCCGCCGCGCCTTCCGGGAGAAAGGCGGAGATTTCGTTTCTTTGTGGACTCGCTAAATAGCTGCTAGTCACCCCGGCGGACACCACCCCGGGAAGCGCGGACAGACGCGACTCAACGTCATGGAAAAACTGAGACGCCCCTTCGCCTGACTTGCTTGTCATGGACGGAGGGATACCGGTCCGGAACGTCAGTACGTTCTCCCGATTGAAGCCGGGATGGACATTGCGCAGATTGATAAAACTCCGCAGGAGAAGCGTGGCGCCGACGAGGAGGACGAGGGCGATCGCAATCTCAATCACGACGAGCGTGTTGCGCAGGCGATGGTGGCCTGTTCCTTCTTGGCAGGTTCGGCCGCCTTCCTTGAGTTCGCTGACCAGACCGGGTCGGGTGGCTTTGAAAGCCGGGATCAGCCCGAAAAGAGCCGCGGCGAAGAGAGACAGGAACGTGACGAAAAGAAAAACGCGCCCGTCGACATCGAAGCGAAGCCAGAAGGGCGTATCCACCGGGATCGCCGCGGTCATCAAATCCACGCCCCAGAGTGCGAAGACCAAGGCTCCCACTCCGCCGAGCAGCCCGAGGACGAGGCTTTCGGCGAGAAATTGTCGAATCAACTGAGCGCGTTCCGCCCCGAGCGCGAGACGGATGGCCACCTCCTTGCTCCGAGCTGAGCCGCGAGCGAGTTGGAGGTTCGCCACGTTCAAGCAGGCAATAAGAAAGACAAAAAGGACCGCGCCAAAAAGCAGCTTGGTCGATTCGGCGGAGTCGCGAAGGGTGTGTTCCCGCATCGGCTCGACACGAAGGCGAATCCCTTCGTTCGATACTTTGTATTCATGTTCCAACGACGCCATAATGCCATCGGCCTCGGATTGAAGCTGAGCGAGGGTTACGCCGGGTTTCAGTTTGGCCTGGGCATTGAGATGATAATATCCCCGCGTTTTGGCTTTTTCCGAATCGATACTAAAAGGCGTCCAGATCTCGGTTCTCTGTGGATAACCCCAGCCCTTCGGCATGACGCCGATGATCAGGGTCGGCTCGCCATTGGCGGTGATGGTCGTGCCGATCACCTCGGGACTTCCACCGTACTTTCGCTGCCAAAATCCATAACTGAGCAACGCCACGCGCGGGGCATCAAGCCGGTCTTCGTTCGGGAGAAAATTGCGACCCACCACCGGCTTCACGCCCATCTGGTCGAAAGCTTCGGGCGAGATTTCTGTGCCGAGGAGCCGTTCGGGTTCGGCCGCGCCTCCGAGAATAACCGTCTTGTCGCCGAAGATCCAGAGGCCCGAAACGGTGGTGAGCCGGGCTTTCAAATCGCGAAAGTCCGCGAAGTTCAGCCCCAGTGCGTCGTGCCCCCGCCGCAAGTCCGTCTCGGTCATGAAGACGAGCCGCTCCGCGTCCTGGATCAAAGGCAAGGGACGGAGAAACATCGCGTTGATCGCCGAGAAGATCACCGTCGCCGACCCGATCCCCACCGTCAACGTGAGCACCGCAATCACCGTGAACAACGGCGATTTCGCGAGCATCCGGCAGGAGTAGCGGAAGTCGGAGATCATGGTGGGATAATGACCAATGACCAGTGACTAATGACCATTGGAAAGACCTTCCGAACCGCCGAAATTGCCGCTGTAGGTGTCATGGCACTACGGAGAGACTGGGATCATCCTATTTATCTAGTGCCGTCGCCGGTGGTTATCTCACGGAAGTGAAGCGCTTCCCCGCCATGGAATTTTTGCTCCGTGCAATGGTCATTGGTCACTGGTCATTGAACCATTGCGCGGCGCAGCCGCGTCAGGCTTCCACTTGTTCTTCGACCACGCGGCCGTCGAAAATGTGGATGCTGCGGTCGGCGTTGCGGGCGAAGCGGGGATCGTGCGTTACCATCACGATGGTCGCGCCGGCTTTGTGGAGGTCGCGGAGGAGCTGCATGACCGCCTCGCCGTTTTTCGAATCGAGGTTTCCGGTGGGCTCGTCGGCCAACAGAACCGCCGGATGCCCCGCGAGCGCGCGGGCGACCGCGACGCGTTGCTGCTGACCGCCCGAGAGCTGGGAGGGGAGGTGCTTGGCCCGGTGGCCCATCCCGACTTTTTCCAAGGCCTCTTGGACGCGAGTCTTGCGCTCGGCCGCAGCCATGCCGCGGTAGGTCAGCGGCAGCTCGACGTTTTCGTAAACCGTCAGGTCCCCAATCAAGTTGAACGACTGGAAAATGAAGCCGATCTCGCGATTTCGGATTCGCGCGCGCTCCGGCAAGGAGAGCCCCTGGACCGGGCGGCCATTGAGGATGTAGGAGCCCTCGGTCGGCGTATCCAAAAGTCCCAGAATGGAGAGGAGGGTTGATTTGCCGCAGCCAGAGGGGCCTGCGATGGAAACGTATTCGCCTTTGAGGATTTCGAGGTGAATCCCGGACAGGGCGTGGGTTTCCACTTCGTCGGTCAGAAATACTTTCGTGACACCTTCGAGTTTGATCAATGCGTCGGCAGCGGCGGGCATGGTGAGAGAGAGGAAGTTTCGGTGAGGAAGGGTTTAACGCAGGGTTTCACTATCGTAGGCCACTACGAGGGCGAAGAGAGCGATGATGACTACGACGAAGAACATGGTGGAAGCAGGGGTAGTGCATCGAAGTAACTAAACTGACGGTGAGTTGGACAAAGTGGGTGAGACTGGCAGGTAAGGTATCAAAAGAGCAATTACAGTTCATAGGAACGGGCGGACGCAGGTTTCATGATTTTTCCGAGGAAAGTGTAACGGCCGGCTTCACTATCAGTTGAGCTTTACGCGATCGTGAGTATCCCACTGCGACATATCCGAAAGAATGACCCGATCGCCGGGTTGCAGGCCGTTGACGATCTCGATCGTATTCACCGAACTGCGACCGAGTTGAATCTGCGCGCGAGTGGCGTACACGCCCTCCGCGTCGAGTTTAAAAATCCCGACCGTGCTTCGCTCCTGGCCAAACGCGGGGCGGCCAACGTAGAGCACGTTGTCCAATCGCTCCAATTCGATCGTGCCGTCGACGGAGAGATCAGGACGGGCGCCACGCGGCAAATCGCCGGTGAGCGTCACGTCGACCAACACAGTGCCGTTTTGGACCGCGGGATCGATCCGAGCGACTTGTCCGTTGACCAGCCCATTTCGCGTGTCGATCACCGCCTGTTGCCCAATCAAAATATCCTTAGCCTGCGTTTCGGGCACCCGCACTTCGGCCTTGAGCCGGGAAGGGTCGGCGACGCGCGCGAGATTCGTCCCAGGCTGCACCTGTTGGCCAACCTCCACGGGGAGCACCTGAAGCACGCCGGCCACGCTGGCACGGACGAAGAGTGCTTCGAGCTCCTCGTGCCGTAAGCGGGCTTGGGCGCGCAGCCGATCGACTTCGGCCTCTTTGACTGCGAGCTGCGGAGGAATCGAGTCTTTGGAAAAGGAGAACCGTTTTTGCTCGATGGCGTGACGCGTCGCCAGCTCTTCCGCAGTGACACGCGATAACCGTAGTTCCAAAGGGGATACCAAGCCGTCCTTCGACAAATCCTCGTTCACCTCGGCGCGGAGTTTGGCTTGTTCGTATTCCGACTTGGTCCGCGCCGCTTCCGACTCGGCTTCGAGCACCCCGCGTTCGAGCTGAACCTTCAAATTGACCAGTTCCGCCTCGGCCGCCTTGAGCTGGGAATCGGCGTTGGCCGAGGCCTGTTCGACATCGGGATTTTTGAGCTCGACGATCACACTGTCGGGTTTGACCACCGCGCCGGGACGGATGACGATACGGTCGACCCGCCCCGAAGTGCGCGCCGCGATCCAGCGGATTTCTTCTGGGACGAGGGTACCCAGGCCGCGCACCTGACGGACCATCGGGCCACGCTTCACCGTATCGATCCAGACCAAGTTCCGCTCCACCGTCGGTGCCGCCGGTTTGAGACGACTGAGCAGAAAGGTGGCGGTGGCGAGAACCACCACCGACACAATGCCGATGACGATGCGTTTGCGACGCTTGGCTTGGAGAGCTTGAGGACGAGCGATGTCCATGACGTGACCCCTTCGTTTGCAGTCGCCATGCCAGTTGGGCGGAGTCGTAATAAGTGACTAGTAGTAAGGCAGAAGTGACAAAACATCGACCACGCGCAATTGAAGATTCGCAGCGCCCGTGGGATTATTTCGTCCCAGAAGTGGGATGAAACGGTGGGGCTGTACTTCCGCAGAAGTACGACGCGTGAGACTCCCGGCATTTTAGATAAGAAACGTTCGATCCAATTTACAGAAGCGAACAAAGAGAACAAAGAGCGGGTTAAAAGAAGGGGTTTCCACCGCAGATAGTGCGAAGGGGAACAACGGAGGGTGGTTCGATTCCGAGGTGGCGCGGCCCGTCCCGGGGCGCGATGACGTTGAAAACGAGTAGAAGGCTCCGAAAAATACTAACGTTTCGGGATGTTGATATGCAGGTCCGAGGGTAGGGCGAACCGTCCGTGGTGAGCCGCGTTGAACACGGCTCGGCGGGGACGCGCTCGCCCTACCTTAAATCCGCTTCGGCAGGTTTTCAGGGGCTTGTTGAGAGAACGAGAATGATTCGGAGGGGCGCGCGGGGCGCGTCCCGGGGTCGGCGCCCCCGGCTACAACAACAAATCTAACGGTGCGCGCTTTGCGGCGAAGTTGGCTTCGCTCAACACGGGGGAACTTGGATACGTTTCCAACGCAGCCGGCACTTCCACCCAGGATTTGCAGCCGGCCATTTCAGGAGTGAGCGGAAGAACCACCGGCGTACCCGTCTTGTAGATACGGAGGACCAAGGCGTGTACGCCGGGTGGTTTGCTCCAGTTAAAACGTTCCCTGACCGTATCCATCGTCCAAATATGATACGGATCGAGTGCTTGCACCGTGCTCCAATCGGTGACGAAGGTCGATTTTACGATCTTGGCAGAGTACTCCAGCCGGAGCTCGTTTTCGACTGGCGGTGGCGAAGAAAACCATTTTGCCGCAGATGGCTTGGTTTTCTCCCGTTGCGCGTGGAAGGCGGTGGGAAAAAGCCAGAACGCGTCGGCTCTGATCTGAAAGCCGCCGCGGCCCTCGGCGATCCCGCCTTTGCGCAGGAGCAAGATCTGCTCGCCGGCCCCAAGCGCCTGGACGACGGCGCTCCATTCTTTGAAGGCGTAGGTCGGGGGAGTCATCGTTCACCGGGGACTTTAAGTTCGGCGATTCTGGCTTCGTTCCGCGCCAACTCCGCTTTCCACTCGGTGATGATTTCCTGTTGCCGCTTGAGCACCAGATCGCGCCTTGCTTCGGTTTTCGCGTTGTCGTCGTTCGAACTGTTATTGGTGATGGCCGCCAGATTGTCCGTCGCCAGAGCGATTCTCTTGAGGAGAAAATTGTTTTTCTCGAGGTAAGCATCGATCAAAACGTCGCGCAGGCGCATCCCATTCACCTTCACGCAAAAGGGATCATTGGAAGAATTCAGGTCCACCGCGAAGCGTCGGATGATCGAATTCTGAATTAGGGTGAAGGCATCGTCGACCTCGGTGAGCAAGGGATCGGGCAAGCTGCGCCGCTCGTGGTTCCACCAGGCCAGAAACGTCCCTGGATTACTCGCGTCGACGGTATGGTCGAGGGGATTCTTGGGACTGCAGCCCGCCAAGGCGCACCCAATGAGTAGTGCCCAGCCGAATACGGCCAAGCCCGGTAAATGCTGTCGCAGTGGCTTCATGAGAAAAGAGCGGAGCGATGGGTCCCCCGCTCGGAAATGACAGCTGCTTTTATGCCGCCGCTCGATTCTAATCTGACTTTTGGGTCACTGCGCCTGGCGGGCGACTTTGAAGGCCGCGGGCTTTTCTCCTGCCGGCAAGGCGAGCAAATCGTAGTCCTGGTAGCCGGTGATCTTCACTTCGACGAACTCGCCGACGGGAAGTTCGCGCGGCACGTAAACGCGGCCGTCGATATCCGGCGCATCCGCTTCGCCTCGAGCCACGCCGGGCTCTTCGACCAAAACTTTGAGGGTGCGGCCGACGTAGCTCTTACTGACTTCGCTCGCGATCTCCTTTTGCAGCGCCATGGTTCGGTGCCAGCGCGCTTCTTTCAACTTCGGCGGGAGCTGCTGCTCCATCTTGCCGGCGCGGGTGCCTTCTTCTTGAGAATAGCGGAAAACGCCGAGGCGTTCGAAACGGGTTTCGCGGATGAAGCCGCAGAGCTCCTCGACATCGGCCTCGGTTTCGCCCGGGAAGCCCACGATGAACGTCGTGCGAATGGCGATACCCGGAATGCCGGCGCGGATACGTTTGACCAAGTCTCTGATATAAGCGGAGGAGGTCTCGCGCTGCATCGCGCCCAGCATGTGGTCGCTGATATGTTGGAGCGGAATATCGATGTAGCGTGCGACCTTCGGGCATTCCGCGATGGTGCGGATCAGTTCATCGCTCCAATGGGCTGGATGGGTGTAGAGCAGACGTATCCAGAAATCCCCTTCAATGGCATTCAGTTCGCGCAAGAGGGTGGTGAGGGCGGTGCCGCGAGAGGAATCGACGGGGGTGCGGGGATTCGGACGCTCTTCCCAGGTGTCCATCCCGAAGAAGGTGGTGTCCTGCGAGATTAGATTGATCTCCTTCACGCCCTCGGCGACGAGACGGCGCGCCTCGTTGACCACGCTGTCGACGGTGCGGCTGCGGTGGCGTCCGCGAATCTGCGGAATAATACAAAACGTGCAGGGATGATTACAGCCTTCGGCGATCTTGATGTAGGCAAAGTGACGGGGTGTGAGACGAAAGCGCGGCGTATCGTAATCGGGGATATAGGTGGACCGCGGCGTGACGAAATTCTCCGGCGCGGAGTTTTTGGCCCGTTCTTTCGCGTAGAGCCCTTCAATGATCGGAGCGACCTTGGTCACCTGATCGAGACCGATAAAGGCGTCGACCTCGGGGATGGCGTTGGGCAAATCTTTCGAGAAGCGCTGGGACATGCAGCCCGCGACGATCAGCTTCTGCTCTTTGCGCCGTTTGCGCATCCCTCGATTCTGATGGGCCTCGAGGATCATATTGATCGATTCTTCCTTGGATGAATCGATGAAGGAGCAGGTGTTGACGATCACGACGTCGGCCTTGTCGGCTTCCGGAATGACCTGCATGCCGGCCTGATGGAGATGGCCCACCATAATCTCGCTATCGACGAGATTCTTGGCGCAACCGAGCGAGATAAGACTGACCTTAATCATAGCGAAAAACAGAACGGGAAAGACGGAAAACGGCTCGGGGCAACAGTGGCTGAGCGCTCATTAAAAAACCGCGGCTGGAGGGCCGCGGTCGGATCACCAAACGGGCGACTTATTATTTCTTTGCCGCTTTGGTCGGCTTCTTCGCTGCAGCGGCTTTCCGGCGCTTAAGATAGGCCGAGCGGCGCTTCCGTTTGATCTCTTTATTATATTGTTTGCTCATGGTGTAAGTACGAAAGAGGAAGATCATGCGCTCATCGCGCAGACTGAGTCAAGAGCGCGGAGGGCTCTGATTGTGGCTGCCGGCGATTTTCGGCTCGCCGACTTGGATATGGTGCTTTTCCAGCGTCCGGCCCAGCTGGCGATCGTACTCCGCCACGGCTTTATGGGCATCGGAGGTGGCGGCGAACTCGCTCAGCTCGGCTTGAGAGAGGACCTCTTGCGCCTGTAAGACGAACAAGGTCGAACTTTTGCCTGCCCGATGGAGTTTGAGTTCATCGTCCAGACTGCGCTGCGCCAGCTCCCGCGCCTGCTGAGCGGCGGTGATCCGCTTTTGGGTGCTTTCGACCTCGTCCGCGGCGTTGGCCACGTCGAGCAAGACCTGCTGTTCCATTTGCGCCGCGCGGGTTTCGGCTTGGCGGACTTGGAGTTTGGCCGCGCGATAACGGCCGCGTTGTTGGGCAAAGGTGAGAGGGACCGAGACGACCGCGCCGGCGGAATAAGAATGGGTCTTGCGCTCTTCCAAATCGTGCCGGCTTTCCGGCCAAGAGCTGCCGATGCCATAGTATCCATAACTCCCTACAAGGTCGATCCGCGGCAGCCGCTGATTGGCTTCGTACGCCTGATTGATCTTTTGGCGACGAACCAACAAGCGACTGCGCTGGTAGTCCGGGCGTTGCGCGAGCGCGTGAGGAAAGTCCTCGGCGGGATTGACGTGCACGTCGGAGACGGGTGGCGGAGGCACGACGACCAACGGCAGGCTGAGAAGAATCGGATCGCGCTGGTCGGAGATGAGCTGGCGGAGCGCATTGGTCCGCAGCCTTACGGCGCGGTCTGCGCGCAAAACGGCGTCCTCACGCAACGCGGCACGGGCGCGGGCGGTGGTGATTTCCGATTCGGCGCTGTTGCCCGCTTTAAACCGCCGCTCGTTTTCGCTCACCAAACTGCTGGCCAAGTCGCGCGAACGAATCGCGGCGCGGAGGCTTTGGATGGCGAGGTAAAGGTCGTGATAGGCGTCGATCACGTTGGTGATCGTATCCGTCACGGCCTGACGGTAGTCCCACTCCGACAGCGCCCGATCCGTTTTGGCAATACGCAACGTCGCCAGCCCGGAGCCGAAGCCGAAATCGCGGAGCAACGGCTGTTTCAGGTCGATGCCGGTGAAAGAATAGAACTGGGGCGCGAACTGGTTGAACGTGCCCCGTCGGTTCTCGGTCGAACCTCCCAGATTGTACTGCAATCCCCAGGGCATCAGACCCGCCAAACCGACGTCGTAGGTGTCGGTCGCGATGATCGAGGAGGTCGGTCGGACTCCGCTGAAAGGATCAGCGGGTTGGGGGTTTCCACTTTCTGAATACTGGTACTGGAGCTTCAGATTAGGATCGAATCGGCCGTATTCGGCCAAAACGTTGGCCTGTGCGATCGGACCATTGAAGGCTTCGATGCGCACCGCGTAGTTTTTCGCGAGCGCGAGGCGGATCGCTTCTTCTAAATCGAGAGGGGCCGATTCGGCTTTTGTAGTACCCCAAGCACTACAGACAAAAACGAGAAAAGAGGTGAAAGCGATGCGAAGCGTCATGCGGAGTGCAGCCAAGCCGGAGTACGGGATCACGTGAGCCAAAGGCGAACCGTGGTCGTCATCGTCCGAGGGTCGGTCACACGTTTGGCCGGAAGCCGTGCGGCGCTCTCTGGTTTCTCACTCGTGGCCGGTGCAATGCCTGTGCCTGAACAACCGGTTAACGTCACGCCGAATACGATCACCGCGGCCACGGAGGGAAAAAAAGGCTTCATGAGTCGCTCCCTTTGCAGAGGCTGTGCCAGGCCGCTGACTAAGCTATTAGTGGTTTAAAAAGAATAACTTGCGGGGAAGCCAGGGGAGCCCCACGGCAACAGTCTACTGCGGAAATGAAACCGGGCCGTCCCATTATCGGGATAGGTCGGCTTCGTTGTCATCGCCCTGCGTCGCCGAGGCAGGCGGCTCATCCACGGTCGAAGCGGCGGGCGGTGGATAGAGCGCCTGCGCGTCTTTGATCCGGTCGTTTTCGCGTCGCCACCGGTAGATCGGTACGCCGCTTTCTCGCTTCAATGCCTTGAACAGGGCCGGGTCATCGCGTTTCTGCAGCGTCAGTTCGGTCACGCCCGCGGCGTCGCAACTCAGCAATTTGGCATAACCCTTGAAGTGGCGGGCGTCGCCCACGATCCGCGCCGCCCCCGTATCCGCGTCGCGGTGACGTCCACCGGTGGAACGTTCCGCGACCAAAAAGCAGTAGGGTAGGCTGCGCAGGTCGATGCCAGCGCGTTGTCCAAATTTGACCCAATCCGAGTCCGCGTAGATCGCGGGAGGAGGCGAGGCGAAGTAATGGCACCAGTGCTGTGCGTTTTCCGGGGCGAGCAATCCGCACCGTTCGCTATGAGTGCAGGGAGCGATCACGTGAAACGAGTTTCGTAAGGTTTCGCGGATACCGATCAAATCGCGGCTCACCGCGTGCGTGCCGGGCTCCACCCAAATCAGGGCACGGGCGCGCTCGACGAACGCGAGCAGGTCGCGCCGACCTTCGGGTGAGAGCTCGTTGAGCACGTGGCTCACGACCAGAAGATCGATCGGGGAGTCGTCGCGCAACTCACCGACCGTGAGGGTGGGAAAGCGGCGTTTCGCGGTCTGGAGAGCGAACTCTCGGGCCAGCGGGGAGTGGTCCCAGACCAGCAAGGTGGAAAAGGTTTCGACGCCGAAGGCTTCGATCACCCGACGACCCGCGATCCCGCTGCCGCAGCCCCAATCGACGAGGGTGAGCTGCGATGAATGGGCGCCGGTTGTCGCCGGGGGCGTGGACGCCGGTGCCTTGGGATTTCCGGCGGGTTTTCGATCACCGGGGTCGGCGCCCCCGGCTACAACGTCTACGCCCCTGGTTACAACATCTACGCCCCTGGTTACAACGTTTATGTCCCCCGTTACAACGGAGGAAGGGTTCCAGCCGCGGCGTATCAGCTCGGCCAGGACAGCATCCCATTTCCAGCCGATACGTTCGCCGTAGGTCAGATCATAGTTCTCCAGATCGCTCGACGAACGCCAGTAAACGCCGCGAGCGGCCGAGCCGGTAAGAAATCCTTCGCGCAGGCGGTCGAGCGCGTTCCAATCGAGTTTTTCCCAATCCATCGCGGTTTAGAACTCGAAGCCGAGGTGGGAGGCAAGCTGGTGCCGCCGAATTCCATAAAACCGAGCGAAATCCCGTATTCGGCTTTCAAGCACGGCGTCCCCGCGGGCCCGCTCGCGGACGGCCGCGATCATCACGTTCTTTGCCGTGTGTTCGGTCGAGATGAACTCAAAGACCTTAGTTCGATAGCCGGCCCATTCCAGAAGCTGAGCGCGCAAGGAATCGGTCACGAATTCTGCCTGCCGCTCTTGGAAAATTCCGTGCTTCAGGGCCTCGGCTAGCACGGGCGGCGGCGTGAGTTGCGGACGGAGTTCTTTTTGGCAACAGGGCGAGACCACAATCAACGCGGCATTCGCACTCACCCCTTTGGCCAACGCGTCGTCGGTCGCGGTGTCGCAGGCGTGCAGGGCGATCAAGACATCAGGCGGTGCCAGGGGAGTGTCGTCGATGTGACCGGCCGCGAAATGGAGGTTTTGGAACTTCTGCTCGGTGGCGACGCGATTGCAGAGCTCGACCAGTTCGGCGCGAGCCTCGACGCCAGTGACGTTGGCCCGCGGCCCGAAAAACGCCGCGGTGCCGAAGGTCAGATAACCCTTGCCGCAGCCCATGTCGGCAACTTCGAACGGGCGATCGGCGGGCAGCTGGGCTTCGTCGCTCAGGTGGCTGATCAGTTCGACGAAGCGATTGATCTGCCGAAATTTTGGGGCCATGCCTTCACGAGGAACGCCTTTTTCGTTAGTGATTCCGAGGGCATTCAACCACGGGGCGTCGGCGGGAATGAGGTACGCACGGGCGCGATCATGGCTGTTGGGCGGCGGCATCGGCGCGGCGCTGGCGGTTTTGAGATGAAGCCGTGCCGTGCCGTCCGCATGACCGGCCAGTTGAGCCGTCTGAGCCGGAGTGAAAAGGTGGGCATCGAGAAAATCGGTTCCGATCAAACGCTCCAGGAGGTTCAAGCCCTCGGCCCTGGAATGATTTTTGGTGATGTCGCGGGTCGCGTATCGAAAAACAAAGGACAGGTGAGGACCAGCCTTCAACTCGACCGGACGGACGAAGACGTTTTTTAATTCCGGCTCGGCGCCCTGATATTTGCCCAAGGTCATTTTCACCAGAGTTCCTTGCTCCACGCTCTGGCGCAGCAGTGCGATAAATCGTTCTTTAGCGGAGGGCTGTGGCATGGGGAGATGGCCACAAAGAAGCCGAGAAAGAGCAAAGCGAAAGAAATATCCTGGGCTGACAGCGGACCTGTCGGCTGTTCAAACTTGGATCAATGACTTCGAAAGCATTCGGAATTTTTCTCTCGGCGTTGCTCGGTGTCTCGACCCTCCAAGCGGTCGATGGTCCGCCTGCCGCTTCTGCTCCAGCGGGGCCGGCTCCCGCACCGGCCGCGGCTCCGGTGACAAAGCCAGCCGCCACTCCGGCGGAGGCCTATCAGGCATTTCTCGAACAGATGGTGAGCCCGCAAAATATGACCGACCTGGTGGCGAAGATGGATGCGGTGATCGACGAAGCCGACAACGCCAACGGTCAGGGAAATCCCGGGCAGAGCGTGGCGCGGGCCGACACGCGCAATGGAATCCATTTGGAGTTTTCCGTGGTCCACGCCCCCGAGGCGATTTTGTACTACGCGGGTCTCTGGCGGAAAGATTACGAGCCCTTTAAATTTCAGGAAGCGACCTTGGTGTTGGCTCTCTTTTGCAACCGCGTCGGACTGACTCATCCCATTCACATCACAGAAGGGGAGAAGCCGGTTTTCCACGCCCAGTGGTTGATCAAGCCGACCGAATGGAAGGCGATGCGGAAAAAAATGCTCGAGGTCCGCGCGGCGAATCGCGCGGAGAAAAACCTCTACACCGCGATGCACCAGGCCGTGACGGAAGAAGTCGACGCGCGCGTGACCGCGACTCAGGCCAAAAACAATCTCGGCAAATAGTTTGGGAAAAACACCGACGCCCAGCGCCCAACGAAATGGGTCAAATCGCGGACGGCGCGTGCAACGTCCGCGGTCGTTTTGGCGTTTGGAGCGGTGGTGTTTTTCTAGCTAAGGAAGATAGTCGGTGGTCATCACGCGATCGACCTTGAGCTGACCTGGTTTTTTAATGATCCCGAGTTCTTCAAGCTGCTTGATCTGGGTGGCGAAACGTTCCGGTGAGATCCGTCCGATTTGTTGCGCGCCGCCGTTCTGACGACCGGTCACGAGTTTCTCGTCGATGATCATCTGGCGGGAAAAGGCCATGAATTCGTCGGTGTTGTTCTTGTTTGCTTCTTTCAGCAGCCGTTCGCCCGGCGCGGGATCACCCTCGAGGTAGTCTTGCCAGCCGTGGATAAACGCTCGCATGAAGGCGCGGACCTGCACGGGGTGCTCGGCCGCCCAGTCTTTATTCGCAATCAACACCGTGTAGGCGTCGAAACCGGCATCCCAGGCGTAGAGGTATTTCGGTTTTGGGCCGCCATGCTTCATGATGTGGTACGGCTCGGCGATATAGTATCCCTGTTGAATGACGGATTTATCGGCGATGAATTTGGCGACGGAGAAACTTTGAGGAACGAGTTGGAAATCGATCCCGTATTTCTTTTTTAAATACGGGATGAAGGCCCACTGAGGCCGAGCCATGATGGTCTTGCCGGCGAGATCTTCGAACCGGCTCACCGGATTGTCCGGATGAAGCATCAGGACCGACGGATCATTCTGAAAAACCGCGCCGATTTGAATCACAGGCAGGTCCTGGTTGCTGATCACGACCAGCGTATTGGTGCTGTCGGCCTGACCGATGTCGGCCCGTCCGGTGGCGACGTTCTGGGTCGCATTCGCATTCGGGCCGCCAGGGAGAAGGACCACCTCGAGTCCTTCTTCGGCAAAAAATCCGCGAGCCTGCGCTTGGTAGAAGCCGCCGTGCTCCGGCTCCGGTATCCAGTCCAGTTGGACGGTGATTTTGAATTTCGTCGAAGCTTTGGCCGTGCTCTCCGACGCTGAGCTGGGCTCCGCCGCGCGGCTCAGGCCGGCGGAAACTAGGAGCAACGCGAGCGCGACTGGGGTAATAAAACGCGAAAGAATCATGGTGCTGCACCAAACAGCGGACGAATGAAATTTCAACTGCGGGGGTTGATTCCCAAGAAAGACAAAAGCCTAATGGGAGAGCTCACGTGTCCCTGAAGAAGATAAGCCTGTAAGCGGGTAGGGCGGTCACTCCGTTGACCGCCGCGATTGATCCCGCAAGCAATTCGGAACGGCGGGGAGCGGAGTCCCCGCCCTACCTCAAGCGCGCAGAGGCGGCACCGGTCAGGTCATCGGTGGCTTCGAGCTCCCGCTCTCGACGTATCCACCGCTCCACTTCAACTTGGTTCGGACAACGGCAAAGTGGGAATAGCCGCGGCGCTGGGCCAGGGGGAGGCGAATCTTCGAGAGGGAAATTGCGATCGGGGAATTGCTATCGCAGGTCACCTGATTGCGCTGGCCGTCGAGCGCCACCAGCACGCCCGATTTCGAGTGGCGATGGAGGACCCGGAGACGCACGCCGTGGTGGAAAATGATCGAGCGGTTGCTTAAGGTGTGCGGACAAATCGGGGTCATCGCGATGACCTCGGCTCCCGGGTGAATCAGCGGGCCGCCAGCGGAAAGGTTGTACGCCGTCGAGCCGGTGGGCGTGGAGAAGATCAGACCGTCGCAGTAATACTCAGTGACCAGTTCATCGTCGGCGAAAACTTCGAGGCGCACCAAGCCCGAGCTGAATTCGTCCTTGATCAGCACATCGTTGAGCGCGAGGCCGTGTTGACCTTCGCCCGTGGTGCATTCGAGCAAGGAACGGTAAGCGACGTTGTAGTCGCCCCGAAGGAGCGAGGGGAATTGCGAGCGCACCTCGTCGGCGGAGAACGTGGTTAAAAAACCGAGTGTTCCGCGATTGACCCCGATGACCGGAACTTGGGCTCGCGCCGCTTCGCTGACCACGCCGAGCAGCGTGCCGTCGCCCCCGATCACGCAGCAGGCGTCGCAACCTTGGAGAAAACCGACCTCGGCGGGGTAGGAATGCGTCTCGCGGATGGTGACGCCGTGCGCCTTGGCCATTTGCTTCAGTGCGCCCGCGAGCTCGGGAGCGCCCGCTTTGGTATCATTCACAACGAACGCGAGGGTGCGGATAGGCGGCTGCATACGGCTGGTAATGCACACGACTTCGCCGAATTGGCAAAGGCTGATTATCGTCCGATTTTGAACTATGAACGTAACAACATCGGAAAGTCACACCGAGGGCAGAAGAGCGGGAACCGGAGTTCACCGAGTAAGGCAGAAATCCGCTGTGCTGCTCTGTAATCTCTGTGCGACCTCTTCCGCCCTCGGTGTAACTTTCCGACTAGCCCTGGCTGTGGCGGGTCAAAGCTGCTTCTTTAAACCGAGGAGGAACTCGCGGTTGCCGTCGGTGCCGGTGATGGGAGAGTCCATCGAGCCGAGGAGACTGGCGCCGGAAAGTTCCACCAGCGCGAATTGAGTGATGTCGGCCAGCACGGCGTCTTGGACGGCGGCATCGCGGATGACGCCGCGGCCTTTGTCGACCTCGGTTTTGCCCGCTTCGAATTGCGGTTTGACCAACGCGATGAGGAGCCCGCCGCGTTTGAGGAAGGGCCAGACTGCCGGCAGGACCGACTTCAGTGAGATGAAAGACAAATCCATCACGATCAGATCAAAATCCGTGCGCGGCAGATCTCCGGCCTGGAGGGCGCGGGCGTTGATTTTTTCGAGGTTAGTCACCCGCGGGTCGTTGCGCAGCTTGGAGTGTAGTTGCGCTCGGCCTACATCGACGCAGACCACCGCGGCCGCGCCGGCCTGGAGCGCGCAATCGGTGAAACCACCGGTCGATGCGCCGACGTCGAGCACCTGGGCGCCGGCGAGATTCACGCCGAACTTTTCCAGAAAGCCCGCCAGTTTTTCACCGCCGCGACTGACGAAGCGCGGCGGTTGTTCGACGCGCAGCTCCAGGTCGATAGGAAACTCTTTGCCCGGTTTATCCAGCCGCTCCGTTCCGTGCAGGACCCGTCCGAGCATGATCAACGACTTCGCCTGCGAGCGGGACTCTGCGAGCCCGCGAGCGACAAGAAGTTCGTCCAAACGTTTTTTGGCGATGGCCACAGCAGACTTTCAACCATTCACAGCAACGAATCCACCTGAATAGTGACACAGAAGCAGACGAGGTGACACGGAGATCCTAGAGCGGCTGCGCCGCAACCGAAGTGGTCCAAGCTCACGACAGCAGAGCGGGACACAGAGAGCACGGAGCGCCGACACAGAGGTCACAGAGTCAGAGGGTTTGAGGTAAGGCGAGGCGCTTGGCGCGCCATTGCATCCGCCATAGCCTTGGCGACGGCGGAAGCCTCGGGCGAGGGCGGGTCCCGACGAGCCGTGCCTTGGCGTTTCGTTATCGAGGAGAACTTGTTTTCAAACGACGGTCCTCAGAGATAGTAGTACGGAGCCGAAATGAAACGTTCTTTCTCCGTGACCTTCGGACCGAACTCCGTGTTCTCTGTGTAACATTCCGAGGGTTACATTGTTTTTATGACTTCGACGTTGGTCTCATCTTCTGCCGGCCGGGGGACCAGCAGGTGGTGCGGCCGCCGATCTCTTCGCGTTTGAGCGGGACGCCGGTTTTGGGGCAGACGCCGCCTTTTTCCCAGCGGTGGTGAAAGAGCCAGGATTTTGGGAGGTCGCCATAGTCGGTGCCCACGATTTTCAAGGCCTCGCGCGCGACCCAGCGGCATTCGCGGTGGAGTGCTTTTATTTCGGATTCGTTTAGGCTGCCGGCGAGGCGTTTGGGGTGGATTTCCGCGCGCCAGAGGATCTCGTCGGCCATCCAGTTTCCTATTCCGGGAAAACGCTCCTGCATCAAGACGACCGCCTTGATCGGCGCGCGCTTCCGGCGGGTGAGAAAATCGGCGACCGCCTTGACGGTGAAGGCGGGTGAAACAATGGCCGGCGCAATCGAGCTCCACCATTCCGGTGCTTCGGTTCCAACGGAGAACTGGATCCGGCCAAACATCCGGAAGTCCGAAAAGACCAGGGCATTTTCCCGAGTGTAGAGCACAAGGTGGTCGTGCTTGGCCGGATGATAGTCGGGCGTCTGCAGCTTCAGCTCGCCCGTCATGCCCAAGTGAATACCCAGCCAGGCGTCGCCGCTGAAACGGAAAAGCATCTGTTTCGCCGCGGCCTCCGAGCTGAGGAAGGTGGCGCCGGTCAAAGTCTGAGCCAGGAGGTCTGTATCCACCCCGCGGAGCAGGCGCGAGCCACCGCGGAGCAGGACCCGGTCGATCTTTTTTTTGAGCGCGGGATTCCAACGCTTTCGAATGAATTCTACCTCGGCGAGTTCTGGCATTGCTTCGCGAATGAACAGGGTACGCGAGCGGAGGCAAGTGGCGCGGTGGACTTGTTGGTGGTTCTAGAGTCGAGCCAGTAATTGGAAGTTGGCAGTTAGGAGTTGGTAAGGCATGGGGCGCCGATCATTCAGCCTTCGTGCTTCCGCCTTCGAATTTCCCGTCTTACCAACTGCCAACTTCCAACTACCAACTTCTCCTCCACCGCAACGAGAGCAGACTCTCGAAACACCCCCGCACATTGCTGCCCCGGCCTTCAGCTTACCCCGCGGCCACCCAGGCGGCGAGCGCGGGTGGAAGTGGCACTCGTTCTCGGGTTTTGGAATCGATGCAGACGTGGCTGGTGCGGACGTGGCCGACAAGTTTTTCGGCGGTTCCGAGTTTCACCATCTCGTACTCCACCGCGTAGCTGTCTCCCGTGAGCAAGGCGGGTTTCACCGAGACCTTGAGCTTGTCGCCGCAGTAAAGAGGGCGGAGGTACTCGGCGTTGCTTTTGGAAATAGGGACGACCACCCCCGTATCCGAAAAAAACTCACGAATCCCAATCCCGGCGGCGGCCAAGGCTTCCTCGTAGGCCTCGTGACAGATCGCCAGGTAATTGGGAAAAAAGACCACGCCTGCGGCATCTGTATCAGGAAAATGGATGGTGCGTTGGTAAGTGAAGGGCATGCAGAGAGTGCGAAGGTATGAAAGTGGGAAGGTACGAAAGTGCGCAAAAGGTGCGAAAGTATGAAGGTATGAAGGTGCGAAAGTGCAATAGCGCCTTCGGCCCCCATTAACAGTAGGGTCTTACTCGGCTTGTATACCTTCGCACTTTCGCACTTTCTCACCTTCGCACTTTTTACGCACCTTCCCACCTTCATACTTTCGCACCGATTCAGCCGTGACCAAAAACGAAATCGCCGATATCCTGAATGAGATTGCTGTGTTGCTCGAGTTGAAGGGCGAAAATCCTTTCAAGACGCGGGCCTACCAGACGGGCGCGCGCGCCTTGGAATCGCTCGAAGAGGACCTCGGAACGGTCATTTCGGAGGGGCGACTGGACGAAATCAGGGGGTGGGCGAAGCGCTTTCAAAAAAAATTATCGAATTGCAGACGACCGGGAAGTTGCGGTTTTACGAGGAGCTCAAGGCATCCATCCCACCCGGCATGGTCGAGATGCTCCAAATTCCGGGGCTCGGTCCGAAGAAGATCATCGCCCTGAATCAGAAGCTGGGGATCGACAGCATTCCTGGTTTGGCTAAGGCCTGTGCGGAGGGCTTGGTCGCGGGGTTGCCGGGTTTCGGCGACAAAACTCAGGAGAAGATTGTCGCCGGTATCAAGAATCGTGAGACATACGGCCGGCGGCATATCTGGTGGGATGCCTTTGCCGTGGCTGAGCCGATTTTGGCCGGTCTGCGCGAACTCCCCGCGGTGCAACGCGCGGAGCACGCAGGCAGCTTGCGCCGTGGGATGGAAACGGTCGGAGATTTGGATTTCATCGTGGCCGCGTCGGATTTCGCGCCCGTGGTCGACTGGTTCACCTCGCGTCTAGGAGTCAAGGAGGTCACTGCGAAAGGCGAAACCAAAGCGAGCGTGCGTTATCAGAGCGGCTTGCAAGCCGACCTGCGCATCGTGCCCTTCGAGCAATTCGCTTTTGCGCTTCACCATTTCACCGGGTCAAAGGACCACAACGTGCAAATGCGGCAACGCGCGCTCGCTCGCGGCCTGAGTTTGAGCGAGTGGGGCTTGGTGCCGGCCGAGGGCGAAGGCACGGTGAAACAGAAAGTGGCAGGACAGACGGTGGGCGGGCAGAGGACAGGGGACAGAGGTCAGCGGTCAGAAGACGGAGATCAGAAATCGGAGGTGGGAAAAATTCAGACCGAAGAAGCGCTGTTTGCGGCGCTAGGCCTGCCATTCATCGAACCAGAGTTGCGGGAAGGCCTGGGTGAAATCGAGGCGGCCGAAGGCGGTTTCCTTCCGAAACTGATCGAACTGGCGGATCTGCACGGCGCGTTTCACAACCACACCACCGCCTCCGATGGGCGCAATACGTTGAACGAAATGGTCGCGGCGGCGGAGGCGTTGGGCTGGGAGTATTTCGGAATCGCGGATCATTCGAAATCCAGTTTTCAGGCCAACGGGCTGAACGAGGAACGCTTGCTCAAACAAGTAGCGGATATCCGGGCTCTGAATACGTCGGGCAAATTTAAGGTTCACGTTTTCACCGGTTCCGAGTGCGACATTTTGGCGGACGGCCGCCTGGACTTCGATGAGAGCATCCTGGCGCAGCTGGACTACGTGGTCGCCTCCGTCCACAACGCCTTTGCCCAGAGCGAGTCTGAGATGACGGACCGGATCATTCGCGCGATGGAAAGCGGGTGGGTCACGATGCTGGGTCACTTGACCGGCCGCTTGCTCCAGCGCCGCGAGGGTTATCCGGTGAATACGGCGAAGATCGTCGATGCGGCGATTGCCAACCAGGTGGTGATTGAACTGAACGCGAGTCCTTGGCGGCTCGATATGGACTGGAGGCATTGGCGCAGGGCGGCGGAGCGCGGCGTGCTCTGCTCGATCAACCCCGATGCCCACGACACGGAGGCGCTCACCTACGTGCGGGCGGGCGTGAACGTGGCGCGCAAGGGTTGGCTGACGAAGAACCAAATTGTGAATACAAAGCCACTCGCGGAAATGAAGGCCTGGCTGGAAAAGCGCCGGAGCGCGCGTTAACCCGATGGGCCTTTACCTCTGGATCGCTCTGGGTGGCGCCCTTGGCAGCATGGCGCGTTTCTGGCTGGCCAGTTTGATCGCCAATCAGTGGGGCGAAGGCTTTCCGTGGGGAACGCTGATCGTCAACGTCATCGGCTGCTTCGTGATCGGTTTTTTTGCCACCTTCATCGTGGTCGACGACAAGACGATCGTCGGACCGTCGGGCCGGCATTTTTTCATGACGGGTGTTTTGGGCGGCTTCACCACCTTTTCCTCCTTTAGCTTGCAAACCCTCGCACTCGCGCGCGAAGGCGCCTGGGCGAAGGCGGGTGGATACGTGGCGGGCTCGGTGGTGCTGTGTCTGCTGGCGGTGTGGCTCGGCTACGTCGTGGCTTCGGCACTACGCGGTGCGAAGGGGTTGTAGAAAGTGCGAAGGTGAGAAAGTTTGAAGGTGCGAAGGTGCAATAGCGGCGCTGAGCGCTGGAAGTGGAAAAGGGGGGATCGTTCTCTTACTCTTAATCGTTCTCCGGTCTATTGTCCTGGGTGCGGCGAGGCATCCCTGCCGAGCCGTATTCAATCCCTCACTCACCGGGGACCCGCCATCGCCAAGGCTCGGGCGCGCCAAGCGGTTCGTCCTCCCAAAATCAATACGTTTCACTTGCTGAGCGAGCGCCGAACTCCGTGACCTCTGTGTCAGAGCTCTGTGCTCTCTGTGTCCCAAGGGTTGAGCGCGATCCGCTCAGCCTCACGCTATCAGCGCGAAGCTGCTCTCGGCCACCACGCGGCCGTTGGCCATCACGTCCACGCGGTGTTTTCCTGGAAAATGTTTCCTCGTGGTGAAATCCTGAATACGCTGGTTTTTTTCCAACGTGACGGTTTGGCCGGGCGAAAGATCCAGGGCTTTCCACTTAAAAACCTTGGCTGAGCTGCCGCCCGAGCTCTTCACGTAGTGGATGGCGTAGTCGATCACCAGATGTTGGTTCGCTTCGCCCGCGGCGGTGAACTCAAACGAGAACGTCACGGGCCCACCTAATACCAAGTTGCATTCAAAGATATAATAACTCGGCTAGATTAGCCACGGGAAGGCGGTAAGATTGCAGAGACGTACAGGGTCATCGAGCAGCAGTGCTAGCTCGGTTTTTAAACGAAGAT